>JGI12109J20283_10166399_pt1 | contig 112498 bp, 105 predicted proteins | sample ElkSlonscriptome_12_FD_20283 | JGI IMG/M metagenome (IMG submission 20283) | reverse complement strand
GACCGATACGCAGGGCTGGCTGCCGCTGCCGGTGATCGAGTATGTCGCGAAGTATCTCGACATGCCGGTGATCCGCGTGCTCGAGGTCGCCAGCTTCTATTTCATGTACAACCTCAAGCCCGTGGGCAAATTCCACGTGCAGGTGTGCGGCACGACGCCGTGCATGCTGCGCGGGTCGGACGATATTATCTCTGCCTGCAAGAAACGCGGCATGGCCAAGGGCGAAGTCTCCGAAGACGGGCTTTGGACCCTCACCGAAGTCGAATGTATGGGCAATTGCGCGACTGCGCCGATGGTCCAGATCAACGATGACAATTACGAAGACCTGACGCCCGAGCGCCTGGACGCGGTGCTGGATGCGCTGGCAGCGGGCGAGACGCCCAAGACTGGCACGCAAGAGCCCGGTCGCCACACATCAGAGCCGAAGGGTGGCGTCACGACGCTCAAGGAAATGGTCGACGCGAACCACGATTATCGGGGAGACTGGTGATGGACCGGATCGTCCTGTTTTTTGCCATCGGTGGAATGATCAATTTTGCAGCGGGCGCATATCTGTCTGCCACGGGTCAAGTGAATCTGGGTATTGGTCTGATGGCGCTGGGGCTGGCTTTGCAAGTGTTGTCGCTAGTGCGGATTAAGAAGTTGAAGAACGAAGGACAGACCAATGCTGGCCGATAAGGACCGGATCTTTACGAATGTCTACGGCTTTCAGGACTGGGGCCTGAACGCAGCGCAGGCGCGCGGAGACTGGGACAACACAAAGGCCATTCTTGAACGCGGCAACGACGTCATCATCGAAGAGATGAAGACCTCGGGCCTGCGTGGACGGGGTGGGGCGGGTTTTCCGACCGGCCTTAAATGGTCGTTCATGCCAAAGGAGAGCAAGGACGGTCGTCCCAGCTTCCTCGTCATCAACGCCGACGAATCCGAGCCCGGCAGCTGCAAGGACCGCGAAATCCTGCGCCATGATCCGCACAAGCTGGTCGAAGGTGCACTGATCGCCGGTTTCGCCATGCGCGCGCGGGCGGCGTATATTTATGTGCGCGGCGAATATATCCGCGAGGCCGAGACGCTTCAGGCGGCGATTGATCAGGCATATGATGCCGGGCTGATCGGCAAGAATGCCAGCGGCTCAGGCTATGATTTCGATGTGTTCATGCATCGCGGCGCGGGCGCGTATATCTGCGGCGAAGAAACCGCAATGATCGAAAGCCTCGAGGGCAAGAAGGGGCAGCCGCGTCTGAAACCTCCTTTTCCGGCGGGTGCGGGGCTGTATGGTTGCCCGACCACGGTGAACAATGTCGAGAGTATCGCGGTTGTGCCGACAATCCTGCGACGCGGCGCAAGCTGGTTCTCCAGCTTTGGTCGCGAAGGCAATCATGGCACCAAGCTCTTCCAGATCAGCGGGCATGTCGAAAAGCCCTGCGTTGTCGAAGAAGAGATGGGGATCACATTCGAAGAGCTGATTGAGAAGCATTGCGGCGGCATTCGCGGCGGGTGGGACAATCTGCTCGCGGTGATCCCGGGTGGCTCTTCGGTGCCGCTCGTGCCTGCCGAGCAAATCCGTTCGGCTCACATGGATTTCGATGGCCTGAAAGAACTCGGGTCGGGACTGGGCACGGCTGCCGTGATCGTGATGGACAAGTCCACCGACATTGTGCGCGCGATCAGCCGGATTAGCTATTTCTACAAGCATGAGAGCTGCGGCCAGTGCACGCCGTGCCGTGAGGGCACAGGCTGGATGTGGCGCATGATGGAACGCCTACGCACTGGCGATGCGGCGATCGAAGAGATCGACATGCTGCACGAAGTGACCAAGCAGGTGGAAGGGCATACAATCTGCGCACTGGGCGATGCGGCGGCGTGGCCGATCCAAGGGCTCATCCGCCATTTCCGGCCTGAGTTGGAAAAGCGCATCCACGAACACAATGCGCAGTTTGCGGAGGCGGCGGAGTGATGTTTCGACTTATCCCGGTCTTTGTCGGTTTGGCGGGACTTGTCTTCACTACCGGCGTCAGCGCTCAAGCTGTCGATAGCGAGCTTGCAAAGTATGCGAGCTGCGCAGTTTCAAATTACCCATCTGAAACGAAGCGGTTTCGTCGATCAGACATAAAGCTAACCCGAGAAAAGCGGGCGGCGCGTGCCTTTGGGAAGTCTACCTCTGAGTGCGTCAATTCGAAAAGAGCAAGTTCGACCCCGTTCACTTACCTTAGGGCAGAGCTAGCCAGAGCCGTATTCTTGTTGGACGAGAAACTTGTTGCGCGGATAAGCGAAGTTCCAGTCGAAACGCCCACACCAAATCTGGGCATTCTTCCGACAAAGGATAGTCGCGAGATACTCACGGTTAAATATGCGTCTTGTCTCGCCAAATCTGATCCGGGAAACGCATTGTCATTCGTTCTGACTAAGCGGGGCTCCGATGCCGAAAAGGCAGGAACTTCGGAAATCGATGGATTCGTAGACTGCATGCCGCACATGTCGATGATGAATGTCTCTATCCAATCATTGAAGGATCACTTGGCTATTCAGCTGTTTCGAATTGTGAGCGAAGACGATGCCTAAAGTCACCGTAGACGGCGAAGAGATCGAAGTCCCGGCAGGCGCGACGGTCCTGCAGGCGTGCGAGCTTGCGGGCAAGGAAATCCCGCGTTTTTGCTACCATGAACGCCTCAGCATTGCGGGCAATTGCCGCATGTGTCTGGTCGAAGTGAAGCCGGGGCCGCCGAAGCCTCAGGCCTCCTGCGCGCTGCCAGCGGGCGAAGGTCAGGAAATCCGCACCGACACGCCGATGGTCAGAAAGGCGCGCGAAGGGGTGATGGAGTTTCTGCTCATCAACCACCCGCTTGATTGCCCGATTTGCGATCAGGGCGGCGAATGCGACTTGCAGGATCAGGCGGTCGCCTATGGCCGCGGCGTTTCGCGCACGCAGGAAAACAAGCGCGCCGTGACCGAGAAATATATGGGCCCGCTGATCAAGACGATCATGACCCGCTGTATCCATTGCACCCGCTGTGTGCGATTCTCCGAAGAAATCGCGGGCGTGGACGAAATCGGCGCGCTGTATCGCGGCGAGGATATGCAGATCACGACCTATCTGGAGCAGGCCGCGTCGCATGAGCTTTCGGCCAATGTGATCGACCTTTGCCCGGTTGGTGCTTTGACGTCACGGCCCTATGCCTTTGAAGCGCGGCCGTGGGAATTGAAGCGCACGCTCAGCATCGACGTGTCGGACGCGGTGGGCGCGAATATCTCGCTGCATTCCAAAGGCCGCGAAGTCATGCGCGCACTGCCGCGTGTGAACGATGACGTGAACGAGGAATGGCTCTCGGACAAAGGCCGCTATCAGGTTGATGGCTTGTCAAAGCGCCGGCTTGATAAGGTCTATGTGCGCAAGGGCGGTAAGCTTGCCGCGTCCAGTTGGGGCGAAGCATTTGAAGCGATTGCAACGCATCTGGGTTCTGGCAAATCCTCCATCGCGGCCATCGCTGGCGATATGGTCGATTGCGAGACGATGTTCGCTGCCAAGGCGTTGTTGAAGGCGTGCGGCTCGTCCCTGATCGAGGCGCGCCAGACCGGCATGACCTATGATGTCAGCAACATCGCGGCGGTCAATTTCAACTCGACATTGGCGGGGATCGAAACCGCTGATGCGATCCTGATCATCGGCAGCCATATCCGTTGGGAAGCGGCGCTGGTGAATGCGCGGCTTCGCAAGGCCGTGAAACAGGGCGCAAAGGTATTTGTGATCGGGCCGGAATGGGAGACGACCTATCCCGCCACTTTCCTTGGCCAGGACATGAAGGTGCTCAATCGCATTCCCAAGGCTTTGGGCGATGCGATGAAGGCGGCGGAACGTCCGGCGGTGATCTTGGGCGGCGCGGCTCTGTCCAAGGGTGCGCTCGCTCCGGCGTTGAAGCTGGTCGACAAGTTTGGCCTGGTGAAGGATGGCTGGAACGGCTTTAACGTTCTGCACATGAGCGCGGCTCGCATGGGTTCGCTGATGCTCGACTTCACCGTTGAGGGCGGCATGGCGGAAATCGCGGCGGCCAAGCCCAAAGTGGTCCTGAGCCTCGGCGCGGATGAGATGAACCACGAACCGTTCGCCGACAGCCTCAAGGTCTATATCGGCCATCACGGCGACAAGGGCGCGCATGCAGCCGATGTCATCCTGCCGGCTGCCAGCTACGCCGAAAAGGACGGGACTTACGTCAACACCGAAGGCCGCGTGCAATATGCCGAGAAGGCCGTATTTGCACCGGGTGACGCGCGTGAAGACTGGACGATCCTGCGCGCGCTGGCAGATGCGCTCGGCGTGAATGTCGGGTTTGACAGCTTTGACGCGTTGCAAGGCGCGATGATCGCAGATGTGCCCGCTTTGGGTGAGGCGGATCTGGCGGATTATGGCGATCTGCCCAAAGCGGATAGCAACGCCAAGGCGGAAGGCGAAATCACCGCTTATCCGATTGCGGACTTCTACCTCACCAATCCGATTGCTCGCGCTAGTGCGGTGATGCAGCAATGCTCTGCCGAACTGCTCCATGGCGATGAAATGAAAGAGGCGGCAGAGTGACCGAATTCTTCCAATCCCTCGGCATGTCATACGAATGGGCGTGGACTGTCGGCACCATCACCGCGATTGTCGTGATCTCGCTGCTCGTCATGTTCTCGGTCGCTATGGTGATTTATGTCGACCGCAAGGTGCTGGGAGCGATCATGTTGCGGCGTGGTCCCAATGTGGTGGGTCCGTTCGGCCTACTGCAAAGCTTTGCCGACGGGCTGAAGGTGTTCCTGCAGGAAACCATCATTCCCTCCGCCGCGAACAAGGGCATCTTCCTGCTCGCGCCGATCATTACATTTACCGTCGCGCTCGCTGCGTGGGCGGTGATCCCCTTCAGCGCGGGTGTGGTTGTCTCTGACATCAATGTCGGACTGCTTTATATCCTCGCGATCAGTTCGCTGGGCGTTTACGGCGTGGTGATGAGCGGGTGGGCGTCGAATTCCAAATATCCGTTCTTCTCGGCCATGCGCGCGGCGGCGCAGATGATCTCTTACGAGGTTTCCATCGGCTTTGTGTTGGTGTGTGTGGTGCTGTTTGTCGGTTCGTTCAACATGAGCGAGATTGTTATGGCGCAAAAGGGCTTTGGCCTTGGCATTATCAACGCGCACTTTGTGCATCCGCTGCTGTTCCCGATGTTCGTGGTGTTCTTCATCAGCGCTCTGGCCGAGACCGCGCGCGCACCCTTCGACCTGACCGAGGCGGAGAGCGAACTCGTCGCCGGGTATCAGACCGAATATTCGAGCATGAGCTTTGCGCTGTTCTGGCTAGGCGAATATGCCAACATCCTGCTGATGTGCTCGCTGTGCACGATCCTGTTTATGGGCGGATGGCTGCCTCCGATTGAGTGGGCACCGCTCTATTATGTTCCGGGGATCGTGTGGTTCCTGCTGAAGACCTTCATGTTCTTCTTCATGTTCAGCTGGATCTGGGCGACCGTGCCCCGGTATCGCTATGACCAGCTGATGCGGCTTGGCTGGAAAGTGTTCCTGCCGATGAGTCTGCTATTTGTGGCGCTGATCAGCGGCTACTTGATGGCGACGGGGCATTTCGGATGATTGTCGCGAGCTTCCTTGTGGCAATGATACCGCCACCTTTGCCGCCGAGTGGCCCGGTGAGAGGCGAGCTTGATTGCCTCTTTGAAGACTCTGACGGTCTGTACGCCGCAAAGGCTTGGTTTCGCGAGGACGCTCCCGCCACAGAAGTTGTGCCAAGGAGTGGGGAGCGCGAGGCTTTTCAAGCGACCTTCCATCAGTTTCCGATCAATACTGACACGGTTCGAACCGTCGAGTTCGGAACGAGGGGTACCATTACAATCCTTGGGTCAAACTCGGCAGTCGTTGGTCGTTTCTCCCCTGCGCTACGCTCTATGGGCGAAGGCAGATGGATGACGTTTCACAGTCCAAATTCTGATGGTGAGTTTGTTGATCGGGGAACGTGCTTTGGTTACCTGCGGGGAAGGTCAGAACGGCCAGTTGTCCTCACGCGAATTAGCAATTTCAGGGTCGAGTAAGAAAAATGACAACCGCAACCCAGCTCCTCAAATCATTCACCCTTTGGGAATTCCTCAAGGCGCATGCCCTGACCTTGAAGTATTTCTTCAAGCCCAAGGTGACGATTAACTACCCGTTTGAAAAATCGCCGCTCTCTCCCCGTTTTCGCGGTGAGCATGCGCTGCGCCGCTATCCCAATGGCGAGGAACGCTGCATCGCGTGTAAGCTGTGCGAAGCGGTGTGCCCGGCTCAGGCGATCACAATCGAGAGCGAGCCGCGCGATGATGGCAGCCGCCGCACCACGCGCTATGACATCGACATGACCAAATGCATTTATTGCGGCTTTTGTCAGGAGGCCTGCCCGGTGGACGCCATCGTCGAAGGGCCAAACTTTGAATATGCCACCGAAACGCGTGAGGAATTGCTTTATGACAAGGCAAAACTGCTCGCGAATGGTGACAAATGGGAACGCGCTATTGCGGCTAATCTTGAAGCGGATGCGCCCTATCGCTAGGGCGCTTCACAACGGACATACGGGATAAGCGAATCCGGCGGGTCATCATCGATCCAACGGGCCATTCGCAAGGGAATATAGGGATCATATTGCCGCATCTGACAGCCTTGGCTTTTGCCGGGTGACGGTGCGGAACCATCATCATGATACAGGCAATCGCCTTCTACCTTTTCGCAAGCGTCGTCATCGCAAGCGCGGTTATGGTCATACTGGCCCGCAACCCGGTCCATTCGGTTCTGTGGCTGATCCTCGCATTCTTTAATGCGGCAGGGCTCATGGTGCTGGTGGGCGCAGAGTTCATCGCGATGCTGTTGGTGATAGTCTATGTCGGCGCGGTCGCTGTGTTGTTCCTGTTCGTCGTCATGATGCTGGACATTGATTTTGCCGCGATGCGCGCAGGCTTCGTCCGCAATTTCCCGCTCGGCATCCTGATCGCCGCGATCCTGCTGGCTGAGTTGATGCTTGCCGTGGGTGCCTATGGCGCGGGTGGTGTCGATTTGGGGCAGAGCGACGGGACGGCGGTCGCAGGCCTCGGCCAAAGCAATATCGAAGCGATCGGCGCGCTGCTTTACGGGCGTTACATCCTGCTGTTCGAGATTGCGGGTATTATCCTGCTGGTCGCGATGATCGGTGCGATTGTGCTGACCCACCGGCAACCCAAACCGGGCGCGCGGGGCCGTCAGGATATTGGGAAACAGATCAGTCGTCGCCCGGATGAGGCCACTGTCATGAAGAACCCGGAAACCGGGCAAGGGGTGAAGCTGTGAACGATCTGATCGGAGTGGAGCACTATCTGGTGGTCGGCGCGATCCTGTTCGTGCTGGGCGTGCTGGGCATCTTCCTCAATCGCAAGAATGTGATTGTCATTCTGATGGCAGTAGAGCTTATTCTGCTCGCGGTGAACATCAATCTGGTCGCCTTCAGTGCCGCCTTGAACGATCTGACGGGTCAGATTTTCGCGATGCTGGTTTTGACCGTGGCTGCGGGTGAAGCGGCCATCGGGCTTGCCATCCTTGTCATCTATTTCCGTGGCCGTGGCACTATCGCGGTCGATGATGTGAACCGGATGAAGGGCTAGGGCGACGTGAACTCGATCCTTATCATCGTCTTCGCGCCGCTGCTCGCCGCGATCATCGCGGGCTTTGGCAATCGCGCTCTTGGCAACACCGGCGCAAAGCTGGTCACAACGGGTGCCCTGTTCCTTTCAGCTGGCCTGAGCTGGCCGATCTTTATCGGATTCCTGACAGGCAGCGCGAGCGCTGAAGTCGTGCCGGTGCTGCAATGGGTGCAGTCGGGCGATATGGCCTTCGATTGGGAACTGCGGGTTGATACGCTGACGGCGATCATGCTGGTGGTGATCAACAGCGTTTCGGCGCTCGTTCATCTTTACAGCTGGGGCTATATGGAGGAGGATCCTTCTCAGCCGCGCTTCTTCGCCTATCTGTCGCTCTTTACCTTTGCGATGCTGATGTTGGTGACGGCCAACAACCTCGTCCAGATGTTCTTCGGATGGGAAGGGGTGGGGCTGGCGTCCTATCTGCTGATAGGGTTCTGGTATCACAAGCCCAGCGCAGGCGCGGCGGCGATCAAGGCATTTGTGGTGAACCGCGTGGGCGATCTGGGCTTCATGCTGGGTATCTTCGGCACGTTCCTTGTCTTCAACACCACGTCAATTCCTGAAATCCTAGAGGCCGCGCCTTCTATGAGCGGGGCGACAATCGGCTTCCTCGGAATGCGCCTGCCCACGATGGATATCCTTTGTATCTTGCTTTTTATCGGCGCGATGGGCAAATCCGCACAGCTCGGTCTGCACACTTGGCTTCCCGATGCGATGGAAGGGCCGACGCCGGTCTCCGCATTGATCCACGCGGCCACCATGGTGACGGCGGGTGTCTTCATGCTCTGCCGACTTTCCCCGATGTTCGAGACCGCTCCGATGGCTCTCACTCTGGTGACTATCGTCGGGGCCGCTACCTGCTTCTTCGCAGCGACAATCGGCACGACGCAGTGGGATATCAAGCGGGTCATTGCCTATTCGACCTGCTCACAGCTGGGGTATATGTTCTTTGCCGCCGGTGTTGGTGCCTATGGCGCAGCGATGTTCCACCTGTTCACACATGCTTTCTTCAAGGCGCTGCTGTTCCTTGGCGCAGGCTCGGTCATCCATGCGATGCATCATGAACAGGACATGCGATATTATGGCGGCCTGAGGAAAGTCATCCCGATCACCTTCTTTGCGATGCTGATGGGCACCCTCGCAATCACAGGGCTGGGCGTTTATCACTTAGGCTTGGGCTTTGCTGGCTTCTGGTCGAAAGATGCGATCATCGAAGTCGCATTTGCGCGCGGGACAAGCGCGGGGACGTTCGCGTTCTGGATGGGCGTTGTCGCCGCTTTGCTGACGAGCTTTTACAGCTGGCGGCTCATGTTCCTCACCTTCTGGGGCAAGCCGCGCTGGATCGAGAGCGAACATATCCAGCACTCGGTCCATAAGACCCCGCACGAAGCGGGTGAAGACACGACCGGCGGATACAAGCCGCATGAAAGCCCCTGGGTCATGCTGACGCCGCTGGTGCTGTTGACGGTTGGTGCGATTGCTGCCGGACAGGTCTTCGCGCCTGCCTTCCTTGACAGCGCAGCCTTCTGGAACGGCTCGATCTTCTACAATGAGAACCTGATCGGCGCGATGCATGCGGTGCCGTATTGGGTGAAGTATTCAGCATTTGTCGTGATGGTGCTGGGTTTCATCGGAGCCTATGTAGCCTATATTGCCAAGCCTGATATCCCGGCAAAGTTTGTCGGAGCGTTTGGCTGGCTGCACAATTTCGTATCCCACAAATGGTACTTCGACGAGTTGTACAACGCGATCTTTGTGAAGCCTGCCTTCTGGTTTGGTCGCCAGTTCTGGAAGCTGGGCGACATCGCCACGATTGACCGTTTTGGACCCAACGGTGTCGCCTGGGTCGTTCAGCGCGGAGCCGTGGCCGCCAAGACGATCCAGTCAGGTTATCTCTACACCTATGCGCTGATCATGCTTTTGGGCCTGATCGCGGCAACCACTTACGTGCTGCTTTAAGGGGGCGCGCTCAGATGGAAGGCTTCCCCATTCTCTCAGCCATGCTGCTTGTGCCGCTTATCGGCGCGCTGCTCTGCCTGTTTGTCGAGGCAAACGCTGCCCGAATAACGGCGCTGGTTACGACACTGATCACATTTGCTTTGGGTGTGGCGCTTTGGGCGCAATACGATATCGGCGGAGCGCAATGGCAATTCACCGAGCGTGCTGAGCTGTTTGATGGCTTCAGCTATGCATTGGGAATAGACGGCATTTCGTTAATGCTCATCATGCTCAGTGTCTTCCTGATGCCGATCTGCATTCTGGCCAGCTGGAGCGCCATCACAAAGCGCGTGGGTCAATATATGTCGGCATTCCTGTTCATGGAATTGCTGATGATCGGCATCTTCTGTGCGCAGGATATCTTCCTGTTCTATATTCTGTTCGAAGCCAGTCTGATCCCGATGTACCTGATCATCGGTGTATGGGGCGGTGATAACCGCATTTATGCGAGTTACAAATTTTTCCTCTACACGTTGTTCGGATCGGTGTTGATGCTGATCGCGATGTTCTGGATGGTCGCCACCGCTGGTACGTCAGACATTCCGGCGCTGATGCAATATGATTTCCCGGCCGGCGCGCAGACGTGGCTGTGGCTGGCCTTCTTCGCGAGCTTTGCGGTGAAAGTGCCGATGTGGCCGTTCCACACTTGGTTGCCGGATGCCCACGTTCAGGCACCAACCGCTGGTTCGGTGATCCTTGCCGGTGTTCTGCTGAAGCTGGGCGGATATGGCTTTATCCGGTTCAGCCTGCCGATGTTCCCGCAGGCATCGGCGGACTTTGCTGGGTTCGTCTTTGTACTGTCAATGGTTGCGGTGGTTTACACCTCGCTCGTCGCTCTGGTGCAGCACGACATGAAAAAGTTGATCGCCTATTCATCTGTCGCGCACATGGCGATTGTGACGGTTGGCCTATTTGCTTTCAATGTTCAGGGTCTTGAGGGTGCGGTCATTATCATGCTCAGCCACGGTCTTGTATCTGGTGCTTTGTTCCTGTGTGTCGGCGTGATCTACGACCGGCTGCACACCCGCGAAATTGAGCGGTACGGCGCGCTGAGCAACAACATGCCCTATTACGCGCTGTTCTTCCTGCTGTTCACCATGGCGAGCATTGGCCTGCCGGGGACGAGCGGCTTTGTCGGTGAATTCCTCGCGCTGGCCGGGATATACCAGATCTCGACTACGGTCGCGCTGGTCTGCACCACCGGGATTATTCTGGGTGCGGCCTACATGCTCTATCTTTATCGCCGCGTCGCCTTCGGGCCGGAAAAGAACGAAGACGCGCAGGCGATGACCGATATCTCTGCCCGCGAATGGGCCATGCTCGCTCCGATTGCCGCGGTGGTGATGTGGATGGGCGTTTATCCCGAAAGCTTTCTTGCGCCGATGCGCGCTGACATTGCCGTGCTGGATGCCCGGATCGCTGCGGCGCGTCCCGCCAGCGACAGCGATCTTGTCGTCGGGACACCAAGCGGCGAGGCGGCCAATGCCGTGCCGTATGAGAGCCACGCTAAGGATGGCGCACACTGATGGATTTCTCCTCTTCCTTCCTGCTGATACGGCCCGAGCTGGTCCTGACAGTAGCTGGCCTGATCTTGCTGTTGTGGACGGCATGGGCCGGAGACAAGCATGCCCGCCCGATTGCCATTGTGGCTGTCGCGGCGTTCTTCACTGCTGGCATGTTTACGGTCCCGGGCCTGCACCTTGGTGCGACGGGCCCTGATACGCTTGCCTTTGGCGGTCTTTTGAAGGCTGATACCTTTGCCCTGTTTGCCAAGGCGCTGATCTATCTAGCGGCGATTGGCTGCCTTGTGGTTGCGCCCGCATTTTTCAATTCGGCTGCTGCTGGCTCAGAGCGTGCCATGCGTGCTGAATACTCGGTGTTGGTGTTGTTTGCAGCGCTGGGCATGAGCATCATGGTGTCTGCCAATGATTTCATGGCGCTGTATCTCGGCCTCGAACTGAACAGCCTCGCCGCATATGTGCTCGCATCAATCCTGCGTGAGGACACGCGCTCGGCTGAGGCGGGGCTGAAATACTTCGTTCTTGGAGCGCTGGCCTCGGGCATCCTGCTTTACGGGGCGAGCCTGCTTTACGGATTCACCGGCAGCACCGACTTCGCAGGTGTTCGTGCGACATTGACTGGAGAGATTGGCACGGGCGCGCTGTTCGGGCTGATCTTTGTGATGGCGGGCCTCGCGTTCAAGATCGCAGCCGTTCCGTTCCACATGTGGACCCCCGATGTGTATCAGGGCGCACCGACGCCCGTCACCGCGTTTTTCGCGACGGCGCCCAAGGTCGCGGCTGTTGCGCTGACAGCGCGCGTCGTCTTCGATGTGTTCGGAGGGCAGGTCGCCGCATGGCAGCAGATTGTGATGTTCACCGCTTTGGCCTCGATTGTGTTCGGAGCTTTGGGCGCCATCGGTCAGGATAATCTCAAGCGTCTGCTTGCTTATTCATCAATCAACAATGTTGGTTTCATCCTGCTCGGCTTGGCAGTTGCCAGTCCAGCGGGGGCCAGCGCGATGCTGGTATATCTGTTCATCTATGTCGTGATGAGCCTCGGCAGTTTTACTGCTTTGCTGATGCTGCGCAGCGAAGACGGCGACCTTTATGAGACCCTTGGCGACATATCGGGCCTCGCAGTTACACGTCCAGCAATAGCTCTCGCGCTTTCGTTGCTGATGTTCAGCCTTGCTGGCATCCCGCCGCTTTTCGGCTTTTATTCAAAGTTCGTCGTGTTTCAGGCGACTGTTGAGGCCGGTCTCATCGCCTTTGCGGCTATTGCCATCGCAGCCAGTGTGATAGGGGCGTTTTACTATATCAAGGTGGTCAAAGTGATCTGCTTTGATGAGCCAGCGAATGTTGTCACCGGTAAGAGCGGAGCGGCGCATTGGGTATTGCTGGCCATCACCGTGGCGGTCATTTCACCATTTGGTTACCTGCTCAGCCAGCCTTTGAGCGACCTTGCTGACAAAGCAGCAGCTGTGCTCTTCCTCGCGGTTTGATCCAGAGCGCTTCCATCAGAATTGTAGAAGAGACCGGATCGACCAACGCCGATCTGGCAGCGGCCGTTCGGACGGGGCAGGCGCGGGAGGCTGATTGGCTCATCGCGCATCGCCAAAACGCAGGGCGCGGGCGTCAGGGCCGCCAGTGGTTTGACGGGTCAGGCAATTTCATGGGATCGACAGTGGTTGCGCTGGACACAGGCGATCCACCACCGACAACGCTAAGCTTTGTCACGGCACTGGCGGTATCGGATGCAGTTGGCGATGTCTTGCCGTCCGGTGTCACAGCTGACCTGAAATGGCCTAACGATGTGCTGATAGACGGAGGTAAGCTGTCCGGCATCCTGCTCGAAATGGTCGGCTCGGCGGTTGTCGTGGTTGGGATTGGCGTCAATCTGGCACGCGCACCGGACTTAACGGATCGCAAGACGGCATCGCTGGCGCAGTTCGTGCCCGCTCCGACGCTTGATGATTTTGCACAAGTATTAATCGATGCATTCGCCCATCGCCTGTCTGAGTGGCGCGAGGACGGTCTTGCGGCGATAATGCAGCGCTTTCTGGCTCGTTCGATTCACACTCAGGGCGCCGTTATTTCGGTGCATGATACCGACGGATCGCGCATTCAAGGGACGTTCGCCGGTCTGGAAGAAACTCACGGCGCGCTGCGCCTGCGCTTGGCGGATGGCTCGGAACGTGTCATTCGCGCTGGCGACATTCAATGAAGGATAGCTTTAATGCTGCTTGCCGCTGATGTGGGAAACACCAATGTCGTCTTCGCGCTGTTTGAGCCGTTGCCTGCTGATGCGGGGAAGGGCGCCGAAACTCCGAAGCTGAAGGCGCGCTGGCGCATCGCAACTGATCCGCGTCGGACCGGTGATGAATACGCTGTGTGGCTGCTGCAATTGCTGGCGATTGAAGGGGTGAAGCGAGAGGACATAAACCGCATCATCTTCGCTTCGGTCGTCCCGCGTGCGGACCACAATCTGAGCGTTCTGGCGCAGAAGTATTTTGGCATCACTCCGCTGTTCGCAGGGCAGGGCGCGGCCAGCTGGCGTTTTGCGATCGACGTCGATCAGCCCAGCTCGCTCGGCGCTGATCGAGCGCTCAATATTTTGGCCGCGCATCGCAAATATGGTGGAGACATCATCGCGGTAGATTTCGGGACCGCGACGAAGTTTGAGGCGATCGATTTCAACGGCACCTATAAAGGCGGCTCAATCGCGCCTGGGATCAATCTCTCGCTCGATGCATTGGTCGGCAAAACTGCTAAACTGCCGCGTATCGCAATCCGCACACCAGACAGCAAAAGCGTTATCGGACGGAATACCGAAGACCAGATGCTGATCGGTGTGTTCTGGGGCTATGTCGCGATGCTCGAAGGCATTATCCATCGAATGAAAGCCGAAATCGGCCGTCCTGCAAAAGTCGTCGCAACCGGCGGCCTGGCCATCCTTTTCGATGAAGCCACCGATGTTTTTGACCATGTCGACGCCGACCTGACCATCGAAGGTCTCGCCATCCTTGCCGGGCAAGCGACGGAAACCTGATCCTCTCCTCTGAAAGACTGACCCAACCTCGTGAAAAAAGACTTCACCCCTGAAAAAGAATTGCTCTTCCTTGCGCTTGGCGGATCTGGAGAGATTGGCATGAATGTCAATCTCTACGGCTGCGATGGCAAATGGCTGATGGTCGATCTGGGAATGACGTTCTCGGGCGGCGAGTATCCCGGCGTGGACCTGGTCTTTGCCGATCTCGATTTCATTGAAGAGCGTACGAAGGACCTGCTCGGCATCGTCCTGACCCATGCGCATGAAGATCACATTGGCGCGGTTCCCTATTTCGCGGGTGATTTGGGCGTCCCGCTTTATGCGACGCCGTTTACCGCTGATCTTGTGGCGCGAAAGCTGGAAGAAGCCGGCTTGCTCGGACAGGTTGAGCTTAACGTGATCGAGGAAGACCACGGCGAGATCGACATCGGCCCGTTCACCGTGACCTACCTCCCGCTGGCGCATTCGATTGCGGAGGGCAACGCCCTGCTGATCGATACGCCCTATGGCCGTGTGTTTCACACAGGCGACTGGAAGTTGGACGAAGAGCCCATCATCGGCGAACCGACAACCGAAGAGGAATTATGCGAAATCGGTGACGAGGGTGTGCTGGCGCTGGTGTGCGACAGCACCAATGTCTTCAATCCTAATCCCTCCGGTTCAGAAGGCGCGGTGCACCGTGCTTTGATGGAGGAAATCGCCAGCCATGCGGGCAAGCGCGTGTTGGTCACAACCTTTGCCAGCAATGTCGCGCGGCTTCAGACGCTGGGTGAAGTGGCGCGTGAGACGGGCCGGCAGATTTGCGTCGCGGGCCGCTCCCTCGACCGCATTATCGCAGTCGCGCAGGACAATGGCTATCTCGCTGATTTTCCAACACCGGTTGATTTCCAGACAGCGATGGGACTGCCACGCGGCGAAGTCCTGATCATCGCTACGGGCGGGCAGGGTGAACCGCGCGCCGCACTCAGCCGAATTGCTGACAACAATCATCAGTTGGAATTGGTTAGCGGCGATGTAGTGCTGTTTTCCTCGCGCCAGATACCGGGCAACGAGATCGCGATCGGCAAAATCCAGAACCAGCTTGCGGCCAAGGGCATCACTATGGTGACAGATCGCCAGAACCTGATCCATGTGTCAGGCCATCCGGGGAGGCCCGAGCTTGAAGCGCTTTACTCATGGCTCAAGCCTGAAATACTCGTGCCGGTGCATGGGGAAATCCGGCACATGCGCGAACAAGCCAAGGTTGGCCGCGCGAGCGGAATTCAGCACAATTTGGTTCAGAAAAACGGTGAAATTGTCCGGCTTGCGCCCGGTGATCCCGGCATCCTTGCCTCGGTCGTGAGTGGCCGTCTTGTGCTTGATGGAGACATCATCGCTCCGGCCAATGGAGAAGCGGTCGCGATGCGGCGACGGTTGGCAGGGGAAGGGCTGGTGACGGTCGTTCTTGCAAGGGGCGCTGATCCGATCATCGATGCTGTTGGATTGCCGCTCGACGAGGACCTGCCTGAATTCGTGCAGGAAACGCAGGCGGACATTCTCAAGGCGATCAGGAAGCTCAAGGGCCGCGATGCCACCGATCCGGCTGCGGTGCATGAAGCAACCCGGCTTGCCGCGCGTCGGGCGGCACGGCGCTGGTCAGGTAAGAACCCGCAAGTTCGCGTGATTATGCCGGCACCGAGAGCCCGGTCACGAGCCAAGTGATGGAATGGACATCGATTCTCGCGATCTATTTCCTCATTTGGGTGATGAGCGCCTTTTTGCTTTTGCCTTTCGGAGTGCGCACGGCTGACGAAGCGGGCGTTGCCAAGGTGCCAGGACAGGCGGAGAGCGCTCCGGTCAATTTTCGCCCTGGAAAGCTGATGATCCGTGCGACCGTTTCAGCGGTGGTGCTGACAACGATCTATGTGCTCAACTACGAGTATGGTTGGATCACTGTCCAGGACATCAACTTCATGCCTGATCCGCCTGACGATTTGACCGTCGGCCCCCAAGACTAAATCCACCGGGACTAAACCTAGATATCAGTTGCGCAGGCGTTCGATGCTCTGGGCGAGGGCAACATACAGCTTACCCATGTCAGAGCCCAAGACGGTGACGCTCAAGGCATTGCCATCGCGGGTCGAGAGCATGGCACGCAGCATTGCTTCGAAGTCGTGAATGTAGCGGCTGACATTGGCATGAAACGCTTCGTCGCGTCGATACAGTTCGGCGATCTCGCGTGCTTCGCTGTTATCCAGCAACCGGACGGCGCGGCGGGTGAAAATACCGCGATCTCCTTTGAGATAGGCGTCCCACGCGGTGTCAGTGACTTCGCTTGAAATTGCCCCGCTGATATCAATGGATGCCGAATTCAGGCTGTCAGTAATCAATGCCATCCGGCGTGCGAAATCGTTGTCGATCTGCTCTTCTGCCAGTTCGCGCGCGCGGGCGACGCGTTGCTCAAGGTTACCGGTAAGCTCGTTGACACGCGCCAATTGATCGCGCAGCTGGATTGTCGCCTCGCGGCCTGTCCCGGAGGCACGGGCCGCAGCCTGTTCCAGCTTTCCAATCGTCTCGGCGCTGTCGTTGCGCAAGGCCCGCTCAAGCGTGGCGACTGCATCGCTGCTGAGTTTGCGCGCCAATGCCGACACTTTTTCTTGCGCACCTTCATCCATGGCAGCCAGCGCAGAGCGCGTGCCTTGCTCCAACTCGGCGATCGCAGCGGTTAGCTTCTCCTGGGTCTCACCGGCGAACGCCTCGCTTTCTTCCGATAGCGCCTCAAGACCGCTGCGCAGCCCGTTCAATTTAGCCAGAGCCTCTTCTGCTTGCTCTGCCATCCGGGACTGGAGAGCGGCGATTGACTGATCGGCCTCGGCGACTTCCTCGTTGGTTTTGATAAGATAGGCGGACAAGTCCTCGCCCTTTTTGCCCATCGCGAACATTGCATTGCTGAGGCCCCCTGTGCGCTGTTCCACGCCAGCCAGTTCATCAGACGCGGCTTTGATAGCTTGGGGCAGATCTTCGCGGCTATGACGCGCGCCTGACTGGATGATTTCAAGCATTCGAATGCTTGCCTCGGTCAGGGATGAAAGGCTCGCTTCGGTTTCGATCAGGCTTTCGCGTTTGGCGTCCAATTGCGCGGCGAGATTGTCCATCCCTTCGGAAAGGCCGGTGCGCGTGGTTTCACCTTGCTGTTGGATATCGGAGATCAGTTCACGCAGCTGCGCCAACTGCTGACCCATCTTTTCACCTTGAGCGATCAGCTTTTCTGTTTCGGTCAACTGCGCCTCACGGCGCTCAGCCATGGCCTCGTCCAGCTGCCCAAGTCGCTGTGACAGAACTTCTGTTGCCTGTGTCTCGCGCGTGTCGAATTCGGACTGTCGCCGCGCCATTTCTTCCATAAAGCGCACATCGCGCTGTTGCAGCCGGTCATCAAACCGACCCGCTTCATCGTTCAGGGCCTGGATGCGTTGCTGCGATGCTAGGGCTGCCTGTTGATCGAGGCCTGAAAGACGCGCAATCATCTCGACAATTTCCTGCTCCCACTTTGCGGCGGTATCGCGGATCTGGGTCATGGCCTCTGCTTCGGCGTTGCGCATCTTGATGCCGACCGCGCGCGCCTCTGTCTGAAGCAGCGTGATCCGTTCATTCATGCCATTGAGGGCAAGGGCTTCGGTCCCGGAGATTTCACCCCGATACTTCTCGGCTTCTGCTTGCAGTTTCTCAAAGCGGGTGGCGAGGGTGGTCTCAATCCGTTGCAATTGCGCTTCGAATACGCCGATTGTTTCCCCAATACGCTTGGATAGGCCACTGACCTGATTTTCGCTCGCCGATCCAAATTCGTTAAGACGCTCAAAGCCTGCGATAAGTTTATCCAGTTGCTCACGCGCGGTTCGCCCGGTGTTGCCAACCTGATTGTTCACGTCGCGCGCCGAATTGGCGACGACCGGCAGATCGTCGCGCAGCCGCGTCATATTGGCCAAAGCGGTGTCGCTGGCCGTTCCGATCGCATCGACTTGCGCGCCGTTGCTCTGGATAAGGTCCTGCAATTCATTGGCATGCGTAGAAATTCGCTCAGCAGCGATGCGCCCGAGCGATTCAAGCTCTCGTGATTGTGAGCCGAGGAATTCGCGCGCGAGGCTCAATTCGCGATTGACTACCGTCAGGCGACTTTCCAATTCCGCACTTTCCTGACTCAAAAGCGCAGCTGTTGCGGCGAACCGGTTCGCTTCGCGAGCTGAATTACGCATAGCAATCAGCCAGATAACGCCGACCAGAAGAACCGGGACTGACCAGTCGATGATCCAGCGCACCCATTCGTTGGGCGCAGCGGCACTTGCATTGGCCAATTCTCCACGCATCGCCCAGACATAAAGGGCACTCCACGCGGCCACTGCAATCACCGCGAAAGCGGGCGCAATCCAACCAAAACGCGACGGCGTGGCCCCCGCTTCCTCAAAAACTTCCTCTTCGAGTTCAAGCGGTTGCGCCATTTCCTCGACAGCGGGGGGCACAGCCTCCGCCGGCATTTCAACGGTTGAGCTCTCGTCGCCCTTTATCGCGCGAATGATGTGTTTGTTGCCGGCCATGTTCATATTAATACCACAGCACGGCCCGGGATAAACCCCGCTTTAACCCTGAAGCGGATATTAGGCGCGGTATGGCTTATGAAAATGGTGATCTTGATGCGACAATTGCAGCGGCTGCCGGAGACGATCCGACTCTGAGGCATGAGTTGCGCGGTGCGTTCATCGAAAGCGCGGAAAAGCAGCTTGACTTGCTTCGCCGGTCACGGTGCGACGGCAACTGGAACGTCGCGGCCATGCGCCTGAAGGGCCTCGCCGCGAGCTTTCACGTTGAAGAGTTGCTGGCCGCCGCACAGGATGCTTTGGACGCTGCACCCGGAGAGCCGACATCCCTTCGGCGGATCGAAACGGTCCTGGCGCGATTCACAGGCGGATCAGTCGCCTAAGCGATAAGTGTCGCGCTCCGGTACAACCCGAATCACGCACTGCACAACTGACCGCGATCAGCTAACACTGATTTAACCATGAGCCGTTAGCATTTCGGGGCGGGTGCGTATGCATGCGGTAGCTCGGGTTATTGAATAAAGGATCGCGCGTTGACAAGCGCTTCAGCAAGCACTGTTGAGACTGTCCTCCGAGACGAGCTGGCGCGCGCAGACCGCGCGCTTAGTGGCGTTGCGCCGGTTCTTGGCCATATGCTTGCAAGCTCCGGTCATGCTCTTGTGAGTGACGCAATTGTCGCGCGCGTAAGGGGAATGCTCGGCGATCTGGCGAGCCAACTGCTTGATCGGCAACAGCGCGCGGGTGTGCCCGAGCATGAATATGACGAGGCCGCACCTGGCATCGATCCCGTTGACAAGTTGGCGGATGCTCTGGCTGAAGATGCGCTGGTTCTGAGGCACCTTCATGCCATCGCGATGGAAGGACATCTGACGCAGCGGCTCGAAAGCCGTTCCGCAATTGATCCGGTGCTTACTCCTTTGTGGCAGGAATTGATTGCCTCCGACAATGGGAGTATTGGCGAAAGCGCCATGCAGGCCCTCGCTGCGCAATCGCGTTTCGGTCAGGCCCAGCGGCGCATGCAATATCCCCTCTCAGAATTGCCGCCCGATATGCTTGAGCGTGTTCTGCGGATATGGGTTCGCATGACCGCTGCGGAGCAAGAGCCGTCTGTCATGATTGCGCTGCATTCACTTAAGAGCGAGTATGACGAGGCGGCAACCAGGATAGGACAGTTGAACCAGATGATCTCTAAGATGCAAGGCACTGCTATTGCTGCGCTGGAATTGGAGCATTCCGGGCTCGCGCTGTTTGCAAGTGCCCTGTCCCACCTTACTGGGCAATCACGAGATCGCGCAATTCTGGCCTGTCACAGCAGGCAAGCCGCCCGACTGGCTTTGAGTTTGAGGGCAGCCGGTCAGGACGAGGCCGCGATTGAGCGGCAGTTTATGATTTTGGAACCTGCTGCCATGGTGCCGCCGAGCATCGCCGACCTTTCGGTGGAAGCGGCGCGCACCCTGCTGCAAAACTCGCAATTTGACGCAACGGTCCCCGCTTTGAATGAGGCGACGGGGTGATGGAGCGTCAGCCCAGCATGCTTTCTGCGAGAGGTGTGACAGATGAAAAGGATCATCTGTTGACTGCCGATGATGCTCTGGCACAGCTCCAAGAGAACTGCGGGGGGACTTTGCCGGGCCCGTTGGCTGTCCCTGAATTGCTTGAGTTAGTTACACAATCGCGTTCAATGAAGCTGAAGATCGCGCGCGAATTCAGCGCATTTGCAGGCGATGATGTGGTGTCCGGCTTTGCCCGCATTCACCCGCAACCCCTGTGTGAGGGCGGTGGGTGCGAAGTCATGGTTGAAAACTGGCAGCGGCGCGCTGTGCCCGAGCCCAATTCGCGAGAAACCGCGCGGCTGCTGGACGAAATTGACCGGGCGAGCGCAGAGGTGTTTGCCCGCCTCGATAGCCAACAACACATTCAGCTGCTCACGGGTACCGCACAGGATACCGACAGTTTGCAAGCCAGCGTCGCTGCTGCGCCGGGCAGTGTCTGGACCGAGCATGTGAAGCTCGAAGGGATGGCCCATCGTCAGCCTTTGCATTGGCGCTTGCTTGATGGCGCGCAGTGCAGTTTCGTAGGCTCAGTGCGCGTATGGCGGATAAGGCTATTGCCGATCGGAGCAGCGACCGACGAACCTACCGGGTTCGAGATGCTCTTGGTCGCAGATCAGCCGATTGATGAAAGCGAAAACAGTGAGGCTGCGTCTGCGCCGAAGCACACTCAATTTATCGGTAGCGCCCTCGCGCCTGTTCTGCGGCAACCGATCTCGCGCATTATCGCCAATGCCGAGACTATTCGCGCCAGGCTCGCTGGGCCTTTGCGTGATGAATACAGCGAATATGCGGGTAACATCGCCTCTGCCGGGCAACATTTGATCGGGCTGCTCGATGACCTTGCGGATTTGGAAGTCGTCGAAGCGCAGGACTTTTCAACTGATCGCGATCCCGTGGACCTGGCCGATGCAGCACGCCGAGCGGCCGGCATTCTGGGTGTTCGCGCACGAGCCAGAAACATCGAGTTGGTTCTGCCGATCAAGGATGATGCACACATCGCTCTGGGCGAATTCCAGCGTGTTTTGCAAATTCTGATCAACCTGATCGGCAATGCAATCGCTTATTCACCCGAGAGCAGCACAGTCACGATCAAGGCGGAGACAAAGATCGAAACCAACACTGTGAGCGTCACGGTCAGCGATGAAGGACCTGGTGTGGCGATCGATCAGGTGCCGCATATCTTTGACAAGTTTGAGCGACTGGGACGCGGGGGCGATGGCGGATCAGGCCTTGGCCTCTATATCTCGCACCGATTGGCATCGGCGATGGATGGAGAGCTGACCGTCGCGAATCCGGGCCAGCAAGGTGCAGCATTCAGGCTAACCCTGCCGTTATACGAAGACTGAGTTCGCTATTTCCGGCCGATCCGTGCCGCCATCAACACGATAATTGCGCCGATGACTGCGGTGATTGCGCCGTAAAGGCCCCATTCGCGCCGCGCCAGCATAAAGCTTTCGGCAGGCCACATCAGAATCCCCATTCCCTGCAAGGCCCACATAACGCCCGAAACAATGAGCGCGACACCCGTGATTTTCAACAAAAAGGCGAGAAATCTCTTGCCCATCCGCCTGTCATTTCACTTTTATGGAAAGCAACACGCTCACCGCCAATGAAGCTGGTATGGCCAGCTCGATTGGCGATGAGCAAAGCGCTGTGCGCATGATGGATTAGCGGTTATCGATCGAGACGTAATCGCGATGCGTCGGGCCGGTGTAGAGCTGTCGCGGGCGCCCAATGACCTGTGCGGGATCGGAAATCATCTCGTTATACTGCGCAACCCACCCAACGGTGCGGGCGAGAGCGAAGAGCGCGGTAAACATCGTCGTCGGGAAGCCAATGGCCGACAGGATCACACCCGAGTAGAAATCGACATTCGGGAACAGCTTTTTCTCTTGAAAATACGGATCGTTAAGAGCCATCTCTTCCAATTGTAGTGCGGTCTCAAACACCGGATCAGTCACGTTCAAGGCCTCGAAAACCTCACGGACAGTCTTTTGCATGACTGTCGCGCGCGGATCGTAGTTCTTGTACACACGGTGGCCGAAGCCCATCAGACGGAACGGATCGTTCTTATCTTTCGCACGCTCAATATAGTGCGGAATTTTGTCGGGCGTACCGATCTCGCGCAGCATGTTAAGAGCCGCTTCGTTTGCGCCACCATGCGCCGGGCCCCACAGGCAAGCGATGCCCGCCGCGATGCAGGCAAACGGGTTTGCGCCCGACGAACCGGCGAGACGCACGGTTGAAGTCGATGCGTTTTGTTCGTGGTCAGCGTGCAGGATAAATATCCGGTCCATCGCCTGTTCGACAGCAGGGATGACTTCATATTCTTCGGCAGGAACACCGAAAGTCATCCGTAGGAAGTTGCCGGTGTAGCTCAGCGAATTGTCAGGCTGCATGAACGGCTGACCAATCGCGTATTTGTAAGCCATGGCGGCAATCGTCGGCATCTTCGCGATCAGGCGGTGAGAGCTGATCTCTCGGTGCTTGGGGTCGGAGATATCGGTGCTGTCATGGTAGAACGCCGAAAGCGCGCCAACGACGCCGCACATGATCGCCATCGGGTGAGCATCACGGCGGAAACCCTGATAAAGCGTGCGCAACTGCTCATGCACCATAGTATGGCGCGTGATCGTATATTCGAAATCGTCATACTCTGTTTTGCTAGGCAATTCGCCGTTAAGCAGCAGATAAGCGACTTCCATAAAACTGGAATGTTCCGCCAGTTGCCCGATCGGGTAGCCCCGGTGCAGCAGAACGCCCTCGTTCCCGTCAATATAGGTCAGCGCGCTTTCGCAGCTCGCCGTTGATTTATAGCCGGGGTCAAAGGTGAAGGCTCCTGTTGACCCGTAGAGCTTGCGAATATCGACCACGTCCGGGCCGGTCGAGCCCGAGAGCACTGGAAATTCGTGGGTTTTTCCGCCGAATTCCAGCGTTGCGTTCTTGTCTGCCAAGGTGTGTCTCCTGTCCAATCCCAACCCTCGATGGGGAGCCCTTACGCCGCTTGTGCGTTGAGCCGTGCGAGGGCTTCGTCCCGGCCCAATAGGACCAGAACGTCAAAAATTCCGGGCGATGTCGTCGTCCCAGTGAGTGCTGCACGCATAGGTTGCGCAAGCTTGCCGAAGCCCAATCCCTGTGCCTCGGCCAGCGCTTTGGTAGTGGCTTCGAGAGCCTCGATTGTCCAGTCATTTTCCTGTGCAAGTGCAGTTGCAACAAGAGCAAGCCGTTCTCGCCCTTCATCGGTCAGCAGCTTGGTCGCTTTCTCCGTCATCTCGAGAGGCATTTTTGCGAAGAGGAACTCTGTTGAATCAGCGAGTTCGTTAAGGTTCTTGGCGCGCGGCTTCAACACAGGCATTGCCTTGAGCACAAGGTCGCTATCCGCATCACCAGCGATGCGCGGCATCACCTGTTCGACCAATGTCTGATCATCAGCTTCGCGGATGTAATAGCCGTTGAGGTTCTCAAGCTTCTTGATGTCAAAGCGTGAAGGACTCTTGCCCACGCCAGCGAGATCGAACAGCTCAATCGCCTCTGCCCGCGTTATCTCCTCGCGGTCACCATGACCCCAGCCGAGACGCAACAGATAGTTGAAAAGCGCATCGGGCAGAATGCCCATCTCATCGCGATAGGCCTCCACACCCAAAGCACCGTGGCGTTTTGAGAGCTTTGCGCCGTCAGCGCCATGGATCAGGGGAATATGGGCATAGACAGGGTCTGGCCAGCCACCTTCGATTGCATCCATCGCCCGATAGATTGGCAATTGGCGAAACGCATTGTTCAAATGATCATCGCCGCGCACAACATGCGTGACACCCATGTCATGATCATCAACAACCACCGCGAGCATGTAGGTCGGCGTTCCGTCCGCGCGCATGATGATGTAGTCATCGATCTCGGCATTGTTGACCGAGACTTCGCCCTGCACTTCATCAGTGATGGTTGTCACCCCATCAAGCGGGGTTTTGAGCCGCACGGTATAGGGCGCATCTTTGGAGGCCTCTGAAGGGTCGCGGTCACGCCAGCGCCCGTCATATCGCATCGGCTGCTTGTTCGCCCGCTGTTCGGCGCGCATGGCTTCCAGTTCTTCTGGCGTGGCAAAGCATTTGTAAGCATAGCCTGCATCCAGCAGTTTCTGAGCCACTTCAGCATGACGATCCGCTTGCTTCGACTGAAAGGTGGGCGCTTCATCATAGTCGAGCCCGAGCCAGTCCAATCCGTCAAGAATGGCGTCGATAGCCTCCTGCGTGGAGCGCTTTTTGTCGGTATCCTCGATCCGCAACAGCGCGCGCCCCCCGTGGTGGCGGGCAAAAAGCCAATTGAACAAAGCGGTGCGGGCACCGCCAATATGCAGGAAGCCTGTTGGGGAAGGGGCAAACCTTGTTACGACTTCGCTTGCCATAATGCTGTAATTCCTATTCAATTGCCGAAGCTCATTGTCGTATCCCCAAGTCGGGGTCTGAATTGGGGGACCAATGGCACAGACGCCGATCATTCCCATGGGGGAGGGTCCTGATGGCAGCGTTCCTGCCGCGGGAAATGCCCCTATCAGTCCGGAACAGACCCAACGTCCGCGCCTGTGGCAAAGAGGCTGGGGATTGTCCAGCACCGCTAGCACAATCGCAGACAGAACAGAGTTGTTTCTCGCGTCTGCCGGATTTGACCGTGCCCCATGGCTCGCGGTCGTGTTTGCGAGCGGAATCCTCGTGTGGTTTGCGCTCAAGAGCCCATGGCAATGGGCAAGTGCCATGGGCTTGTGCTGCCTGATCGCGCTTGCAGCTTTGGCGGTTTGGCCGCGCGGCGGCGAAGCGGATGAGGAACGGGCTCATCTGCGAAGCGCCTTGATCACCTGTGCGTTGGTATTTGGAAGCGGTCTGGCGATAATCTGGCTGCGCTCTGAAATGGTAGGTGCGCAGCCCATTGAGCGACCCGTGGTCGAGCGTGTGCAGGGCTATGTGCTTGAGCGGGATGACCAGCCAGCCCAGCAGCGCTTTCGTCTGACACTGGCTGTGCGCGATGCGACCACGGCGCAAAGCCGCAAGATCCGCATCAATGTGCCGATGGACCAGGCCCGTCAAGATCTGGGCGAAGGCGCGGTTGTGCGTGCGCGGGTCCGGCTGATGCCGCCCGCCAGCCCGATGCTGCCTGGGGCCTATGACTTTGCGCGCGCGGCATGGTTCAAGGGGCTTGCAGGAACAGGAAGTGTGATCGGGCAGGTTGAGACTGTCAGTCCTGCGCGACCAGCTTCCGGAATTTCGCAGCTACAACGCACCTTGTCAGGACATGTTCGCGAGCAGCTGGGCGGATCGGCGGGAACCATCGCGGCTGCATTTGCCAGTGGCGATCGCGGAGCCATTGTCGAGGATGACGCCGATGCAATGCGTGATGCAGGGCTGACACACTTGCTCGCGATCAGCGGATTGCATGTGAGCGCTGTCATTGCAGCGGCCTATCTTGTGTCGCTCAAGCTGTTGGCTCTGTCCCCGGCAATTGCCTTGCGTGTGCGGCTTCCGCTTGTCGCTGCCTCCATCGGCGCGGCTGCGGGCATTGGCTATACTCTGCTGACAGGCGCGCAGGTCCCAACCGTGCGCGCGTGCGTGGCGGCACTGCTGGTTCTTGGCGCGTTGGCAATAGGGAGAGAGGCCTTGTCGCTGCGGATGGTGGCTGTGGCTGCTATTGCGGTGCTGTTGCTGTGGCCTGAAAGCGTCATCGGGCCTAGCTTCCAGATGAGCTTTTCTGCCGTGCTTGCTATTGTCGCCCTGCACACATCGGGACCTGCTCGTGCATTCTTGGCGCCCCGCGAAGAGCCGTGGTGGAGGCGATCCGGGCGACAGGTCGTTATGTTGTTCATCACCGGTCTGGTGATTGAAATCGCCTTGATGCCGACCGTACTGTACCACTTTCATCGGGCCGGAGTGTATGGAGCGGTAGCCAATGTGATCGCTATCCCCCTCGTCACATTCATTTCGATGCCACTGATTGCGTTTGCTTTGACGCTGGATAGCATCGGCCTTGGCGCACCGGTTTGGTGGTGCGTGGGCCAGTCGCTTGATGTGCTTCTGGCCATAGCTCGCTTTACTTCAGCTCAGCCCGGTGCGGTGAAGTTAATGCCGCAGATGAGCGGTCTTACGATGTCCTTATTCACTGCGGGAGGGCTTTGGCTGGCGCTTTGGACCAATCGCGCCCGTTTGCTGGGCTTTGTGCCTGTTGGCCTTGCGATCGGGCTGTTGCTTGCGACACCGATACCCGACATCCTTATTGGCCGTGATGGTCGCCATGTCGGCATTGCTTTGGGTGATGGACGGCTCCTTTCTTTGCGCGACACGCGGTCCAGCTATGCTCGGGACAATCTGCTTGAACTCGCGAGCGTTACGAGCGAGCCTATACCCCTTTCGAAATGGTCGGGCGCGCAGTGTTCGAATGAGTTTTGCCTCATTGATCTTGTGCGCGGTGGGCGTGAATGGACCGTCCTGATGGCGCGCAACCGCGATCTGGTTGAAGAACGCGCCTTGGCCGCAGCGTGTGAGCGCGCAGATATTGTCGTGGCCGACCGCTATCTGCCGCGTTCATGCCGTCCTCGCTGGCTGCGCGCGGATAAGCGCTTTCTTGACCAGCATGGCGGGCTTGCGCTCGATCTGACGAATGCGCGGATCATTAATGTCTCCGATGGTCAGGGCGCGCATGGATGGTGGCGTGGTAAGGGCGGCGTTGTTTCCGAGCGGCGCTGAGTCAGCGTCAGTCCAAAACGAAAAGATGGGAGACCACATGAAGCAGCCTCCCGTCTATCAATCGCTTTATCAGTGGTAGCGGCGCAGCAGCCCCGCAAGCTTACCCTGAACCTGCACCTCGCCTGCGCCATAGACCTGCGCATCATACGCGGCATTAGCCGGATCGAGCCGAACCTGACCGCCATCTTTATGCAGGTATTTGAGCGTAGCTTCCTCGCCATTGACCAGAGCCACGACAATTTCGCCATCGCGCGCACTGTCCGTGCGGCGCACCAGTGCAAAGTCGCCATCAAAGATACCGGCTTCGATCATCGAATCGCCAGACACTTCAAGCGCATAGTGCTCACCCGGGCCCAGAAGCGCGGCGGGTACTGGCAGCGATGTCTGCCCTTCAAGCGCTTCAATGGGAGCACCTGCGGCAATCCGCCCGTGAAGCGGAATTTCGATCACGTCATTGGCAGGCTGCGGTATCGATGGCGCCTTGGTCACGCCAGCCGATGCCGCTTTCGGAGCCGCGCCAAGCGCTGTCACTGTGTCGCTGGCTGACGGCATGACCGTTTCTGCCCGAGCGGGTGGCACCGCGTCTTCGGGCTGACGGATCACTTCGAGAGCGCGTGCCCGATTGGGCAGACGCCGGATAAAGCCGCGTTCCTCCAGCGCAGAGATCAGGCGGTGCACGCCTGACTTGCTCTTGAGATCGAGCGCTTCTTTCATTTCCTCAAAACTGGGCGAAATGCCGGTTTCCTCCAGACGCTGCTGGATGAAACGGATCAGTTCGTGCTGCTTGGCCGTCAGCATTGCGATAATCTCCCTCGGTCGCAAATCGCCCTATGCGAAACCGTTCGCACACAGGCTGCCTAAGAGCGCGCTCCAAGAGGCACCACATATCGCTCGGAACGAACCAACCGACGTGGATGCTTTGTCAGCGCATCTCATTCACCAATAGGTGAACGAATAAAGAACAATTAGGCAACTTGTTTAGCCATGTCAAGCGCGCACCGATCTGAAAGCCCTGCAATTCAGCCACTTTGGAGGTTATACACTGGAACAGTCTCGCCAGCGCTGACCGGATCGGAGAAGGGCGGGCGGTCAATCAGGCAGTTGGCCTGCGCCAAGGCCATCAGGGCGCTGGAGTCTTGCGATGCGGCGAGCCGCACCTGCACCCCATCGGTGACAGCGCGCAAGAATTCACGGCGTTTGCCCGTCGCGGGCAGGGCTTCGCTCGCTATGTGGTTCGCTGAACGCGGCAGGGGCGAGGGGTCGCCAACAGTCGCGCGCACAAGGGGCAGGGCAAAGAGGAATGCCGTGACAAAACTGGACACCGGATTTCCCGGCAGACCGAGGATCACTTGCTTCCCATGATCCGGTTTGCGCGTCGCGACCATCAGCGGTTTGCCGGGCTTGATTGCCACCCGCCAAAAGTCGATATCCGCGCCCCATTCCCTAAGCGCGGCCTGCACCAAATCATGGTCCCCAACCGATGCCCCGCCAGACGTAATCAGAATATCACCGTCTGCCCGTGCCAGCGCACTGGCAAGGGCGTCCATGTCATCCGCCACCGGACCAAGGCGCTGTGCCTCGCCAATATAGGGGCGCAGAAGGCCCCCTATCATGGGGCCGTTACTGGCTGGGATCTGATCTGGTCCACACGCATCGGCGACCGGGCTGAGTTCATCCCCACTATCCAGGATATGCACGCGCGGGGTCCTTCGATGCAGCACCGAATCATGCCCCGCTGCAATTGCGAGGGCCCGTTGGGCGGGGCCTAGCATGGCGCCTTGGTTGAGCACGGTTTGCCCGGTGGTGAAGTCGAAACCTCGCTTTCGCACGTGGCGCTGGGCAGGGGGCAGGCTTTCCCCCGGCGCAAGCGCCACGCAATCGCCGCTGATTTCGGCATTTTCCTGAATCAGCACGCGGTCTGCTCCGCGGGGCATGTGTGCTCCCGTCGAGATTCGGGTGCATTGGCCGGGTTCAAGCGATCCAGCGAACGGAGCACCTGCCCGGCTCTCTCCGACGCGCTGCCATGGGCCGCCTCCCGATATTGCATATCCATCCATGGCGGAAAGGTCGGCAGGCGGCTGCGTTCGCCGCGCTTCAAGGTCTTTAGCGAGATAGCGGACCAGCGGGTCTGAGCCATCGCTGCTGACCAAGGGCATTTGCGGTGCAAGGGCAAGCAGCCGCGTCTGCGCCTCTTCAAGACTGAGCAGGTCGCTCATTCCGAAGGTTTCCATATGCCTGACTTGCCGCCGCGCTTCTCAATCAGGCGGATCTCGCCGATGACCATGCCCTTGTCGATTGCCTTCGCCATATCATAGACGGTCAGCAGCGCGGTTGAGACAGCTACCATAGCCTCCATTTCGACACCCGTTTTTCCGGTCAGAGACGCGGTGGCTGTCGCGCGAACGGCGTCCTGCTCAAAGGTGAACTCTACCGTCACGGCTTCGATGCCGAGGGGATGGCACAGCGGGATGAGGTCGCCGGTCCGCTTGGCTGCCATGATGCCCGCGATGCGCGCGGTGCCCAGCACATCGCCTTTGGGCGCATCGCCCTCGCGGATCGCTCCAAGGGCGGCGGCGCTCATGGTGATACGCCCGCTCGCAATCGCCACGCGGTGCGTTTCAGCCTTCGCGCCCACATCGACCATCCGCGCAGCGCCATCTTCACTAAGGTGAGTGAGATCGCTCATTGGCTCGGCCCGTCGTATGTCGGGAACGGCTGACACACCTGACACACTGTCCAAGCGCCAAAATCGGTTCGATTGAAAACGCGCTGATTAATCCATTGCGTCGATGAGTGGTCGCGGAGTGAAACAGTCATGGGTCGCTCTTTGCCACGGCTTGGCGATGTAGGACAGTGTCACAAGCGGTAGGACGGGTGCTGCGGCGTCACCCCTCCAGCAATTTGCGCGTGGCGGCGGCCACATCATCCGCGCGCATCAGGCTCTCTCCGACAAGGAAAGTGCGTACCCCGGACTGCGCCAGCCGATCAAGGTCGCTGTGCGTGTTGATCCCGCTTTCCCCCACGATCAGCGCGCCATCGGGCGCCAGCGGGGCAAGCCGTTCCGTCGTTGCAAGGCTGGTTGTGAAGGTTTTCAGATCACGATTGTTCACCCCGATCAGTTTTGAGGTGAGGGCGGTCGCGGCGCGTTCCAGTTCCGCTTCGTCATGCACTTCGATCAGCACGTCCATCTGATGCTCCAGAGCCGCAGCCTCAATCTCGGCCATGGTCCCGTTGTCGAGAGCTGCAACGATAATCAGGATTGCATCGGCCCCGATGGCGCGCGCTTCGAGGCATTGCCACGGGTCCACCATGAAATCCTTGCGCAGCACAGGGATGGTGCAGGCTGAACGCGCCTCTACCAAATAGTCCTCATGCCCCTGAAAATAGGGCGCATCGGTGAGGACAGACAGACAGGCAGCGCCGCCCTCCTGATAAGCGTCGGCGTGATGTGCGGGGCGGAAATCTTCACGGATCAGGCCTTTGGAGGGGCTGGCGCGTTTGACCTCAGCGATCAGGGCATATCCGTCTTTGGTTCTTGCGCGCAGAGCCGCTTCAAATCCGCGCGGCGCGGTTTGTATGGCGGCGGCGGTTTGCAGATCGCCCATGCTGATCACCGCCTTGCGTGCGGCGACCTCTTTGCGCTTTGTCGCGCAGATTTCATCCAGCTTATTCATAGGTTCAGACCCGTTCCCCAAACGGCCCTAAACGGCCAATTCAATCCATTTGGCCAACAGGTTGCGCGCGCGCGCGCTGTCGATTGCCTCTGCGGCAAGCGCGGCGCGTTCCGGCCAATCCTCACCCATCTGCGCAACGGCCAGCGCTCCGGCAGCGTTAAAAAGAACCGCATCGCGATACGGGCCGGGGGTGCCATCCAGCAGAGCCTTGAGCGCGGCGGCATTGTGTTTCGCATCGTCACCGCGAATGGCTTCGACAGGCGCAGTCGGCAGGTTGGCATCACCGGGATGCATGCGTTTCATGGCGAAGGTGTTTCCGGTGACAACAGCGACTTCATTGCCGCCCGCAAGGCTCAATTCGTCGAGCCCTTCATCACCCGACACGATCAGCGATTGCCCCGTGCCCAGCTTTGCTAGAGCACCTGCGTAAATCGGAACATAGGCCGGCCGGGCAATGCCGATCAGTTGGCTTTTGACCCGGGCGGGGTTTGACAGCGGCCCCATCAGATTGAAGATCGTGCGCTGGCCGATTTTCTTACGAATGGGCTGAATGCGGCCCATCGCGGGGTGGTGGTTTTTGGCAAAGAGAAAGCAAATGCCGATTTGCGCCAGCGTCTTTTCCGCCGTCTCACCCGCTGCATCCATATCAAGGCCCAGCGCTTCGAGAGTGTCAGCCGCGCCCGCCTTGGACGATGCCGCACGATTGCCATGCTTGGCGACCGGCACTCCGCAGGCGGCGACGACAAGGCTCACCGCGGTAGAGACATTGAGCGTGTGGTGACCGTCTCCGCCGGTGCCGCAGACATCAATGGCATTTTCGGGTGCCGCGATCGGCAGCAGGCGTGCACGAAGGGCGCGCGCCGCCCCCGCGATCTCATTCGAGGATTCGCCGCGCTTCGACAGGGCGACCAGAAAGTGCTCGATCTCGCCTTCGCTCGGCGCGCCGTCCAGTAGCGTTCCAAACGCTGTTTCCGCTTCGGTTTCGGTAAGCGGGTTTGAAATGTCGGGCAGCGTGCTCACGCGCTCGGCTCCAATGTGCGGTCTTCGGGCAGTTTCGCCTGAATCCCGCATTCGCGCAGGAAATTGGCAAGCAGTGCGTGGCCATGTTCGGTCGCGATGCTTTCAGGATGGAACTGCACACCGTGGATCGGCAGGCTTTCATGGCGAAAGCCCATGATGCTGGCCGCTTCCTCGCCCGGAGTATCCGCATGGGCGTTGGCGATGAGGCAAACGGGAACGTCGACCACCTCTAGGCTGTGATACCGTGTCGCGGTGAAGGGGGAGGGCAAGCCTGAGAAAACGCCAGACCCATCATGCGTGACCGGGGAGGTCTTGCCATGCATCAGCCCGCCGCGCGTCACCGTGCCGCCGAAATGCTGCCCAATGGACTGGTGCCCCAGACACACGCCCAGAAGCGGGCGTGCCGCATCAGCGCAGGCGGCGACCAGTTCAAGGCTGATCCCCGCTTCGTTGGGCGTGCACGGACCGGGCGAGATGAGGACCCCCACCGCATCGCTCGCCACAGCCTCAGCTGCGCTCAAGGCATCATTGCGCTCGACACGGACATCCACATCCAGCTCCATCAGGTAATGGACGAGGTTGAATGTGAAGCTGTCGTAATTGTCGATGACCAGGATCGTCGGCGTGTTCATGACGGTGTTTCCGCAAAATGATCGGTGGCGCGCACCAGTCCGTCGATAATACCCGGCTCGCTCGCGGCGTGCCCGGCATCGTCCACCATCCACAGCTCGCCTTTGGGCCATGCTTTCTTGAGAGCCCATGCAGAGCTCGGCGGGGTGCAGATGTCATGGCGACCCTGCACCATAATACCCGGAATATCGGCGATGCGATCCGCATCATTCACCAGCTGACCTTCCTCAAGGTAGAAGTCGTCAAGAAAGAACCGCGCGCAGATGCGGGCGAACGGCACAGCCTTTGACGGGTCGGCAAATTCTTCAAGCAGGCCGGGATTGGGCAGCAGAGTTGCGACGGTGGCTTCCCACAGCGACCATTCCTTTGCCGCCGCCAGTCGCGTCGCTTCATCATCGCTGGTCAGGCGCGTGTAATAGGCTTTGACCATGTCGCCGCGCTCGCCTTCGGAGATGAGGCCGGTAAACTGGTCCCATTGCTCCGCCATGATCTCGCTCGCGCCATAGGAATAGAGCCACTGCTTTTCCCGGTCGCGCGCCAGGAATATGCCGCGCAGGATCAGCTCGGTCACGCGCTCAGGGTGCTTTTGCGCATAGGCCAGTGCAAGCGTCGAACCCCAGCTTCCGCCAAAGGCCTGCCACGCATCGTGCCCACACATTTCGCGCAGCCGCTCGATATCTGCGACGATGCGCCATGTGTCGTTGTGCTCGATCTCTGCGAAAGGCCGCGAACGCCCACAGCCGCGCTGATCAAACAACAGCACGTCATAGCGTTCCGGGTTCCACTGGCGGCGATGGGAGGGGGCCATCCCGCCGCCGGGGCCACCATGCAGGAACACCGCCGGTTTGGCGCCCGGAGTGCCGACCCGCTCATAATACAGCGAATGCCCGTCCCCGACATCCAGCATCCCCGTCTCATAGGGCTCGATCTCGGGATAGAGCGAGCGACGATTGTTTGTAAGGGTGGCCATTACGGTTTCCTCTTCGTCACCACGATAATCGGTCCGGTCCGCCCTGCATCCATGCGCCCTGTTGCAGGGTCCCACAGGGAAGAGGAATTGCTGTCAAGAAACAACGCCTGTTTCACGGAAAGCTCATCGCGGAAAAACCGGGCGAGCTGCCCATAGCTAAGCGGATCGTTGGAGATCACAAAGTGCGCTTTGCCATCCGCGCTGACCCCCACTCCATTGCGGATTGCGCGCGAGTTACCGTTCTCGCTGACTTCAGGGTGAAGCTTGCCATCGACGAGCAGCATCGGGCCGGACTGCGTGCCGAATTGCGGGCGATCACGCACACTGCTGAAAAAGCGGTCCGTCGCAAGGATGCGCCATGTACCGCCAGTGCCGAAAAATACTCCATTGGGCTTGAGAAAGAAATTGCCTTCGCCCTCTTCGCGGTTGAGTTCAGACAGTCGCGCGCCTGATGCCACAAGATAACCCTTTGATGACAGGTCATCGCTGAATGCGCCGCCATTCATCGCAAAGGCAATAGTATTCGCTTCGACGGTATCGGCGTAATCGGCGAGCGTTCCATAGGCGTTCGACCCGTCGCCGGGGCCAAAGGTGACAGCAATCCTGTGCTCTGCCGGATCGGCGACGCAGTGGGTGAGCGCAACGCCTTCAAAGCTGGCAGGCTTGCAGGCGGAAGAAACAGCAATTTGCGGCGTCTCCGTGGCTTCGGGGGCTGGATCATCTGCCGCGGTGGGCACGATTTCCACATCGTCGCGATCACCCAGCTCAACCCGCACGACCGGCTCGCCCTCGGGTTGCTCCTTACACCCCGCCAGCGTGAGCAGTCCGGTCAAAGCGAGAGCTAAGCACGCATGTTTCATTGGCCAAATCCCGGTTCACTCGAGAGCTTCACCGCCTCGCGCGCAGCGGCGAAGAGGGCCCCCGCCTTGGCATGGCATTCCGCCAGTTCGTAGTCAGGATCGCTGTCCGCAACGATCCCCGCGCCCGCCTGCACATGCATAACCTCGTCTTTAATCACGGCGGTGCGCAGGACGATGCAGCTGTCCACCGATCCATCGGGCGCGAAATAGCCGACCCCGCCCGCATAGGCTCCGCGCGTTTCCGGCTCCAGTTCGGCAATCACTTCGCAAGCGCGGATTTTCGGGGCGCCTGAGACGGTGCCCGCCGGAAAGCCGGCGAACAGAGCATCAAGAGCATCGCTTCCATTGGCCAAGCGGCCCACCACGTTACTGACGATGTGCATAACGTGGCTGTAGCGTTCGATGCTGAAGCTGTCAGTCACCTCCACGCTGCCCCGTGCTGCAACCCGGCCCACATCATTGCGACCGAGATCAAGCAGCATGAGATGTTCGGCGCGTTCCTTCGCATCAGCGAGCAGGCTGGCTTCGTTGGCGTTGTCCTCGCCCGGCGTCGCGCCGCGTGGGCGCGTGCCTGCAATTGGCCGGATCGTCACATCGCCGTCTCGCACCCGTACAAGGATTTCAGGGCTCGAACCGACAATGGCAAAGCCGGGTAAATCGAGGAAATAGAGAAACGGGGAGGGGTTCACCCGTCGCAGCGCGCGATACAACTCCAGCGGAGGCAGGGTAAACGGACAGGTGAACCGCTGGGCCAGAACGACCTGAAAGATATCACCTGCAAGGATATAATCCTTTGCCCGTGCGACGAGCTGTTTGTAGTCTTCACCCGCCATTACCGGCTCCGGCTCTGGTACCGTCAGATCGGCAGCCCCGCGCAATTCGGCAGGACGCGGCAGCGTAAGCGTGCACAGCGCTTCTTGGATGCGATCGTCTGCGGCCTCAATGGCACGTGGCGGATCATCGCGCTTGGCGCGGTCCGGCCAGATCGGGGCGACGCAGAACAGCGCATCGGTCAGACTGTCGAACACAAGGATCAGCGTGGGCCGCACAAACAGCATATCGGGCAGCGCCAGTTCGCTGGGCTGCGCGCGCGGCAGTTTCTCTACCAGTCCGATGGTCTCATAGCCGAAATATCCAACCAGACAGGCGAGGGCAGATGGCAGCTCCTCTGGCACATCAATCCGGCAGGCATCTGCAAGGGCGCGCAATTCGCTCAAGGCGTCATTCTTGCAAGGAACGAATGCGTCGTGATCCGAGCGCCACACGCTGTTGATGGCCGCCTCGCCCTCGGTTGCGCGAAAGACCAGATCAGGGTCCAGCCCGATCAGGCTGTAACGCCCGCGCACTTCTCCGCCTTCTACCGATTCAAGCAGGAAATCCCCGCGACCCGGCACGATCAGCCGCCGCGCTGCGCCCACGGGGGTATCGCTGTCTGCGATAATCCGGCGCCAGACCAGCGTAGCTTCACCCGACGCGAGCGCCTGCGCGGCAGCTTCTGCGTTTTCAGGTCCGCTGGCGGGCGGCGCGATATCAGATGAAGCGGGTGTCACTGCGAATGTCGTGCCTTGCGCCGCTCAGTTTCCGCCGACGAGTTGCTCGCGCACAGCCTCGATCGCGCTCTCGTTTAGCTCGACGCCGACTTGTTCGCGCAGTGCCTTTGTCAGCTGAGCCGAGTACTCGTTGGACAGAGCCGGTGCCAATTGCTGGCGAGCCTGTGCGAGCAGCGGGTTGCCTTCTTCAAGGATCTGGCTTTCGATCTCTTCCAGATCGACAAGGATCCAGCCCTGATTGGCGGGCGCTTCAAGCAGTTTGACGGTGTCCTTTGCCATGCTGAACAACAGCACGAGAGCGGGGGGCACGTTCTGTCCAGCCTGCGCCTGCAGCAATTCGCGGCGTTCCAGTGAAACAGCGTCAGGGGCAGGGATGGCGACCTCTTCTGCAGAAATTGCCTCGGCCAGCGACATTCCGTCGCGCGCCTTTTCCAAAATACGCCGCGCCGCCTGTTCCGCTTCCTTGGCCGCGTTGGCGCGTGCCAGATCACGGCTCACAGCCTCTTCGATATCGGCGAGCGCCGGTGCGGCAGATTCGACGATTTCCACAACGTCATAGACAAGGAATTGCGAGCCAGGGACCAACTCGTCCAGCTGGGGCTGGCTTTCATCAAGCGCAAATGCCGTGTCCAGAACAGGGCGCAACGCCGGATTGGGTTGCGCCTGCGCAGCGCCATAGACACGCCCATCGGCCAGAAGTGGCGGCGTGTTCTCAAGCGTCAGATCGAAATCTGCGGCAATCTCGGTAAGGGAGGTGCCGACATCAACCTGCTCTTCGATGCGCGAAGACAGGTCGGCCAGCGCGGCGCCGCGCTTTTCAGCGGTGATCTGCTCGGCGATTTCGCTGCGTGCATCGGCAAGCGAGCGGGCCGGGATATTTGTAATCTTATCCACGCGCGCGATGTACCACCCCAATGTGCTGCGGGCGGGTTCCGCAATCGCGCCTTGATCGGCGGCAAATACCGCCTCTGCCACGGCAAAGCTGGTGCCAGAGGCATATTGCTCCTGATCGCGGCCTTCGACGCTGGTCGTGTTGAAACCGGCATCACGCGCGGCTGCCTCAAGGCTTTTGCCTCCGCGAATCTGGTCAACGATTGCTTTTGCGCCTTCCTCGGTCGGGACAAAGAACGACGTGACATTGCGCGTTTCCGTGGCTGCATATTGCTCGACGTTGGCTTCGTAACGCGCGGCGATTTCTTCGTCAGTCGGCTCAAGCGAGGCGTCCACATCATCCGCCCCGAAAACGGCATAACGCAATATGCGGCGCTCCGGCTCAATATAGTCGGAGCGGTTTTCGCTGTAATAGGCCTCAACATCGGCGGATGCGGGTTCCTCGTCAGACATAAACAGCGCGCTCGGCACGAGGGCAATCCGCCCGTTGCGACGTTCCAGCAGCAAGGATGCATACTGACGGGCGGCCTTTTCCGGCATTTGCGGCGCGGCAAGCGCAGGCAGGATCATTTGCTGGGCCAGCAGTCCGTCGGCCAGATCACGGCGCAGGATCGCGTCCGTGATCCGCTGTTGTGAAAGCGCACTTTGATACGCCTGCTGGTCAAACTCTCCGCTCACCCCGCGAAAGGCCGGAATTTGCAGGATTTCGCTGTTTACAAGGTTATCCCCCGCGCGAAGGCCAGCCATTTCCGCATAGGCACCAATGGCATAGCGGTCGATCATCTGCTCCAGCACTTCATCAAGGCCGCCCTCGGCAATGAAGGTTGGCATTGTCACAGTCGGATTCTCGCGCCGCACCTGAGCGATGGCGGATTGCGCGGTGCTCGTCAGTTCGCTGGCGGTGATTTCATCATCGCCCACCACTGCAACGCGATCCCCGCCTGATATGCCGCCAAAGGTTGAACCGGTCAGGTCCGCCGCCGCAAAGGCAAGCGCGACCACGGCGAGAAATGCGATAAACACCGCCATTCCGATCTTGGACTGGAAGAACCTGCGAAAAGCCGTAATCATTTCAGTGTCTATTCCCGCATATTATTTCAGCGATAAATCAGTGCGCCGCCCAAACATGCTTGTGCGCAACAACTCGCCGTGCGCTCTATCCGCCCTGCGACCCTGCCGCAACAGGTGACACAGGGTTTTGACTGTAAGCGTTACCTCGGCTAGCCGACGCGACCCCCTGATCCTAAATGGGGGTGAAGATTCGTAATCCCCTAAAGTATATTCAGGACTTACCCGATGCCTCAGCGGCCCTACATCGTCGGAAACTGGAAGATGCACGGTACCCGCGCCATGCTCTCCGAAGCGCGCGCGATCGACCGCGCCGCCCAGCGGCATATGAAAGTAGAGGTCGCCATTGCGCCGCCATACACTCTCATCCATCCAATTCACCGTGAAGCGGAGCAGATCGGCGTGGGCGCGCAAAACTGCCATTACGAAGATGGCGGTGCGCATACCGGGGATATCTCGGCGGCGATGGTGGCCGATGCAGGCGCAAAATTCGTGATACTGGGTCACAGTGAACGGCGCGAAGGCCATTCCGAGAATGACGCCATAGTGAAGGCCAAGGTGAAGGCTGCAATGGATGCCGGCCTGCGGGTAATACTTTGCTGCGGCGAGAGCGAGAAAACCCGCGAAGCAGGCCGGGCGCTGGCGCATGTGAAGAAACAGGTGAAAGCCTCGCTGCCCGCAATCGAGAACGCGTCGGAACGGCTGACGATTGCTTATGAACCGATCTGGGCGATTGGCACCGGCAAGACCCCGACGCTGGAAGATATCGAGGAAATGCATGCAGCTTTACGCGCGCTGGTGGTTGAAACTTTCGGCGAGGAAGAGGGCCGCGAAGTCCGCATCCTCTACGGCGGTTCGGTAAAGCCTGAAAACGCTCGCGAAATTCTCGCCGTTCCCGAAGTTGGCGGCGCTTTGGTTGGCGGGGCCAGCCTGACAGCGGATAGCTTTATGGGCATCGCCCTTGCAGCCGGAGAGACGGCTGAGACCTGACGCAGACCGCTCGACGGGGGGGCGGGCAGGCGAAGCGAAACTTGCGCAGGGGCCTCGCGGCACCTAGATGCGCTTTCAGAAACGTATTGATTAGAGATTATTCCCAATGGGCTTGTTTATTTTCCTCACCGTTCTCCAGGCGCTTGTCGCTGCGGCGCTTGTCGGCGTTGTGCTTATGCAGCGCTCCGAGGGTGGCGGTCTTGGAATTGGTGGCAGCCCTACTGGCGCTCTTGGCGCGCGCGGAGCTGCGGATTTTCTGACCCGTGCGACAAAGTGGCTGGCGGTGGCGTTTGTCGTCCTTTCGATCACTCTGGCAGCAGTGGCGGTTGAGACAGGCAGCACGGATACCGTTTCGACGACGCTGGACCGTAACGCGCCGGGCGGTCTTGGCGGGGATGATTTGCTGGCTGATCCTGTTGCTCCGGCAGATGGTGCCGAGGGCGGGGCTGCAGCAGATGCCGCAACACAGGAAACGCCTGCCAGCGACGATCCGCTCGCCGAGTAATCTGCTCGGAACATCTGACCGCGATTATATGCGCGTAAATTCGCGCCCTGATCGCCTTTTCTCAAATCGCTGTGGATGGTGTGACGGTAAGCGCTGCAATTCGCTTGCTCCGAATCCACATGCACGCTTAAGGCTCGGCTCCCATGGCGCGGTACATTTTTATCACCGGCGGCGTGGTCTCCTCGCTCGGCAAAGGTCTCATGGCAGCAAGTCTTGCAGCACTCCTGCAGGCGCGCGGCTACAAGGTGCGGATTCGCAAATTCGACCCATACCTGAATGTCGATCCGGGCACGATGAGCCCGTATCAGCATGGCGAAGTCTATGTGACCGATGACGGGGCGGAGACTGACCTCGATCTGGGCCATTATGAACGCTTTACCGGCGTGTCTGCCCGTCAGAGTGACAACATCACCTCAGGCCGGGTCTATCGCGACATCATCGCGCGTGAACGCAGAGGCGATTATCTGGGCGCGACGGTGCAGGTTATCCCGCATGTGACCGACGCGATCAAGGAATTTGCGCTGGCCGATCAGGATGACCACGATTTCATCCTGTGCGAGATTGGCGGAACGGTGGGTGATATTGAGTCGCTGCCGTTCATGGAAGCGATTCGGCAGATCCGGAACGAGCTGGAACCGTTGCAAACGCTGAGCGTGCACGTCACTCTGGTGCCATACATCGCGGCCGCGGGCGAGTTGAAGACCAAGCCGACCCAGCATTCTGTCCGTGAACTGGCCAGCCTCGGGATTAAACCTGACGTCTTGCTATGCCGTGCAGAGCACCCGATACCGGACAGTGAGCGCCAGAAAATCGCCAATTTCTGTAACGTGCGCAAGGAAGCCGTGATTCCGGCGCTGGATGCGCCCTCGATCTATTCGGTCCCGCTACAATATCACCGCGAAGGTCTGGACGCGGAAGTCCTGCGCAGTTTCGGCATTGCAGATGCTGCCAAGCCCGACCTTTCAGCATGGGACGACGTCACAGACCGCTATTTCAACCCTGAAGGCGAAGTCACGATTGGCGTTGTCGGCAAATACGTTGGCCTGCCCGATGCCTATAAAAGCCTGAACGAAGCGCTGGTTCATGGCGGCATGGCGAACCGCGTGAAGGTCAATATCAAGTGGATCGACGCGGAAATCTTCGAGGGCGATGATGATGAAATCGCGTCAGAATTAGAGCCGATGCACGGCATTCTGGTGCCCGGTGGCTTTGGCGCGCGGGGCAGCGAAGGCAAGATTTCCAGCGTGCGTTTCGCCCGTGAACGAAAGGTGCCGTTCTTTGGCATCTGCCTAGGCATGCAGATGGCCTGCATCGAAGGTGCGCGCGCGGCAGGCGTCACTGATGCATCATCAACCGAGTTTGGCGAGACCAAAGAACCCGTCGTTGGCATCATCACCGAATGGATGAGTCAAGAGGGTATCCAGAGCCGCGAGGAAGACGGCGATCTGGGCGGCACCATGCGCCTCGGCGCGTATGAGGCAAAGCTGGCAGGTAACAGCCGCGTCTCGAATATCTATGGCGGCGCCGAGAGCATTTCCGAACGCCATCGCCATCGTTACGAAGTAAACAGCGCCTACATTGACCCACTGGAAAAAGACGGGCTGGTTTTTTCCGGCATGTCACCGGACGGGCTTCTGCCGGAAATTGTCGAGCGACCCGATCATCCGTGGTTTGTGGGCGTGCAGTTCCATCCGGAGTTAAAGTCGAAACCGTTTGACCCGCATCCACTCTTTGCCGGATTCGTTGCTGCTGCGCTGGCGCAGTCACGACTGGTCTGAATTTTTACCGCTCGGTCAGATTGACATTTGTTTGGACGGAGACGTTCAGGCTCAAGCCTTTGATTTAGATACAGCTTCACGATTATCGCCGCAGAATCGAAGAATTTCGCCATAAAATCAGTGCTGTCGTGTTCTTACAAGGTTCACATTTAGTCCTTGCACGCAGACAAAATCACGCTTTAGGCTCGCGCCAGAACCTTCGGATGAAAGTCTGAATGGGGGGGCGGGTGAAACTCGCCTGTTGGAGTACGCAGCGGATTGATGGGGACGAACTTCATGTTCGCACGCTGCATCCAGCTCGCACCCGAGTAGAGCGTCTTCTGCGACCCGGACGCTTTTCTCTGGTCGAGGCGACTTTGGTCGCGGAGGCGGATCTTCTCGGATTCGCCTCCAACTCTCCAAAAGTCGCTCAGTGACTTATGCTGCACTGGAAAACAAAAAGCGGCCCTGCTTTCGCAGAGCCGCCAATTGTATCTGGTTCAAAAGATGGGGAGATCAGGCAGCGTTCGCCGTATCTTCCTCATCGGCTTTCAAGCCGGTTTCGACAGCTTTCAAAGTGGTCGATCCGATCGCGATCTTTTTGGGCTTCATCGCGTCGGGCACTTCGCGGACCAAATCGATGATCAACAGGCCATCAGCAAGATCGGCGCGTTCGACGCGGACGAAATCCGCCAGTTCAAAACGCCGCTCAAACCCGCGATTGGCAATGCCGAGATGCAGCATCTCTGCACCCTCATCAGCTTCGTCGCGCTTGCGACCTTGCACAGTCAGCAGGTTTTGCTGAGCGGTGATGTCGATATCCTGCGGGCGAAAGCCGGCCACAGCCAGAGTGATGCGGTAATTGTCCTCACCCTGGCGGGCGATATTGAACGGGGGATAATTGTCACCTGCACTCTGGCGAGCCTGGCTTTCGAGCAAATCGAACAGGCGATCAAAGCCAACGGTGCTGCGGCGATAGGGGGTAAAATCAAGACGTGACATAATTTCAAATCCTCTGTTTTGAGCAATTTGGTTTCACAATTCCGGCCTGCCTCGTGCAGCGCCGGATAAAGCATCGCATATGCACTTCCCAATGACTGGCGAAATGCTGCGACACGGCTTATCTGGGACGCATACGCCGCCTTTCAAGGGGTCAAAAGGAGATACGAATGAGCCAACCTGTGATCGATATGTACACCAAGTTTGCCTGCCCGTTTTGCGTGCGCGCAAAGCATCTGCTTTCTTCGAAAGATGTGGAGTTCAATGAATTCGACATCACTATGGGCGGAGAAAAGCGCGACGAAATGATCGCGCGAGCACCCATGGCGCGCACGGTCCCGCAAATTTTTATCGGCGATGTGCATGTCGGCGGTTCAGACGAGTTGGCCGCACTCGAAGACGCGGGCAAGCTTGACGCTTTGCTAGCCGGCTAATCCATGCGCATGCCCAAGATAGCTATCTTCCAGATGACTTCGGCCATTGATCCTGAAGCGAACCTGTCCGCGATCCGGGACGCGGCACAAGCGGCTGCGGCTGCGGGCGCAAAGGTTTTATTCACGCCGGAAATGTCGATCCTGCTGGATCGGGATCGCAGCCGCGCTGGACCGTGGATCGAGGGCAGAGGCCCGGTCGAAATCACCGAGCGGCTTGGAAACACTGCCAGAGAATACGGCATTGATATTGCCCTTGGCTCTCAGCCTGTGGCCGGGGCAGGGGGGCTTTGGGCGAACCGCTCGATGTATTTTCACAGCAATAGCGAAGGCGCGGTCGACCCCGTCACCTATGACAAGATCCACATGTTCGATGTGGAGCTTTCGACTGGCGAGACATGGCGCGAAAGCAAAGCCTATCAGGCGGGAGATCAGGTGGTCTGCGTCGAGAGGACGCCGCTTGGCCGGCTTGGCCTGACGATTTGCTATGATGTGCGCTTTCCTGCCCTGTTCGAGAGGCTGGGCAGACGACAGTGCGATGCCATCGCGGTGCCAGCGGCTTTTACTGTGCCGACCGGCAAGGCGCATTGGCACACCTTGTTGAAAGCCCGCGCGATAGAGGCAAGCGCCTTCGTCATCGCCGCCGCGCAAGTCGGCATGCACGAGGATGGTCGCAAAACCTATGGGCACAGCCTTGTGGTGGATCCATGGGGTGAAGTGTTGCTCGATATGGGCAGTGATGCGCCGGGGCTGGGCTTTTGCGAGATTGATCCGGCGCGCATTGACGAGGTGCGCAGCCAGTTGCCAAGCCTTGCCAACAAGCGCGAAATCGCCATTTAGGGCGCATCATGATTGTTTTCGATTTGCATTGCGAGAGCGGCCACCGGTTCGAAGGGTGGTTCGGTTCAACCGGGGACTATGAGGAGCAGCTCGATCGCGGGCTCGTTTCGTGCCCTGAATGTGGTTCGGGCAAGGTTGGCAAGGCACCAATGTCTCCGGCTGTTCCGGCCAAAAGCAACACGCTCCCGTCCGCTCCGCAAAGCTCGCCACACGATGGAGCAGCGCCGGTCGGCGAGGCTGTGGTTGGCAAATCCGAAAGTCTGGCCAATCACGATGTGCCCGCTGAAGTTCAGCAGGCGATGCAAAAGTTAGCCGAGGCACAGGCGAAGGCGTTGAAGAACAGCACCTGGGTCGGAAGTGACTTCGCCAAAGCGTCGCGCGAAATGCACTATGGCGACCGCGAGGAGGCCCCGATCCACGGAAAAGCGAGCCTTAAGGAAGCGAAGGAACTGGCGGAAGAAGGCGTGCCACTTGCGCCTTTGCCATTCCCGATCGCTGATCCCGACGAATTGAATTGAGAGTTCAGGGTAGCGAAGTAGTCGCGCGCTCAAGTAGCAGAGCGGTAGCGCAGAAGTCGCGCGCTCAAGTAGCAGAGCGGTAGCGCAACAAGAAACGTGCCCCGACAGGATTAGCCTTTGGCCGTCGCCGCTGCCTGCGGCTGCTTCGACTTTGAACTGCGGTCCAACTTGACGGCAAGACCAGATCAATCCGCAGCCCTTCGGGCCACGGCCTGGTCTGGTGTCCCCGACAGGACTCGAACCTGTGGCCTTCGGATTAGGAATCCGACGCTCTATCCACCTGAGCTACGGGGACGCAGGTCTCATTTAGCAGCCTGACCCTGTCGCACAATACGTTCATGAGCGACACGTATACCAATACGAAAAAAGCGCTCGGCTGACCCGGAGCGGTCTCTTAACAAGACCGTTCGGAACAAAGCCGAAGCGCTTTTCTGTACAGCCCGCATATGGGCTGACGATACGATTGAAGACATTCGGTAAAAACCGCCAAATTCCTGCCAGTGGCGGGCCGATCCTCGGTTAAACCGCACAGTGCCTTCGAGTTCCCAACTAGGGATTCGTGGCTAAGGATAGGTTAACGCATGGCAATCTTTTGCCGATAGAGCAAAGCTTCCCGGCAAGTTCATGCCGCCTTTCGCGCATAAGCGCCCCAGATGCGCCACGCGAGCCCAGCCAGACCGGTCAGCACCACGCATGACACCGCGAGAGCAATTGCAGTGCCTTCCCAGCCCATCTGATCATACAGCAGGGTGCCAGCGCTGCTGCCAATTCCCCCGCCGATAAACATCATCACGATATAGATCGTTGTCAGCCGCGTGCGCAGTGATGGGTCTTCCGAGAGAAACGTCATGCGGCTCGACACATCTATCGCCGGGCCAACTGTTGTCGTGACAAAGATCGGTATCATCAGCAGCCACAGGTTTGAACCGAAGGGGAGGAACAGCAGTGTCCCCGCCACCTGAACACAGCCGAGGTAAAAGCGCGCCCGCCTTGGCCCGATGCGATCGGCCATACGCCCGAGGCGCGGTGTGGTGAGAACGCTGACTGCGGCAAACCCGGCGAGGTATCCGACAACATCGGTGCCATAGCCCATCTCCGGGGAGGTCAGATGCAACGCAAGGCTCAGCCAAAGGGCGATGAACTGCCCGAAGCCGATCCCCTGAATTGCGCCCGACACGAGAATTTCGCGATGGGATCGCATCAGCGAGAAGACGGAGCCAAGCAGGGCGAGGTAGCTCGTATCAGTGGCGGGCCCGTTCGGTTTCCGACTTGCGGGATCACTCGCAGGCATGATCCGGGGCAGCGTAAGCGTCATCCCGATCATGATCGCGCTCGCCGCCCAATATACGGTGTGCCAGTCGGTAATATCTGCAATCACGCCGGAACCGACCCGTGCAACCAAAAGCCCGCTGACGACGCCCGCCGTCAAAGTGGCAGTCATGTGGCCTAATCGTTCGGGCGCGACCCGCTTGGAGGCATAGGCAGGCAGCAAATAGGGCGCGATGGTGAAGAAGCCGAGCCATGCGGAGCCCGCTGTAAAGATCAGCAGAGTGGGGGCCACCGTCATCAACAGCAACCCGGCACACTGGCACGCTGTGAAGATGATCGAGAGCCGCCTATTCGAGTAGATATCACCAAGCGGCAGCAGCAGCAGAATACCCACCGCCAAGGCGAGTTGGTTCAGCGCGGGTACGATCCCGATTTCACCATTGCTGACCCCAAAATGGTCCGCCACCTCACCGATGATGGGGTGGATGTAATAGGCATTCGCGGTAACCACCGCCGTCGCGAGCGCAAGCAGCAGCTCCTGTCGGCGGGTGAGATAGGTTGTGTGGGGTGCGTTCAACCGTGGAAGCCTGCGGCCTTTGCAGTGTCGATCACGCCTTGCGCCAGTTCGACCGGGCGGTCCTCCTGACAAAAGTGCCCGCAGGTCGCGAGCATGGCATGGGGTTGTCCCTTCGCTCCGGCGATATTGTCGATCAGGGGTTGGGCAAGCCCGCCTGCCACCGGATCATCCTCGCCGAACAGGGTGAGGAACGGTTTGTCGAACGCTGCGAGGCCGTTCCACGCAAGCTTGTTCTGCGCGATCCCGTCCATCCCGTCTTCCACCGGGACGAGCGCGGGGAAGGCGCGGGCACCGGCTTTGCTCGGTTCATCAGGGAAGGGCGCATCATAGGCTGCGACTTCTTCAGCTGTTCGCTCGGTAGCGGTTGCCCGTTGGAGTAATTCGCCGATCTGAAACTCGGGCGAGCTTTTGGCGAATTCGCGCCACGCAAGAAACGCGGGCGAGGGCGTGCCGCCAGTTGGCAGGAAGGTGTTGCTGGCAACGACGCAGGCGAATTTTTCAGGCTCTTCGCCGACCATGCGCAGGCCCAGCAGGCCGCCCCAATCCTGGCAGAACAGCGCGGCAGGTTGCGGGACGACCGCCTCGCGCCATTGCTTGAGCCAGCTGATATGGCGGTCATAAGTGTAAAAGGCGATGTCATCGGGCGTGTCGCTTTTGCCGAAACCGATTAGGTCAGGCGCGAGGCAGCGAAAGCCTGCGTCGACCAGTATCGGGATCATCTTGCGATACAGAAAGCTCCAGCTTGGCTCTCCGTGAAACAACAGAACCGGCGGGGCGTCCTTGGGGCCTTCGTCGAGGTAATGCATCCGCCCTGAATGACCCTCTCCCAAGTCAATGGAGACCCAGTTTTCGGAAAAAGGATAACCCGGAATATCGCTAAAGCGCGCGAGGTCTGCTTTCAGGATCTGCATGATTCTCTCCTAATTTTGGCGATAGGTATCATGAAACAACTCATTTTGGCGTGTGATTTTCGGAGAGTTGCCAAGGCAGCCTGATGTCGCAGGACTATTGAATGGAGAGAGGTGGACTTGGCGGCGCAAGATGGGCAATCACCCCGGCAACAAGGGATGACAGGCGATATGAAAAACGAATCCGAAGACCTCGCAAGGATCCGCCGCTCCGTGCGTGCGCTGTGCGATGATTTTCCGGGCGAATACTGGCGAGCCAAGGATGCCGCGCGCGAATATCCGGGCGAGTTTGTGGATGCGTTGACCAAGGCGGGCTTCCTCGCCGCGCTTATCCCGGCGGACTTTGGCGGCAGCGGGCTGAGCCTGGATGCGGCCTGCGTGATCATGGAGGAAATTCAGGCGAGCGGCTGCAATGGCGGTGCGGCTCATGCGCAAATGTATATCATGAATACGCTGCTGCGATATGGGAGCGAGGACCAGAAGGCTAGTTATCTACCCAAGATCGCTGATGGATCGCTCCGTTTGCAGGCCTTTGGCGTGTCCGAACCCACCAGCGGCACCGATACGCTCAGCCTGAAAACCCGCGCGGTTAGGGACGGCGATGAATACGTGATCAACGGCCAGAAAATCTGGACGAGCCGGGCTGAACATTCCGATCTCATGCTGTTGCTTGCGCGCACGACGCCGCGCGATCAGGTTGAGAAGAAGACCGAAGGCCTGTCGATGTTTCTAGTCGATATGCAGCAGGCGGTCACATCCGGCATAACGATCAAGCCGATCCGCACGATGATGAACCATTCATCATGCGAGGTGTTTTTCGACGATTTGCGCATCCCAGCTACTGCGCTTGTCGGAGAGGAGGGGAAAGGCTTTCGCTATATTCTGTCCGGGATGAACGCAGAGCGCATTCTGATCGCGTCCGAATGTATCGGCGATGCCAAGTGGTTTATCGAACAGGCCTCCGCCTATGCCAGCGATCGCAACGTATTTGCCCGGCCCATCGGCCAAAATCAGGGCGTGCAGTTCCCGATTGCGCGGTGTTACGCCCAGATGCGCGCAGCGGAATTGATGGTACACCACGCGGCGCATGTTTATGATGAAGGGGGCAATCCGGGCGAGGAAGCAAACATGGCCAAACTGCTCGCCTCAGAGGCCAGCTGGGCTGCGGCAGATATGTGCGTCCAGACCTTTGGCGGCTTTGGCTTTGCCGAGGAATACGACGTTGAGCGCAAGTTCCGCGAGGCGCGGCTTTACACCGTCGCACCGATATCGACTAACCTGATCCTGTCTTACCTAGCCGAGCATGTTCTTGGTCTGCCACGCTCCTATTGATCCGATAAATCAGAGGATCTGGCAATTTGCGCTTGAACCTGTCGGTTAACTATGATTCTGTGAACATTATGGATGGAAGGGATCACCTCACGCCGACGATGCGCCCCCACGTGCTGTTGCCGTCCGATCCGATTAAGCTGTGGTCAGCCCTGCTTTTGCTGCTCGTTTTGAGTGGTCTGGCGGTTGCCGGACCGTGGGGTGTCCTTGCGTGGTATGAGAACACGGCTGCGCTGGAAACGCGCGAACAGCAGATCGCTATCCTCGAAGAGGAACTTGCCGCGCTGGAAAACCGCGTAAGGCTGCTTGATCCGAATAACGCCGACCCAGATCTGGCCGGTGAGCTGGTGCGCCGCAATCTGGGCGTGCTGCACGCGGACGAAGTGGTAGTTACGCTTCCCGACGATTAAGCGGCACATTCGCGCTTCCATTCAGCCGATCATGCCTTCTTTGATGCGGGTTACCGTTGCGTCTGGCGATACGTTACGCCTATATTCAAGTTGCGCATGCTCGGTCGCGAGCATTTCCTCCCCAGCGCAGAACAGACAAAGGAAATCACAGCCTTGGCCAAGCAGCCCAAGACGCCTGAAAAGACGGCATCAAAGACTCCGGCCCGCTCCCGCAAAGCGGCGAAACCAGTAGACGCGCCGGCGGCAAAACCCGCAGCATCGGATGATCCGGATTTCATTCTCCATTCGCTGCAGGAAGAATTCGAGGCGGCGAAACGCTTCAATGCGAACGAAGAGCAGATGCTCGAATTCTATGAGCAAATGCTGCTCATCCGCCGCTTTGAGGAAAAGGCGGGCCAGCTTTACGGCCTCGGCCTGATCGGCGGATTCTGCCACCTCTACATTGGTCAGGAAGCGGTCGCCATTGGTCTGCAATCCGCGCTGGATGGTGACGTCGACAGCGTGATTACCGGCTATCGCGATCACGGTCATATGCTGGCCTATGGGATCGATCCCAAGGTTATCATGGCTGAACTCACCGGGCGCGAGGCGGGCATCTCAAAAGGCAAGGGCGGGTCGATGCACATGTTCTCGACCGAGCGTAAGTTTTATGGTGGCCACGGCATCGTTGGCGCTCAGGTTGCGCTGGGCGGCGGCCTTGCGCTCGCGCATCAATACAATGAGGATGGCGGGCTGTGCCTGGCCTATTTCGGTGACGGCGCGGCCAATCAGGGGCAGGTGTACGAAACCTTCAACATGGCAGCTTTGTGGAATCTGCCGATTGTCTTTGTGGTCGAGGATAACCAGTACGCGATGGGCACATCGACCGCGCGATCTTCAGCTGAAACGCGCTTTTATCGGCGCGGCACGTCGTTCCGCATTCCGGGTATGGAAGTGAACGGGATGGACGTGCTCGAAGTGCGCGCGGCGGCTGAAGTCGCTTTCAAGCATGTGCGCGAGGGCAAGGGGCCTGTGCTGATGGAGTTGAACACCTATCGGTATCGCGGGCACTCGATGTCCGATCCGGCCAAGTACCGGACGCGAGACGAAGTGCAGGAGCAGCGCGATCATCACGATCCTATCGAGGGGCTGAAGAAGGCCCTGATCGAAGGTGGGAAGACTGAAGAGGAACTAAAAGCCATAGACAAGGCGATCCGTGCACGCGTGGCCGAGGCGGCCGATTTTGCTGAAAACTCACCGGAGCCAGCGCCGGAAGAACTCTACACCGAAGTTTTGGTGGGGGAGTATTGAGCCATGTCCATTGAACTGAAAATGCCCGCGCTCTCTCCAACGATGGAAGAGGGCACTCTTGCAAAATGGCTGAAGTCCGAAGGCGATGCGATTGAGCCCGGGGACATCATCGCAGAGATCGAAACCGATAAGGCCACGATGGAATTCGAAGCCATTGATGAAGGCACCATGTCAAAGATCATGGTGCCAGAGGGCACAGAGAATGTCGCCGTCGGCACTGTCATCGCGATGATGGCGGGGGAAGGCGAGAGCGAGGGCGATGATAAGTCCGCTGCCGCTGCTGAGCCAGCACCTGCTCCTTCTCCGGCACCCGCTCCGGCGCCGGTGGCTGAAAAGCCGACGCCGACTGCGCCAGTGAGCGATCCCGAAATTCCGGCAGGCACAAGCTTCACGCCCGTTTCTGTCCGCGAGGCGCTGCGCGATGCGATGGCCGAGGAAATGCGCGCTGATCGCCGGGTGTTCGTGATGGGTGAGGAAGTGGCCGAGTATCAGGGTGCCTACAAAGTCACCCAAGGCCTGCTCGACGAATTCGGCTCCAAACGCGTGATCGATACGCCGATCACCGAATATGGCTTTGCCGGTATCGGGACGGGCGCCGCGATGGGTGGTCTTCGCCCGATTGTGGAATTCATGACCTTCAACTTTGCGATGCAGGCGATCGACCACATCGTGAACTCGGCGGCAAAGACGAATTATATGTCAGGCGGCCAGATGCGTTGCCCTGTCGTGTTCCGCGGCCCGAACGGCGCGGCGTCACGCGTTGGCGCACAGCACAGCCAGAATTATGGCCCGTGGTATGCCAGCGTACCGGGCCTCATCGTGATCGCGCCGTATGATAGCGCGGATGCGAAAGGTCTGATGAAGGCGGCTATCCGTTGCGAGGATCCGGTGGTATTCCTCGAAAACGAGCTGGTTTATGGTCGCAGCTTTGATGTGCCGGACCTTGATGATCATGTCCTTCCGATTGGCAAGGCGCGCACCATGCGCGAGGGCAGCGACGTGACGATCGTGTCCTACTCTATCGGCGTCGGCCTATCGCTTGAGGCGGCCGAGGAATTGGCGGGTGAGGGGATTGATGCAGAAGTCATCGATCTTCGCACGCTGCGACCGCTCGATACCGAAGCGATCCTGAAAAGCCTGGCCAAGACAAACCGTGTGGTCATTGCCGAGGAGGGCTGGCCGACATGCTCCATCGCCAGCGAAGTGATAGCGGTCTGCATGGAGCAGGGTTTTGATGACCTCGACGCCCCCGTCCTGCGGGTCTGCAACGAGGATGTGCCGTTACCCTACGCTGCCAATCTCGAAAAATTGGCCCTGATCGACACGCCGCGCATCGTCGAGGCGGTCAAAAAGGTATGTTACGTCTAACATCAACACTGCGGCTGTTAAGCAATCTTTAAGCAGATATGGAAAGTACGGTCCTTTACGGCTTGGTAAGCCTCGGCATCTAATACGCTCAACATAAATGTTTATGGAGCGACACAATGCTGGGGCGTGTTATCACAACTAAAAATGCAAGTCGTACCGAAACCTTTGCAAGGCGACTGAGGCAAGAGACCAAGGCAAGCGTTCTGCCAATGATGGCTGCAGCCATGGTTCCCGCTATGGCGATGATCGGCGGCGGTATCGACTTTGGTCGCGCTTACCTCGCCAAGTCGAAGTTGCAAGGTGCGGTCGATGCTGGCGCTCTCGCGGCGGTGCGGGCGAGGCAGTTGACCACCAACTCGGCAAGCGCGTCGGAAGGCATCGGAAAAGATTACATCAAAGCCAACTTCCCTGCTGGTTACCTCGGTTCTAATTTGGGCGAGGAGAAGGTCGACGTGACCGAGACAAATGATCTCGTCAAAGCAGAAGTGACCGCCTCTGGTACAATTAATACCACCTTGTTGCGGTTGGTTGGTATCAAGACATTGCCCTTCTCTGCTCAGGCCACCGCCGAAGCGTCCGAAACGCTTCCAAACTCGGTCGAGGCGCTGTTGGTGCTGGATAACACCGGTTCTATGGCCTCGAACAACAAGATGACGTCACTGAAAGCCGCATCGAAAAACTTCGTCGATACGATCTACGGCAGCAAGAACGAACGCGATGGTTTTGCTGTTGGGGTCTTACCCTACAACACCATGGTGAATGTCGGCCGGCTGGTTCGCCAGCAAGATAGCTCGATGGTGACCAATTATCCGCATTACACCAATCGTCCGGTCTCCGAGCCATTGGCATGGAAGGGCTGCGTGTTTGCTGATCCGACCATTCGGAACATCTCATCAGATCCGTACACAATGGATGTGGGCGCCTTTGATATTGGCGACAACATGCCGGGTGAGAATGGCATGCCGCTTTTGGAGCCGTTCATCTACCCGCCGATCTTCGTCGATTCGTTCCAGGACGTGAACAACCGCTACAAAGTCCCGCACAACCGCCGTCGGATTATGGAAATCCCGACTATCAAAGAGGCTCTTATCCGTCGCTTTGGAGACGATATCTGCGTCCACCGCAACAACGGCAATGATCGTGATTGCGACCGAAACAACGCGATCGTCGATATCGACAAACTTCCCGACAAGGATGATTTCGTTGATGCCCGCCCGTACAGCCACAAATCGGGTACCGGGACGGGTGCGAGCCCGAACAACCTATGGGGTGCATCGCCCAACTATCAGTGTCCAGCACAAGCGCTTCCTATCTCATATTCGAACAGACGAGATGGCCTGAAGAAGTATATCGATGAAGAGAACGAGGCGTTGCTGCCTGGTACTGGGACGTTCCACAACGCGGCCATGACCTGGGCATATCGCATGATGTCTCGCGATGATGTTTTCCCGCGTGATCGCCCGATCAGTGTTCCTGTCAAAAAGGTCGTTATCTTCATGACCGACGGTAATTTTGACAGTCGAGATGATGGCCGGAGTTCACCAAGCGGCAAAGTGCTGGATACGGCCTACACCGCGTACAAGACATACGAAGATCGCCGGATCATATCGGGCACCAGCAGCAGCGATACAATCGATAACCTGGAGTACAGGTTTGCAAAGACCTGCGAGGCCATGAAGGAAGATGGGATTGAGATTTACACGATCGCCTTCGCACTTTCCAACAACAGCCGCGGTGACCGCACTCGCGACATGTTCCGTGCATGCGCCACAGATCGCAATACACATTTCTTTTCCGCCGCGAACGGGGCGGACCTGAACGAGGCGTTCGTTACGATCGCTTCGGAACTGGTGAACCTGCGGTTGACGCGCTGATGTTTGGTTTCAAACGCCTAGCTCGCGATGAGGACGGAGTAACCGTCATTGAGTTCGCTTTTGTCGCCCCTGTCATGGTCTTGCTGCTGACTGGCATTCTTGAATTCGGATATGTTCTGTTTGCCCGCTCGACTTTGGAAAGCGCGGTTCTTGAAGGAGCGCGGTCTTCACGGGTTCTGGATTGCCCGAATGAAAATGCCAAAGCCGTCGAGGAGTTCATTCAGAACCGGATGGATGTAGTCGCCAGTGCAAATGGACAAAAAGCCAAGCTTGTCGTCGATTCGTACGGCCAGTCTTTCGGCGATGTAGGCAATCCCGAGCCGTATGATGACGTCGATGGTAACGGCACCCGAGATGTGGGCGAAAGCTACACCGACGTAAACGGCAATGGAGAATGGGATAGCGACATGGGCACCGAAGGCGATTTCGGCAGCTTCGGCGAAGTGGTTAGATTCACGGCAAGCTATGAAGTGGCTTCGATCCTTCCGTTCCTTGCTCAGAGGTACAATGGGAAACCCTCGTACTCAATTGAGGCCGCAACCGTCGTTCGCAACGAACCGTTCAAGGATGCGACATGCGCAATTTGACACTTACTTCGGGCAACCATACGCACCGCCGCAGGATTGGTGATTTATTCACTAAGCTAAAGGCGGATTGCGCCGGGCTAGCTCTCATTGAATTTGCCTATACGCTCCCCATTTTTTTGGGGTTCGGTCTTGTGGGTATCGAATTTACAAACGTCGTTCTCGCACATCAGAAAACAGAGCGCGTGGCATCGACACTCGCCGATCAGGTTGCAAGCAATCAGATCCCGCCCAATGAGCGGCAGATCGAAGATATGTTCGAAGCAGTGCAGCTGATCGCTGAACCGTTCGACTTTGATCCTGGTGGCAATGCAATTTTGACCGCAGTGGTCGGAGTGTATGATGAGGACGACGATGAAGTCCAGAACAAGGTCGCCTGGCAGCGCTGTTCTGTGAAGGACAGTTATGAGAGCAAGGTAGGCAAACAATGGACCGGTACCTCCGACATCGCAGATGGTCCTGAAGCCACGCTGCCAAACGATATTGAGCTTGGCCAGAACCAGATGGTGATCGTTTCAGAAGTCTATTTCCCATATACCGAGATTGTTAGTGCGGCATTGGTGGAGGGCATGTTACCGGGTAATGGTGTCTTTACCGAAACTGCCACATTCCGAACCAGAGGCGGGGCTTTGATGAATATTACTCCTGTTTCTGGCACCGCCGAACAATCCTGCTAAATCGATGATCGACCGACGGGTCTGAAATTTAGGCAATAGTTGGGTCCGTTCGTAAGTTTTTGACACAACCTCGCCGCGACGCGCTATCGGCGGCGAAATGTCCCATGATGCATCCGAAAATCTCGCTCCAGAAGCGCAGCTGGCACTGGCTTACACGCCCCTGATTATGCGTGAGGCGTTAAGGATATTACTTGAGCTCGATTTCCGGCTTGGCAGGATTGTCTCCCAGACCAGTGAGGTGATGCTGGGTCAGATGCGGTTAGCCTGGTGGCGTGACACTCTGGGCGCGGCGATCTCCGATCGTCCTGCCGGAGACGAGGTTCTCGATGCCATCAACGCGCACTGGTCCGGGCATGAGGCCGCGTTGATCGCGGTTGCTGACGGATGGGAGCACATGCTGGCGGAGCCGCCATTGCCGCGCGCATCCGCGCTGGAGTTTGCCCAGGGACGCGGGGAAGGGCTGGCGGGGTGTGCTGCTCTTGCCGGGGTGACCGGGTCTGAGTGCGATGCTGTGCGAATGATCGGCCAACTATGGGCATTGGCCGACGCGGCAAGCCATGTGGCGGAAGCCGATGAGCGCGCGACACTTCTCAATCTGGCACGCGAGATGCCTGCCCGGCAAAGGCTTGGCAGTCCGCTGCGCGGGGTCGCGGTTCTGGGAGCACTGGCACAAAGGTCGCTGGAAAATGATGGCGCGCCACTCATGGCCGGGCGCGGCGCGGCTCTGGTTGCGATGCGCGCTGGCTTGTTAGGACGCTGAAAGCCGCTATCGGTGCGCAAGTCGCCCACAAAGGAGGGGCGTGTTTGATGAGGCAGGTCGTTCTTGGAGTGTTTGTGGGTTTGATCCTTGCCGGGGTGGGCACATTCTGGTGGCAAGGTCGCGCTCAGGTTGAGGCGGTCGCACCGCCACCCCCTGCGCCTGAAGAGGCCGCACCCGCGCCCGAGGAGCTGCCGTTGATTGATCCGGGCGATCTGGAAGGCCCCGCGCCGCCTGAAGCCAGCGAATTGACCCGCGAGGAAAAGCGCTTCTTTCGTTATGATCGCGACCGCGACCGGATCATCACTCGCAACGAAATGCTGTCAACCAGATCCAATGCCTTTCGAAAGCTGGACAAGGACGGCAACAATCTACTGACCTTTGAGGAGTGGGCGGTCACCACAGTCAACCGGTTCGAAGGCGCCGACGGAAATGGCGATGACAAATTGTCGCCAGCCGAGTTTGCATCGACTGCGCCAAAGCGGAAAGCGAAGAAGCCGCGCTGCAAGTGTTAGTGGTGCGCTGCTTTGGGCAGGCTGTCAGGCAGGCTCCGGGTTAGGCAGGAACTACCGCACGCGTCTCGCTGATCCAGTTTCGCATGTCGGCTTTCGCACGCGAAGTGTACGCCTCCTTGCGTACTTTCTTTTTAACCTCGTGAAGCGGCGGGAAGAGCCCGAAATTTACATTCATGGGCTGGAATGTCGCGGCCTCGGCATCGCCGGTAATATGGCTTAGCAAAGCGCCCATCGCGGTGGATGCGGGCATAGGGTGCCAGTCGCGCCTGGCGAGCTCGGTAGCCGTCATCATGCCCGCGACAAGGCCGATCGCCGCGCTTTCGACATAGCCTTCGCAGCCCGTAACTTGCCCGGCGAATCGGATATGCGGAGCCGCGCGCAGGCGAAGCTGGCGGTCGAGAACCTGCGGAGAATTCAGGAAGGTGTTGCGATGCAGCCCGCCCAGCCGCGCAAATTCGGCGTTTTCCAGTCCGGGTATCGTGCGGAACAGGTCGATCTGGGCGCCATATTTCAGCTTTGTCTGAAAGCCGACCATGTTCCACAGGGTACCGAGTTTGTTATCCTGACGCAGCTGCACCACGGCATAGGGCCAGCGCCCCTGCGGGTGCTCTTCATTCGTGTCGTAGGGGTTATCAAGGCCCACGCCCTTCATCGGGCCATAGCGCAACGTCTCAACCCCGCGCGACGCCATCACCTCGATCGGCATGCAGCCATCGAAATAGGGTGTGTCCTTTTCCCACTTTTTGAAATCGGTCTTTTCACCATCCATCAGGCCCTGGTGAAAGGCGAGATACTGCTCCTTTGTCATCGGGCAGTTGATATAATCGCCGTTTTCATTGGAGGCGTCGGTCCGCTTGTTCCAGCGAGACTGGACCCAGCATTTGGTCATGTCGATGCTGTCTCGGTGGATGATCGGCGCGATAGCATCAAAGAAAGCCAGCCGCTCTTCGCCGGTCGATTTGACAATGCTTTGGGCGAGGGTCGCGGCTGTCAGCGGTCCGGTCGAAACGATGGTCAAACCCTCGGTCGGCAGGGTATCGACGCGTTCACGCACAATTTCGATATTGGGATGCTGGGACAGCGCCTTTTCAACCTCAGCGCTGAAAAGATCGCGGTCCACGGCCATTGCGCTGCCCGCAGGCACTTGCGCCGCGCCGCCGGCGCGCATGACGATACTGTCGAGTTCGCGCATTTCGTGGTGCAGCAGACCGACCGCATTCTTGGTGTCGTCATCCGAACGGAAGGAATTGGAGCACACAAGCTCAGCCAGACCATCTGTCTGATGCGCAGGCGTCATCTCTCCTGACCCGCGCATCTCCGACAGGCGTACCTTCACGCCGCGCTGTGCCAGCTGCCACGCAGCTTCTGACCCGGCGAGCCCGCCGCCGATGATATGAACGTCATGTGCCATGGCATGCCAAGTAATTGCGTGTTAGCGCGACGGCAAGGCCAGTCGGGTCAGCGCCAGCAAACAATCGCTGTTAGGGGAGTGCACATGGCACATCGTGCATTGATCGAACATCGCCCGTGGCTGATGGTGAGTCTGATCGCTGGCATCGCTTATTATTTCCTCTCAGGCGATGCGAATGAGAGTATCTGGCAGATTTTGCTGAAAGGCGCGGGCGTCGGCCTTCTGGCGGTCTATGCTTTCCAGCGCACCTCCGGAGTGGATGGTGCGATTCTGACGTTGGCACTGGCTTTGAGCGCGGCTGCGGACATGGTTCTGGTGATCCGGTTCGAGGTTGGCGGTGCGTTGTTCTTTGCCAGCCATGTGGTTGCGATTTTCCTGTATCTTCGCAATCGTCGTTCCGAGACCACACCGAGCCAAAAGCTGTGCGCGGCGGCGCTTTTTCTTGGGACGCCTGCTGTGTCATATCTGTTGAGCGGGCGCGCGGACATTGCGCTGTATTCCGCTTCACTGGGCGCTATGGCAGCGGCCGCATGGATGAGCCGTTTTCCGCGCTACCGCGTGGGGCTGGGCGCGGTGCTGTTCATTATCAGCGATTGGCTGATCTTCAGCCGCATGGGCGCGCTCAATCTAGCACCAGTGCCCGATCTGCTGGTGTGGCCGACCTATTTCGCTGCGCAGATCATGATTGCGACGGGCGTGGTGCAGACCCTCAGAGGGGAACGGCCTGCTGCCTAACTATCGGGCTCTTCGTTGATGTTCTTGTCTGAATGAAGGGTTGTGTCCGGCGTGGTTTCGTCACTGCCACCGCGGCGCTCTACCATCTCCTCGACAATCGCCTCTTCGACGGCATTCTCAGGCTCTTCGGTCTCATCAATGCGCGCCACGCTGACGATCTCCTCGCCCTTGGCCACATTGAACAGCCTTACACCTGATGAGCTGCGACCGATGATTGAAAAGCCTGCATTTTCTTCAAACCCGCTCTCAAGCATATGACGGAAATCAATGCCCAGCCGGATCAGCTTGCCCTGATCTGTCACCAGCATGATCTGGTCACCGTGCTGCACAGGAAAGCTGGCCGCGACCGGACCGTTGCGATCCGGCTCTGAGGCAGGTTCACCGATATTGACCACGCCTTTGCCCCCGCGACCTGTGGTGCGGTATTCAAAGCTGGAGCTGATCTTGCCATAGCCGCGTGTGCAGATGGTGAGGATATACTGCTCTTTTTCCTCCATCTCGGCCATGCGTTCCGCGCTCAGTTCGGAAACGGTATCGTTATTCTTCCACGGAGCCGCGCGCAGATATGCCTCGCGCTCTTCCAGGGTGGTGCCGGTAGAATTGAGCACAGCCAAGCTGACCACCTTTATATCGCCCTTTGGCCCCATACCCTGAACACCGATGCCGGTACGGCTCTTGGTTTCGCGCGCATCGGTCGCGGCGAATCGGATCGCCTTGCCGGTGTCGCTTGCAAGGAAGATTTCCTGCGTTTCATCAACCAGTTTCACACCGATCAGCCGGTCATCGGATCCTTCGACAAAGCCCATCGCGTATTTGCCGTTGGAGGGCACATTGGCGAAGGAATCCATCGAATTGCGCCGGACCATGCCTTGCTCTGTCGCAAAGACGATACCGAGCGAATCCCACTCGCTTTCATCTTCGGGCAGGGGCAGAACATTCGTCACCGCTTCATCCGCGCCCAGCGGCAGCAGGTTCACCATCGGACGACCACGCGTTTGCGGCCCGCCCTCGGGCAGCTTCCACACCTTCATGCGATAGACACGGCCGGTGTTGGTGAAGAACAGGACAGGATTGTGGGTCGAAGTGACGAACAGTTCGGTAACCGCATCCTCTTCCTTCGTCGCCATGCCAGAGCGACCCTTGCCACCGCGCGCCTGTGCGCGGAAGGTCGCGAGCGGCGTGCGCTTGATATAGCCGCCATGGGTGACGGTCACGACCATATCCTCACGCTCGATCAGGTCTTCATCGTCCAGACCGTCCCATGCAGGCGCGATTTCGGAGACACGCGGGGTTGCATAGGTTGCCTGAATCTCCTGAAGCTCTTCGCGCATCACTGCATACAGCTTCACACGGTCAGCAAGGATCGAGAGCAATTCCTCGATCTGCATCGAAAGCTCTTTCAGCTCATCGCCGATTTCGTCGCGGCCCAAAGCTGTGAGGCGGTGGAGGCGCAGATCAAGGATGGCTTTCACCTGACGCTCGGACAGCTTGTAGGTGCCGCCTTCCTCATCATCGCTGGGCTGAATCGCTTCGACCAGTGCGATGTATTGCGCAATATCGCCGATCGGCCATTCCTTGGTGAGCAGCTTTGCACGCGCCTCTGCAGGGTTTGGCGCGCTGCGGATCATCGCCACAACCTCATCGAGGTTGGAGACCGCAACCACCAGACCCAGCAAGATGTGAGCCCGCTCACGCGCCTTGTTCAGATCAAATTTTGTGCGCCGCGTTATGACTTCTTCGCGGAAAGCGATGAAGGCCTGAATGAAGTCGCGCAACATTAGTGTTTCGGGACGGCCACCACGGATCGCCAGCATATTGGCGGGAAAGCCCGATTGCGCCGGCGTGTAGCGCCAAATCTGGTTGAGCACGACATCGGGGCTCGCATCACGCTTCAGGTCGATCACGACCCGCACGCCCTCGCGCGAGCTTTCATCGCGAATGTCGGAGATGCCTTCGATCCGCTTTTCCTTCGCGGCATCGGCGATCTTTTCGACCAGGCCGGATTTGCCGACTTGATAGGGGATTGAGGTGAAGACGATCGATTGACGGTCCCCGCGCTTCGTTTCAATCTCGTGACGGCAACGCATCAGGATAGAGCCGCGCCCGGTCGTGTATGCCGAACGCGCACCGCTTGACCCCAGGATCAGGGGAGCGGTCGGGAAATCGGGGCCGGGAATGTACTCGATCAGCTCTTCGGATGTGATCGCGGGATTGTCCATAAAGGCAAAACAGCCGTCGATCACTTCGCCCAGATTGTGCGGCGGCACATTGGTCGCCATGCCCACGGCAATGCCGCCCGCGCCATTGACCAGCAGGTTGGGAAAGCGCGCCGGCAGAACCGTCGGTTCCTGCTTTCGCCCGTCATAGTTGTCCTGAAAATCGACTGTCTCTTTGTCGAGATCATCGAGCAGCGTGTTCGCCACCCGCGCCAGCTTTGCCTCCGTGTAGCGCATCGAAGCGGGCGGATCGGGATCCATTGATCCGAAATTGCCCTGCCCATCGACCAGCGGCACCCGCATGGACCAGTCCTGCGTCATACGCGCCAGCGCATCATAGATCGCGCTGTCGCCGTGGGGGTGGAAGTCACCCATCACATCGCCAACGATCTTCGCACTTTTCACATAGGGGCGCCCGGCAACAAAATTGCCGAGCTTGCTGGCGTAAAGGATGCGGCGGTGCACCGGTTTCAACCCGTCACGCACATCAGGAAGAGCGCGCGCCACAATCACGCTCATNGCGTAATCGAGATAGCTGGTCTTCATCTCATCGACGATATCGATCCGTTCGAATTCGCCTGATGCGTTGGGATTGGTGTCGGGAATGATTGTGTCGTCGCTCAAGGGTTCTGGCCAGTTCTGTTATCATGCGGCATCGCGCCGTTTATGTGCTTTACATGTAGGGAAGGGCGGGCCCTTTAACCACCGACGCAAGGGAACAAACGCAATACAAAGCGGTCTTTTTCCACATTTCGCGGCCCTAATGACTGATGCAGCTCGCGCGATGGTTCAGCTTTGCGAAAGCGCGCCCCGTTTAGGGATGTAATTGCACCGTAAGAATGGCGGGCTGTCACGCAGTGTTTGCGGATGGCCGCATCAACGTGCATTCCCGGCAAAGACTTTATCCAAAGGGCATTCAGCCCGGTTTGATTACGAACAATTGCAAATTTGGCGCAATGCCGTCATGGCACCGCGCATGATATTACTAGCAAAGCACGCCCCGGCGGTGCTCTGCCAAAAACCCCAAGGGAGATACTCCGCATGACGATCCAACCACTGCGCAAACAGGTCTCGAACTTTGTTCTGGCCATCGCGCTTGTCACCGGCACCGCCATGGTAGCAGGCCACATCGTGCCTGACGAAGCGCAGGCACAGCGAAAGAAAAAGAAGAAAAAGGAAAAGGCAGCCAAGGCCGAATATTCCGAAGCCTTCATCGCCGCCTACAATCCGGTTGACGAAGCGATGAAAGCGGAAGGCGCGGACATTGCTACGATCCGTCCGCAGCTTGACGCGCTGATCCCTGTTTCGGTGTCACCCGATGAGCGGATCGCCGCTGGTGGCCTGATTTACAATGCGGGTGTGACGTCATCCGATCGCACGTTGCAGCTTCAGGGCATGGAAATGATGCTTTCAAGCGGTAAGGTTCCAATTGAAAACACCGGTCGCTACAATTTCATCGCGTACCAGATCGCGAACAATATGAAAGATTACGCGAAAGCGCGAACCTTCCTTCAAGGGGCGATTGATAACAACTTCACAACCGAGACGATCGGTATTTCAGACCTGCAAATCGCGATGGCAGAAAGCTATTTCTCCAATGACGAGAATGCGGCAGGCCTCGATTACCTTGAGCGTGCCATTGAAGCCCGCAAGAGCAAGGGCGAGGCCGTTGACGAGGCATGGTATCGCCGTGGCATTACGGTTGCCTACAACAATGAGATCGTCCCTCAGGTCTATGACATGGCGTTGGCATGGGTTGCCGATTATCCTTCGTCCAAAAACTGGCGCGACGCGATCAATCTTGCGCGCAACCTGAACACTTACGAAGGCGCAGAAATGCTCGATCTGCTGCGTCTCAGTCGCAAGGTCGATGCGCTTCAGGACAAGCTTGATTACGTGATCTACGTCGAATCCGCAGATGCGCGTCGTCTTCCAAAGGAAGTGAAGGACGTCATCGAGCAGGCCTATGCTGCAGATGCTGTCAGCCGCGACGATATCTTCGTTGCGGAATCGCTGGAGACGGCCAACAGCCGGATCGCCAGCGACCGAGCCGATCTGCCCGCACTTGAGCGTGATGCGATGGCGGCTGATGCGGGCCTGCGCACGGTTGTTGCGGCCGGCAGCGCGTTCCTGAGCTATGGCGAATACGACAAGGCTGTGACCTTCTATAAAAAGGCTCTCGCAATGCCGGGCGTTGACGCAAACGAATCGCTGACCCGTCTGGGCATCGCGCAGATTGGCATGGGCGATTATGCCGCAGCCAAGGAAAGCTTTGCAAAGATCACCGGCAACCGTTTGCCAATCGCAAAGCTTTGGGCCGGTTACGCCCTCCAGCAAACTGGCGGAGCGGCAGCCGAGGAAAGTGCCACATCAACGGGCGAAGTGATGGGCGGCTAAGCTGTCCGGAGTAACCCCAGAAAGGGCGTCGGAAACTGTCTCCGGCGCCCTTTTTCGTTGGCGACACCACTAGGTCAGATCGGGCCAGATCTAACGCAGGCGCTTGACGAAGACCTGATTGTCGTCGCGGGTTTCCACGGCGAAACTGCCAAAGCTTTCGAACATCTCTTTCAGGCTCTTGAACCCATAATTGCGGACGTCAAAACTGGACCGATTGCCTGCAATCTGGCCGACTTGCGACAGGCGCGCATAGCCGCCAACGCTCTTTGCCTCGGAATATGCGGCTGTGATCAGTTCCAGCAGATCATCGTCCACGCCCGCTGGCTCTGGCTTCGTGCCCTTCTTCCGGCCATTTGAGCGATCAGCGGCATTGGTCGCGATCAGCTTTTTGATATCGATGAAGCGCGTGCAGACCGACTGAAATGCGAGGGGCGTTTTGGCCTCGCCAAAGCCATATACAACTATGCCGTCCTGCCGCAGACGCGTGACCAGTGGGGTGAAATCGCTGTCCGATGTCATGATCCCGAACCCGTCAACCTTGCCCTGATACAGCAGGTCAATCGCGTCGATGGTCATCGCCATATCGGTCGCATTCTTGCCGCGCGTCACATCGAATTGCTGTTGCGGGCGAATGCCGAATTTGTTGGTGATCTTGTCCCAGCGTGCCAGATTGTCTTTGGCAAAATTGCCGTAAGCGCGGCGAATGTTGACCTGCCCCAATTCCGCCATAACCGTCAGGACAGGGTCGATCCCATCCGGTGTGGTGTTGTCCGCGTCAATGAGCAGGGCGATGTTCTGGAGATTGATATCTGACATGCCGCGCTAGATGCGCGTCTAGCTTGGCGCGGGCAAGAAGTTATTGGTTTTGTCCACTGTCAGTCTTCGGGGAGGAAGTCCCCTGTGTCCTCATCAAGCGTGTAGAGGATGCCTTCCATGATCGAAAAATGCGCGCCGCGCAGCTTGACCAGACCTTGCTTCTCTTTCTCTGCCAACCAGGGGAAGGTGCGCAGATTCGCAAGGCTCAGGCGGATCGCGGCGAACTCCATTGCCAGCTCGGCCTTCCCGCCGCTTGTTCCGTATTTTTTTGCGACAGGCTGGCGGACATCGCTGAGCAGATTGATCCAGTTAGCGACGAAGCCACCTTCGCCCGGCGCTGCAGATGCGTAATCCTGTGTCAGTGCCGCCTTGCATCCGCCACACCGACCGTGGCCCATCACCACGATCTGTTTCACTTCCAGCATCTGAACAGCAAATTCCACTGCGGCAGAAACTCCGTGGAGGCCCGGCGTTGTCTCAAACGGCGGGACAAGGGCCGCTACATTGCGCACAACGAAGATGTCGCCAGGGTCGACATCAAAGATCTGCGCCGGATCAACGCGGCTGTCAGAGCAGCCGATAACCATCAGTTTGGGGTGCTGCCCTTCTTGCGCAGTCTCCTGGAAGCGCTCTCTTTGGCGCGGATAGGTTTGCTCGCGAAAGCGCTGATAGCCTTTCAAAAGCTCGGCATATTCCGGCATATGTGTCTCCCGCTGACTGATAAGCATTGAAAGGCACAGCCTCGCAAGCACATTGGTGGAGCGCTCGGACTAATGCTCGTGTAAAACCGCTATAGATGCGCTCGGCTTGTACAGGGTGCACGCCTGCTTGCGCATATTGCGTCCGACCGTGCAACATTTGTCGGGTCACGCCTGCTTGCGGGGCGGGCACTGGAAGCCTAAGTGAGCAGGCATGAACGACCTTGCCAACACGCCCGCCAGCCCATCAGAAGACGCGCGCCCGCCGCGCCAGCGCAAGCCCGACTGGATCCGGGTTCGCGCGCCGGTGAGCAAGGAATACAACGAGACTCGCAAACTGATGCGAGAGCTCAACCTCAACACGGTGTGTGAAGAGGCGGCGTGTCCGAATATCGGCGAATGCTGGAGCAAGAAGCACGCAACCGTCATGATCCTGGGCGATGTGTGCACGCGCGCCTGTGCGTTTTGCAATGTGAAAACCGGGATGCCGCGTGCTGTTGATCCACTGGAGCCGGAAAATACAGCGGTTGCAGCGGCCAAGATGGGCCTTGAGCACATTGTGATCACCAGCGTCGACCGCGACGATCTGCCCGATGGCGGAGCGGGCCAGTTTGTAAAGGTGATCGAAGCGCTGCGCCGCAACACGCCAAACACCACGATCGAGATTCTGACACCTGATTTCCGGGGTAAGATGCGCGCGGCAGTTGAGGCCATTTGCGAGGCTGGCCCTGACGTTTACAACCACAATCTGGAAACTGTCCCGCGCCTGTACCCGACAATCCGCCCCGGCGCGCGCTATTACTCTTCATTGCGCCTGCTTGAAGAGGTAAAGGCGCACAATCCGCTGATCTTTACCAAGTCCGGGATTATGCTGGGGCTGGGTGAGGAGCGGCTTGAAGTGCATCAGGTCATGGATGACATGCGCAGCGCCGAAGTCGATTTCATGACTATGGGTCAGTACCTTCAGCCCACACCAAAACATGCGAAAGTGGAAGAGTTTGTCACGCCAAAGGCTTTCGACGCGTATGGCTCGATTGCGCGGGCGAAGGGCTTTCTGCAGGTAGCCTCCAGTCCGCTCACCCGGTCCAGCTATCACGCGGGCGATGATTTCGCTGTGATGAAGGCCGCCCGTGAGGAAAAGCTGGCGAAAGCGAACGAGCGCAAAAGGGATCGCTTGCAAGCGTAAGATCCGTCCCATGCCGTCTATCCATGAAACCCGGCAATTGCCGTATACGCCCGAGCAAATGTTCGATCTGGTTGCCGATGTCGGCAATTACCGCAAGTTCCTGCCATGGGTGATTGCCACGCGTGTGCGCTCTGACAGCGAGACTGAAATGGTCGCGGATATGGTCGTAGGCTTTAAAAGCTTGCGCGAGAGTTTTACCAGCCGGGTGTCAAAAAACCGAGCAAGTGAAATCCGCGTGCATTACCTGGATGGGCCGCTGTCTGATCTCGACAACGTCTGGCAATTTCGCCCCTACGGCCTCGAAAGCTGTGAGATCGAATTCTACGTCGATTTCACTTTCAAGAACCGCATGTTTGAACGGATCGCCGGGCAGTATTTTGACCGGGCCTTCCGAAGAATGGTTGAAGCATTCGAAAAACGTGCAGCTGAGCTTTATGACACTGAACGAGCGGCAGGCTAGTCCGCCTGTGGCAGAAGCAGTTCCAGTGCGCACAATGTCGCCTGATGCCTGATAGAGGCGCGGGCGGTATCTGGGTCTGAGCCTCCATCGAAATGTTTCAATTCGCCTTCCGGCTCTCCGGTCTGATTGCGATAAGCCCGTGCAAATACGACCGTGCCAACCGGTTTTAACTGGGTGCCGCCGCCTGGCCCTGCGACCCCGCTGATCGCCACCGCAACATCGGCATTGGATCGCTCCAGCGCGCCCACTGCCATCGCCCACACGCACGCGATCGAAACCGCGCCAAACGTTTCGATAATGTCGGAGGCCACACCCAGCGCCTCCATCTTGGCTTCGTTGGAATAAGTCACGAAGCCGCGATCCAGCACGGCTGACGATCCGGCAATCTCTGTTATCGCGCCCGCTACCAGCCCGCCGGTGCAGCTTTCTGCTGTCACCACCATGCGCCCGGCCTTGCGGTTGTCCGCCACCACCCGGGCGGCGAGTTCGGTAATGTCATCAGGGAGCAGGAGAACGCTCATTCAGACGTGCTTCCAACGATGACTGTTTCGTTTTTACCGCCGCAAACCGGCGGGTTTTTCAGATCAACTTCTGGCAGAATGAAGGAAACCAGGCCGGCAATATTCTCGGCGGGGAGCGGGCTGAGCAACTCCACCGCGCGATCAATCTTGGCGCAATTGTCCGATTTGATCTCCTTGCCAATCATCTGACCCAGAACACCATCGATCAGGGGGCGCAGCGCGTCATCCGGCAGCGCCGCGATCACTTCAGCCATGCCATCATCCTGCGTTTCGCGAGCCATGAAAACCCTGAAGAAGCGCATGGTCCCCGGCCAACGCGCATCTTGCTGTGCGCGGAATTGTTCGACGAAATTGGAGCCGGCCGCGCTGATCATGAAGCTCTGATCGGTGAATTCGCCGGAGCAGGTCGTTAGCACCGCTTCGTAGGCGCCGGGCATCACATAGACCATCGCATCGGCTGCATCGTCCGGCGCGACGCAGACCTGCTGTGCCTGAGTGGCTTGCGCGGTTCCCATCGCGGCCAACGCCAACAGCGGGCCAAATCGGCGAATACCAGTCATGGGCTTCATCTCTCAGTCTTCCTTCTTCGATAATCCGACAATCGCTTGTGCTGCGATCCCTTCGCCGCGCCCGGTATAGCCCAGCCGCTCTGTGGTCGTCGCCTTTATGCTGACGGCGCTTTCTTCCAGCCCTGTAAGACGGGCCACTTCGGCGCGCATGGCTGGCCGGTGCGGGCCGATCTTCGGTGCCTCGCAAATGATAGTAAGATCGATATTACCAAGCGAATAGCCCGCCGCGCTTGCCAGTTTGACCGCATGTTCCAGAAACTGCCCTGATCGCGCGCCAGACCACTGCGGGTCACTGGGCGGGAAATGCGTGCCGATATCGCCATCACCGATTGCGCCCAACACGGCGTCGGTGATCGCATGCAGCGCCACATCGGCATCAGAATGCCCTGCCAGTCCGTGAGTATGATCCAGCTTGATACCACACAGCCACAGCTCTTCGTCCTCGGCAAGCCGGTGAACGTCAAAGCCCTGTCCTACGCGAAAGGCGGGTGTGGTCATGGTGGGTGCAAAATCCTCGGCATAGGTGATCTTTTTCAGGCGCTCATTTCCATCGACCAAGGCGACTGAATGGTTGCTGGCTATCAGCACCTGGGCATCATCACCTGCATCGGGTGTGCCCGTCCATTCGCGGTGCGCGGCCAGTATCTTGTCATATCGGAACGCCTGCGGGGTCTGCACCCGGCGAAGGGTTTCGCGCTGGGCTGTGCCCGCCATCGTGTTGTCAGCGTCAGCCACGGCAAGGCTGTCAACGACGGGCAGGGTAGGGATCGCTCCTGCGTGGTTTTCTAGCGCTGCGAGCAATCGCCCAATTACGGCGCGCGGCACATCAGGACGTGCGGCGTCGTGGATCAAGACATGGCTTGGCGCGGCCGTTTCGAGCGCTTCCAACCCGGCTCGCACCGATCCCTGTCGCGTCGTTGCACCGGTCACGATCAACGCACCGCGCGGGTTCCCACAAGCGGACAGTGCCTCTTCATGCAAACCGTCAGGCGCAACAATTACCAGAGTTTCGCATCCGGCAAGGGTAAGGGCCTCGACCGAATGCTGGAGCACCGGCTTGCCACGATAGGTTCGGAATTGCTTAGGCGTGTCTCCCCCAATACGAAGGCCTTTGCCCGCAGCCACGATGACGGCGGCAAATGGTGGAAGGGGAGAAGGGCTCGCCATTGCGGGTCAGCGCTTAGGGACTGGACGAAATTTCCGCAATCCACTATGCGCCTGCACAATAATTAGGCAACCTGATCTCATGACAACCCAGTTACCCCCTACGACGCTCAAACCGATCCAGATCGGCCCGGTCACTATTGAAGAGCCGGTTCTGCTCGCGCCCATGACCGGCGTCACCGATATGCCCTTTCGCGTCTTGGTCCGTCGCTTCGGCTCGGGCTTGAACGTAACGGAGATGATCGCGAGTGAGGCCGCGATCCGCGAAACGCGCCAATCTGTGCAAAAAGCGGAATGGGACAAGACCGAAGAGCCGGTCTCCATGCAGCTGGTTGGCTGTGATCCGGGAAGTATGGGCGAAGCGGCCAAATTACAGGAAGGCAATGGCGCCGCGATAATCGACATCAACTTCGGCTGTCCCGTGCGTAAAGTCGTGGGCCAATATGCCGGAAGCGCTCTCATGCGTGAAGTGCCGCTGGCTACCAAACTGATGGAAGCGACCGTCAACGCGGTAAACGTGCCCGTCACGGTGAAGATGCGGATGGGTTGGGATCACCAGAGCCTGAACGCGCCTGAAATGGCACGAATTGCCGAGGATCTTGGCGTGAAAATGATCACCGTCCACGGTCGCACGCGCAACCAGATGTACAAAGGCTCTGCCGACTGGTCCTTTATCCGCAAGGTTAAAGAGGCTGTTTCCATCCCTGTCATCGTCAACGGCGATATCTGCACAATTGAGGACGCGCAAAAAGCGATGGAGCAATCGGGCGCAGACGGTCTGATGATCGGGCGCGGGGCCTATGGCAAGCCGTGGCTGCTGGGTCAGGTAATGCACTGGCTGCGCACGGGTGAACGTATTCCGACCCCCGATTTCGATCTGCAATATGCAACGCTGGTCGAGCACTATGAGCGGATGCTGGATCATTATGGTCGCAATGTCGGCACAAAGATCGCGCGCAAACATCTGGGCTGGTACACCAAAGGAATGCACGGATCGGCAGAGTTCAGGAACTTTGCAAACCAGATTGATGACCCCGATCAGGTGCTTGGCGAGATTGAGCGGTTTTATGAGCCGTTTTTGAACCGTCGCGCCGCTGCGGCCTGAGCAGCGATCACGACATGGCCAGTGAGCCAACCCTTTCCCCGCAGGACGGACTATCTTCGGAACAGAAGCCCGATCCCGCAGCGCAGATTGCCAGTCTGGTTTTCGCTCTGCTGCTGGTTGATCCGAACGGTCGGGTCGCTCAGGTCAATTATGCGGCGGAAATTCTGCTGGGTACAAGTGCGAAGCGTCTGATTGGTCTGCCGCTCGAGGATGTGATCAATCCGCTCGATCAAAGGGTGAGCGAAAGTTTGACTCAAGATGACGCTGCCCTGGTGGCGCGAGATGTTCGCGTGCGGCTGTTGCGCGGCGAGGCTTCCGTCAATCTTACCATGTCGCAAATGGCCGGCTATCCGGGCTGGCGGGTCATGACGATTACGGAACTGTCGCGTGAAAAGGCCTCAAGCGAGGAGCAGGGAGCATCGGCAATCGGCGCACCTTCGATCCTGGCGCATGAGATCAAGAACCCGCTTTCCGCCATCAAAGGCGCGGCGCAGCTGATTGCGCGCAAGCTGCCGCATGGCGACAAGAAACTCGCCCGCATGATCACCGACGAAGTTGACCGCATCGCCCGGCTGATTGACCGGATGCAGCAGCTTGGAAGCACCAAAGCAGAGCCCGGTGTCGCTTGCAACCCGCACGAAGCGATCCGTTCGGCCATCGCAACCGTGCGCGCGGGCGGCATGGACGGGGTTGAGATTTATGAGGAGTTTGATCCCTCTTTGCCCCCCGTCATCGCCAATCGTGATGCGTTGGAGCAGGTTTTGATAAACCTCATATCCAACGCACGCGATGCAGCTGCGGCGGCCCGCGTCAATGGCGGCAGCGAGGGTAAGATCACGATCCGCACACGCTATATCAGCGGTCAGATTTTCAGCGCCATTCGACTGGGCCGCACGGTGCGTCTGCCGATTGAGATCACTGTTACGGACAATGGCGCTGGCGTTGATCCCTCTTTGCGCGACCGTTTGTTTGAGCCGTTTGTTTCCTCAAAGTCTTCGGGTCAGGGGCTCGGCCTTGCTCTGGTGCGAAAGCTGATGCGCGATATGGATGGCAGCATCAGCCATGAACGCGAAGGGCGTGCAGGCCTGACCCATTTTCGCCTGCACCTGCCGGTCGCCAAACCGGATGCGCTCTCGCAGGCGCATAAACAGGGACCCCGATGACCAGCGCGAAACCAGCCAGTATTCTGATCGTCGAGGATGATGCCGCGATTGCGATTGTGATCGGAGCCGCGCTTGAGGATGAGGGGTTTGCCACAACACGGGTCAGCAGCATCGCTGAACGAGATACACTGCTCGCAAAGACCTCGTTCGACGTTATGCTCACTGATGTGATGCTTGAGGACGGAGACGGGCTTGCCTCACTAGCCGAAGTTCGCCGTCAGGCTCCGATCATGCCTGTCATCGTGCTTTCCGCGCAGAACACGCTGGATACAGCCGTTCGCGCCAGTGATAGTGATGCATTTGAGTACTTCCCCAAGCCCTTTGACCTTGATGAACTGGTGCAGGCTGTATGCAAGGCTGCAGGAGCTGGCGCGGCAGCAGACGAGCCACCGCAGGATGCGCCTGTAGAGGGATTGCCGCTGGTCGGTCGCAGCGCCGCGATGCAGGGTGTGTACCGGATGATCACGCGGGTCCTACGCAATGATCTGACTGTGCTCATCACTGGCGAAAGCGGGACTGGCAAGGAACTGGTGGCTGAAGCAATTCATGAATTGGGCAGCCGCCGGACCGGACCATTCGTGGCAGTAAACACCGCAGCCATCCCCGCCAATCTGATCGAGAGCGAGCTGTTCGGCCACGAAAAGGGCGCGTTTACAGGCGCTGTCGCGCAGGCCATCGGCAAGTTCGAACAAGCCAATGGCGGAACCCTGTTTCTCGATGAAATCGGCGACATGCCATCCGAGGCGCAGACCCGCCTTTTGCGGGCCCTGCAATCGGGGCGCATTCGCCGTGTCGGCGGACGCCAGGAGATCGAAGTCGACGTTCGCATCATCGCGGCAACCAACCGCGACCTGGCCCCGCTAATAGCGACCGGCGAGTTTCGCGAAGACCTGTTTTACCGGTTGGATGTGGTTCCCATCACCTTGCCCGCTTTGCGTGATCGGCCAGAGGATATTGAGACCCTCAGCCATCATTTCCTCGCGCTTGCTGCCGAGGAAGGTCTGCCGCGTCGTCAGCTCACCGCCGATGCGGTTGAGCGGCTTGAACAGCGCATGTGGCGCGGCAATGTGCGCGAACTTCGCAATGTGATCTTCCGCCTTGCCTTGATGGCGCGTGATGATGTGATTGGGGCTGCACAGCTCGACGATATTATCGAGGCCGAAAACACCGGAGCACATGCCCCGCTGCCTGGGGAGCCGGTCGGGTTCGATACAGCCCTTGCGCATTGGTTGCATGAAACAGAGCCCGCCGATGGAACATTGTACCATCAGGCTTTGGCCCAGTTCGAAAAGCCTCTGATTGAGTATGCTTTGGCGGAAACGCGCGGAAATCAGCTGCGAGCGGCCAAGCTTTTGGGCATCAATCGCAACACTTTGCGAAAGCGTATTGGCGAATTGGGCGTTGAGCCTGATCGCTTTGCGAGAACGGGCTGACGCATAAAAGCGCATCTGGTGGAAAGTAGTTCTTGCAAATGCGCAACACCATGGTTGTAAGTCTGCCACGATGGATGGTTTGGACGGCACAACTGCGCCAGAAGGCGGGCTTTTGGAAGGCAAGCATAATGCGGGCCGGGCCAAGACGCATTCATCTCCACGCCAGACGCCGCGTTGGTGGCGAAAGTTCATGGTCGTTTCGCGCCGGGCGAACCTGTTTGTCTGGTTAGAGATATTTGCGGTGCTGGCTTTGGTTCTGGCGGTTGTAGCGACTTATATCGCCTACTCCAACGAACCTGCCGAGGGCGATCTGCTGCCCACGATGCAAGTTTCCATTCTGCTGATGGCAATCCTTGTGCCCGCCATGGCGATCCTTGTTCTCGTTGGTCGCAGGCTGGCCCTCAGGCGGGCTGCTGGCAGCACCGCCAGATTGCACGTGCGGCTCGTGTTCTTTTTCTCGATGGTTGCTGCGGTGCCAACATTGCTGGTGGCCGGTTTTGCCGCGTTCCTGTTCCAGACAGGCGTTGATTTCTGGTTCTCGGATGAATCACGCGGATTGATGGAGAACGCTAACGAACTTGCGCAAAGCTATTACGATGCAAACCAGCGCGATGTGAGGGATGAAACCTTCACTATGGCGACGGACATGCGCAAAACCTTACAGCGAGTGCCGATTGCCGATCCCGACTTTCCGGACTTTTATGCCTATCAGGCACAGTCGCGAAAGATTAACGAGAGCCTCATTCTTCAGCGGCTTGATGACGGGTCTTTGCGAACAGCGGCGGTGTTCAACCTAATGGAAGGGAACGAACCGATCCCATTCAGCGAGGCAGCATTGGCACGACTTGACGAGGGCGAATTTGTGGTTGTCGAGGGCAGCCCGGAGCGGATCGCGGCGCTTGCTCCGATCGACAAAGAGAGCGGGATATACCTCTACAATGCGCGCAACACCGAGGAGACGCTGTTCAATTCCTGGGCGCGAGCGCAGGCCATTTCGCGGGCTTACGATACACTGACAAGCGAGGCGCGCACCCTCCAATTGCGCTTTAACGTCGCTCTGATTGCTGTCAGTCTGTTCCTTGTGGGCCTGGCGGTTTGGTTTGCCCTCCGGTTTGCGGATCGACAGGTTGAACCGCTGACCGATCTTGTGGGGGCAGCGCGCAAAGTGGGGCAGGGCAACTTCTCTCTACGGGTTGAAGGGCGGACCGGTGCCGATGAAATCGGGTTGCTAAACCGCGCGTTTAACCGGATGACCGCCCAACTTGAACGCCAGACTCATGCCTTGGTCAGCGCCAACCGCCAGATTGATGATCGCCGCGCTTTTATGGAGGCTGTGCTTGAATCGGTCAGCGCAGGCGTGATTTCGGTTGATGACGAAAGCCGCGTTCTGCTCATGAACTCACCGGCTCAGGCCCTGCTGGGCAACACCGGGCCTCGTGAAGCGGCAGCGGATTTGGTCGGCGCGCCGCTTGATACGGTTTCGCCTGAAATCTCCCAGATGGTGCGCGAAGGCCGGTCACGTGGAATTGTCAGCCAGGCCAAGGGCACAGAGCTGCTAACACTGGCGGTGAAGGTCGCTCCGGGTTCAAGCGGTTATGTCATCACTTTTGAAGACATCACCCGTCAGCTCCTCGATCAGCGGCAGGCCGCGTGGTCTGATGTGGCACGCCGTATCGCGCATGAGATCAAGAATCCGCTTACACCGATCCAGCTTGCAACGGAACGCCTGAAGCGGCGGTATCGCAAGAAGCTGGGCGACGAGGATACCGAGCTATTCGATGAACTCACCAGCACCATCGTCAGGCAAGTCGGTGACCTGCGCAAAATGGTCGATGAGTTTTCATCCTTTGCGCGCCTGCCCAAACCGGTCTTTCGAACCGAGGACGCTGTTGACCTGGTCCGACAGGCCGTGTTCCTTCAGGAGGTCGCACATAATGGGATTGAGTTTAACGTCAGCACTGAAGGCATGAACAATCGCGAAATCAGCTGTGACCGGCATCAGGTCGGCCAGGCGATGACCAATGTACTGAAGAACGCTGTCGAAGCGATTGAAGCGCGTGCAGCTGAAGGGCGGGGCGCCTATGCGGGCACGATCGACGTGCGCATCATGAGCGAAGACGACCATCTTAGCGTCACAGTCGAGGACAACGGCATTGGCTTGCCTGCAGACCGCGAACGCCTGACCGAGCCCTATGTCACCACCCGGGAAAAAGGCACCGGCCTTGGTCTCGCGATCGTCAACAAGATCGTTGATGAACACGGCGGCGATATGGCCTTTGCCGCTGGCGATGCTGGCGGCACCCGCGTGACCTTGAGCTTTGCTCGCGACCCCCAGATTACCGAGGGCGAGCCCGCATGATCACTCAAACACGTACCACAATATCAATTCCCCAAAGGAGGCGCGAATGGCGCTAGAAATCCTCATAGTCGATGATGAACGCGACATTCGCGAGCTGGTCGCCGGTGTGCTGGGTGACGAGGGGTATGAATGCCGCACCGCCGCAGACAGCACCAGCGCCCTTTCTGCAATTGACGAGCGTCGGCCCAGTCTTGTCCTGCTTGATGTGTGGCTTCACGGCAGCGAGATGGACGGCCTCGAGTTGCTCGATGAAATCAAAGTGCGAGAGCCGGATTTGCCGGTGATCATCTTTTCGGGCCACGGCAATATCGACACCGCGGTTTCGGCCGTCGGGCGCGGCGCAATGGACTTTATCGAAAAGCCGTTTGAGGCGGAGCGTCTGTTGCTGCTTGTTGAACGCGCGACCGAGACGGAGCGACTCCGCCGTGAAAACACGCGTCTGCGCGAAGGTGAGGACGAGGCAGGGGAGTTTACCGGCAATTCAAGCTCGATAAATACGGTCCGTGCGACGTTGAAGAGGGTCGCGAACACCGGCAGCCGCGTCCTTATTTCCGGCCCTCCCGGTGCTGGCAAGGAAGTCGCCGCCCGGTTGCTGCACGCTTGGAGCACGCGCGCCGAAAGCGCGTTTGTGATCGTCAATTCGGCGCGCATCACGCCAGACCGGTTTGAACACGAACTCTTCGGCGAAGAAGCCGACGGCAAGCAGGTGCGACCGGGCCTTCTGGAAATGGCAGATGGCGGCACGCTGTATCTGGATGAAGTGGCTGACATGCCGCTTTCCACTCAGGCGCGGATATTGCGAGTGCTGACGGAACAGAGCTTTGTCCGTGTTGGTGGGACGCGCCAGATTGGCGTGGATGTGCGCGTGGTGTCCTCGACCTCGCGCGATCTCGATCTGGAGATGGAGGAAAAGCGCTTTCGCGAAGACCTGTTTTACCGTCTGAATGTTGTCCCTGTCGCGATCCCGTCTCTGGCAGACCGGCGTGATGATATCCCGTCCCTCGCCGAGCATTTCTTTACCCGCTATTCGACCGACCAGGGCATTGCGCCGCCGACAATTTCCGAAGAGGCGATGGCGGCCTTGCAGGCGTATGATTGGCCCGGAAATGTGCGCCAGTTGCGCAATGTTGTCGAACGCACGATTATCATGACGCCGAGAGAGCGGCTGACCACGGTTGAGACAGACATGCTTCCTGCCGAGATTACAGGCGGCAGATTGACGGCATCGGGGCAGGGCCTGTCCGCCATGATGGGAGTGCCGTTGAGGGAAGCGCGTGAGAGTTTTGAGCGCGAATATCTGACAATCCAGATTCGCCGATTCTCTGGTAACATTTCGAAAACCGCAACATTCATCGGTATGGAGCGATCTGCTTTACATCGTAAACTCAAACTGTTGGGGATGGCAGAACGGCGGGAAGCCTTGCGAAAAGACTAATTCGGGCTCGATTTGGCATCGGCAGGTTTCTTGACATAAATTCAATCATTGCCGCGGACCCCGGCAAGATGCATTATGTCCACAGATGACTGTCAGGTATGCTGTACATTTCGTGCCCTAAACAGCGGACTGGAATAGCGGTTATCCAAGAACAGGAGCATTAAAAATGTCCAACGGACGTACCCTCTCGCCGCGTCCGGTTTCGCGTTCCACCCAAGAAGGCACCGCTGATAGTGGTCAGGCTCAAAGCCGGCCACTTGGCGGGAACCTTCAGGACGCATTCCTGAATTATCTGCGCAAGACAAAAACCCCCGTGACCATGTTTCTGGTCAAGGGCGTGAAGCTGCAGGGAATTGTCACATGGTTTGACAATTTCTCGATCCTTTTGCGCCGCGATGGCCAGTCCCAGCTTGTCTACAAGCACGCGATTTCGACGATCATGCCCGGCTCCCCCATCGATCCGGCGCTGTTTGAAAGCCGCGCGGGCGGCAAAAAGCAGCGTTTGTTGCAGGACATCTTCCTGAGCCGTGTCAGCGAAGCGGCCGTCCAGGTCACCATGTTCCTTGTGAACGGCGTCATGCTACAGGGGCGGATCGCAGCCTACGATCTGTTCTGCATGCTGCTTGAGCGTGACGGAGCCGTGCAATTGGCCTATAAGCATGCCGTATCGACCATACAGCCCGCCAGCCCGGTCGATCTGCATGACGGACCCGAAGATGCGTCAGATGCTGATGATGGCGAATTTGAAGAAGACGGCGACTGAGTTTTGACGATGATCTGATGGATGAGGTCACCCGCGGTGCGCGGGCCCTTGTCCTGTGCCCGGATATCAGGGCGTTCTCCTACGATCTCGATGCGCCCGAACGGCTTGAAGAGGCAATGGGACTTGCTTTGGCGATCGGCGTCGTCATCGCACACACTGAGATTTTGCCCGTCCGTCAGATGCAGCCGAACACCTTGTTCGGCTCCGGTCAGGTCGAGAATATCAAGATCGCCTGCGAACAGCACGAAGCCGAACTGGTGATCGTCGATGGTGCGCTGACCCCGATCCAGCAGCGTAATCTGGAGGAAAAATTCAAGCGTAAGGTGATTGATCGTACGGGATTGATCCTAGAGATTTTCGGAGAGCGCGCCGCAACTGCCGAAGGGCGATTGCAGGTCGAGCTGGCGCATCTTGACTACCAGCAGAGCCGGCTTGTGCGCAGTTGGACCCACCTTGAACGTCAGCGCGGTGGCTTTGGCTTTCTTGGCGGACCAGGAGAAACCCAGATTGAGGCTGACCGGCGCATGATCCGCACGCGGATGAGCCGGTTGCGCCGCGAGCTGGAGCAGGTGCGCAAGACCCGCGCGCTGCACCGGGAGCGGCGGGGGAGGGCACCGTGGCCGGTCATCGCGCTGGTCGGTTATACCAATGCAGGCAAGTCCACGCTGTTCAACCGCCTGACTGGCGCCGATGTTATGGCAGAAGATCTGCTGTTTGCGACGCTTGACCCAACGATGCGCGCAATCAGTTTGCCGGGCGTTGAAAAGGCCATTCTTTCAGACACTGTGGGCTTTATCTCGGACTTGCCGACACAGCTGGTGGCGGCGTTTCGCGCGACACTGGAAGAAGTGACGGGGGCCGATGTTATCTGCCATGTCCGCGATATGTCGAACCCTGCTCATGCCGCTCAAAAAAAGCAGGTGATGGATATCCTGGCCGATCTCGACGTGGTTGATCGCGAAACAGGCATTTCAGAAATCCCCATTCTTGAGGTCTGGAACAAGGCCGATCTTCTGGACGAGGACAGGCGCGCAGCTTTGTCCGAGGCCGCCGCCGCGCAGGATGCCGTGCTGATGTCGGCGATAACGGGTGAGGGGATAGATGCCTTTTCGGATCGAATCGCTGAATTGTTGACGATGAAGGCGCGTGAACTGGTTGTGACCTTGCCGCTGAGTGATGGTCGCCGGATTGCCTGGCTGCATGCGCACGGCGATGTTCTGGAGGAGGACGATGCTGGCGAGGGCGATCAAGGCCCACTCAGACGGTTTACAGTGCGGCTAAATCCAAAGGAATTCGGGCAGTATGAAGCCCTGTGAAACACAAGTAATTCAGAATCTTATTCTAAGCTTTTGGCTGCCTGCCAAAGCTTTTCCTGCCCATCGAGAGAGAGGTCGGGGAAATCACCCTTCGCCAGGTGTTCCATCCTCCGAAAGCGCTTTTCGAACTTCGCATTGGCTGCGCGCAATGCTTCCTCGGCGCTGATGCCATGGGCGCGGACATAATTGACAACGGCAAACAGCAGATCTCCGGCTTCCTCGGCTTGGTGCGCCTCTGAAGCTGCGGTTTCAACTTCTTCGATTTCCTCGAGAATTTTGTCTCTGGAGCCTGACGGATCGGGCCAGTCGAACCCTGTGCGGGCTGCGCGTTTTTGTAGTTTTTCAGCGCGCATCAAGGCTGGCAGCGCGAGAGCGACGCCGTCCATTGCGGATGTCTGTCCTTTGCCGGATCGCTCAATCTCTTTCAGGTTCTCCCAACGGATTTCACCCATAGTGCCGGTTTCAGCGCCGAAGATATGCGGATGGCGCGCCTCCATCTTGTCTGAGATAGACCGGACAACATCCTCGAATTCAAAGTTTCCCGCTTCCTGGGCCATGCGTGCGTGGAAGACGACTTGGAGCAACAGATCGCCAAGTTCATCGCGCAGATCGTCCATATCACTGCGTTCGATTGCATCAGCGACCTCGTAGGCTTCTTCGATCGTATATGGCGCGATGCTCCTGAAGTCCTGCGCCAGATCCCAGTCACATCCGCCATCAGGACTGCGCAATTGCGCCATTATCGCAAGCAAGCGGTCAATTTGGGACTGACGGGGGGCTTGATTCATGATTGCTCCGTCGCGGTAATGTGAGATGGATAATATATATTATGTTAAATAAATGAATATGCCGGTAGTCGTGGCGATGCCCATGTCCTAACGGTCATAGCTCCAGCCCCAAAAGCCGCACCAGCAGAAATCCACCCAGAAAGATTGCAGCCCAGGCAAGCATCAATTGGAAGGTCTTACTCCAGCTCAGCTGATAAGATGCGAAAGCTGAACCAGCCAGAACGAGCCAACCAAGCAGAGCCACAATCGAAACAGTGCTTGTCATATCAGTCATGCGACAACCTCCAGCCCGTCATACCCAACGATCACATTTTCAGGAACTTCGTCGCAAAGGGTGCGATAATCCATGCTCTTGTCCAAATGGCTCAAGACCAGTTTGCTGGCACCCGAACGCTCAGCCAGTTCGATCGCAAGCGCGAGATGCGCATGGGTAGGATGCGGTTCCCGGCGCAGGCAATCGCTTACCAACACATCAACATCTTCGCATAAATCAATCATATTGTCAGAAATAGCACTGAAATCAGTGGTATAAGCGATGGATTTGCCATCAGCTTCGAAGCGATATCCGGTCGTCTCCCCGCTGCCGTGCGCCATCTGGCACCATTCTACTCCGAACCCCGCGACCATCCGCAACCGGTCCAGCGTATCGAGCGTCACAATCGTTGAATAGCCTTCTTGTCCTGCAAAAACATATCCAAAACGCTGGCGCAGACGCCGCACAGTTTCAGTATGCGCATAGCCGGGTATGGGTCCTCCACGACCATATCGCAAAACCCTCAGGTCATCGATCCCATGGCAATGATCGGCATGGTCGTGCGTCCAAAAAACTCCATCAAGGCGGTTCACCCGTGCGGCCAGCAACTGCGCACGGCAATCAGAGGATGTGTCGACCAGCAGGCGCGCGCCGTCGTCGCTTTCCAGCAGCACTGATACCCGGCTCCGGCGGTTGCGCGGCTCATCAGGGTCACACGCACCCCAATCGCCTGCGCCGTCTTCGCCCCCTACCCTTGGCACTCCCGTCGATGTGCCCGATCCGAGCAGAGTAACCTTCACTGCGTCTTCCTCACAGCATGGCCCGCGTGAACAGATTCGCGAAGTTTGCCGTGGTTTGCTCGGCCAGACGTTCGGGCTCTACGCCTCGCAACTGCGCAACAAACCGGGCCGTATCAGCAACAAAGGCGGGCTCACAGGGGCGACCGCGATGCGGAACCGGAGACAGAAACGGACTGTCCGTTTCGACCATGATCCGGTCATCCGGCAACTTTGCTGCGGTTTCCTGAAGCGCCTTGGCATTCTTGAAAGTGACGATTCCCGAAATCGAGATCGTGAGGCCCAGATCCAGCACCTTTGCCCCGAATTCGTCCGATGCTGTGAAGCAATGGATCAGCGCAGGAAATGGCCCCTTCGCCATCTCTTCGGCAAGTATCTGGTAGGTATCATCCTCGGCGTCGCGTGTGTGAATGATCAGCGGCAATCCGGTTACGCGCGCCACATCGATGTGCATCCGAAACAATCGCTTTTGTGTCTCACGGTCGGAGTGTTCGTAATAATAGTCGAGCCCGCTTTCGCCGATGCCGATCACGCGGGAATGCTCTGTCGCGGCGAGCAAGACACCGCGGCCCAGATCTGCGTGTTGATCGGCTTCGTGGGGATGAATGCCGACGCTTGCGAAGACGTCGATTTCTCGGGTAGCGGTGCCAACCACCTGATCCCATTCGCTTTTCTTGGTCGAGATATTGAGAAACGCGCCAACACCTGCGGCACGAGCACGTGATAAAGCGCCGACCTGGTCCTCGACCAGCCCCTTATATTCGAGATGGCAATGGCTATCGACCAGCATCAGTTGGCACCCTCTTCACTCTCCGCAAGGTCAAGCCGGGGAAAAACGGGTGTGGGTTTGGCGACCGTAAAGCCAGTTTCGATCAGACGGGCGAACCAACCGTCATCGTTCAGCGCAGCATAGTCGCGTTCGCCTGCCGAGATGCCCAGTTGATCCAGCAGAATAGCAGACTTTTCCGGCACCACAGGCTGTATTGCAATCGCCAGATCGCGAAGCGCCAAAAACAGCGTTTGAAGCACGACCTTCATCCGGTCGGGATCGGTCTTGCGCAGGGTCCACGGGGCTTGCTCGTCAACATATTGATTGCAGGTGTAAACGGCGCGGATCCATGCCTCTATCCCGGTCGAGAAGCTGAGCGCCTCAAATTCACTTGGCAGGTCAGTCGCGCACGCCATCTTCACCTGAGCCAGCAGCGCTGTGTCGACCTCAGCAGGTTCAAACGCGTCCAACACGCCGTCCATATTTTTGGCGATCATCGAAAGCGTGCGCTGGGCCAGATTGCCGAAACTGTTGGCAAGCTCCGCATTGGCGCGGTTCACGATGGCCTCAGGTGAATAGCTGCCGTCCTGTCCGAATGCGACTTCACGCATCAGGAAATATCGCAGCGTCTCCACGCCGAAAGTCTCAGCCAGATCGAGCGGATCGACGACATTGCCCGCGCTCTTGCTCATCTTTTCGCCGCCGCGCGCGAGCAAAAAGCCGTGGCCGAAGACCTTTTTGGGAAGCGGCAAAGCCGCGCTCATCAGGAATGCCGGCCAATAGATCGTATGAAAACGGACGATGTCCTTCCCGATCAGGTGCAAATCGGCAGGCCAGAAATTCCGCATATCCTCGGTGTCATCGGGATAGCCCAGACCGGTGAGATAATTGGTGAGTGCGTCGACCCAGACATACATGACATGGTTGTCAGAGCCGGGTACTTTTACCCCCCAGTCAAAGCTGGTGCGGCTGACCGAAAGGTCGCGCAGCCCCTGTTCAACAAAGGCGATCATTTCGTTGCGGCGGCTCTCCGGTGCCAGAAAACCGGGCGTTTTCAGAAGCTCCAGCAGCGGCTCCTGATATTTGGATAAACGGAAAAACCAGCTTTCCTCAACCGTCCACTCCACCGGTGTGCCTTGCGGAGAGAGCTTTACGCTGCCCTCCCCATCGATCAGTTCGCTCTCGTCATAATAGGCTTCATCGCGGACGGAGTACCAGCCCTCGTAACGGTCCAGATACAGGTCGCCGGCTTCTTCCATACGCCGCCAGATTGCCTGGCTCGCGCGGTGGTGGTCGTCTTCGACCGTGCGGATGAAGCGATCATACTGGACATTCAGCGCATCGCACATCGCCTGAAAATAGCCTGACATCTCATCGGCCAGATCACGGGCGCTGCGCCCTTGTTCCTCGGCCTTTCGCGCCATTTTCAGGCCGTGCTCATCTGTTCCTGTCTGAAACCGTACGCGGCGCCCGCGCAGCTTTTGAAAGCGCGCAATCACATCCGCCGCGATAGCCTCATAAGCGTGCCCGATATGCGGACGGCCATTGGGGTAACTGATCGCGGTGGTGATATAGAACGGGGTGTTTTCGGGCTCAGCCATGGGCAGGCTCGCTAGCCGCGCTGGCGGAGACAAGCAAGGTGCCGATCTCAAGGCTGAGCAGACCCGTGTCGAAATTGGCGGTCGGTGCCTCAGCGGCCAGCCTCACCAGTTGGTCATGCGCATCGATCAAAGCGATGCGCTTTGCGCTGGTGTCTGCCATGCGCGCGCGGTCAGCCGTGATCCCCTGTGCCAGTTCAAGCACGGCCTGCATCCGGGCACGATCAGCGCGCGGCCCGATAAGGCGGGACAATTCCCCACGAGCAACAAAGCCGGGATCGCCAGCGGTCAGTAAGCCATCAATGACGCGCGCAATCAGCCCCAGATCCTGCTCCACGAAGCGAACTGCCGATCCAAATGAACCACCAGCCGCGTGCAGTGCTGCAGTATCGGGCGCAAAGCCCTCATCGGCCAGCATTTCCGAAAGGTCCTGCGCGCCTAGCAGCGGGAATCTGAGGATGCGACAGCGTGAACGGATTGTGGGTAAAAGCCGCGATGGGCGATGGGCCACCAGCAGAAAGAACGTGCCAACAGGCGGCTCTTCCAGACTCTTGAGCAAGGCGTTTGCCGCGCTTTTGTTCATGTCTTCTGCTGGCAAGACGATGATCGCCCGCCTGGAACCAAGCGTTGGCCTGGTGTGCAGCCGACGCTCCATGTCGCGAATCTGGTCGATCTTGATTACATTAGACAGGTCGAAAGCTTTTCCACTCTCACGCGCGTTTTCAGCTTTCTTGTCCTTTGGGCCATAAGTAACCGTCAGGATATCGGGGTGATCGCCTTCGGGTTGTGGCACTCCGCGCTCGGCGACCAGTTCGCGCGCGGCTGACATGGCGAATTCGCGTTTGCCCAGCCCGCTTTTGCCCGCAAGAATCCAGCCATGATGCATCCGTTCGCCCGCTATAGCATTGCGCCATTCGCGCCATGGTTCATCGTGATTGGGCCAGTGGGTCATGCCAGCTCGCCTACAAAGCGGTTCTTTAATGCCACCATCACACGGGTATGGACGTCCTGGGGTGAGTTGTTGCCGTCGATGATTGCAAATGCCTCTGGGTTTGCCTGTGCGAGGGAGCGGAAGGCAGATGCGACCTTTGCGTGGTAATCAGCCCCGCGTCCTCCAATTGCGTCACTTACGCCCCCATCGCGTTGGGCCAAGCGGTGCTCCGTCCGATCCGCGCTGACTTCGATCAATATCGTCACGTCGGGTCGCAATCCCGCGCTGCCAAACTGGTGAAGTGCGAGAATTGCTTCATCGCCCACCCCCCCTGCTCCGCCCTGATACGCGCGGCTTGAATCGACAAAGCGGTCGCACACGACCCATGCCCCGTTTGCAAGCGCAGGATTGATCCTTTGGGCAACATGGTCTGCACGGGCCGCCGCAAATAACAGCGCTTCCGCTTGTGGCCCCCAGCCCGTTGCTCCCGGTGGATCAAGCAACAATTCCCGAATCGCCTCGGCGCCGGCCGTGCCGCCCGGTTCGCGCGTGGTGTCTACATCAAAACCAAGCTTTTCCAGTGCGCTGGCGAGCATGCGGGCCTGAGTGGACTTGCCAGCGCCCTCCCCGCCCTCGAACGCGATGAAGCGTCCGCGTTTGATAGCGTCGTTGCCGGAGAAATCGCTCATCCAAACCACCCCGAAAACGCGTTGGCGATACGATCCATCAAACCGGCTTTCGATACCGACGTTCTTGCCAGTAAAGGGACGCGTGCAGGCTCCATATCGGGAACTTGAATCTCCAGCACCCCCACCTTTTCACCCTCGGCAATCGGTGCGCGCAGGGGACCATCATAGGTGATCGTAATCCTGATGTCCTCCGCTTTGCCTTTGGGCGCATTCACGGCCACCGCGCGATCTGTGATCAAATCGACGTTGCTGGCTGCGCCATTTTGCACGCGGGCGCTGCCAACTATTGAGCCACTGGAGAACAGGCGTTGGCGGTCAAATGCGGTGAAGCCCCATTCTATCAGGCTGCGTGCCGACCTCGCGCGCGTCGCGTTGCGATAGGCGCCCGCTAACACCATCACCAATCGCTGATCGCCGCGCTTGGCCGTGCCGAGATACCCGAAACCGGCCTCGTTCGTGTAGCCCGTCTTGATCCCGTCCGAACCTTCGATACGCCCGATCATCGGATCACGGTTGGATTGGGCGATGGGACCATAGCGAAAGTCCGGCAGGCCGATGAATTTTTTGTATTTCTTGGGGTGATCGCGGACCAGAGCAGTTGCAAGAGTGACCAGATCGGATGCCGTAGTAAAGGTTCGCCCCCCATCAGGCCAGCCATTGGGCGTCGCAAAATGGCTCTGTTCCATCCCGATGGACCGGGCCTTCGCATTCATCTGAGCAGTCCAGGCCGGCACGGATCCTGCGCCCTTTTCGGCGACGACTATCGAGGCATCATTGGCCGAGACCGTAGCGATGCCTTTAAGCAGATCGGACAGTTGCACCCTGTCATCGGCCTGCAGAAACATGGTTGATCCCTTGCCAGACCACTCGCTGGCCACTTGCGGAGTGACCACCAGAGGCTGACGCGGATCAAGACGCCCTGCCTCGATCATCTCAAACGCGAGATAGAGCGTCATCACCTTCGTAATAGATGCGGGGACAAAGCGCCGGTGAGCGTTACGGGCGAACAGCACCTGACCGCTTGTCACATCGACGAGCAGGGCCACGGGCACATCGTCCTCCGTTGGAATTGCAGCGGGCTGGGCCGTTGCCGGCGTCGATGCCGATGTCGCAAGAGCGCACGCGATTACGAGGCGGACACGCATTAACCGTGCACGTCTCTCTTGAATCGCCTGTGGTATTCGCCAGCCACTTACCATGTCTGAGCCTATAGGCCGCACGCGCGTCCAAGGCGAGATAAGGACAGCGCTTAGTTCACGATTTCGTCAGCCAACAGGCCAACGCTCATCGCGTAATAATTCGAGCAATTGTATTCGAGGATCGCGCGATAATTGCTGGTCAGCAGCCATGCCGGTTTGCCGGGGCCATCTGGCTGAAACAACGAAACCAGCGTGTCATCAGCCAGCATCTTGCGCGGTTGCACGCCCAACTCACGCCATTCGCGGACCGTCTTCCACTGGCTGTGACGCTCATGCACGCGCGGACAAACAGGGGCCGACAGTTCCGTTCTATAGGCATCCACGTTGAAGCCAGCAGGCACAATCGCGCGCACCCCCCACGGTTGCCCTGTGCGCCAGCCTGCATCCTTGAAATAGTTCGCGATGGATCGGAACGTGTCCGCGCGGTTGGCGAAGATATCCGCGCGCCCATCACCGTCGCCATCGCTGGCAAGGCGCAGATAGACCGAGGGCAGGAACTGTGGATTGCCAAAAGCGCCGGCATAGCTGCCAACCAGTTGCTGACGGGAAAAGCCCTTATCGGCTACCTTCATCAGCGCGACCCATTCCGAAGCGAACAGCTCGCGGCGGCGGCCTTCCCATGCAAGCGTCGCGAGGCTGCGGGAAAGGTCAAAGCTGCCTCTGATCCGCCCATAGCTTGTTTCGTGGCCAAAGATCGCGATGATGATCTCGCCCGGCACTCCGGTTTCGCGTTCAACGCGCGCCAGATCGCTGCGGTGGGCATTGTAGACACTTTGTCCGCCACCGATCCGGGTGCGGTTGACGTGTTTGGCGATGTACGGCGCAAGATCGGGATATCCGCGCTGCGTCGGCTTGCCAGGCTGCCCCTGATCCAGCCGAATCACTCTCGCATTGGGCGTAAGACCAACTGTCATGCGCTCAATAGTGCCTTGGCTCACACCTTCGCCGCGCGCTCGCGCTTTGAGCAGCTCCATATACGCATCAAACGCGATCCCGTCGCGTGCCTGAACCTGCGCATTTGCAGCGTGAGGGACCAAGGAAACGAGGAGCAGCGCCAGCGCGCTGAGCAAGGGGAAATTACGCATGAATGTTGTCTCTCACATTTGAAGGCGTTGGCCAATATCTGAAAAGCGAAAGACTCGGCTTGAGTGCTCCCAGTTGCGCCGCTATCGGGGTCGCGAGCGCGGACAGTTGGCAGAGTGGTCGAATGCACTGGTCTTGAAAACCAGCAAGGGTGCAAGCCCTTCCAGGGTTCGAATCCCTGACTGTCCGCCAACTATTCCAACTGCATCGAGTTTAGGAACCGTGACCTTCCGGATGCTCCTCCGGTCCGCTCAGATGCTCCAGCGCATCGATGTCATGATCCTGCGCGTGCGGATCACCCCACATCACCAGCGACGGCGCAAAGCGCTTCCCCGTTGGAAACATCGCGCCTTTCATATGCGCGACCAATTCCGCCTTGGTCACGAACCCGGTTTCCTCAGTCTCACTTTTGCGCGCAGACATCAGAAGTGCACCGCGCGGCCATAGGCGTCCAGCACGCTTTCATGCATCATTTCTGACAGGGTTGGGTGCGGGAACACCGTCTGCATCAGCTCTTCCTCAGTGGTTTCGAGCACCTTGCCGACGGTGTAGCCCTGAATTAGCTCGGTGACTTCCGCGCCAACCATATGCGCGCCCAGCAGCTCGCCGGTCGTCTCGTCAAACACGGTCTTGATGAAGCCTTCCGCCTCGCCCAATGCGATAGCCTTGCCATTGCCGATAAAGGGGAAGTTGCCCACTTTTACCATATGACCCGCCTCCTTCGCTTTCGCTTCAGTCAGACCAACGCTGGCGATTTGAGGGTGGCAATAGGTGCATCCGGGAATGGCATTGCGGTCAATGGGATGCGGATGCACATCGCTGTTTCCAAGCTCTTGCGCGATAGCCTCGGCGCAGGTCACGCCTTCGTGACTCGCCTTGTGTGCGAGCCACGGGCCCGGCGTGCAATCGCCGATGGCCCACAGGCCCTTCGATTTAGTGCGGCCATAGGGATCAATCTGGATAAAACCGCGATCCATGTCGGCGAGCGCATCAATCCCGATATTTTCGGTGTTGGGCACAATCCCGATAGCCGTGATAACATGGCTGAATTCGGAGGTGGCGACGTTGCCCTTGGCATCCTTGATCGTGGCGCTTACACCCTTGGCGGTCACCTTCAGGTCTTCGACACCGGCGCCTGTCATCACTGTGATGCCTTGCTTTGTCAGCGACTTTTGCAGGAAGCTGGAGACGTCTTCATCCTCAACCGGCACAATCCGGTCGAGCATTTCGACAACGGTCGTATCGACGCCCATATCGTTGTAGAAGCTGGCAAATTCGATACCAATCGCGCCGGACCCGATCACCAGCAGTTTGCTCGGCATTTCGGGCGGCACCATTGCGTGGCGATAGGTCCACACCCGCTTTCCATCAGCAGGCGCAAACGGCAGATCGCGTGCGCGCGCACCGGTGGCAATGATCACATGCTTGGCGCTGAGTTTCTCTTCACCCTTGTCGCCCTTCACTGTCAACGAAGTCGGCCCTGTCAGCGTGCCCTCCCCCATATACACCGTGATCTTGTTCTTCTTCATCAGGTGCCCGACGCCCTGATTCAGCTGTTTCGCAACACCACGACTGCGCTTCACAATGGCGTCCAGATCGGCTTCAATCGTGCCGGCGACTTTCAGGCCATAGGACGCCGCATTGTCCATGTAATGCTTGATCTCGGCAGAGCGCAGCATCGCCTTTGTCGGGATACAGCCCCAGTTGAGGCAGATCCCGCCAAGGTTCTCACGCTCGACAATGGCGGTCTTCAGTCCAAGCTGCGCGCAGCGGATCGCCGCGACATAGCCACCCGGACCAGAGCCAAGGATGATGACGTCGTAACTCGCTGACATTGCTCAATGTTCCCTTACAATCCCGTAATCCCTGACACACCTGACACACTGTACAGGGGCCAAAATCTCTTTTGCTCTCGGAGTGCCCGAGCCGCCGCCTCAAAGTCCCAATTATGCCGTTCCAAGCCATGGTAGCACTCTGTCATTTTGCGGGCCTGTAGGACAGCACTCAAACATTGTCCGACCTCTCCTCCATTTGGCCGATCGGCTTTATGATCCAAAGCCATCCCAACAGGCCAAACGTCCCTGCGGCGATAAAGCTTGGCAGGCCAATCGTGACAAGCCCCGGCTCCCCCCACAACACAAAGCTGGTGAGCATCATCATCACGCCCGAAAGGGACGCGATCATGGCCAGCGTCAAAGGGGCATGAACCAACTGCTTCCAAGCAAGATGGAATGTCACAAGCGCAATCGGCAGCCCGATTAATAAAGAGCCGCACAAAGCAAAGGCGAGGAGTAGTAGATGAAGATTGGAAGGTGCTGCAGAGCCGCTCCAGAAGACAACATCAAGAGTAAACGGCAGCCAAGCCGCAACGCCTGCGATCAAAGCGATCAGGACCGATCGGGCGATGACCGAAAGACTCACACCACCAGCCCCATCGGATTTTCGATCAGCTGTTTAAGAGCTTCCATCAATTGCGCCCCGTCCGCGCCGTCAATCGCGCGGTGATCGAAGCTACCGCTGGCGTGGAGGACGGTCGCCGGTACGATCTCTCCATCGACGATATAGGGCGTCTGCTGCCCTGCCCCCACCGCAAGGATCATCCCCTGCGGCGGATTGATCACCGCGTCGAACTGCTTGATCCCGTACATGCCCAGATTGGACAGGCTGGCCGTGCCGCCCTGATATTCATGTGGCATAAGTTTGCCATCGCGCGCCTTGCCAGCGAGCGCTTTCATCTCGGTAGAAATCGCCGCAAGTCCCTTGGTGTCGGCTTCGGTGATGACTGGCGTGATCAATCCGCTGGGCGCGGCCACGGCAACGGAGATATCGGCGCGCGCATACCTGCGCATTGTGTCGCCGTGGAAGCTGACATTGCATTGCGGGACACGGATCAACGCGCGGGCCAGTGCCTTGATCAGCAGATCGTTGACGGACAGTTTGACGCCATCCGGCTCCAGCGATGCGTTCAATTCCTTGCGCAGGTCCAGCAGCGCATCGAGCCGGATGTCCATCGTCAGATAGTAATGCGGAACGGTATTCTTGCTCTCGGTCAGGCGGCGCGCGATGACCTTGCGCACGTTTGAAACCTTTTCCTCCTCGAACGGAGCACCACCATCAGGGACAGTTGCTTGTGTCGCCGCCGCAGCTTCCGTGCGCTGCGGTGGGGTGGGCGCCGGTGCCGGCGCTTCTGCTGGATCGAAGCTTTCAACGTCGGATTTCACGATGCGACCGTTGGGGCCTGAACCCGTCACCTGTGCAAGATCGACGCCCTTGTGTGCGGCGATCCTCTTGGCCAGGGGCGAGGCGATGATGCGGTCGGCGCTGTTTGCCTGAGGCGGTGTAGGAGTTGGGGCAGGAGTTGGGGCTGGAAGCGGGGTTGCGCCCGGTACGGCCGCTGCGCCGCCGCCGCCCATTGCGGCTTCGATATCACCCTTGGTAATCTTGCCCTTGGGACCGGTTCCGGTGATCTGCGCCAAATCAACGCCATTCGCTTCGGCCAGCTTGCGCGCGGTTGGGGTGATCGCCGGACCGTCCTTCGCGACTGGTGCGGGTGTGGGCGCCGGTGCAGGTGCGGACGTCTCAGCCTCGGCTGTTTTAGGGTCGGCTGTTTGAGGGGGCGCGCCCACACTTTCTATGTCTTCGCCTTCTTCCGCCAGTAACGCGATCACTTCGCCGACATTGACGTTTTCCGTGCCTTCATCGACCAGAATTTGCGCCAGCGTACCTTCATCAACCGCTTCGAATTCCATGGTTGCCTTGTCGGTCTCAATCTCGGCCATGATGTCGCCAGAATTGATCTGGTCCCCGACATTGACCAGCCACTTGGACAAGGTGCCCTCTTCCATGGTTGGCGAAAGCGCTGGCATCTTGAGTTCGATTGGCATTGCGATTGTGATCCCTTGAGCGTTTGATGCTGCCGCCGACAGCCGTTCGGTGTTTGGCGAATTCACGCCTTTCGGGCAACCCGTAGCGGCAATACGCGTAGCCACATTTTTGACAGGACACCCCATTTAGTGACAGGCAAGTGAAATGCGGACGTTTCTTGTAATCACCGACGAGAGTGAAGAGGCCAGGGCCGCGCTGGGTTACGCGGCGCGCCGGGCTGTCTCTGTCGAAGGTGCGGTGCACATTCTGGCGCTGGTGCCACAGCAGAATTTTAGCGCATTCGGAGCTGTTCAGGCGACGATCGAACAGGAAGCCAGGGACCGGGCGGAGGTCCTGGCGAATGGCGTTGCGGGCAATCTGTTCGCCGAAAGCGGGATAATGCCCACCATTTCTGTTGCAATTGGCAACGGTGCAAAGATTGTCACCAAATTTCTCGCCGAGCATCCCGAGGTCGCGGCCCTTGTATTGGGCGCCTCCAAGGGCAGCTCGCCCGGGCCACTGGTTCAGCATTTCTCGGCACATGCTGGCGAACTCGCCTGCCCGCTCTACATAATTCCGCACAATTATGACGAAAGCGCCAGCCAACACTCGGTTTGACCACCGAGCTGTGGGCCCTTTCTAAAGTTGCCGTCGTCGGATCAGGTGAGCGTCCCGCGTGTGGGGTAATCATTCTCCACAACGTAATCCAAACCTTGCAGCAGTTGATCGAGAGATGGACGGGCAAACGGGGCGTTCTGCACACTCGCGAAATACAGGTTGCGATCTGGCCGGAGCAGAAAGAGAGCAGGTTCGGAAAAGACATCAGGTTCATCACTGCCTTCCCGTTTTTCGGAGATGTACAAGCCCCATTCGCGCGCGGTCGCTTCATCCAGATCGTAAGCGATGGGGACATCGCCTGTCTCCCATTCGCTATCGACAACCATTGCACGGTCCTTGCTGTCCATTGAAACAGCAGCGACATTTACGCCGCGCTTGGTAAATTCGTCGAGCTTTGAACCCAGCTCTTCAAGATAGCTGCGGCAAACCGGGCAGTGTTTTCCGCGATAAAACACAAGCATCGTAAAAGTATCCGGGCGCTGCTTATCGAGCTTGTATCGGGCACCAATGGTAAGCTCCAGATCTAGAGCGGGGGCAGGTTGACCGGGCGTAATCATAAGTTCTCTCCTTGTTTATTGACCTATGTTTGCCCGCGGCAACCGTTCCATAACGCTATTTGCCTTTGCGACCCTGATGCCGGATATTGCCGGGGCGACCGCGTTTTCCGGCGACATACTTGCCGCGTTTCGGGCCATCTTTGGGCGGACCACCGCGATTCGGAGCTCCACTTTGTCCTCGACCGCGTCGATCCTGCGGGCGTCCTCCACGCACCTCCACCGGGTTTCCATCGCTGTCCAACGGCACGAACTTGAGCGCGCCGGTGAGAGCGTTGGCTTCACCCAATTGCAATCTCAGCCTGTCACCCGATGCGTAACGCGTGCCGCTGTCTTCCCCGATCAGCGCCTGTGCAGCCTCGTCATAGCGGAAATATTCACGGCCCAAGGTGGAGACCGGAACTAAGCCATCTCCGCCCAACCCCTCAATCGTCGCGAAGAATCCAAAGCTTTGTACGCCGGTGATCCGGGTGTCGAATGTCTCGCCTACGCGGCCTGAAAGCCATGCCGCGACATAACGGTCCACGGTGTCGCGCTCCGCCTCCATGGCGCGCCGTTCGGTCTGACTGATCGCATCCGCAATCTGTTGAAGCCCTGAGCGGTCGCGCTCTGAAAGGCCCGTTGAGTGTGGCAGCGACCCTGGCGGCTTGGGTTGTTCCAGACCATAAGCTTCCACCAGAGCGCGGTGCACAAGCAAGTCGGCATAGCGGCGGATCGGCGACGTGAAATGCGCATATGATCCAAGTGAGAGTCCGAAGTGCCCGGCATTGGCTGGGCCGTAATAGGCCTGCGTCTGGGTGCGCAGAACTGCTTCCATGACCTGGGCTTTATCCGCCTCTTCTTCGACGTTTTTAAGCATCGTATTGAAAAGGCCCGGCGTGATGACCTGACCCATCGCCAATTTTTTGCCCATCGTCGCCATATAATCGCGCAGTGCGATCAGCTTTTCCCGGCTCGGCGGTTCGTGGACGCGGTAAACCACCGGAGCGTTCTTTGCCTCCAGTGCCCTGGCTGCGGCAACATTGGCGGCAATCATGAAGTCTTCGACGACACGGTGCGCATCCAGCCTTTCGCGAACGGCGATTTCTGCGATTTGCCCGTCTTCGCCCAGCATCACACGGCGCTCTGGCAGATCCAGTTCCAACGGGTCGCGCCTTGCCCGCGCATCGGCCAGCAATTTCCACGCCGCCCACAGATTGCTGAGGAACTCGGGCGCGTTACCGCTGTCGATCTGGGCCTGAGCGTCCTCATAGGCGATGTTGTGGTGAATGCGGACCAGCGCTCTGGTAAATCGAAAGCTCGCAATTCGCCCATCGGCATCAATCCGCAAATGGCATGCCAGCGCAGCGCGAGTCTCGTCCTGCTTCAGGGAGCAAACGTCTGCGCTGAGCACTTCGGGCAGCATCGGCACCACGCGGTCCGGGAAATAGACCGAATTGCCACGCTTGCGGGCCTCCCGGTCCAGCGCTGATCCGGGCCTGACATAGAACGACACATCGGCAATCGCGACCAGTGCGTTGAACCCGCCCTGCCCGTCGGGCTCTGCCCAGATTGCATCATCGTGATCGCGCGCATCGGCCGGATCAATTGCGACGATCGGCAGGTGCCGCAAGTCCTCGCGTTTGTCCTCCGACAATGGCAGTTTGGCCGCCTCGTGAGCCTCTTCGATCACTTCCGAAGGAAAGACGTTGGGAATACCGAGCTTCGCAATGGCGATCAGGCTGAATGCGCCCGGTGCCAGCGGATCGCCATAGACTTCGGTGACGCGCACCCCTGCCCGCTCAGACCGGCCTGTGCGCTCAGCCAGAACGAGCTGACCAGCCTCGGCGCTGCCGACATCACTGATCCGCGCGGACTGGCGGATACGCTTGTCCACGGGCGCGAGCCATGCCTTGCCCGCTTTGTCGATCTCGACGACGCCCATCAGCCCTTCGGTACGCGCGGGAAGCTTCTTCATGGGATGGGCGATCCAGCCGCCTCCCTGTTCTTCGGGCCGTTCCTCGGTACGCGCCAGTACCCGGTCGCCGCGTTTGAGCGCCGGTGAGCGCCCGCCCCCCTGTTTTGCGCCGCGCTTCATCTCTTTCAGGGTCAGGCGCGGAGGTTCTCCCGGCGCTTCGGGGTCCCAATTGTCAGGGATTGCGACCGGCTCACCGTCGTTAATATCGACCACGCGCAGCACGGTGACTTTGGGAACGCCGCCCATCCGGTGATAGGCCGATTTCTTGCCGTCGATCAGCCCTTCTTCCGCCATATCTTTCAGCAGCTTTTTGAGCGCGATCTTCTCCTGCCCTTTCAACCCGAAGGCCTTGGCAATCTCGCGCTTACCCGCAGGCGTATCGGAGCTCTGAATGAATTCGAGCACCTGATCGCGTGAGGGCATGCCCTCGGGTCGTTTGGTTTGTTGGTGAGGTGAGCGGCCCTTGGGTTTGTTTTTGGGCGGGCGCTTTGATTTGGAGTCAGACATCATCAGTGCCTTACCGCGTGCGATCACCCTTGTCGAAGCATCGTTGGCCTCGACCGCTTTTCGATCAGTATGCGCGCGCCACCAGAATGCGTTCGACAGCAGGTTCACCGGTGAAGATGCAGGTGCCGCTGGCAGGCTCGCCCTCGCGCGGGACATTGCGGATGGTGAGCTGGATCGCTTTCAGCTTCTCCACCACCTTGGTCAGCGCGTCGCCGGTCGGCTTGGCCCATTCCACCTCGACCCAGCCGGGATACTTGCCGCCATTCTTGAAATGATCGACCACCGCGTCCCATTGAGTGAGGCCGCGCGTGATATTGGCGTCGCGGCGCTCGGCGGCTTGTGAGAACAGTGCGGTCTGGATCGCTTCGAGCAGGCCGCATGCATCCCCCAGGAAGGCGTCACGTTCAGGGAATGCGGTCGCCAACTTTCCGGTCTCAGTGTCCCACAAGGCATCGCGGCGCAGCATAGCAACATTGCCGTTCTCCATATCGCGCGGGCCAACCTCGATGATGACCGGAGCGCCCTTGCGCACCCAGTCCCAGCGTTTGGCAGAGGCCTTGCCCGGTGTCTTGTCGAGCAAGACGCGAACCGGCTCTCCCATGCAGGTTTGGCTGGAAAGCCCTGCGCGTATCTCTTCGCAATAATCCAGCAATGCGTCGTCTTCGGGTTTGTCCCGCAGCATCGGCAGGATCACGATCTGAAACGGCGCGATACGCGGCGGGACGCGCAGGCCGTCATCATCGCCATGCGTCATGATAACCCCGCCGATCATGCGGGTGGAGACGCCCCAACTGGTGGTATGGCACAGCGTCTGCAAACCGTCCCGATCCTGATACTGGATGCCTGCCGCCTTGGCGAAATTGGTGCCGAGATAATGCGACGTGCCCGCCTGAAGCGCTTTGCCATCCTGCATCATCGCTTCAATTGACCATGTCTCAACTGCGCCGGGAAAGCGTTCATTCTCCGGCTTCTCTCCCGCGACCACAGGCAGGGCGAGGTCTTCTTCGGCGCAGGCGCGGTACATCTCCAGCGCGCGGTGCGTCTCTGATTTCGCCTCATCCTGCGTTGCGTGCGCTGTGTGCCCTTCCTGCCAGAGAAACTCGCTGGTGCGCAGGAACATACGGGTGCGCATTTCCCAGCGCACAACATTGCCCCACTGGTTCAGCATCAGCGGCAAATCACGCCAGCTTTGTGTCCAGCGCGCCATGGCATCGCCGATGATCGTTTCCGAAGTCGGGCGAACCACCAGCGGTTCTTCCAGTTTGGCTTCTGGATCGGGGATAAGTTTGCCATCAGCCCCTGCGATCAGGCGGTGATGGGTCACGACCGCCATCTCTTTGGCAAAGCCGTCGACATGCTCTGCCTCGCGCTCAAAATTGGCGAGCGGAATGAATAGCGGGAAATAGGTGTTCTGGACACCGGCAGCCTTGATCCGGTCGTCAAGCAGGCGCTGAATGCGCTCCCAGATACCATAGCCCCACGGTTTGATAACCATGCAGCCGCGCACGCCCGATTCCTCGGCCAGATCAGCTGCGCTGATGACTTCCTGATACCATTTGGAGAAATCGTCGGCGCGCTTTGTATTGAGCGCATTCCGGATGTTTGGGCGGTTGTTGGACACGGGGTTACGGTGTTCCTGCTGTAAACTGACGGGAAGGCTTTTGCCTTATTTCCCGAGGTCGTCCAGCTTCTTTTGCATCAATACCATCTGCTCTTTGAGAAGCTCAATCTCATTCTTAGAATCTGCTTGTGGGTTTGCTGTCGGTGTGTGGTCTTCGGCAGGCGTCGCATCCTTGCCGCGCTTCTTTCCCGGAATGAATGTGTCCGCCGCTGCGCGCATCATTGCCATGTTGGTCTCATGAATGGCTGCAAGCGGCCCGGCTGACATGCCCTTTTCAAAGGCGTCGCGAATATTCGACTGGTTCTGCCGGAAGTTATCCATGCTCGCTTCGAGATAGGAGGGCATCAGAGTTTGCATCGAATTGCCGTACATGCCGATCAATTGGCGCAGGAAGCCGACGGGCAGCATGTTGCCACCATTGGCCTCTTCATCCATGATGATCTGTGTCAGGATTGAATGGGTGATATCATCGCCCGATTTCGCATCGAGCACCTGAAAATCCACATTCTCGCGCACCATCGCGGCAAGGTCTTCCAGCGTAATGTAGCTTGATGAGCTCGTGTTGTAGAGTCGCCGGTTCGCATACTTCTTGATTATTACCGCGCCGTCTCCGACTTCTCCACCGGACGTCGTGTTTTTCTTAGCCATGTCTCTATCCCAATGCGACTTTCGACGCATCTTAGCACCTGCACAATGTGCAGCGCAACAAGCGCCTCTCAAGCCCTTAGGCGTGCGCCCAGCGTAGTGAGCAATTCATATTGCGTTAGAGTGGTTTGCTGCGCAGCATGAGGCAGATAAAAAGGCACATCCAACCAGTCACCAGCCTGCAAATCAGGGGCGCCTGACACATCCACAACGACCATGTCCATCGATACCTTGCCGAGCAATGGCAGGCGCACGCCATCATGCATCAGCGCAGCGCCCGGTCCCCTGCTGCGCAAGAAGCCGTCGGCATAGCCAAGCGCGACTGTGGCGACAGGGATGGACGCGGTGGCAGTGAAAGCTCCATTATAACCTACGCGATCACCTGCATTCAGAATGCGGGTCTGCAATATGGCCGCCTCGACATAAGCGACTTGGCGGATCACATCGGCAAGCTCCGCGCGCGGGACGCCGCCATACAATGCTAGGCCGGGACGCGTTAGGTCGAATGCATAGTCCGGACCCAAGGCGATGCCAGCGCTGTTGGCTAAACTGCGGCTTTTGTGCGGAACCTGTGATGCGGCTGTCTTGAATGCGCCCAACTGCTTTTCGTTGAACGCGCTGTCCTCATCCGCGCTGGCAAGGTGCGACATAACGGTGTCGATGTTGAGCGCCTGTATCGCCGGATCGCTGACTTGACCGGGCGCAATGCCGAGGCGATTGATGCCAGTGTCGATCATCAGATGGCAGTCTGCGCCCCCCGCCTCACTCCACAACTTTGCCTGCTCGATGGAATTGATAACGGGCACCGCGCCGACCGCTATTGCATAGTCGGCCTCAGCGCGTGTGACTGGACCGTGCAGCACCGCAATCTGCTGTGCAGGGACATGCGCTGCAACCGCAGGAACCTCGCTCCAATGCGCGACAAAGAAATGCGCGCATCCCGCATCACGCAGCACCGGGATGCAGGTGCCGGCTCCCAACCCGTAGCAATCCGCCTTTACCGCTGCGCCTGCCGCCGCTTCGCCTGCCGCCGCTTCGCCTGATAGCGTATCGAGAGCGGTCCAGTTCGCGGCCAGAGCGCCCGTATCGACCCTGAGCCGCAAGGTGGGCGGCGGTGCCATTAGCGCCGGGCAGTTCGCGGCGTCAGGCATTATCCTCAAAGTCCCTCGGCGGACCGCTGGGCAGGCCCCACCATGCGACTACCACGCCGAATGCGACAATGCCCCACGTGTACCAAAGGCCCGAATAGATGTTGCCCGTGCTTGCCACGATCACCCCGGCGATCAGTGGAAGGAAACCGCCAAGATAGCCTGCGCCGATATGATAGGGGATCGACATTGAGGAATAGCGGATTTTGGGCGGAAACATCTCGGACAGCAAAGCGGCGACAGAACCGTAAGTGAGCGCAGAAAGCAGCCCCAGACCAAGCAGGATCGCAATAATCCCGGCGATGTTTGCAAGCGGCGGTTCCTGTTTGCTGAAGTCGAACCCGTACTCGGCCAAAGCCGCGTGAATCCCTTCCTTACGCGCGGCCCCACTTTCGAACCACGCGGGATCAATATCGATGGCCTCACCGCCCGCCGCCAGAGTCAGATTGCTGCCCTCATTCAAAGTGTAAGGCACACCCGATGCTGTCAGTGTTTCGAGCACCTTGCCGCAATTGGTTTGGTCGCGGTCGAACAGCTCGGCAAACGGATCGGTCACACATTCCGGCCCGCTAACAGTAACCGGCGCGCGTTCGGCGGCGTACTGCAAGGCGGGATTGGCCAGACTGCCAAGCCCCCAAAATGCCGGGAACAGCAACGCCAGCGCGCCCACCGCTCCTATGATGATCGGCAGTTTGCGTCCGACTTTGTCGGACCATTTGCCAACGATAACGTAGAACGCCATCGAGATCGCGCCGGATACCAACAGTATCCATTCGACCACCTGCGGGTTCAGATGCATCGGCCCGCGCAGAAAGCTGAGGCCGGAGAAAAACGCGGTGTACCAGATGGTGGTGAGGATGCCCGTCACTCCGAACAGAGCCACAAAAATACGCTTCGGATTGCCGGGATAGGTGAAGCTTTCGACGAAGGGATTGCCCGCTGTCTCACCCGCTTCCTTCATCGCCTGAAACACCGGGCTTTCTGACAGCATCAGTCGCATCCACAGCGAAATCGCCAACAGAGCAATAGAAAGCAAGAACGGAATACGCCAGCCCCACGCCTCGAATTCCTCGGTCGGGATAAGCGCGCGGCAAGCGAGCACGACGATAATCGAGAGCACAAAGCCGCCTGCAACGCTGGCCTGGATGAAACTGGTGTAGAAGCCACGTTTTTCGGGCGGTGCATGTTCAGCGACATAGATCGCAGCCCCGCCATATTCACCGCCTAGGGCAAGGCCCTGAATAACGCGCAGCAGGATCACAATGATGGGCGCTGCAACGCCAATCGTCTCTATTGTGGGAATAAAGCCGACGCCTGCGGTGGCGATCCCCATCAGGGTGACCGTTACAAGGAAGGTGTATTTGCGCCCCAGCTTGTCACCCAGAAAGCCGAACAGGATCGCGCCAATGGGGCGAAAGGCAAAGCCGACCGCAAAGGTGGACCAAACCAGCAGCAGCCCTAATGTCTCATTATCGACATTATAGAACGCGTCTTTCAAAATGTAGGCGAGCGTACCGTAGATGAAGAAATCGTACCATTCGAAGACGGTCCCGGCGCTTGATGCGCCGATGACAAGCCTGATTTCCTTGTCGCTCGGTTCACGCGCGGCGAGTGCTTGCGCTTCTGCGGCGCTGGGCGCTGCTGCGTCTGACATGGTCCCCAAAACCCTTTGTTATAACTCTGGTGCTTGCCTTGGATAGAAGCTGGTATGTCAGTGTCCTAGCGGGAGGTGACATGAGAGGAAAGCTCGGCGAGTGGATAGTCCCCGCTATGCGAGCTGGAGCCGACTGTTACCTGAGCCTTACCCGAGAGCTTTCGCCGCCGCATCCCATGCCAGCAAGAGTGCGCCATGCCGGCCCTTATGCTCAAGAGCGGGGGCCAATGCCTCAAAGCGAGGCCATTGCGGTAACGCGCCTTTACCTGTGAGCCAGCTTTTAATTGCGTCATGCGTTGCATGTATATCTTCCCCCGTGACGCCCTCGACATGTCCAGCCAGCACCGCAGCCGAGCTTTGCCCGACGGCACAGGCGGAGACTTGCATCCCAATTCCCGTGACGCCGCCACTCTTGTCCACGTCCAGGCCAAGCGTGATCGTGCTGCCACATACAGTTGAGCGTGCCTCAGCGACCCGGTCAAACCTGTCATGAAAGGGATAGCTTGCCAGTTCCGCCGACAGCGCCAGCAGCTGCGTCGTATAAAGTTTGCTCAAGGCGTGTCGCCAACAGCCTGAGACGCTGCGTCTGCCTCTTCTCCCAACACTTTGGCACGGCGTCCGGCCAGCATTTTGACCAATTCACGCGAGAAAGCATCGGTTGCCTTGTAAGTGCGCGCCGTCGTGATCCAGGTCGGCCGCCCCTTATATCCCCACACGGTATCAAACCCGAGCGCCAGAATGGAGAACGCGAACACCACTATCAAAGCGCCCTTCACCGCGCCAAAGCCGAACCCGAGCACCCGATCGATCGGCCCGAGGATAGAATTGCGCGACGCCTCACCGGCATTGCTCGCAATCACTCTCATCGCGGCATAGGGGATCAGCAGCAGCAGCACGAAAGCAAGGATCGGCGTCGCGGGCTCAGCATCATAATAGAGGCGCAACGCGTCGGTCAGCATCGTATGCAGATAATAGATTGCAAAGGCGGCAAGGATCCATGCGGCAAGCGAAAGCACTTCCTGCACAAGCCCGCGCATGAAGCCGCCAATCGCAGCAATACCAACGATGGTCAAAACGATGATGTCGAACCCTGCCATAGTCACCCGCGAGTTATTCGTTGCCGATCACTTGGTCAACGAGGTTTGCGAGTTGACCTAGGCCGAAATACTTGAGGTCTGATGAACCGGTTTTGGCACCTGATGGTCCGTATCCGCGCATAAAGCCCAGTTTGCCCGCTTCTTTCATGCGCAAGTCCGAATGCGCGACGGGCCGAATCTCTCCCGCCAACGAGACTTCACCAAACCATGCCGATTTCTCGGGCAAAGGTTTGTCCGCCAGAGCCGACACCAATGCCGCAGCCACTGCCAGATCGGCCGCCGGATCGGACAGCCGGTATCCCCCGGCGATGTTGAGATAAACCTCGGCGGAGCTGAAGTTCAGGCCGCACCGCGACTCCAGCACTGCCAGCAGCATGGCGAGACGACCATTGTCCCAGCCCACAACCGCCCGCCTCGGCGTGGCGCCGGATTGCAAGCGGACGATCAGCGCCTGAATCTCGACAAGAACGGGCCGCGTGCCCTCCAGAGCCGGGAACACAGAGCTGCCTGCAAGGGGCTGATCGCGACCTGAGAGGAACAGCATGGAGGGGTTGAGCACCTCTTCCAGTCCTTCAGTAGCCATCGCAAAGACGCCAATCTCATCAACCGCGCCAAAGCGATTCTTCAGCGCGCGCAGGATACGATATTGATGGCTACGCTCGCCTTCAAAACTCATCACCACATCGACCATATGCTCCAGCACGCGTGGCCCGGCGATATTGCCATCCTTGGTGACATGGCCCACCAGAAACATCGCAACACCGTTCTGTTTGGCATAGCGGATCAGTTCCAAGGCACAGCCGCGCACCTGACTGACAGTGCCCGGTGCGCCTTCGATCGTGTCCGAATGCATGGTCTGTATCGAATCGATCACGAGTAAAGCGGGCGGTTCGCCCTGCCCCAGTGTCGTCAGAATATCGCGAACTGACGTGTCGGAGGCGAGCCGGATCGGCGCGTCGGCGACACCCATGCGGGTCGCGCGCAAACGCACCTGTCCAGCCGCTTCTTCCCCGCTGACATAGACCACATCATTGCCGCCGCGCGCGATGGTGGCGGCGGTCTGTAGCAACAGCGTTGATTTACCGATGCCCGGATCACCGCCCAACAAGACCGCACTGCCCGGTACAAGGCCCCCACCAAGCGCCCGATCAAATTCTGCAAGTCCGGTTGATTTGCGCACCGGCAATTCAGTCGGCTTGTTGAGCGGCACAAATTCAATGCCCCGCCCCCCGCGTGACAGATCATGCTTTTGCGAAAAGACCGTTGCAGGCGCGTCTTCGGTGAGTGTGTTCCACTCGCCGCATTCCCCACATTGCCCCTGCCAGCGCGCGCTCACGCTGCCGCAATTGGAACACACATATCGCCGCTTTGTCTTAACCATGGCGCGAATCAATAGACAGAACATTTGCGGAACGCAATTGCCCTCGCGCGCTATCCGCGCCATCACTCAGGGCATGAGGCAAAAGGAACTCAGACTTGCACTAGTATGCTATGGCGGGGTCAGCCTTGCTGTCTATATGCATGGGGTCACAAAAGAGGTGTGGCACCTTGCCCGCGCCAGTCGCGCTTTCCATGCCCCAGCCGACGAACCTCTGGGCGGCGCAGCCAAGGCTTACGAAAAATTCTTGCGCGAAATAGAGACCGAATGCGGTCTGCGTTTGCGAGTCCTGCCCGATATTCTGACCGGAGCCAGCGCAGGCGGCATCAATGCAGTGTTTCTTGCGCAGGCGATGGCGAGCGGGCAGTCACTTGAGCCCCTGACGGACCTTTGGCTGGAAAACGCAGATGTCAGCGAACTGACCGATCCCGATGCGCAGCCCATGTGGCGCTATGCCAAGATATGGGCGCAGCCGATTGCGGAGTGGTTCCTCAGCCGGCCCGGCAATGCGGTGAGTGAAACTGTCTCTCCCGAAACGCGCGAAGAGGTGCGCCAAAAAGTTTCGCGCCTTGTTCGGGGGCGCTGGTTCAGCCCGCCTTTCTCTGGCGACCGGTTCTCTACGATGCTGTTTGAAGCGCTCAACAGTATGGGGGCCACAGCGACAGGAAAACCGCTCCTGCCGCCTGGCCACCCGATCGATTTGTTTGTAACGGCGACTGATTTTCGCGGTCATATGGAGAGGCTGCGGCTGAACTCGCCCCCATTCGTGCTTGAGACAGAGCATCGGTTGCCGATCGCCTTTCGCGCTGTGGTAAATGAGGATGGCACGAGCAGTCTTGGCGATCTGTTGGAGCTGGTCTTGGCTGCCCGCTCCACGGCCAGCTTTCCCGGAGCATTCCCACCGCTGCAACTGGCCGAGATTGACCGTCTCGCGTTCAAAGAGGGGTGTTCGTGGGATACGCGCGATGCCTTCTTGGAACGCATCATGCCGGTGCACTCACGTGATGGTTCGCTCGATACAGTCTCATTGATTGACGGGGCAGTGCTGGTCAACGCTCCGTTCGCAGGTGCGATGGCTGCGCTGGATGGCAGGCCGTCGCAACGCGAAGTGGATCGCCGTTTCGTCTATATTGACCCGCGACCGGATCGGGTCGGCGCGGATACGGACATTGCCAGTGAACCGGTCGGCTTTTTCGGTTCGATTTTCGGGTCTCTCTCAACCATTCCGCGTGAACAACCAATCCGCGATGATCTGGAACGGATCGAACAGCAATCGCGCCATGCCCTGCGCCTGCGCCGTACAGTAATAAGCCTGCGTCCCGAAATCGACCGCGCGGTTGAGCGGCTGTTTGGGCGCACTTTCTTTCTCGACAGGCCCACGCCAAAACGGCTCGCGAACTGGCGGGCAAAGGCGCAGCAGGCCGCCGCAGGGCGGTCCGGTTTTGCCTTTCACGCATATGCCCAGGCGAAATTCACCGGAATTATCGAGCGGCTCGCCCAGATTACCCATGCCGCTGCACCTGAATTGGGTCATAGTGACGCCACTCAGATCGTGGATCGCTTGCGCCATCATCTCACTGATATCGGGCTGGAAACGCTCTCGGCTGAGAAAGGCGGCGCGAACCCGCAGGCAATCGAGTTTTTTCGCGCGCATGATATCGCGTTTCGCGTTCGCCGCTTACAATTGCTGGCGCGCAACCTGTCACGGGATTGGGAGACCGATCCCGATATTCCCGATGAAAGCCTCGATGTGGCGCGCGCTCATATCTACGAGATTATTGCGCTGTATAATGCGGCGGATGCCCGGGCGTTTGAGGGCGACACGTTCGCCACTCTCGCCCATGAGGTGATGACACAGCCTGGTGCAGTGCTCGATTATCTCGCTGAGACGCGGCTCTTGCCTCAAACTGATCTGGTCGCTGAAGAGATGTTGGCGAAAGCTCTGGAGGCTGCGCCCAAGAACCTGAAACAGCGTATGCTGCTCAGCTATCTCGGCTTTCCCTATTACGATGTCGCCACCCTGCCCCTGCGCCAGCGTGAGGGCCTGGACGAATACAATCCTGTGAAGATCGACCGTATCTCCCCCGATGACGCACGCTCCATTCGAGAGGGCGGCACGCGAGAGACCTTGCGCGGTATCGAGTTTTACAATTTCGGCGCGTTTTTCAGCCGCGCCTATCGGGAAAACGATTACCTTTGGGGCCGCCTGCACGGGGCGGAGCGGATGATCGACATCGTCGCCTCCACGGTTCCGGGCGAGCTGAGCGCCGCGCGCATTGCGGCGACGAAACGATCAGTGTTCCTGGCTATCGTCGAAGAGGAGGCCGCGGCGGAAAGGTGCGCAAGAGGCTTGCTGGAAACGGTCCGATCAGAGATCGAAGACCGCCTTTAGGTCCCGAACGCATCTTTCAGCTTGGAGAAAAAGCCCTTGCTCTCAGGGCATTCATCGCCCGTTTCCGTTTCACGGAACTGTTCGAGGATTTCTTTCTGCTTGCGACTGAGCTTTGTCGGGGTTTCGACCATGATCTCCACTACCAGATCACCGCGCCCGCGACCTTGCAAGACTGGCATGCCCGCGCCGCGTACGCGCAGCTGCTTGCCTGACTGGATGCCGGTGGGGATGTTGATCGTATTGGTCGAACCGTCGAGATCGGGGATATCGACTGACCCGCCAAGGGCTGCTGCCGTAAAGCTCACAGGAACGCGGGTCGCCAACGTGGTCCCTTCGCGCTCGAACAAGGGATGCGGTTTTACATGGATGAAAATGTAGAGGTCACCCGGAGGCGCTCCGCGCGCGCCCGCCTCGCCTTTGCTGGACAGACGGATGCGGGTTCCAGTGTCCACGCCCGGCGGAATTTCAACCGACAGGGATTGGGCGCGATCGATCCGGCCGTCGCCGCGGCATGCTTTGCACGGGTCTTCGATCACCGCACCGCGCCCGCTGCATGTGGGGCACGGACGCTCAACTACGAACAGGCCTTGCTTGGCCCGAACTGCACCCTGACCGCCGCACATGGTGCACGTGCGCTCTCCGGTACCGGGCGTTGCGCCTGATCCATCGCACGTTTCGCAGGACTGGCTGACTTCGATTTCGACTTCAGTGGATTTGCCGTGAAAGGCCTCATCCAATGAAACCTGCATGTCATAGCGAAGGTCTGCGCCGCGTCGTTGTTGCTGACGACCGCCGGCCCTGCCGCCGCCACCAAAGGCACTGCCGAAGATCGTCTCGAAAATGTCGCCAATATCGCCGAAGTCGCCTTGAGGGCCCCCACCAAAGCCGCCGCCTCCGCCGCCGCCGTTCATGCCTTGGGTAAAGGCTTCATGGCCGAACCGGTCATAGGCCGCGCGCTTTTGCGGGTCCTTCAGGGTTTCATAGGCTTCGTTGCAGGCTTTGAATTTCGACTCCGCCTCCGCATCACCGGGGTTGCGGTCCGGGTGAAACTTCATCGCCAGCTTGCGATAAGCGCTTTTCAGCACGGTGCCATCGGCATCGCGCGATACGCCAAGCGTTTCGTAGTAGGTTTGACTGCTTGCCATAGGTCTATGCCTTAAAGAGCCTCACCACCGGTGCCTACGGGCACCGGCGGTGACAGCGTCTTTCATCAGGACCTTAGCCCTTCTTGTCTTCGTCAACTTCGGAGAATTCCGCGTCGACCACATCCTCGTCTGCAGAAGTATCTTCAGCGGCAGCTTCACCATCGGCAGGCGCGGCGGCCTGCTCCTGTTCGTAAATCTGCTGACCCATCTTCATGGCCACTTCTGTCAGAGCCTGAGCCTTGGCGTTGATCGCCTCGGCATCGTCGCCTTCCAGAGCGGTCTTGGTCTCGTCGATTGCTGCCTGCACAGCGGATTTTGTATCGGCGTCGATCTTATCGCCATGCTCTTCGATCTGCTTTTCGGTCGCATGGACAAGGCTGTCTGCCTGGTTGCGGGCTTCGGCGCTTTCGCGGCGCTTCTTGTCCTCTTCGGCAAACTTTTCGGCATCCTGAACCATCTGGTCGATGTCAGCATCGTTCAAACCGCCAGACGCCTGAATCTTGATCGTCTGTTCTTTGCCGGTGCCCTTGTCCTTGGCTGCGACAGAGACGATGCCGTTGGCGTCGATATCGAAGGTAACCTCGATCTGCGGGACACCGCGTGGTGCGGGCGGAATACCGACGAGGTCGAAATTGCCGAGCAGCTTGTTATCCGCTGCCATCTCGCGTTCGCCCTGGAAAACCTTGATCGTCACAGCGTTCTGGTTGTCTTCAGCGGTAGAATAGGTCTGCGTTTTCTTCGTCGGGATCGTCGTGTTGCGATCGATCATCCGGGTGAAGACACCGCCCAGCGTTTCAATACCAAGCGAAAGCGGGGTCACGTCGAGCAGCAGCACGTCTTTGACATCGCCTTGCAAAACGCCCGCCTGAATAGCCGCGCCCATCGCGACCACTTCATCGGGGTTCACGCCGGTGTGCGGCTTGGCCTCGAAGAATTTCTCCACGACTTCGCGCACTTTGGGCATGCGGGTCATACCGCCGACCAGAATCACTTCGTCGATCTCATCCTTGGTGACGCCAGCGTCGGCCAATGCCTTCTTGCAAGGGTCAAGCGTGCGATTGATAAGGCTGCCGACCAGCTTTTCAAGATCAGCGCGGCTGATCGTTTCCACCAGGTGCAACGGAGTGGAAGAACCACCTTCCATGCGTGCGGTAATGAAGGGCAGGTTGACTTCGGTCGTAGCCGAGCTGGACAGCTCGATCTTGGCCTTTTCCGCCGCTTCCTTCAGGCGCTGGAGAGCGAGCTTGTCGTTCTTCAGATCCATGTTCTCTTTTTTCTGGAACTGCTCGGCCAGCCATTCAACGATGGCATTGTCAAAGTCTTCGCCGCCAAGGAACGTGTCGCCATTAGTCGACTTAACTTCGAACACGCCATCACCGATCTCAAGGATCGAGACATCGAACGTACCGCCGCCAAGGTCATAAACGGCGATGGTCTTTCCATCGTCCTTGTCCATACCATAGGCAAGCGCAGCCGCAGTCGGCTCGTTGATGATGCGCAGAACTTCAAGGCCTGCGATCTGGCCTGCATCCTTGGTTGCCTGACGCTGAGCATCGTTGAAATATGCAGGGACCGTAATGACAGCCTGCGTTACAGTTTCGCCAAGGAAGCCTTCCGCCGTCTCTTTCATCTTTTGCAGGATGAAAGCGCTGATCTGTGACGGGGAATATTCTTCACCGCCCGCTTCGACCCATGCGTCACCGTTCTTGCCCTTGACGATGTCATAGGGAACGATTTCCATGTCTTTCTTCGTCAGCGGATCGTCAAAGCGGCGACCAATCAGACGCTTGATTGCGAACAAGGTATTGTCGGGATTGGTCACAGCCTGACGCTTGGCCGGCTGGCCGATCAGACGCTCCGCATCCTTAGTGAACGCGACGATCGAAGGCGTGGTGCGTGCGCCTTCGGAGTTTTCGATGACCTTGGGTTTGCCCCCATCCATCACGGCAACACAACTGTTGGTGGTGCCAAGGTCGATACCGATTACTTTACCCATTATTTCCCCATCCATTTGGAGTTCGTTGGACACTCGCCTGTGCGTTTCCCCTTCGATCACACAATCAGGCGTCGCCTGACAAATGTGCAGTCCTTCGGGCAAAACGGCTCGGCGGCTCGAATATGACGCGGATATAGGTGCGGTTTCGCTTGGCACAAGAAGTCGGCTGCCCTACTTTTTATTCATCCCCAGCCGGGACAATTTTTCAAACAAGGGATCGAGTCATGACAATCGGGCATCGCAAGATGATGGGCGCGGGGTTTCACAGCGCACGCTTTAAACCTGCAAGAGCCTTCGTAATCGCGGCGGCACTGGGGCTTGGCAGCGTATTGGTTTCGGGATGCTCAGGCGAAACGGAGGCTCCGGCTGAGGTTGAAGGCGTGGTGAACGGATTGGAAGTGACCAATGCGCGCCTTGTCCTGCCACCGGTATCGGGCAATCCTGCCGCAATCTATTTCGATATCGCGTATAACGGCAAGGGCGGCGTCTCCATTGACGGGGCCGAAGTGGAAGGAGCATCCAGCGCAGAGGTCCACGATATGATGGAGTACAATTTCAAGATGACGATGGGGCCTGCGGGTCCGATTGGATTGCGCAGCGGTGATGCCAAGTCTTTCGAGCCGGGCGGCTTGCACATCATGGTGTTCGACCTTGGCGAGGATGTGGTCGCCGGTGGATCTACCGAAGTCACGCTGAAGATCATGGGTGGCGACCGGCACAAATTCACCGCCGATGTCCGCGCAGCCGGGGAAGAGCGCTGAACGAAGTCACGCGACCCCTGCCAAGCGCAGTTCCCGCGTGCCCTGTGGGTGGGGAGCGCGCTTTGACGCCCGGAGAAGTCGAGCTCGCGCGCACGATTTTTGGCGATGCGATGGATTATGCGGGCGTGCAGATCCGGCGGCGCAAGTGGTTTCCCTTTCAACCGCGCAAAGTCACGATGGCGCCACGCGGACATCTACACTTTCATCCCAAGGGTGACGCCTATTGCGATGATTTTTCAGCCGAAGGCGTGCTGCGACAAGGCCTGCTGATCCACGAATTGACCCACGTCTGGCAGACCCAGACGCGCGGGGACTGGTATCTGGTGCTGAACCGGCATCCCTTTTGCCGCTACGACTATGCGCTCAAACCCGGCCAACCCTTCAGCGCCTATGGCATCGAGCAACAGGCCGAGATCGTGAAACACGCGTTCTGGCTGCGGCAAGGTGTGAAGGTCGCCGGGGTCGCGGATCGGGATGCGTATGATGTTCTGGTGCGCTTTGAGGGGGCGACGCTTTAAGAAACGGCCATCAAGGCCATTTCTTCGCTTGGCTTGAGGGCAACTCGTTTTGAAAGGCTGCATTATCCGAAGCGCTGTGGAGAATTTCTCTAAGTGTTTGGACGACTTCGGCGGCAATGCGAACGACTTCCTTCCACGATGCACTTTCCAAGATTGCTTCGTGGTCATAGTCGTCTGCTTGTTTGTCGTTGCTCAACGCCATATGAATATTCCAGAGCAGATCTCGTTCAGCAATGCTTATCACTCCATCATCCATCCGCACTCGACAAGGAGCGGATGGATGGTCTTTCTCGATGATCCGCCAATCGCCACCAACACCATCATAGAAGCACTCAACAAATTCAACGTAGGTGAAGTGCGGGTTCTGCATCTCGGGATCAAGCCAAGTGGCTTTCTGGAATTCAAGGTCGCCAAGTGCGGCGACTGCATTGAGAATGAATTCCCGACTTGGTCCCAGATATTCCTCGTCAATTACCGATGGCCGCTCAATCCGGCTTTTTCGACACCCCCACCATCGCGGCGCGCAGCAGACGATCTTTGATCATCCAGCCTGATTGCATTTCCTGCATCACGGTGCCCGGCTCATGCTCTTCGCTCGGGATTTCCATCATTGCCTGATGCTGGTTAGGGTCAAGCGGCATGCCTACAGCCGGGATACGCTCGATGCCGTGGCTCTTGAACACTTTCTCAAGCTCGCGCTGCGTTGCCTCGATGCCGACCACAAGGCCTTTCATCCGATCGTCTTCGCGCAGGCTTTCGGGGATCGCATCGACCGCGCGGGAAAGGTTGTCCCACACACTGAGCACATCGCGGGCAAAGCCGGTCGCGGCGTAATTGCGCGCATCGGCCATTTCCTTTTCCATCCGGCGGCGCAGGTTCTGCGTTTCGGCCTTGGCGTAGAGTGTGGCTTGTTCAGCTTCCTGAAGGTCGTTTTTCAGATTGGCCAAAGCCTCCCCGACAAGCCCCTGAGCGCCCTCTTCTTCGGCGTCTTCGCTCCCGTCATCCAGAAACTCTTCGGGCACGCCCTTCAGTTCTTTTTCGACCGCATCGTCCTGCGGTTTACCATTCTCGTTCATGTGTAGGTTCCAGCTTTGAATATGTTGTTCAAGCGATCAATTTGCCCAGGGATCGGGCCGTTAAATCCACCATGGGGACCACGCGCGCGTAATTCAACCGGGTGGGGCCGATCACGCCCAATACTCCGACCACCCTGCCCTCACGGTCGCGATAGGGCGAAGCGATCACCGAAGACCCTGAAAGCCCGAACAACCGGTTTTCGCTCCCGATAAAGATGCGGGTTGAATCTGCGTCGCGCGCACTGTCGAGCAGCTGCGCTACGGACTGTTTATTCTCAAGATCATCGAGCAGGGAACGCACACGCTCCAGATCATTCAGTGCGTCATCATCCAATAGATTGGAGGCCCCGCGCACGATCAGAACGGGGCGCTCGTCGGCATCTTCGCTCCACACTGCAAGGCCGCGTTCGACGAGATCACGGCTCGCAGCGTCCAGCTCGGATTTCTCGGAGGCGATTTCGGTGCGCATGATCTGCGCCGCATCCGCCAGCGTCCTGCCAGACAGGCGCGCGGTGATATAGTTGCTGGCCTGTTCCAGCAAGCTTGGCGGCACAACCTCCCCCAATTCGACCACGCGGTTTTCAACACCGCCATCCTCCCCAACCAAGACAGCGAGCGCCCTGCCCTGCCCAAGATTGACGAGGCTGAACTGCGCCAGTCGTTGCTCCAGCGTCGGCACCATGACCATGCCTGCCGCACCGGACAGATCGGACAACAACGTACTGGCCTTGGTCAGAGCCTGCTCCACCGCTCCGGTCTCGGCGAGCCCCGCCTCGATCCGGGCGCGTTCGTCCGCCGTCGGCTCTGCCATGCGCATCATGCCATCGACGAAGATGCGCAGACCGCTATCCGTCGGCATCCGGCCTGCGCTGGTATGCGGTGCCGCCAGTAGCCCCAGGCCCTCCAGATCCGCCAGCACCGACCGGATCGAGGCAGGCGAGAGATTGAGCGTGCCATCACCCGCCAGCGTCTTTGAACCAACAGGTTGCCCGCTTTCTAGATAACCTTCGACGACGCGCTGAAAAATTTCTCGCGCACGGGTCGTCAATTCTGTGATCGGGGATGCGGCCATGTGCGATCATTTAGGAAAATTTTCCACCAACTTCAATTTTTCGTCGACCCAGCGGTTGTCGAAGTCCCCCACTTCCTTCAAGCGCATCCCCAAGAGAGCTTTGGCTAGAGCATTTGCAAAAGCACAACACTTCAGGAGATTCCCTTTGCGCCCATCCAACCGCACGCCCGATGAAATGCGGGCTATTACTATCGAAACCGGCTTCACCAAACATGCCGAAGGATCGTGTCTGATCAGCTTTGGCGACACACGCGTGCTATGCACGGCCAGTGTCGAAGAACGCATCCCGCCATGGCTGCGCGGCAAGGGTGAAGGCTGGGTCACCGGCGAATATTCGATGCTGCCGCGCGCAACGCACACCCGCGGCAGCCGCGAGGCCGCTCGGGGCAAGCAATCCGGGCGCACACAGGAGATTCAGCGGCTGATCGGGCGCTCCCTTCGCGCCGTGGTCGATCTGGAAAAGCTGGGCGAGCGCCAGATCACCCTCGATTGCGATGTCATTCAGGCGGACGGCGGCACACGCACAGCGTCAATTTCAGGCGCTTGGGTGGCACTGCGGCTTGCAGTGAACAGCCTGATGGCGTCAGGTGATATCAAGTCCGATCCGATCACTGGTCAGGTCTCCGCAATCTCCTGCGGCATTTACGAAGGCACCCCGGTTCTCGACCTGGATTACATCGAGGATTCCAACGCCGATGCCGATGCAAACTTTGTCCTGATCGACGGCGGCCAGATCGCCGAAGTACAAGCGACAGCCGAAGGGGCGACCTATGATGAAGAGGCTCTGCTGCGCCTGTTGCGCCTTGCCCGCATGGGTTGCGATCAGATTTTCACCGCGCAATTGGAAGCAACGAAAGCATAGAGCGTGGAGCCGGTCAGCCACACCATAACCAAGGATGACCACTTCGCCTTTTGGGCGCGGCAGCTTTCGAAGTCGATCCGCCGGTTTGTGATTATAGTGGCTGGCGTGGTCGTGGTGCTGGGCTTGCTCGCATGGTTCTTGAACGACCGGACATCGGCGGTTGCTGTGGCGACTGGCGGTTGTATCGGCGCTATCCTGTTTCCCTTGATCATGCGTTGTCTGGTGCTTCCAAAAGAGGCTCAGCGCATGTGGGACGCCTTTGGCTTGATCAAGGAAGAAATGACCATCAAGCTAGGCGAAGAGGGCTTTACGATTACCCAGCCGTCTGCCCATGTTGACGCGAAGTGGTCGGATATGACCGGATGGGATGAGGTAACAGAGGTCTTGGCGGTGTATGTTACGCGCAATCAAGGCTACGTTGTTCCCAAGTCACAAGTGCCCGTCTCACAAATTGATTATGCCCGTGAGCGATTGATCGCGAACGGCCTTCCGAAAGCAGGAGCGCTTCGCAAATGACAAAGCTGGGCGGTGGATCGCTGGTTATCGCGACGCATAATGCAGGCAAGCTGAAAGAGATATCGGCGCTGCTCGACCCGTTCGGGATGAAGTGTATTTCAGCCGGATCACTCGGACTGCCCGAACCCGAGGAAACGGGCACCACGTTTGTTGAAAATGCTTTGATAAAGGCGCGTGCCGCCGCCGAAGCTTCCCAATTGCCTGCGCTGGCCGATGATAGCGGCCTAAGCGTTGATGCTCTGGGCGGGCGTCCGGGTGTCTACACGGCCGACTGGGCGGAGCGGCAGTGGTTTGAGGGCGATCCCGGCCGTGACTGGTATATGGCGATGGGTAAGGTTGAAGGGATGCTGCAACAGATCGGCCCTGATGCAGCACGTGATGCTGCCTTCCATTGCGTGCTGGCTATCGCATGGCCGACGGGCGAGCACGCCGTTTACGAGGGGCGCTGTCCGGGCGCTCTTACATGGCCTCCGCGTGGCAAAATGGGCTTTGGTTACGATCCGGTGTTCGTGCCGACTGACCAGAGCGGCGGTGAGGGGCTGACTTTTGCCGAGATTGACCCAGCACATAAACACGCAATCAGCCACCGCGCGGATGCCTTTGCAAAATTGGTAGCGGATCAGTTTAACGGGTGATTATCGGTTGGCGACGCGCGCCGGTGCGATGACGGCGCCCATGCGATTGCCTGCGGGCCAATACCGGCACACGAGGATTTCATACTGGACGCCCGGTGCAAGCGCGCATCCCATTTCGCGCGTTTCGGGCCAGACAATCTGGGTGTAATGGCCCACATCGCTCCAGCGTCCTGTGCGTGAAACCTGCGGGAAACGGCCCGGCACAAAGTGCTTTTTCTCAGATACAAATCCGTCAATCATCTGGTTCGGCGTGAAATATCCGCGTGTGCCCATCCACAGGTTCTCGCCGCGCCCATTCCGTTCATCGATGCTGGCGTGGCGCATGCGCTGTTCGCGAGCGAGTTTCTTTGCCCATTGCTGTGCTTCTCTGCTGAGGTCATCGCTCCATCTCAGGGGAACGCTGCCAAAATCGGCGCGCGCCTGATTGTGAGCGTCAAGCCAGATGCTTTGTGCTGAGTTGCCAGGAGCGTTGGCCCCTGCAGGCGCTAAAAAGCCCAATGTGGCTATCATCAGCAAGGAAGTCGCGCGAAAATGCATTCGCAAACCTTGACTTTATCACCTTAAGGAAGCCTGAAACAACTATGGCACGCGCCCTCTATATCCATTGGCCCTTCTGCGCGAAGAAGTGCCCCTATTGCGATTTCAACTCGCATGTGCGCGAAAAAGTGGATGTTGCCGCGTGGGAGGAAGCATTGGTCGCTGACATGCTGGCCGAGCATGCGGTGGCGGGTGGTCAGCCGCTTTCCTCGATCTTCTTCGGCGGCGGAACACCGTCGCTTATGCCCCCTGCTCTTGTCTCTGCTCTGCTGGGAAAAGCGAGGGGATTATGGGGGTTTGCGCCGGATATCGAGATTACGCTTGAAGCCAATCCCTCTTCTGTCGAGGCGTCCAAATTCGCCGATCTGGCGCAAGCGGGGATCAACCGCGTTTCGTTGGGCGTGCAGTCGCTGGATGATGCGACATTGCAATGGCTGGGGCGATTGCATGGGAGCCTAGAGGCACTGAACGCGCTTGAAGTGGCGCAGAGACACTTTGAGCGGGTCAGTTTTGACCTGATCTATGCCCTGCCCGATCAGACCCTTGAGCAATGGGCCGCGCAGTTGGAGCAGTCGCTTGGCTTCGGTACATCGCACCTCTCGCTTTACCAGCTGACGATTGAGCCGGGCACGCGCTTTGCCACGGATGTGCGGCGCGGCGTATTTGAACCGCTGGATGATGATGCGGCGGCGGACCTGTTTGCATTAACGCAGGATATGACAGGTGCGGCGGGGATGCCTGCCTATGAAACCAGCA
>JGI12109J20283_10519339_pt1 | contig 113295 bp, 110 predicted proteins | sample ElkSlonscriptome_12_FD_20283 | JGI IMG/M metagenome (IMG submission 20283) | reverse complement strand
CCCATGTTGTACACCGTGGACAACAGGCGTGTCGACAACAAGGCGAATTGTGCTGGAAAATCAGTAGTTTAGACGGGATGGCGTCCCCTAGGGGATTCGAACCCCTGTTGCCGCCGTGAAAGGGCGGTGTCCTAGGCCTCTAGACGAAGGGGACACGAGGACAGGCGCGTTTTCTACGGTCCGCGCGCCGGCCTGTCAACACCCGGTGTTGCCTGAGTGCGCGGCGTGGCGCGAAAAGCCGATCGGCCGGCGCGGCAAACAAGGGTCACTCGCCGGCGGCCGTGGTCTTGGGTGGAGTCAGATACGCGGCCAGGGCCGTCATGGGCGCGGCGGAGCCGTCCGGGGCACGGCATTCCACCCCCAGCGGATTGCCGGTGATACGGTCGAAGACGGCCGTGGCCTGGCCGCCGGACTCGCCGCAGGCGGCCACTAGGCCGCGCGCCTCGATCGGCAGCATGTCCGCCCGGATCGGCACCCCGACCTGGGCGGCCGAGCGGCCGCCCTTAAGCGGCGTGCGCTGGTAGGCCGCCGGGAGGCCACGCGGCTCTTCTTCCTCGATCTCTTCGAGAACCACCGTGGGCGGCGGTTCCGGCACCACCTCTGGCGCGACGCGGTCCGGGGGCGGGTCGGAGCTGGCGGCGGCGGCGAGGTCCATCACCATCAACTGAGTGGTCGGGTTCAGAAAGGTCACGCCCCGGATGGCCTCCAGCGTTGTGACGCACCAGGGGCGGAACGGGGCACCCGGTGTGTCTTCGCGCGGCGCCCACACTTGGAAGGCCGGCCCCTCGACGCGGCGCAGGTAGATGTCGTCACGCGGCTCTTCGAAGCTCTCGACCATGGGTTCGAGGCGGGCGGCGCAGGCGTGGGCCTCGTCCTCACTGATGACGATTTCCGCGCCGACGGGCGCGTCCCCGTCCACGGCGGCCCCGTCTTCCCTGGTCCCGTCTTCAGTGACACCGTCCTCGGCCGACGTGTCCATGCCGTCGGTCGCTTCGCCGGCACCGGCCTCTGCGGCGTCCGGTTCGGCTTCCGTGTCCGCGTCCGCAGGCTGGAACGAAAGCACCGGCTCGGGGTCGGCCGCAAGCAGCGCCCCCGGCCATGCCAGGGCCAAGGCCAGGGCCAGTCCGCCGGTCCAAGCCACACCGGACCACAAGGATCGCATGTCTTCCCTCGCGCGATGCCGTCTGTTGCGACGCCCCCATCCCTGTTTAGTCGCGTCGCGGCGCCCTGTCGAGCCCTGCCGGCCGCCGTGTTACGGGGTCGAGGGGCTGGGCTGCGTCTTGTGATGCGTGACCGACGGTTCCGGGCGGTGCCCGTAGAGCTGTTCCGCCCGTTTGTCGAACGCGGCGACCATGCGGCGCACGGCCTCGTTGAACAAGCTTCCCATGATCCGTTGCAGGAAGGCCGAGCGGAACTCGAAATCGACATAGAAGTCGATGGTGCAGCCCTTTTCGGCGGGTTCGAAAATCCAGTGGTTGTTCAGATAGTGGAACGGCCCCTCGGTATAGGCGACGTCGATGCGTTCGCCGGACGTCAGGGTCACCCGAGACGTGAATCGCTCGCGGATCATCTTGAAGCCGACCACCAGGTCCGCATGAAAAACGTTCCCCTCCCGCTTCTTGATGCGCGAGGCAAGGCACCAGGGCAGGAACTGCGGGTAGCGTTCCACATCGGCCACAAGATCATACATCTCTTGCGGCGTGTACGGGACGAATCGCTTTTCGGCGTGTGTCGGCATGGGGTCAGGGTGTCCTCGACTGGTCCAGACGGGCGCGGCGCAGGGCCTCGAAATCACGGTCGGCGTGATAGGATGATCGGGTCAGCGGCGTCGCCGAGACCAGCAGGAACCCCTTGGCCCGGGCCGTGCGGGCGTGGGCCTCGAACTCCTCCGGCGTGACGTACCGGTCGACCGGGGCGTGCTTGCGGGTCGGCTGGAGATACTGGCCGATGGTCAGGAAATCCACGCCGGCGGAGCGCAGGTCGTCCATCACCTGCGCGACCTCCTCCGGGGTCTCGCCGAGCCCGAGCATGATGCCGGACTTGGTGAACAGCGTCGGCGTTCGCTCCTTGGCCCGCTGCAGCAGGCGCAAACTGGTGAAATACCGCGCGCCCGGGCGGATCGACGGATACAGGCGCGGGACCGTCTCAAGGTTGTGGTTGAACACCTCGGGCGGTGTCTCAAGAACGATCTCCAGGGCGCCTGATTTATCGCGGAAATCCGGCGTCAGGATTTCAACGGTCGTGGCCGGGGCCAGGGCGCGGATGGCGGCGGTGGTGCGTTGGAACTGGCGCGCGCCGCCGTCCGGCAGGTCGTCCCGGTCCACCGAGGTCACCACCACATGCGTCAACCCCATGGCGGCCACGGACTCGGCCAGGCGCTCGGGCTCGTCGGCATCGGGCGGCGCCGGGCGGCCGGTGCGGACGTTGCAGAAGGCGCAGGCCCGGGTGCAGGTGTCGCCCAGGATCATGAAGGACGCATGGCGGCGCTTCCAGCATTCGCCCAGGTTGGGGCAGGCGGCTTCCTCGCACACCGTCGCCAGCTTCTTGTCCCGCATCAGGCGGCGCACCTCGGCCGCCTCGCGCGAGGTCGGCGCCTTGGCGCGGATCCAGTCCGGCTTGCGGGGGGACTCCTGGTCGGGCCGATGGGCCTTTTCCGGGTGGCGCGGCCGGGGGGCGGGCGCCTCCGCGTCCGGGAGTGTCACGGTCACGTCATTCATGAAGTTAGAAATGGACGGCCCGTCCATAGGCGTCAAGGACGGACTCGTGCATCATCTCCGACAGGGTCGGATGCGGGAAGACGGTGTGCATCAGCTCGGCCTCGGTGGTTTCCAGCGTCATGGCCACCGCATACCCCTGGATCAGCTCCGTGACCTCGGCGCCGATCATGTGGGCGCCCAGCAGTTCGCCGGTGTCGGCGTCGAATACGGTCTTCACCAGGCCCTCGGAGTCGCCCAGGGCGATGGCCTTGCCGTTGCCGATGAAGGGAAAGCGGCCGACCCGCACCTCGTGGCCGGCCTCCTTGGCCTGCTCCTCGGTCAGGCCGACACTGGCGATCTGCGGGTGGCAGTAGGTGCAGGCCGGGATGCGCCGGGTGTCGAGCGGATGGACGCCCTCGACACCGGCAATGGCCTCGACGCAGGCCACGCCCTCGTGGCTGGCCTTGTGCGCCAGCCAGGGCGGCCCGGTCAGATCGCCGATGGCGTAGACGCCGGGCTCGGCCGTGCGGCACCAGTCGTCGGTCGTCACGTGGGTTCGGTCCACCTCGACCTTGGTGTTCTCCAGGCCGATGTCCTCGACGTTGCCGACGATGCCCACGGCGACGATCACCCGATCCACCGTGATCTGGCGGGTCTTGCCGTCCTTGCCCTCCAGGGTGCAGGTGACGGAGTCCTCGCCCTTCTCCAGGGCCGTGACCTGGGTGGACGTGTGCAGGGTCAGGCCCTGCTTCTCGAAGCTCTTGCGGGCGAACGTCGAGATCTCCGGGTCCTCGACCGGCAGGATCCGGTCCATCACCTCAACCACGGTGGTGTCGGCGCCCATCTCGTGGAAGAAGCTGGCGAACTCGATACCGATGGCGCCGGAGCCGATGACCAGGAGCGACTTCGGCATGGACGCGGGCACCATGGCCTCCTTGTAGGTCCAGACCAGTTTGCCGTCCGGTTCCATGCCGGGCAGGATACGGGCGCGCGCGCCGGTGGCCAGGATGATGTGTTCGGCGGTCAGGTCGGCGACCGGTTTGTCGTCCTTTGTGACCGACAGTTTTCCGCCGCCCTGCAGCCGGGCGTGGCCGTCGAAGACCGTCACCTTGTTCTTCTTCAGCAGGTGGGCGACGCCCTTGGAAAGCTGGCCAGCGACCGCGCGCGAACGCTTGACGACCTTATCGATGTCAAAGCGGACATTGTCGGCGGCCAGGCCCAAGTCGCTCGCATGGCGCATCATCCGGTAGCCGTCGGCGGTGCGCAGCAGGGCCTTGGTGGGGATGCAGCCCCAGTTGAGGCAGATTCCGCCCAGGTGCTCGCGTTCGACGACGGCGGTCTTCAGGCCGAGTTGGGCGGCGCGGATGGCGGCGACATAGCCGCCGGGGCCGCCGCCGACGACCACGATGTCAAAGGCGGTCTCGCTCAAGGGGGAGTCTCCGGGTGGGTGATGGGACGGCGGGCGACCCGCCTAACATTGTGCCGTAAGGCCCGCGCGTCCAGGGCAGGCGCCCCTGTCAGGCGCCCAAGAACCGTCCGGCGCCAAGGTCGGACACCTCGATGCCCGGCGCGCGGCCGGCGATCAGGTCGGCCGTGACCTGGGCCGAGCCGGCGGCCATGGCCCAGCCCATGGTGCCGTGCCCGGTGTTCAGCCACAAATTCTCGAAGCGGGGCGCCAGCCCCAGGATGGGCACGGAATCCGGCGTCGACGGCCGCAGCCCACACCAGGAGTTCGGGTCGTCGTAGTTGCCGCCGCGTGGAAACAGGGCCTGAGCCGTGCGCAGGGTCAGGGCAACGCGAGCCGGGTTGAGCGCCGTATTCCAGCCCTCCAGCGCCGCCGTGCCGGCACAGCGGAGCCGGTCGCCCAGGCGCGAGAACACCATGCGGTGCTCGTCATCGGTGAGGCTGACCTGCGGGGCGCGGTCGCCCTCCCGAACGTCCAGGGTGATGGAATACCCCTTGGCCGGATAGATCGGCAGGCGCAGACCAACCGTGCGGGCCAGCGGCCGCGAGAAGCTTCCCAGGGCCAGGACCACCGCGTCGGCCTCGATCGGGCCGGTGTCGGTCATGACGCCGGTCAGGCGGTGCCTGTTGACGGCACTGCGGAGCAGCCGCCGCACCCCGGTCCCGTACAGCATCCGCGCGCCGTGCCGGGCGGCGTCCTCGGCCATCAACTCGGTGAACCGCAGCGCGTCACCGCTTTCGTCGCCGGGGCTGAAGAACGCGCCGGCCAGGGAGGGGGCGGCGTCGGCCAAAGCCGGTTCGCGGTCCACGGCCTCGTCGATGCTGATGTGGTGGCGCTCCAGCCCGGCGGCGGTCATGATCTCGGCCGCCGCGCCGGCGGGGCGCAGGCTGTGCGGGTTACGGTAGACGTGCAGGATGCCGTCGGTGCGGGCGTCGTACCGGAGCCCCAGGTCGGACCGCAGCGACCGCAGGCGGTCGCGGCTGTACAGGGCGAGCCGGACCGCGCGTTCCATGTTGCGGGCATGGGCGCTGGACCGGCAGTTGAGCAGAAAGCGCGCGCCCCAGCCCCACAGGGCCGGGTCCAGCCGCAGCCAGCGGAACTGCAACGGCGCGTCGTCGCGGCCCAGCCAGCGGACGAGTTGCGGCAGCACATGCGGGCTGGCCCAGGGCTCGGCATGGCTGGCGGCGATCTGGCCGCCGTTGGCGAAACTGGTTTCGAGGCCGGGGCCGGGCTGGCGGTCGACCACCGTCACGGCGTGGCCGTCGCGCGCCAGCAGGCAGGCCGTGGTGGCGCCGATGACCCCGGCGCCGAGGACCAGCACCCTCACAAACCGTCTCCAGATCTTTTGGCAAGCGATTGAAAACAAAGGACCGGCCGTTCCGCCCCCTGCACGGGACTTTCGGGCCGGTCCAGGTGTTTGTCAAACCGCAAGGCCGGCCGCCGCTCAGTCCCGCAGCGCGGCCACGCCGGGCAGGGTCTTGCCTTCCAGCCACTCCAGGAAGGCGCCGCCGGCGGTGGAGACGTAGGAGAACTTGTCCCCGACACCGGCGTTGCTGAGCGCGGAGACGGTGTCGCCGCCGCCAGCCACGGTCAACAGCTTGCCCTCGGTGGTCAGTTTGGCGGCCTCCTGGGCGACCATGTTGGTCGCGGCGTCGAACGGCTTGATCTCGAACGCGCCCATCGGGCCGTTCCAGACCAGCGTCTTGCAGCCGGCCAGCTTGTCCACGACCATGCGGGCGGAGGCCGAGCCGACGTCCAGGATCATCTTGTCGGCCGGCACCGCCTTGATGTCGACGGTCTCGTTGGCCGCGCCTTCCTTGAACTCGCCGGCGACGACGGCGTCGACCGGCAGCACGATCTCGCAGCCCTCGGCCTTGGCCTTTTCCAGCACCGCGCGGGCGGTGTCGGCCATGTCCTTCTCGCACAGGCTGGATCCGATCTCGATGCCCTGGGCGAACAGGAACGTGTTGGCCATGCCGCCGCCGATGATCAGCATGTCGACCTTGGCCACCATGTTGCTGAGCAGGTCCAGCTTGGTCGAGACCTTGGCGCCGCCGACGATGGCGGCGACCGGCCGCGTCGGGTTTTCCAACGCCTTTCCAAGGGCCTCCAGTTCGGCCTGCATCAGGCGGCCGGCGGCCGACGGCAGAAGCTGGGCCAGGTATTCGGTCGAGGCGTGGGCGCGGTGCGCCGACGAAAAGGCGTCGTTGACGTAGATGTCGCCCAGCTCGGCCAACTGGCGGGCCAGATCCGGGTCGTTCTTTTCCTCGCCGGCGTGGAAGCGGACGTTCTCCAGCAGGGCGACATCGCCGGGTGCCAGGCCGTTGACCAGCGTTTCGGCGCCCGGGCCGATGCAGTCATCGGCGAAGGCGACCGGCACGCCGCCCAGGGCCTTGGACAGCGGCTCGACGATGGGGCGCAGCGACATCTCCGGCACGCGCTGTCCCTTGGGCCGGCCGAAGTGCGACATGACGACGACGCACGCGCCCTTGTCCATCAGGTCCTTGATGGTCTCGGCCGAGCGGTCGATGCGGGTGGTGTCGGTGACGACGCCGTCGCGGACGGGAACGTTCAGGTCGGCGCGCACCAGCACGCGCTTGCCGTTGACGTCCAGGTCGTCGATGGTCTTGAAATCGGGCATTTCGGGCATCTCCGAATCGGTGGGAGCGGGGCCGGCCGTGTCATGCTTCACACCATGGCCCACACGGGCACATCGCCACGCCGGGGGCCGGCGTGGCGACGGTGCAAGCGGTTCAGGCCGGCAACGATGGGCCGCGTCCCGGCTGGACTACAGGGTCTTGGCCATCGCGACGGCGGTGTCGAGCATCCGCGTCGAGAAGCCCCACTCGTTGTCGTACCAGCTCACCACGCGGGCGAAATTGCCGTCGATGACCTTCGTGCCCGTGGCATCGAAGACCGAACTGAAGCTGTTGTGGTTGAAGTCGCTGGAGACCAGCGGCGCCGTGTTGACGTCCAGCACACCTTTCAGCGCGCCCTTGGCGGCCTCGGTCATGGCGGCGTTGATGGCGTCGGCGTCGGTGCTCTTGCCCAGTTCGGCCTTCAGGTCCACCAGCGAGACGTTCGGGGTCGGCACGCGCAGGGCGACGCCGTCCAGCTTGCCCGACAGTTCCGGCAGCACCAAGCCCACGGCCTTGGCGGCGCCGGTGGAGGTCGGGATGATATTGTCGGCGGCGCCGCGCGCCCGGCGCAGGTCCTTGTGCAGGGTGTCGACGGTGCGCTGGTCGCCGGTGTAGCTGTGGATGGTGGTCATGAAGCCGCGCGTCAGGCCGAACGTGTCGTTCAGCACCTTGGCCACCGGGGCCAGGCAGTTGGTGGTGCACGACGCGTTGGAAACGACCATGTGCTCGCCGGACAGCTTGTCGTGGTTGACGCCGTAGACGACCGTCAGGTCGGCGCCGCCGGCCGGGGCGGAGACCAGCACGCGCTTGGCGCCGGCCGTCAGGTGCATGGCGGCCTTGTCACGGTCGGTGAAGATGCCGGTGCATTCCATGACGATGTCGATGCCGAGATCGCCCCAGGGCAGCTTCGTCGGATCGCGTTCGGACAGGACCTTGATCGGCTTGCCGCTGACGACGATCGAATCGTCGGTCGACGACACGTCCATCGGCAGGGTGCCGTGCACGGTATCGTACTTGAGCAGGTGGGCGTTGGCGGCCGGCGACCCCAGGTCGTTCACCGCCACCACCTCGACATCGGTCCGCCCGGTCTCGAGCAGCGCGCGGAGAACCAAGCGTCCAATGCGGCCGAAGCCGTTGATCGCGACACGAACAGCCATTCAGACTTCCTCCTCAGAACCAGGGACCATGAATATGGTCGTGACTTGTTGTCGATGGGAGGGAGACGCGGCGCACCCGAACCCTCGTCGGCGGTTTCGGCGCCGCCAACGGCATCGTTCTGTGCCGGGTGAGACGATCCGTCCTGCGCAGACGTACGGAATCGCTCGGGGGGGCCTGCCCTCCTGAGTGACGACACCCTAACAGACGGTCTCGCGTTTTCACACCCCCTTGGTCGGTTTCAAGGAAACCGTTCCGTCTGTGCGACGCGGCATGACAAGCCGCGTCGCCCGGCGCTAGGGTAGCAGGGCCGGCACTGGCGCCGCGGGTGGCGCGATCCAACCGGACGGGCAAGGGAGACGGGCATGTTCCGGACGGCTGAACTGGGGCGCAAGGTCAGCAAGGAGGATTTCGAGGCGCTGGAACCGGCGCTGCGCATCGAGATGCTGGAACTCCAACAGACCCTGCGGGCGGCGGACTTCCCGGTCATCCTGGTGTTCGCCGGGGTCGAGGGCGCCGGCAAGAGCGAAAGCATGAACCTGCTGAACGAGTGGTTGGACCCGCGCTGGATCGTCACGCGCGCCTACGGCCCGCCCTCGGACGAGGAACGGGAGCGTCCCGAGTACTGGCGCTTCTGGCGCGACCTGCCGCCGAAGGGACGGATCGGTCAGTTCCTGTCGTGCTGGTACTCGACTCCGTTCATGGACTTTGCCACCGGTGCCATCGACGAGGTGGTGTTCGACGAACGCATGAACCGGGTGATCGCGTTCGAAAAGACACTGGCGGACGATGGCGCGCTGATCCTCAAGTTCTGGATGCACCTGGGCAAGCAGGCACAGAAAAAGCGGCTGAAGGCGCTGGAGAAGGATCCGAACGAAAGCTGGCGGGTCACGGCCCAGGACTGGAAACACTGGGAGATGTACGATTCGTTCATTCACGCCGCCGAACGCCTGCTCGCGCGGACCTCGGTGGCCGAGGCGCGCTGGACCATCGTCGAGGGCCAGGACCACCGCTATCGCTCGCTGACGGTGCTTCAGGGGGTGCGCGACGCCCTGTCACGCCACCTAAAGGACCGAAAGGCGTTGGCGGAGGCGCGTGCACACACGGGGCCGGGGCCGGAGACCGGCCCCGATCGCGCCGCCGCCGACCCTGTCGTGACAGCCCGCTTGCCGACCGTGCTGGACACCCTGGACATGACCCAGGCGATCGCGAAGAAGGAGTACCGAACCAGCCTCGGCCGCCAGCAGGGCCGTCTGGCCATTTTGCAGCGCAAGGCGCGGGCGAAAGGCATTTCCACAGTGTTGGTGTTCGAGGGGTGGGACGCCGCCGGCAAGGGCGGCGCCATCCGCCGCCTGACCCGCGCGCTGGATGCCCGGCAGCTCCAGGTCATCCCGGTGGCCGCGCCGACGGACGAGGAAATGGCGCACCATTACCTCTGGCGGTTCTGGCGGCAACTCGGGCGGGCCGGGCGCGTGACCGTGTTTGACCGTTCCTGGTACGGCCGCGTTCTCGTGGAGCGGATCGAAGGCTTCGCCAGCGAGGAGGAATGCCGTCGCGCCTACGCCGAGATTCGCGACTTCGAGGAACAACTCGTCCAGCACGGCATGGTCCTGTGCAAATTCTGGCTGCACATCACCAAGGAGGAGCAACTGGCGCGGTTCCAGTCGCGCCAGGAAACCCCGTACAAGAGCTGGAAACTGACCGACGAAGACTGGCGCAACCGGGAAAAATGGGACGACTATGAACGGGCGGTCAACGAGATGGTCGAGCGCACCAGTACCCATATCGCCCCCTGGACCCTGGTGGAGGCCAACGACAAGCGACACGCCCGCGTCAAGGTGATCCAGACCGTGGCCGATGCCATGGAGAGGGTGGTGGGGTAGGCGTGCTGCTGGTTGGTTTCGCGACACACCGTCAGACCGATCATCGTTGATGTCATGGTGCAGTCTCTTGAAACGCTGGCAAGTTATTTGCACAGTCGAACCCATTCATGGTTGATGAAAGGGGCGGCGCCATGAGGCGGACGACGGGATTCGCGTTGCTGGGTGTTCTCTGTGTGCTGATCGGGCTAGGCGCGGCGCCTGTCCGGCCGGACTTGATCCGAGGGGCCCACGCACAAGATCTGACGGAGCACAGGCTGGTTCATGGTGGGATGGAGCGGCGCTATTTGCTGGATGTGCCTCGGAACGCCGTGCAAGGGGCGGGACGGGTGCCGCTGGTGCTGGTTCTGCACGGTGGCGGAGGAACGGCAGAGAGTGCGGCCCGCATGACCGGATTCGGTCGTCTGGCCCGTCGCGAGGGCTTCATCGTCGCCTATCCGGAGGGTACATCCCGCCGCGACCGCATGTTCACATGGAATGCCGGGCATTGCTGTGGGTACGCCATGCGACGGCGCATCGACGACATCGGGTTCCTCGGCGCGCTGATTGATCGACTGGTTCGCGACCAGGCCGTGGATCCGGATCGCGTCTATGTCACCGGCCTCTCGAACGGCGGCATGATGGCGCATTGGGCCGGCATCGGCCTGTCGGATCAAGTCGCGGCGATCGGGCCGGTCATCGCTGGTCTGTTCGGGGACGAGCCGAGGCCCTCGTCCGGCGTCTCGGCGATCATCATCAATGGCGCCCTGGACGAGTCCGTTCCGACCGAGGGTGGGCAGAGCGGTGGCCTGTTCGCCAAGGCCTGGGATGGAACACCCCTCAAGCCGGCGGCCTATCAGGGTGCATTCTGGGCCGCCGCCAATGGCTGCGATCCGGCAGCGCGGAATGAATCCGCGCCGCCCAAGGTTTCGATCTGGCGGCACGCCTGCCCGGCCGGCGTCGAGGTCGTGCGCGTCCTGGTTCTCGACAATGGCCACGCTTGGCCGGGCGGTCGACGCGGCAGCCGCGTGGGCGACGAACCCAGCCGCGCCCTGAACGCCACGGAAACGCTGTGGGCGTTCTTTAGCCGGCAGAGGCGGTGACGGGCGCGCGTGTCTCGGCTCCCTCATACGGCGGGCAGTGCCAGCCCTTCGGCGACAGCGTGAAAATCTCGCAGCCGGCCGCCGTCACGCCGATGGTGTGTTCGAACTGGGCCGACAGGGAGCGGTCCTTGGTCACGGCGGTCCAGCCGTCCGAGAGGACCTTGGTCTCGTACCGGCCGGCGTTGATCATCGGCTCGATGGTGAAAATCATGCCTTCTTGCAATTCCAGTCCTGTGCCGGGCCGGCCGAAGTGCATGACGCTGGGGGCCGTATGGAACACCCGGCCGAGACCGTGGCCGCAGAAGTCACGCACCACCGAGTACCGCTGCGCCTCGGCATAGGCTTGGATGGCGTGGCCGATGTCGCCCAGGGTGGCGCCCGGCTGGATGGCCTCGATCCCGCGCATCATGGCCTCGTAGGTCACCTCGCACAGGCGGCGGGCCTTCACGCCGACGTTGCCGACATAGAACATCCGGCTCGAATCGCCGTGCCAGCCGTTCAGGATCGGCGTGACGTCGATGTTGACGATGTCCCCGTCCTTGAGGGTCTTGGGTCCCGGAATGCCGTGACACACCACGTGATTGATCGAGGTGCAGATGCTCTTCGGGAACCCCTTGTAGTTCAGGGGGGCACTGACGGCGCCGTGGTCGGCGATGAACTCCGCGCACAGCCGGTCCAGCGACTCTGTCGTGACGCCGGGCTGGACGTAGGGCGTGATGAAATCCAGGGTTTCCGCAGCCAGGCGGCCGGCCCGTCGCATGGCGGCAAACGCCTCTGCGCCGTGCACCACGACCTGGGACTCGGAACGGGCGGCGGCTTCGATCATGACGGTGGAGGATCCAGATCAAGGGGGAGGGGGCCGGCCACAACGATCCGTTCGCATGTCACGGAGCAGGCGAGGCACACAACCTCGACCCCGAGCGACACGGCACGACCCAAAGCCTCAAAATAGGCCGGATCGATATCCCCTGCAATGCGGACGCGATCGCTATCGCCGCGCTGGACGAGAAAAACCATGACCGCCCTGTGGCCGGCGGCGGCCATGTCGATGAGTTCCTCCAGGTGCTTGGCGCCCCGGCCGGTCACGGCGTCCGGGAACTCGGCCGGTCCGGGGACGGCCGGATCCCGCTTCATGTGGACGTTCTTGACCTCGACATAGCAACTGGAACGATCGGGGGCCTGCAACAGCAGGTCGATACGGCTGTTGCGGCCGTACTTCACCTCGCGGCGCACGCTGTCATAGCCCGAGAGCGCGGGAACGGCCCCGGCCGCCACGGCCTCGGCGACGATGGCGTTCGGCCGATGCGTGTTGATCCCCACCAGGTGATCGCCGACGCGGACCAGTTCCCACGTGTACTTGAGCTTGCGGTTGGGATTGTCGGCGCGGGACAGCCAGACCTCGGCGCCGGGCGGCTGCACCGACAGCATCGACCCCGAGTTCGGACAATGGGCCGTGACCGTGGTGCCGTCGTCCAGGGTCACGTCGGCCATGAATCGCTTGTAGCGTTTGACAAGGGTGCCCCGGAGCAGCGGTGTCGGGAGATCCATCGTGGTGGCCGCGCCTCTCGTCTCGGTGTCGTGATCAATGCAGGGTGTCGGGGCCGGTCAGGGCATCGCTCAGGTTGGCGCGACCGCTGCCGGGGGGCAAAGGCTTCGGCTGGCTGGGGTCCGGTGCCCAGGCGGTCAGGGTGATGACCTCGAACGTGGCCGGAGCCCGGCCGTCGGCGCTGGCGTGCCGGTCCAGATAGAGTTCGGCCGCCCGCATCAGGACATCGCGGCGCCCCAGGCCCTTGCGGCGCATGAGCACGGCATTGCTCTCGCCCATGCCGCGCAGGTCCTGGAACAGCCGCAGCGGGCTCTCGTAGCGGACCGTGATCAAATCCGCGTCCACCGTCGGCAGGGCGAAGCCGGCCCGCGACAACAGGTTTCCCACGTCCCGAACGTCGGCCAGCGGCGAGGTGCGGGGCGACAGGCCGCCGGTGATCTCGATCTCGGCATCGGCCAGACAGGTGCGCAACTCGCTCAGGGTCGCTCCACCCAGCAGACTGGCCAGGAACAGGCCGTCCGGCCGCAGCGCCTGCCGCGCCTGGACCAAAGCGCCGGGCAGGTCGTTCACCCAGTGCAGGGACAGGTTGCTCAGGATCGCGTCCAGGGATCCCGGGGCGACGGGAAGCGCCTCTTCGTCGCAGGCCAGCACCGGGCCGCCGTGCGTGGCGGCGGCGCGTCGGACCATGGCTGGCGCCAGATCGGCCTGGATCAGGGTTTCGATTCCCCCTCGCCCGTCTAGGGCGCTGGCCACCTCGCCGCCATGGCAGCCCAGATCGAGCGCCACCGGAAACGTCCGGGCGATGTCGTCAAGACGCTCCACCAGCCGGTCGGCTGTCTCGCGGATCAGGAAGTCGAAGCCGTCCCAACCGGCGGCGGCACGCTCGCGTCGCTGTCGGACGAGGCGACGGTCGAAAACGGTCATGCTGTCAGGGGCCGAATCGCTCATGCATCTGACTATGACCCGACACGATGGCGATGTTAAGACGCCCCGCACGGCGAGACGGGCCGACAGGGTTTCCATTGCGGGCCGGACGGCCCGGACGCATCATTTGGTCATGCCGTCGCCGCACCACAGCCTCGCGCGGACCTTGGGTCGTTCTGTTATGGACCAGTTGGCCCGTCCCGCGCTCGACCTGATCCTGCCGCCGCGCTGCCTGCGCTGCGGCGAGGTCGTGGCCGGCGACGGTGCGTTGTGTGTCGCCTGTTTCCGCGAGGCGACGTTCATCACCCCGCCCCTGTGCCACCGCTGCGGCGTGCCGTTCGGCGGTGACTGGGCCGAGCCGGTGGCCGAGGAGGCCGCCGGCCTGCTGTGCGCGGCCTGTGCCCGGCGTCCGCCGCCGTGGCACCGGGCGCGGGCGGCGCTGATCTACGACGACGGCGCGCGGCCGCTGCTGCTGGCGTTCAAGCATGGTGACCGCACGGACGCCGCTGGCGCGCTGGGCGGATGGATGGCGCGGGCGGGCGCGTCGTTGCTCGAGTCGGCCGACCTGATCATACCGGTTCCCCTGCACCGGACGCGCCTGTGGCGCCGGCGCTTCAACCAGTCGGCCCTGCTGGCGGCGGCGGTGGCGCGCCGCGCCCGGCGCCCCTGGGCGGCGCGCCTCCTGATCCGGGCCAAGGCGACCCCAACCCAGGGTGGCCTTGGCGCGGCCGGGCGGGTCGAGAACGTCCGCGGGGCGTTCCGCCTGCTGCGGCCGGAGCGTGTGGCGGGGCGGCGAATCCTGCTGGTCGACGACGTGCTGACCACCGGGGCGACCCTGGCGGAGGGCGCACGCGTGTTGCGGAACGGGGGCGCGGCGGCGGTGGATGTGTTGACGTTGGCGCGCGTGATGCGGGAAAATGGCGAGTCCGTATAGCATGGATTTTTGTGCCATGCGTTTTTTGCATCGCAATAACGATTTTTGTTGCCTTTTCTGCATGGCTCCGATTAAGTGGCCCCACCACGCAAGTGGGATCAGGGAGGACCGTCCGACGGCGCGACGACAGCACAAAAAAACGCGCCGCGCGAACAGACCGCCGCGAGGGGACCCTCGCGGCGGTTTTTCGCATCAGGGACCACCCCTTTACTCAACGGATGCGTCCACCCCCAGGGTGGAAAGCTGGTCGGCCAAAGCGCGTCCCATACCCTCATCGAACGGCAGCAACGGCGGGCGCGGGCGGCGCCACGCCCCGTCCGCGCGCGCCATGGCCAGCACGGCCTTCAGCGCCGGGATGAGGGGATGGCCGGAGAACACCGCGCGGACGGCGGCGGCGCGTTGCTGCAGGGCCTCGGCGTCCGGACCTTCCCAGCCAGCCAAGAGGGCGGCAATCCCGGCCGCGTTGACGTTGGCGGTCGCCGTGATGCAGCCGGGCGCGCCGAGGCGCAAGGCGTCCAGCAGGCGCGCTTCCGATCCGGGGAAGACGCCAAATCCGGGGAAGCGCTCCAGCAGGGCGCGGGTGTTGTCCCAGGATCCGGAACTGTCCTTGAGCCCCACTGCGGTTTCCGGATACGCGGTGATCAGCCGCCCGATCACCGCCAGGGGAATCGGGATCTGACTGAGTTGCGGGAAATGATAGAGGTAGATCCGCAGCCGCGCGTCCCCCACCTGTTGAATCACGGCGTCGAACGCGGCGAACAGACCATCGTCCGAGACGCCCTTGTAGTAGAACGGCGGCAGCATCAGGACACCGCCACAACCGGCCTCGACCGCCGCCCGCGTCAGCCGGACCGTGTCCGGGATGGCGCAGGTCCCGGTACCCGGCATGAGGCGGTCGGCGGGAATGCCGGCCTCGATGAGGTGGCCGAGCAGGTCGATCTTCTCGTCCAGGCCAAGGCTGTTGGCCTCGGAGGTGGTGCCGAACACCGCCAGCCCATCGGCGCCGTGCGCCAGCAGCCACCGGCAATGGCCGATGAAGCGCGGCACGTCGACCGACAGGTCGTCGAGGAACGGGGTCAAAACGGGCACATACAGCCCACGGGCTGGGGCGGGACCGGTCATGAGGATGTCCGTGTCGACAGTGGGAATTGGGATGCGCACCCTGGAGCGCTGTGCACGCCAAGTCCAGCGCCAAGAGAAGAGGAGCGGCAAGCGATGAACGGGGTCGGGCGGATGGGCTTCGTTGGGGCAGCGATGCTTCTCGGGGCGTGCGCGCCCGCACCGCCGTACGCACATCAGCCCACGCCGGGCACCATGACGCCACCGGCCGCGCGGGTGGAGGGATCGACCGGCCGAGCCTCCGGCGCCTGCGGGCGGCTACTGGCGACGCGGGACTATCAGGCGCGGCTGCGCGATCTGATCGCGGCGATCGAGGCGGATGGCGTCACCGACGCCGAACGCACCGACCTGATGCGAGCCTACAGCCGCCTGCACGCCGCCGAGGCCGAAGCGGCCCAGGCCGGGGCGGACGTGGCATCGGCGCGCTATCGCCTGGAGGCCTTGACCGGCGGCGCGATCAAGGCCTCCGAATTGCCAGCGTGTGAGTAGGCACGAGCGTCACCCCCCGAATACCCCCGCGTGTTCCTCCCGCAACTGGGCCTTCTGCACCTTGCCCATGGTGTTGCGCGGCAGTTCGGGCACAAAGAACACCCGCTTCGGCGTCTTGTAGTTGGCGAGGTGGTCCTTGCAGTGGGCGATCACGACGGCCTCGTCGGGCGCGCCGTCGCCCGCCGGCACCACCACGGCCACCACGCCCTCGCCGAAGTCCGGATGCGGCACGCCGATCACCGCGCTCTCCACCACGCCGGGCAGGTCGTCGATCACCGATTCGACCTCTTTCGGATAGACGTTGTAGCCGCCGGAGATCACCAGATCCTTGGCGCGGCCGACGATGAACAGATAGTCCCGGTCGTCGATCCGCCCAACGTCGCCGGTGCGGAACCAGCCGTCGGCGGTGAATTCCTCTGCGGTCTTCTCCGGCAGCTTCCAGTAGCCCTTCATGATGTTGGGGCCGCGCACCTGGATGCCGCCGATCTCGTCCGTGCCCAACGGCCGGTCCTGCTCGTCGGCAATACGCACCTCGACCTGCGGGAACGGAAAGCCCACCGAGCCCGGCCGGCGCTCGCCGTCATAGGGGTTGCCGGTCAACATGCCGGTCTCGGTCATGCCGTAGCGTTCCAGGATGGCGTGCCCGGTGCGCGCCTGGAATGCCTCGTGCGTTTCCGCCAGCAGCGGCGCCGAGCCGGCCGTGAACAGCCGCATGGAGGCGCAGGCCGCGCGGTTGAAATCCGTGCCGCCCAGCAGGCGGGTGTAGAACGTCGGCACGCCCATGAAGGTCGTCGCCCGGGGTAGCAGGCTCACCACCTGCTCGCGGGTGAATCCGGGCAGCCAGATCATCGACGCGCCCGCCAGCAGCACGCAGTGGCAGGCCACGAACAACCCATGCGCGTGGAAGATGGGCAGGGCGTGCAACAGCACGTCGTCCGCCGTGAAGCGCCAGCTGTCCACCAGGTCCAGGCCGTTGGCGGCGAGGTTGCGGTGGGTGAGCATGGCGCCCTTGGGCTTGCCGGTCGTGCCGCTGGTGTAGAGCATGGCGGCCAGATCGTCGGCCGCGCAGTCCACCACCGGGAACGCCGCCGGTGCGGTCGCGGCGGCGTCGGCCAGGCTGCCCGACCCGTCCGTCCCCAGGGTCAGCACATGGGGGCTGCCGTGTTTTGCGGCGATATCGCGCACGGTGGCCTCGTCGTCCGGCCGGCAGACCACCGCCGCCGGCTCGGCGTTGCCGACCAGATAGTCCACCTCGTCCGGCCGATACGCCGTGTTCATGGGCAGGAACACGAACCCCGCCCGCAGGCAGGCCAGATACAGGATCAGGGCCTCCGGCGACTTGTCCACCTGCACCGCCACCCGATCTCCCTTGGTCACACCCCGATCCGACAGGGCCCTGGCCATGCGCGCGGCCAGGGCCTCGGCGTCGGCATAGGTGACCGTCGTGCCGTCCTCGGTCTCCAGCAGGGGCTTGGATCGGTCGGCGGGAAAGCGGGACTCGAGCAGGGCATACAGGGAGTCGGTCATGATGGGTCTCTCGGGCGGGGATCACAGGGGCGGAGCCCAGCGTTATACACAGCCCCTTTCGCCGGAGCAAAAGGGCGCATACGTTCCGGGGCATCTCTGTCCCGATCATGCGCGGGGTCCGTTTCCATGCACCTGAGCCAACCCTATCTCCTGTTCCTGGGCGACGCCCCGGATCATCTGGCCGCCAAGACGGCGCGCGGCATTCATCACTGGCGGCCGGACATCTGCGTCGGCCAGCTTCGCCTGCCGGGCTGCGAGACGACCCTGGGCCTGCCCGACATGACGGTCGAGGAGGCGGCGGCGCACGGCGCGGCGACCCTGGTGGTGGGCGTGGCCAACCGGGGTGGCGTCATCGGCGAGACGTGGCGTTCGGTGTTCCGCGAGGCGCTGGAGAACGGCCTGGACATCGCGGCTGGTCTCCACCAGCGTCTGAACGATATCCCGGAGCTTGTTGAACTGGCGCAGGATTACGGCCGTGCCCTGCATGACGTGCGGCACCCGACCGAGGCCTTCCCCGTGGCCCATGGCGTTCCCCGCCCCGGCAAGCGCGTGCTGGCAGTCGGCACCGACTGCTCCGTCGGCAAGATGTACGCCATGCTGGCCATGGAACGGACCATGAAGGCGCGCGGGCTGAAGGTCGACTTCCGCGCCACCGGCCAGACCGGCATTCTCATCGCTGGCGGCGGCGTGAGCGTGGATGCCGTGGTGGCCGATTTCATTTCCGGCGCGACCGAGGTTCTGTGCCCCGGCAACGACCATGATCACTACGACCTGGTCGAGGGGCAGGGCAGCCTGTTTCATGCGTCTTACGCGGGGGTTTCGCTGGGCCTTCTGCACGGCGCGCAGCCCCAGTATCTGGTGCTGTGCCACGAGCCGGGCCGGGCGCACATGCGCGGCCTTCCCGGGTTCCCGTTGCCCGACCTGGAGGACTGCGTGGATCTGAACCTCAGGTGCGCGCGGTTGGTGAGTCCTGACGCGCGGTTCATCGGCGCCTGCTTCAACACCTCGGCGCTGGACGACGACGCGGCCCGGCGGGTCATGCACGACGCTGGCGAGCGCCTGGGGATGCCGGTGGTCGATCCGGTACGCGGCGGGGTTGAGCCGCTGGTGGACCGGTTGCTGGCCGATGGCTGAGGTCCGGGTTGATGTCGAACGCTGGCCCATCGCCGGCGGCTTCACCATCTCGCGCGGCACGCGGACGGAGGCGGTGGTGGTGGTGGCCACCATCACCGACGCTGGCCTGTCCGGACGCGGCGAAGGCGTGCCCTACGCCCGGTACGGGGAAACGCCCGAGTCGGTGGTCCAGGCCATCCGGGACTGGACACCGGGGCTGGACCGGCAGGCGTTACGCGCGCAGATGCCGGCTGGCGCGGCCCGCAACGCACTGGACGCCGCTCTGTGGGACCTGGAAGCGAAGCGGTCCGGCCGGCGCGCCTGGGAGATCGCCGGCGTGCCCGCGCCGCCGGCCCGCATGGTCACGGCGGAGACGATTTCCATCGCCGCGCCGGACGTGATGGCCGAAAAGGCCCGTGCGCTGGCCGACCGTCCACTTCTGAAGATCAAGGTCGGGGACGACGATCCGCTGTCACGCATCGCCGCCGTGCGGTCCGGCGCGCCGGAGGCGGACTTGATCGTCGATGCCAACGAGGCGTGGTCCCTCGATCAACTCCGCGCCATCCTGCCCGACCTGGAGTCGTTGCGGGTCCGCCTGCTGGAACAGCCGCTGCCGGCTGAGCTGGACGGCGCTCTGGCAGGTTTGGAGACGCCCGTCACTCTGTGCGCCGACGAGAGCGCGCACGTGACCCCTGATGTGGCCCGGCTGGCCGAATTGTATGGCGCGGTCAACGTCAAGCTCGACAAGGCGGGGGGGCTGACCGAGGCGCTGGACATGGCGGCGGCGGCGCGAGCGCGCGGTCTGGGCCTGATGGTCGGGTGCATGGTGGGCACGTCTCTGGCCATGGCGCCAGCCGCCGTGGTCGCGGCCACGGCCGATGTGGTGGACCTGGACGGGCCGGTGCTGCTGAGCCGCGACCGCGAGCCCGGCATTGCCTACGACCACGGCCACATGGGTCCGCCGCCGGTAGGGTTGTGGGGCTGAGGCGGCGCGATGACGGCATCGAGAACCGGGATCCGCCGTCTTGATTTTTACCAACAATTAAACATATGTTTGCGTGGTTGTTGGCATAAACACGGTCGATCCCAGCCATGTTCGAGCCCGTTCCGATAGCCTTCGCAAGACACCAGGAACTCCTCCAGACCGGCGTGCAGGCGGTGGAGGGGGCGTCCGCGCGCGTGGCGCGCGAGAGGGCAACACCCACAGCAAACGAAGGCGCCAACCGGCCGGCGGCCCGGGCCGCGGCGGGGCCGAATCCGTCCGGCGTGGTGTTCATTGGCCAGGCGCCGTCGTTGTCGACCGGCGTGCTCGGGGTCCTTGGTGACCTCGACGAAACCCTTCTTGGTGGTGACACGACGATCACGAGTTTTGTCGGCTTGGCGTCCGAGGCCGAGACAGATGGTGTTGGGGCGGTCGCCGGCCCGGCGGAGGGACCCAGCACGGGCGGGGGCGGGCAGCCGACCGAATCGGATGATCTGACGCCAGAGGAATCGGCGGAGGTCCGCCGGTTGCAGGCTCTCGACAGTAGCGCCCGCCAGCAGGCGGGCCGGGCCGGCGTGGGCGAGACGGTGGTCATGCGCTATGAGATCGGGCCGGACGGCGGGCTGTATGCCGTAGAGGCTCGGGTCCAGTCCGGCCTGGAGACGGCCGGCCTGGCCGAGCAGGGGCCGCAGGGGGCGCCCGTTGAGGGCGGCGGGGCCACCGTACCGGAGGACACCAATCCCTTTGCCCTCGCCGCCGCCGCGTACAGCGCGGCCAATGGCCTGACGCAGCGATTCGGCATCCTCGCCTGAGGCCGGTCAGTCGGGTGGATCACAAAGCCTCGTCGCCCGTCCTTTACGCCGCCGTGACGCCGCACGGCTACGGCCATCTGGCCATGACCGGGGCCGTGCTGGGCGCCTTGACGGCGCGGCGCCCGGATGTGTCCGTGGTGCTGGAAACGACCCTGCCGGAACCCATCGTCCGCGCGCGGGTGCCGGGGCCGTTGACCGTGGTGGCCGAGACCGAGGATTTCGGCTTGTCGATGATCGACTCGACGCGCATCGATGTCGAGGCCAGCGCCGCGCGGTATCGCGCCCTGCATGACGACTGGGACGCGGTGGTGGCGCGCGCGGCGGCGCGGATGGCCGCGCACGCGCCCGATCTGGTGCTGTCAAATGCCGGATACATCGCCCTGGCGGCGGCGGCGCGGCTTGGGGTTCCGTCCGTCGTGCTGGCGCCGCTGACGTGGTTGCACATCTACCGGCACTACTTCGCCGACCGACCGGAGGCGCCGGGGATCCTGGCGGCCATGGAGGCGGCGTACGGGAGTGCTCGGGCCGTCCTGGTGCCGGACGCGGCCATGCCCATGGACGATCTGCCGAATCGGATCGGCATCGGTCCGGTGGGCGTGCCCGGGCGGGCGCGGCGGGAGGAGGTGTGCCGCGCGCTCGGTCTGGACGAGGGCGCGCGGTTGGCCCTGGTCACCTTCGGCGGCGTGAATTCGGGGCTGGACCTTGCGGCGTGGCCGCGTGGCACCGGCTGGCACTGGCTCACGCGCGGGGGCGTGGCGGCGGATCATCCCGACGCGATCGACATGGACCGGGTGCCGGCGTTGCCGTTTTCCGATATCCTCGCGTCGGTGGACGCCGTGGTCACCAAGCTGGGCTACGGCATGACGACGGAGTGCGGATTCGCGGGCGTGCCCACGCTCTACCTGCCGCGCGGCGACGACTGGCCCGAGGAACCGCACCTGCGCGCGTGGCTGGAAGGGTACGCCCCGTTGCGCGCCGTCGATGCGGCGCGGCTGCGCGCGGGCGACATTGTCGACGATCTGGAGGCGCTGCTGCGCCAGCCGCCACCCGGCCCACCGGCCCGGCCCACGGGGACGGAGGAGGGGGCGGCCATCGTGGCGGGGATGTTTTTTGGCCTGAAAGGGTAGGACAGGGTAGGGTGCGTTCGACCGCCTCGCAGAGGCGGGCAACGCACCGGCTGACAATTCGATGGTGCGCTGCACCTTCGATGCGAGCGCACTCTACAAGAAACGATCATCGCCTCGGCGCCAGGAACATCAGCGGCCCGGGCGTGTCGGCCTCGCCCCACAGGACTCCCAGGGATTCGCGGTCGCGCGCCCAGTCGTCGCTGGTCTGGCGCGGCACGCCGACGCCGTCCAGCCATGTCACGTCGCGCTCGCCTGTGTCCGGATCGACGGCGCCGGTGAAGAACGCGGTGCGCCGCACCGCCGGGGTGGCCTTGCGCCAAGCGATCATGTCGCGCACGAAATCGCGGAACGCCCAATCGGCGTTCTCCCAGTCCAGCCAGGTCAGCTCATTGTCCTGGCTGTAGGCATTATTGTTGCCGCGCTGGGTGTGGCCGATCTCGTCACCGGCCAGGATCATCGGCACACCCAGCGCCGTCAGCAGCGCGGTCATCAGCCCGTGCCGCCGTTCGTCACGGTTGGCGACGATGGCGGGGTCGTCGGTTTCGCCCTCGACGCCGCCGTTCCAGGACAGGTTTTGGGTCGTGCCGTCGCGGTTGTGCTCGCCGTTGGCCTCGTTGTGCTTCTCGTTGTAGGTGACGAGATCGCGCAGGGTAAACCCGTCGTGGGCGGTGATGAAGTTGACGCTGGCCTGGGGCGGACGGCCGGACGGCTCGAACAGGTGGCTGGTGCCGGCCAGGGCGCTGGCCAGGCCGCCGGGGTCGCCGGTGCCGGCGAAGAACGACCGCACGGCGTCGCGGAAGCTGTCGTTCCACTCCGCCCACGGCGCCGGGAATCGGCCGCTGTTGTGCCCGCCCTCGCCAAGGTCCCACGGCTCGGCGATCAGCTTGACCTCGGACAGCACCGGATCCTGGGCGATGGCCGCCAGGAACGGCCCGGTCGGATCAAACGGCCCATGATGGCGGGCCAGCGTCGCGGCTAGGTCAAAGCGGAAGCCGTCCACGCCCATGTCCGTCACCCAATGGCGCAGGCTGTCCATCACCAGCCGCAGGCACAACGGGTCCTCCAGGCGCAGGGTGTTGCCGCAGCCACCATCGTTGACATAGCGCCGGCCGCCGTCGCGGGTGCGGTAGAAGGTCCGGTTGCCCAGCCCGCGCAGGCTCAGCGTCTGGCCCAACTCGTCGCTTTCAGCCGAGTGGTTGTAGACCACGTCCAGGATCACCTCGATCCCGGCGTCATGCAGGGCGGCGACCATGGCGCGGAAGTCGTCCGGCGTGCCGTAGCGCGGGTCGGGGGCCAGGAAGGCATATGGGTTGTAGCCCCAGGAGTTGGACAGGCCCAGCGGCGGCAGATGGCGCTCGTCCGAGAACGCGAACACGGGCAGCAGTTCCAGCGCCGTGATGCCCAAATCCGTCAAGTGGCCGATGATGGCCGGATGCGCCACACCCCGGAACGTGCCGCGATCCGCCTCGGGGACCTCCGGGTGGCGCATGGTCAGGCCCTTGACGTGCGCCTCGTACAGGATGGTGTCGGCCCAGGGGGTGCGGGGTCCCGGCGGCGGCGGCTTGGCCGGCTTGCGGGCCACCGCCCGGGGCATGAACGGCGCGCTGTCGCGGTCATCGAAGGTCAGGTCGGCGTCCGGCCCGCCGCGCGTGAAACCGAACGTGGCGTCGTCCGGGCTCACCCGCCCGACGATCTCCCGCGCCCAGGGGTCCACCAACAGCTTGTGCGGATTGTGGCGGTGGCCGTGGGCAGGGTCGTAGGGGCCATGCACGCGCAGCCCGTACACCTGCCCCTCCTTCAGGCCGCGCAACAGGCCATGCCAGATGCCGCGCGGGTCGCGGGCGGGCAGGGAAACCCGGGCCGTTTCCGGCCCATCCGGTCCATCGAACAGGCACACCTCGACGGCGGTCGCGTCGGGCGCCGGAACGGCGACATTGAGCCCGCCTCTCAAAACGGTCACACCCAGCGGATCGGGCCGCCCCGCTTCGACCTTCGTCCGGCGCGCCATCCGGCTCTCCTATGCCGCGTCGTCGGGACGCAGCACGATCGTCGCCAGCGGCGGCAGCGTCAGCAGCAGGCTCTGCGGGTGACCGTGGCTTTCCTGCGGCAGCGTCACCACGCGGTCGTTGCCAACGCCGGAGCCGCCGAAGGCCTCGCTGTCGGTGTTCAGGATCTCGGAATACCAACCGGCGCGCGGGGCGCCGATGCGATAGTCTTCCCGCACGATCGGGGTCAGGTTGCAGACCACCAACACGAACGGGGCGTCGGCCGCGGTGCTTTCGCGCCGCACGTAGGCGATGATGCTGTTCTGGTAGTCCGTGCAGTCGATCCAGGCGAACCCGTCACTCTCGCAGTCGTGCACGTGCAGCGCCGGCAGGTCCCGGTACAGCCGGTTCAGTTCGGTCACCAGGGTATGCATCCGCGCGTGCCAGTCGATGTCCATCAGGTGCCAGTCGAGACTGGTCTGATAGTTCCACTCCCGGCCCTGGGCGAACTCGGTGCCCATGAACAACAGCTTCTTGCCTGGGTGGGTCCACATATACGCCAGATAGGCGCGCATGTTGGCGAACTGCTGCCAGCAATCGCCGGGCATCCGGCCCAGGATCGAGCGCTTGCCGTGCACCACCTCGTCGTGGGACAGCGGCAGGACGAAGTTCTCGTTGAAGGCGTAGATCAGGCTGAACGTCAGGTCGTTGTGGTGATAACAGCGATGGATCGGGTCCTCGCCGATGTAGCGCAGGGTGTCGTTCATCCACCCCATGTTCCACTTGTAGCCGAAGCCCAGCCCGCCCAGGTAGGTCGGCCGTGAGACCATCGGCCAAGCCGTGCTTTCCTCGGCCAGCGTGATGGCGCCGGGGAAGTGGCCGTAGACCAGTTCGTTCATGCGGCGCAGGAAGTCGATGGCCTCCAGGTTCTCGCGGCCGCCGTACTTGTTGGGGATCCAGTCGTCGCCCTCGCGGCTGTAGTCCAGGTAAAGCATGGAGGCGACGGCATCGACGCGCAGCCCGTCGATGTGGAACTTGTCGAGCCAGAACAGGGCGTTGGCCAGCAGGAAGTTGCGCACCTCGGTGCGACCGTAGTTGTAGATCAGGGTGCCCCAGTCCATGTGCCGGCCCTGGCGGGGGTCGGCGTGCTCGTACAGGTGCGTGCCGTCGAACCAGACCAGGCCGTGCGCGTCTTCCGGGAAGTGGCCGGCCACCCAGTCGATGATGATGCCCAGGCCGGCGGCGTGGCAGCGGTCGACGAAATAGCGGAAGTCGTCGGGCGTGCCGAACCGGCTGGTCGGCGCGAACAGGCCAATGGGCTGATACCCCCAGGAGCCGTCGAACGGATGCTCGTTGACCGGCAGCAGTTCGATGTGCGTGAAGCCCAGCTCGCTGACATAGGCCGGCAATTCCTCGGCCAGTTCGCGGTAGGTCATGGGGCGCGTTTCGCCGGTCTCGGCGTCCACCACCCGCTTCCACGAGCCGAGGTGGATTTCGTAGATGGACATGGGGGCCGAACGGTCGACGGTGGTCGCGCGCCGCTCCATCCAGTCCTGATCGGTCCAATCGTAGTCGCCCAGGTCGTAGACGACCGAGGCCGTGGCCGGCGGCACCTCGCAATAAAAGGCGTACGGGTCGGACTTCAGCGGCATCAGGTTGCCGTCGGCGCCGAGGATTTCGTACTTGTAGCGCGTGCCCTCCGGTACCTCGGGCAGGAAGATCTCCCAGACGCCGCAGTTGAGGTGTTTGCGCATGGGATGCTGGCGCCCGTCCCAGCCGTTGAAGTCCCCGACCACGCTGACCCGCTGGGCGTTCGGCGCCCACACCGTGAAGGCGGCGCCGCGCACGCCGGCCAGGGTCGCCATGTGGGCGCCCATCTTTTCGTAAAGCTTGAGGTGCGTGCCCTCGCCGATGAAGTAGGTGTCCAGTTCCCCCAGCACCGGCGGGAAGCTGTACGGGTCCCACATGTCAAAGGTCAATTCCGGGCTCGTGACCCTCAGCTTGTAGGCGAAGGTCTCCGTCGCGTCCGGAAGATCGGCGCCGAACAGGCCGGTTTCGTCGAGGCGTTCTGCGTCCGCCAGCACCGTCGATCCCTCAGGGTCGATCACCTGGACGGACACGGCCCAGGGCAGGAAGGCGCGCACGCACCGCCCCGTGGCAACCGTGCCATCGGCGCTGCCCGTGTGTTGTCCGAGGAACGCGAAGGGATCACCATGCCGCGCCTCGACGATGGCACGAACGGCGTCGGCGATGGGGCTCATCAGCATCGGGAATCGGTCTCCGGTTTGGTTTTTGTCGGGCTTTGCGAGGGCGCACCCGCGCGCCTGGGAGGAGCCACTCGGTACCCTCTGGCTCGGCCGCGCGGCCCGTATGGCGGTCGCGCCAAATCCCACACCGCACCAACAGGGTGGGGCGCGGTGCCTCATCCGTCAAGGGAAGGAAATGGGGCGGCGGGTCGCGCCGCCTCCCGGAGGATCAAGCGTCGTCCGTCTTCTTCCGGCGCGTGGCCCGCTTTTTCGGGGCGGCGTCGGCGTCGCCCTCCGCCGCCGTCTCGGCCTTCGCGGTGCGTTTGCGGGTGGCCTTGCGCGGGGTCGCCTCGGCCTCGTCCGACGGCGCGTCCTCGGTCTTTTTCGTGCGGCGCGTGGTGCGTTTGGGCTTGGGCGCCGCCTCGGCTTCGACCTCGGCCATGACTTCGGCGGTGGCCCGCGCCCAGTGTTCTTCCGACCGGCCGTCGGGGTGGCCTTCCTCTTCCCAGATCTGGTGGGCGCGCTGCCGGATACGCTCCTCGACGTCTTGCTGCATGGCCTTCCTCTTGATTGACGGACAGAGTGGGGTAAGTGGGGTCGTGGTGGTGTGGGCACGCCCCCACCCGGAGACCACGGTCACGGATGCTTGACCCGCTTTATCCTTGGGCCGCACGCGCTTTGCAACGGGTTATCGGCGCGCGCCTTGCCCGAAGCCGAGAGTCCCACTCCGGCATTGCAGTTTGGTCACACTCTAGCGGCCGATGGCCAACCGAACAGGAATCGTCGGGCAGGGCGTTTGAGTACCTTGAAAACCCGGCGCCGGGTGATTATCCAATTGAGACTGATTTGGTCCATATTGGGCTGGGCGGTCAGCCGGGTCGGTGATGGCGCGACGGATGGGGTGCGCAAGATGTTCAGAATTAACAAGTTGACGGACTATGCGGTCGTCCTGCTGGTGGACATGGCGCGGTCCGGGCGGGTGCGGGCGGCGCAACAACTGGCGGCCGAGACGGGCGTGCCGCTTCCCACCGTGGCCAAGGTGATGAAGGCGCTGGTGCGGGCCGGTCTGGTGCGCTCGGCGCGCGGCGCGAGCGGAGGTTATGTCCTGGCGCGGCCGGCCGACCGCATCGCCGTGGCCGACATGATCCAGGCGCTCGAAGGGCCGATCGCCATGACGGCGTGCGTCGAGACGGCGGAAGACGGCTGCGAGCGAGAAGGATTCTGCGCCATGGCCGGTCACTGGAACCGGGTCAACACGGCGGTCCGCAAGGCGCTGGAGGGCATCACGCTGGCGGACATGACGACCCATGCGGCGCTGCCGACCTGGGCCATGGCCAGCATGGCGTCGTCCGGTACCGGAGACGGACGGCAGAGCGTATCCATGGCGTCATCGTAAGGTGCGGGAGTTTTCGGGCGTCGCCCGTTTTTTGAATGGAGTTGAGCAGCATGGCGGCCACACAGGACACCATGGACCGGATCGCCGAGGTCTCGGGGGCCTATAAGTACGGGTTTGTCACGGACATCGACTCCGACAAGGCGCCCAAGGGCCTGAACGAGGACATCATCCGGTTCATCTCGGCCAAGAAGGCGGAGCCGGCGTGGATGCTGGAATGGCGCCTGAAGGCTTACCGCCATTGGCTGACCATGACCGAGCCGTCTTGGCAGAAGGTGGACTATCCGCCCATCGACTACCAGGACGCCTATTACTACGCCGCGCCGAAGGGCAAGGACGATGCTCCCAAGAGCCTCGACGAGGTCGATCCGGAGTTGCTGCGCACCTATGAAAAACTCGGCATCCCGTTGAAGGAGCAGGAGATGCTGGCCGGCGTGGCGGTGGACGCGGTGTTCGACAGCGTCTCGGTGGCGACTACCTACAAGAAGAAGCTGGAGGAGATGGGCGTCATCTTCTGTCCGATCTCAGAGGCGGTGCATCGCTTCCCCGAACTGGTGCAGAAGTATCTCGGCTCGGTGGTGCCGTACTCGGACAACTTCTTTGCCACGCTGAACTCGGCCGTATTCACCGACGGTTCGTTCGTCTATGTGCCCAAGGGGCTGCGCTGCCCCATGGAGCTGTCCACCTACTTCCGCATCAACGAGCGCAACACCGGCCAGTTCGAGCGCACCCTGATCGTCGCCGACGAGGGCAGCTACGTCAGCTACCTGGAGGGCTGCACGGCGCCGCAACGCGACGAGAACCAGTTGCACGCCGCTGTGGTCGAACTGGTGACCCTGGACGACGCGGAGATCAAGTACTCCACCGTGCAGAACTGGTACCCGGGGGACGAGACCGGCAAGGGCGGCATCTACAATTTCGTCACCAAGCGGGGCGCCTGCCGGGGCCGCAACTCCAAGATCATGTGGACGCAGGTGGAGACGGGCTCGGCCATCACCTGGAAGTATCCGTCCTGCATCCTGCAGGGCGACAATTCCTCGGGTGAGTTCTACTCGGTGGCCATCACGAACGGTGCCCAGCAGGCCGACACCGGCACCAAGATGATCCACATTGGCAAGAACACCCGCTCGCGCATTATTTCCAAAGGGATTTCCGCCGGCCGCGCCGACCAGACCTACCGGGGCTTGGTGCGCATGATGCCGAAGGCGGAAGGGGCGCGGAACTTCACCCAGTGCGACAGTCTGCTGATCGGCGACCGGTGCGGCGCGCACACGGTGCCCTACATCGAGAACCGCAACCCGTCGGCCCAGGTGGAGCATGAGGCGACCACCAGCCGCATCAGCGACGAGCAGCTGTTCTATTGCCTGCAGCGGGGCATCTCTGAAGAGGACGCCGTGGCCCTGATCGTCAACGGCTTCTGCAAGGAGGTGCTGCAGACGCTGCCAATGGAATTCGCCGTCGAGGCGCAGAAACTGGTGGGCATCAGCCTGGAAGGCAGCGTCGGCTGACCGGCCGCGCGCTCCCATCAAACGTGACCAAGGACGAGGACCGAACCGAGATGGCCCTGCTTGAAATCAAAGATCTGCACGCCAGCCTGGAGGACGACACGTCCAAGGCCATCCTCAAGGGCATCAACCTGACCATCAATCCCGGCGAGGTCCATGCCATCATGGGACCGAACGGCGCCGGCAAAAGCACACTGTCGAGCGTGATCGCGGGTCGGCCCGGCTATGTCGCCACCAGCGGCTCGATCCTCTACGACGGGCAGGACCTGATGGACATGGAACCCGACGAACGGGCGCGCGCCGGCGTGTTCCTGGCCTTCCAGTACCCGGTCGAGATTCCGGGCGTGGCCATGGCGACGTTCCTCAAGACCGCGCTCAATGCCCGCCGAAAGGCGCGCGGCGAACCTGACATTGAGGCTTTGGACTTCCTGAAGGCGATGAAGGCGAACGCCAAACGCCTGGGCGTGGCCGAGGACATGTTGAAGCGCCCGGTCAACGTCGGTTTTTCCGGCGGCGAGAAAAAGCGCGTGGAAATCCTGCAGATGGCCATGATGGAGCCGCGGATGTGCGTGCTCGACGAGACCGATTCCGGCCTCGATATCGATGCGCTGAAGATCGTCGCCGACGGCGTCAACGCCCTGCGCTCGCCCGAGCGCGGGATGCTGATCATCACCCACTATCAGCGCCTGCTGAACTACATCGTGCCCGACGTGGTGCATGTCCTGGCCGGTGGTCGCATCGTCAAGACCGGCGACAAGACCCTGGCCGAGACGCTGGAGGCGGAGGGCTACGCCGCCTTCACCGACGCCGCGGCCGCGTGACGGGACGAAAAGGGCTGAGTGCCATCATGACGGAAACCACCGATCTTATTCCCCGGACTCTGGATGCCGCCGCCCTGGGCGCGGACGAGCCGGCTTGGCTGGCCGACCTGCGCCGGGCCGGCCTGTCGGTCTACCGCGAACGTGGGCTTCCCACGGTGAAGGTGGAGGCCTGGAAGTACACCAACCTGTCGGGCCTGACGAAGATCCCGTTCACCCAGGATGACGGCGCCCTGGGTCCGTCGGACGGGGCCGGACGCGGCGCGCTCGACCTGCCGGACGTCCACCAAGTGATGCTGGTGAACGGCCGGGCCGTGTCGCTGCCGGGGGACCTGCCGGCCGGCGTGCGCATGGTGCGTCTGTCCCATCTGCTGGCCACGGAGCCGGAGACGGTGCGCCCGCACCTGGGCCAGATCGCCGACCTGTCGGACGCGCCGATGGGGTCGCTGAACGCGGCGCTGATGGGCGATGGCCTGGTGATCCTGGTGGCGCCCGGCGTGGCGTTGGACAAACCCATCCATGTCGTCTCGGTGACCGACGCCCCGGACGGTGCCCGGCACGTCCATCCGCGTCATCTCGTGGTGATGGGCGAGGGGGCCGACGCCACGCTCGTCGAAAGCCGTGTGACGGCGCCCGGGGCGGCCGAGAGCCTGTCCAACGCGGTGACCGAAATCCGCCTGGAGGCGCGCGCCCGGCTGCGGCACCTGCGGCTGGTCAACGTGGCCAGCGAGGCGGTGGATCTGGACCTGACGGAAACGACCCTGGACGCGGACGCCGCCTATGATGCGTTCACGCTGACCCTGGGCGGACGCCTGGTGCGCAACGAGGGCCGGGTGCGGCTGCGCGGCACCGGGGCCGAGGCGAGGCTGCACGGTGCCTATGGGGCGGCCGAGGGGCACCACATCGACACCACGCTGGTGGTTGACCACGCCGTGGCGGATGCCATCTCCGACCAGCACTTCAAGGGCGTGGTCGATGCCGGCGGCCGAGGCGTGTTCCAGGGCAAGGTGATCGTGCGCCGCGATGCCCAGCGCACCGACGGCAACCAGTTGCACCAGGCCCTGCTGTTGGCGCGTGGCGCCGAGGTCGATACCAAGCCGGAGCTGGAAATCTACGCCGACGACGTCAAGTGCAGTCACGGCGCCACCATCGGGGAACTGGACCCTGACCATGTGTTCTACCTGATGGCGCGCGGCATTCCCGAATCGGAAGCCCGGGCCCTGCTGGTCGAGGCGTTTCTCGACGATGTGGTGGAGGCCGTGCCGGAAGGTCCCCTGCGCGAGGCCTTTCTGGGCGCCGTGCGAGTCTGGCAGGCGCGCCGCCACGCCGCCACGTGGGAGGCCTGACGCCGATGGACGTTGCCACCAAGACCGCCGCCGTGCCCGCGTACGACCCGGAAGTCGCCCGCGACGACTTCCCCATCCTTGGCCGTCAGGTGCACGGCAAGCCCCTGGTCTACCTCGACACCGGGGCCTCGGCGCAGAAGCCGCGGCAGGTGCTGGAGGCCATGACCCGGGCGCACACCGAGTGCTACGCAAACGTCCACCGGGGGGCCTACTGGCTGTCGGAGACGGCGACCGGCCGCTACGAGGCGGCGCGCGAGACCGTACGCGCGTTCCTCAACGCGGCCGACGAGCGCGAGATCGTGTTCACCGCCAACGCCACCGATTCCATCAATCTGGTGGCCCACACCTGGGCGCGGTCGACCCTTGGTCCCGGGGACGCCATCCTGATCACCGAACTGGAACATCACGCCAACATCGTGCCGTGGCAGATGGTTCGGGAGGCAACCGGGTGCGACCTGCGCGTGGCGCCCATCACCGACGACGGTGCGCTGGACATGGCCGCGTTCGACCGCCTGCTGGACGAGCGGGTCAAGCTGGTCGCCGTGGCCCACTGCTCGAACGTTTTGGGGACCATCCTGCCCGTCGCCGACATCACCGCGCGCGCCCATGCCGTCGGCGCCCGTGTCCTGCTGGACGGCAGCCAGGCGGTCGTTCACGGGCCGGTCGATGTGCGGGCCATCGGCTGCGACTTCTACGCCTTCACCGGCCACAAGCTGTACGGTCCCACGGGCATCGGCGTGCTGTACGGCACGCTCGACCTGCTGGAGGCCATGCCGCCATGGAAGGGCGGCGGCGACATGATCGACTCCGTGACGTTCGAGAAAACCACGTATGCCCCGCCGCCGGCCCGGTTCGAGGCCGGCACGCCGCCCATCGTCGAGGCGATTGGCCTCGCCGCCGCGATCGACTATGTGCAGGCCATCGGCCGCGAGACGATCGCCGCGCACGAGGCCGACCTGCTGCGCTACGCCATGCAGCGGCTGGCCTCCATTGAGGGGGTGACCGTGCACGGCACCGCCGCGCACAAGGCGGCGGTGGTGTCGTTCAGCCTCGCCGGGGCGCATCCGCAGGACCTGGCCCTGCTGCTGGACCGTTCCGGCCTGTGCCTGCGCGCCGGGCATCACTGCGCCGAACCGCTGATGGCGCGCCTGGGCGTCAGTGGCACGATCCGCGCGTCCTTCGGCCTGTACAACACCCGCGCCGACATCGATGCGTTGATCGAGGCGCTGGATCGCGCGCGCGCGATCCTGATGTGAGTGAATGAAGGACCAAGACCCGCACACCGCAATGTCTTTGAGGGAAACCGCCGCCATGATGCCCCCTTACGCCATGCCCGCATCGACGGAGCCACCGCCGGAGGAAGGCTTCTCCGCCACCGCCGGAACACCGCTGACCGAGGGTGCCGAACCGGCGGGGGAGGAGGCCGTCGTGGATGCCCTGCGCTCGGTCCATGATCCGGAGATCCCGGTCAACATCTACGACCTGGGCCTGATCTACGAGATCGAGCCGAAGGGCCGGGGCGACTGGGACGTCGTCATGACCCTGACCGCGCCGGCGTGCCCGGTGGCCGGCGAGTTGCCGGGGCAGGTGGCCGAGGCGGTGGCCGCGACGCCGGGCGTCGGCATGGTGACGGTGACGCTGACCTGGGATCCGCCGTGGACGCCGGCCAACATGTCAGAGATCGCCAAGGTCGAGCTGGATATGTACTAAGTCGGGCCGGCCGGCAGCTTGTTGTGTCTGTTTTTGTATGGAAGGGCGTTTGATGACGACCACCACCTCCGACCGTCCCACCGACACCGCCCCGCCGGCCCGTCCGGCGCCCCTGACGCTGACCGCCGCCGCCGCCGCGCGCGTGCGCGACCTGATGGCCCGGGCCGGCAAGCCGGTGCAGGGCGTTCGCGTGGGCATCAAGAAGGCGGGATGCTCCGGCCTGCGCTATCAGGTGGAGTATGCCGAGGAGGCTGGCGCCTTCGAGGACGTGGTCGAGCGCGACGGTGCTCGCGTGTTCATCGATCCGATGGCCGTCATGTATCTGCTCGGGGCCGAGATGGACTACGAGGACACGAAAATGCAAAGCGGCTTCGTGTTCCGCAATCCGAACGCCACCAGTCAGTGCGGCTGCGGTGAAAGCTTCGCTGTCTGATCGGATCACGCCCCGGCCGGTTCGCGCGCGTCGGCCTGGGGTGGGGTCATGGACTCCGGCATCCGCACCGCCACCACGCGGCCCCGGGCGCACACGACGCCTTCGGCGGAGACCGTGATGGCGATAGAGGCCTTGCGCGGGCCGAGGGTCTCCACGTGACCGCGCAGCTCCAGCGGCCCGCCCAACGGCGTGGGGCGCAGGAAGTCCACATGCAACGACGCGGTCACGAAGCGCAATGCCGGCTCGCTGCCCATGACGCGCCCTTCCGCCCGGTACGAGGCGGCGGCGGCCGTGGCCGTGCCGTGGCAATCCACCAAGGAAGCGATCAGCCCCCCGTACACGAACCCGGGAATGGCGGTGTGATAGGGCAACGGCTCGAACTGGGCCACGGTTTCCTCACCGTCCCAGTAGCTTTTCAACTGGTGCCCATGCTCATTGAGACGGCCGCAGCCGTAGCAATGGCTCACGTCATCCGGGTACGATTCCTGAAACGCCCTGTCGCTCATGCCTGACCGTCCCTTGGTGTCCACATCTGGACCACCCCGTCCATCGAGATCGAGGGGGTGTCCTCAATGGTCACTCGAACTTCAGGAAGGCGTCGACGTCCATGACAACCATCAACTCCCCTTCCAGGCGCACCACGCCCAGGGAAACGGCTCGCCAGCGCGGGTCAAGCGTCGACGGGTTCGGTTCGATGGAGTCCAGCGACAGGCTGTGCACGTTGCCGACGGAGTCGACCATCATGCTGTAGAGTTCGTTGCCCTGCTCGATGGTCACGCACATGACATTCTTTTTCGGGTCCTTCGGCTTGGGCAGGCCGAGGCGCTTGCGGACCTCAATGACGGTCACGATGCGGCCACGCAGGTTGATCGCCCCGGCCACCTCGTTCGGCGCCAGGGGAATGCGGGCGATCTTTTCGGGGATCAGGATATCCTGCACGCGCTCCACGGGAATGCCGAAGAGTTGGCCGTGCACGTAGATGGTGACGAAGACCTGCTCCGCCGACACCTTGGCAACAGCGCTGCCCGTTCCGGCGGCGGCGCGATCCTGCGACGACTTGGCAACTTGAGTCATGGCTGCAACATCCGTTCTGGAGAGCCACGCGGGCGCGTGACAGAAAGCCCACGAAACTTTGCGCGTGCGGACCACCGTGTGTCAAGGCAAGGTCGCTGGTCGTGTCCAACGACGCCGCCACAACAGCCATAATTCAGGCGGAACACAGCGGGCGAGCGGCACCGAAGACTTCTGTGAAGGTTGCCCGCAATAGGGCGTCAACCTCGACCATGGTAACCTTTCGTCCCAGATCGAACAGGCTCGTCACGCCATGCTCGCGGATCCCGCACGGCACAATGCCGGCGAAGTGGCCGAGGTCCGGGTTGACGTTGAGGGCGACGCCGTGGAACGTCACCCACCGCCGCACACGCACACCGACGGCGGCGATCTTGTCCTCGCGTCCTGTGCCGCGTGGCACCCACAGGCCCACGCGGTCCGCGCGGCGCTCGGCGACGACATCGAGCTGGGCCAGGGCGCGGATCAGCCATTCTTCCAGGCGGTGGACGTGGCACCGGACGTCGCGATCACGCCGGCCCAGGTCCAGCAGGACATAGGCGACCCGCTGGCCGGGGCCGTGATAGGTGTACTGACCACCGCGCCCGGTGCGGTAGACCGGGAAACGATCGGCGATCACCAGATCCTCGGGGCGGGCGGAGGTTCCGGCCGTGTACACCGGCGGGTGCTCCAGCAGCCAGACCAGTTCCGGCGCCGTGCCGGCGCGGATGGCGGCGACGCGGGTTTCCATTTCGGCCACGGCGTCGGGGTAGGGGACCGGCTCCCGGCTCACCCGCCACTCCGGCTCGGACGTCTGGTACGATGGCTTTTTCGTCTGCCTCATGCGATGTGTGATCCCGGTTCCTTGACAGAAAAGGCGCCCGACCATGGCCGGTTCCGATGAGTCTCTCGATCCCTTGGCCGATGACCTGCTGGCGTTCTGGTTTGGAACACCGGACGATCCAGAGTATGGCGGGTTTCGCGACGTCTGGTTCGAGAAATCCGAGGCCTTCGACGCGGAGGTGGGCGCGCGGTTCGCCGAGGCCCATGCCCGCGCGGCGCGCGGGGAACTCGACGGCTGGGCGGTAACGCCAAAGGGGGCCTTGGCGCTGATCCTTCTGCTCGATCAGGTTCCGCGCAACATCCACCGGGGCACACCCCGGGCGTTCGCAACCGATGGCAAGGCCCTGGACGCCGCCAAGCAGGCGCTTCGTGACGGCCACGATACGGCTCTGACCCCGGTCGAGCGGCTGTTCCTGTATATGCCGTTCCAGCACGCCGAGGATCTCGTCGAACAGGAACGGTCCCTGACCCTGTACGACCGTCTGGGCATCGAGGGCGCGCAGAAGTCGGCCCACCGCCACCACGAGATCATCGCCCTGTTCGGGCGCTTTCCGCACCGAAACGCGATCCTGGGCCGCGACTCCACGCCCGAGGAATTGGCGTTCCTGGAGGAGCCGAACTCCTCGTTCTAATGCCCGTTTCGCCCGCCGACGCATGCGATCAGAGAATCCCGAATCGGGTGAGGGCCAGCGCCAGGTCGTCGCCGAATCGCGGCCCCTTCTTCAGCAGCGCCGCCCGTGGCGGCAGGTCCTTCAGTGCCGCGTGCCCCCACTCGTAGCTGGACAGAAGGGCGAACGGAATATCGCGCGTATGCGGCATGGCCGTGAAGGCGCAGGCCAAATCCACGCCCGTCATCTCGCCGATCTCCTGGCCGGCGATGATCAGGTCGGGGCGGGCGCGGAACGCCTGTTCGAACGCATCGAAGGGGATGCGGACGTTCGTGCTGCGCAGGCCGCAGGCAGCCAGTTCCCGCTCGACCAGGTGGGCGCCGGCGCGGTCCGGCAGGACCAGCAGCACCTCGACCGGGCGCGGGATGACGACCTCGAAGTCGATATCGAACGTGCGCTTGAGGGGCAGTTCACGCACCACGCGCGCGGTGGCCTCGGTGCCCTCCAACCGGCCCTCGAGCGCATCCTCCAGCCGGTCGGCGAAGAACCTGACGTCATCCAGGTGAACCGGCGTCAGATCGTCGAGCGGTCCGAGGTATTCATCCATGCGCCGAAGGAGCAGACGTGCGCTGGGCAGCACGCCGGACGGCGCCTGGGCGGTCAACGAGCGGATGATCTTACGCAAGGCGCCGGCGGCGGCTGGTCCGCTCGTCGCCCCGGAGCGCGCGTTCTCGATCTCCACCTCGACGCGGTTGAGGGCCTGACGGGCGTCGTCGCGGAACTCGGCCTCGATCTCACGTTCGATGTCTTCGGTGCTCGGGACGTGCATGGGGGCTGGCATGACGCACTTCCATTTCTTCGCGGTGCGGGAACCATGGTGCGCGTCACCATACCGCCCTGGAGGAGTGCCGCAAAGGCCCGAAAGCCGCTCCGAGCGCCAGGGCCGGACATCGGTACGCGGGTGTGCGGTGACAAGTCCGGCACCGGCGGTGTAAGAACGGCGCTCGGTGACCGCGCCTATCCTTCGCGGTCGCGATCGGCCCGCATTCGGAACCTTCGGCGTGCACCCAACTCTGACGACCTACATCGCGCGGCATTTCCTGATTGCCCTGGGACTCACCGTCCTGGTGGTGTCCGGCGTCATCCTGTTGTTTGATATCATTGAGTTGTTGCGGCGGACCGCCAAGGTGCCAGAGGCAACCCTGGGCTTGGTGGCGACGTTGGGCCTGCTTCGCCTGCCGCTGGTCGTGCAGACGGCACTGCCGTTCGTCTTTCTGGCGGCGGCCTTGATCTCGTTCTGGCGGCTGGCGCGGTCGAGCGAGCTGGTTGTGGTTCGGGCGGCCGGTGTGTCCGTGTGGCAGGTGCTGCTGCCCATGTTCGCCCTGGTGCTGGTCCTGGGGGTGATCAATGTGGGCGTGCTCAACCCGATCGCCGCCGCGCTGTACACCCAGTTCGAACGGGTCGGGAAGACGGTGGGTCTGGGCGCCGACAGCCCGTTCTCCCTGTCGCGCGGTGGGTTATGGCTGCGCGAGGCACGAGACGACGGGTACGTCGTGATCCACGCCCGCGAGGCCCGCAACGAGGACTCCGTCCTGCTGCTGAACGAGGTCATGGTCCTGAGTATCGGTCCCGACGACGTGCCGGACCGGCGCATCGACGCGCGATCGGGCCGGCTTGCGGACCAGGAAATCGTCCTCGATCAGGCGCTGATCTCGGTGCCGGGTCAGGCGCCCGAGCACCGGGACACCCTGGCCGTGCCCACCGAGTTGTCCGTGCCGGCCATTCAGGAGAAGTTCGCGGCGCCGGAATCCATTTCGTTCTGGGATTTGCCGGCGTTCATCGCCTTCTTTGAATCGGCCGGATTCTCGGCCGACGAGCACCGGATGCATTGGTACGCCCTGTTGGCCTCGCCGGCGATGCTGTGTGCCATGGTCCTGCTGGCCGCCGTGTTCGGGTTCAACTCAAGCCAACGGCGCGGCGGCTGGTTGTTCCGCGTGATCGGCTGCACGGTGACCGGATTCCTCGTCTACTTTTTTTCCCAGGTCACTTATACCCTGGGCCAGTCTCAGACGCTGCCGGTCGGTCTGGCGGCCTGGTCGCCAACCCTGGTCGCCGGCCTGCTGGGGCTGGCCGTGCTGTTCCATCTCGAGGACGGCTGAACGAAACGGTCCGCAGTGGCGAAAGCGAAGGTCGGATGCATTATTCCTCAGGCGACGCGCGACCCTCGGTCATTGACCGGGCCTTCCATCTGCTGTGCACGCCCGGGGCGGTCGCCCTGACGGTCCTGGCCATCACCGGCGCGCGGCTGTGGCTGTTGACGGCCGACGCGGCACCGCCGGTGACCCCCGGCGAGGCCGAAGTGTGGCTGATGGGACTCGATCCCAGGCCGGCATGGCCGGACTCGGGGCCGCTGCTTCCGTGGCTGGTGCGCCTGGTGAGCACGTGGTGTGGGACAGAGGCCGAATGCCTACGGCTGTTGGCGCCCGTGGCTCAGGGAATGGCCACATGGTGCCTCTACCATATCGGCGCCGCGCTGTTCGATCGCCGCACTGGATTCTGGTGTATGGTCGTGCACGCGACCCTACCAATTGTCTTCTGGGACAGTCTGTTCATTGGTCCAGTGGCCGTGCTGGCGTCGCCCTGGGCGCTGGCCTTGCTGGCGCTGGGCCGGACCATGACCGTGGACCAACGGCTTACGGACTGGGTTGGCCTGGGTGTGGGGATCGGCGTCGGTGTCTTGATCCATCCACTGATGCTGCTGTTCGTGCCGCTGGCGCTTGTCTTCCTTTTGTTGTCCGGAACAGTCACCCGCCTGCCGTGGCGGCCCGGCCCCTATGTCGCCGTTCTGACCGCGCTGGCGTGCGCGTGGCCCGACATCATGTGGAACGCGGCGCATGACTGGCAGGGGTACCGGGCGTCGCTCGTCGCCCTGGACGATGCCATGACCCGCCTGCCGGAGACATTGGACTCTCTGGCCATGGATCTGGGCGCATTGCTGCTGTTGCTTGGGCCGGTCATGGTCGCGATGGTGGCGCTGCTGACTGTGCGGCTCCCGCTGGAGATCATGCGCGGCGCCCTGCGGGACTTCCGCGCGCGCCTGTTGATGCTGTTCAGCGTCCCCGTTCTACTAGCGGCGCTGGCTTTTGGCGGGCTTGCTGAGGGGTCCGCGACTCTGTTCGGCCCGGCCGTGCCGGCGACCGTCGTTCTTGTCACCGCGTGGCTTGTCGTGCGGGATCGGGTGGGGTGGGTGCGGCTTATCGCGATCACCAATATCCTGCTGATCGGGCTCGTGTGGCGGGGTCCCGAAGTGGCCACCCGCGCGGGGTGGGTGGTCCCGGCCGGCTTCGGCACCATGGCCGAGGGCGTTGGCTGGGCTTCGGCCGGCCCATGGCTTGAGGGCCTGGCGGAGGCCTACGAGGGTCAGGGCCTGGGGGTGGCGGGCGACGACGCGGCCATCCTGGCCTACCAGGCGGCGCGGCGCGGTCTCGAGATGCGGGTGATCGGAACCGGTCTGGACACGGTCGATGCCTTCAACGGGATTCTGGTGATGCCGGCCGCGCTGGCGGATGCCGGCGGCGACATCCGTGGCCGGCTCACCATCACCCTGCCCGACGGGCGGCGCCGGGAGTGGGCGGCCGTCCGGGTGGAGGAGTGAGTGCCGCCATGACGATGCAAAGCTGGGATGCCTCGCCGAGAGGGGGCTGGTGGTGCCCGGGTTTCCTCGCGCTGGTGATGGTGTTCGTGGCGTTTCCGCACGTGGATTTGGCGGTCAGCGCCCTGTTCTACGATCCCGCGACGCAGCGGTTCGTCACCGAAGGCCCCCTACTGAACCTGATCCGCAAGGGTGTGCCGCCGATCCTGTACGCGGTGCTGGTGTTTCTTGCCCTGGTGTGGGCCGGTGATCGCCTGATCCCCGGGCCTCGGGCGACGTGGCCGACGGGCCGACAGCTCGCCTTTCTCGTGCTGAGTCTGGCCCTGGGGCCGGGGCTCATCGTCAACGGGCTCTTCAAGGAATTCTGGGGCCGGGCGCGCCCCAACGACATCACGCTTTTCGGGGGCGAGGCCGACTTCACACCCGCCTGGATGATCGCGGACCACTGCGCGACGAACTGCTCGTTCGTCTCCGGCCATGGCGCCATGGGGTTCTGGGTCATCGCCTTTGCCCTGCTGGTGCCGACGCGGTGGCGGCGGCGCGCCGTGGTGGCGGCGCTCCTGTTCGGGGCCGTGGTCGGTGGCGCGCGCATCGTCGTCGGCGGCCACTTCCTGTCGGACATCGTTTTCGCCGCAGTGATCGTCATTGCCCTGACGGTCTGGCTCCACCGCCAGTTTTTTTGGGACCACTGATCGGCCTCGTCCCCTATCGTCCGTCCCCGTCCGGATCGGGAAGCGAGACGGGCGGCGTCTCGGGATGGCTGCCTTTGTCCAGCCGCATGGTGGCTTGATCCGGAGTCATGACGTCCGGGCCGTCCACGGCGGAGCGGCCCATGGCCGCCAGGCGATCCACATGCAGGTGCGCGGGCGGCGCGTTGCCGTCCTTGTCGACCCCGAAATAGAGCGTCGTGTGCGGGAACGGGATTTCGATTCCAAGCTCGTCGAAGCGCATCTTCATACGGCGGTTGAACTCGCGGCCAACCCACCACTGCATGATCGGCTTGGTCTTGATGCGGGCCTTGATGATCACGGCCGAGTCCGCGAAGCCGTCGACGCCCAGCACCTCCAGCGGCTCAAGGATCGAGGGACCGTAGTCGGCGTCGTCCTGCATCCCGGCCCCGATCTCTTTCAGCACCTGGGTGACGTGATCGGTGTTCTCGCGGTACGCCACGCCCACGTTCATCAGGTAGTACGAGAAGTCCTTGGTCATGTTGGTGACCGTGTCCACGTTGCTGAACGGGACAGTGTGCAGGTTGCCCGACAGGTCGCGCAGCCGCAGCGAGCGGATCGACATCGCCTCGACCACACCGGCCAAACCCGCAACCTGAACCACGTCGCCGACAGAGACTGTGTCCTCCAGGAGGTTGAACACACCGCTGATCACGTCCTGCACCAGCTTCTGCGAGCCGAAGCCGATGGCCAGGCCCACCACGCCGGCGCCGGCCAGCAGCGGAGCGATGTCGATGCCCAGCTCCGACAACAGGATGAGGGCCACGACCACCACAAGGAACACGGTCAGGACGTTGCGCAACAACGGCAGCAGGGTCCGTTCCCGCTGGCCGCGCTCGACCAGATTGCCTTGGGTGTCTGTCGACGACAGGTATCGCTGGATGGCGTAGTTGACGCCTTCCCACAAGGCGATCGAGATCATGAACACGATGCCGATGTTGAAGGCCATGCTCACCAGCCGCAACCCGAAGCCCTCGCTCAGCCAGGCCACGATGCCGATGTGCCAGGACTCCAGCACCAGCAGCAGGGCGCCGACCAGCAGAACAAGGCGCAGCGCGGACGTGAGGATGCCCACATACCGACGCGCCCTTTGGCGGGCCGCGCGGTCGAACCGATTGGTGGTGTGAAGCTGCATCATGGCGCGGTCGCGCAGCCTCTGCACCCATCCGAACACGATCACGGTCAGGAGGCAGACAAGGGCCGTCTTGACCGTGGCCCACCCGGCCAGCGCGAACCACTGTTCGGAATCCACGACCCAGACGAAGAAGATCCCGGCGGCGTAGGCGGCCGCGAGCACGTGCCAGATGTCCGCCAGAATCCGCAGCAGGCCGCCAACCCAGAAGGTTGAGGCCGGTCCCGCCACCGCGACACGGCGGATCACCCGCTTACCGGCGTGGCGCAGGCTGAACAGGGTGATGACGGTGAAAACCAGGACGATGAACCCGATGACATGCACGAACAGGTCCCGGCCGCCCGGCGGCATCCCGAACAACCGGGCCACCTCGACCGCGAGATAGCCGAACACCATGGTTCCGGCGATGCGCTGCAGGCCGCGAAACAGCACGTAAGCCGCGTCGTCCGATACCGGCACAAGGCGGGCCGCCGTGTCCTTGGGCGAGAACAGGCTGCGCAGAATGAGCGTCACCGCCCGCTTCAGGACCACGGTGGTAATGACGGCAGCAGCCACGAGTTCGGTGCGCAGGTCCGCGTCGATCAACGGCATGGAGGCCTGGGCGGCGACGGCGAAGATCAGGATGGGCAGCAGGCTGAGCAGCAGGCGCGTCACCAGGATGGCCACCCGCCGCCCACCGGTCGCTTCGGTCGCCTTCCCTTTCAGGTTGCGGACCGCACCGCGTAGCGCGAAACGCGCGAGGAGGGCCGCCACAACGCCGGCGAGCACCACCAAGCCGATCTGCCAGGCGAGACTGATCCAGGTCCCACGGATGTCGTCGTCGAATTGCAGCACCAGCCAGTCGAGCACCTGGGGCGCCTGATTGGCGATATCGCTGGCCCAGACGGCGTTCTCGTAGAGATCGTGCACCAGGTCCGTCAGAACCGAGATTTCCGGCGCCAAGATAGGCAAGGGCGCGGTCGTTTCCTTGCTTTCGCCGGACGACGAGTCCTGTGTCGTGCCGCCGTCACCCTCTGAGCCCTCCGACGGAGAGGTCCCGTTTCCGCCGGACACGGCCCCGAGCGTGGCGGCGGCCAGCCCGGCCAAGCCTGGCATCACCGGTTTTTGCGGTTTGTCGGCCGTTTGCTCGGTATTGGCCGATGGCTCGGCAGGGGCCTCTGCTGGGTCGGCGGCCCGCAGGACCTCGATCAGGGCCTGCCGAAGCTCGGGGTCGCGCAAGACGGTGGCAAGGGCCTCGACATCGGATTGCGAAGAGCCGGCGGGGGGCGCGGCCCCGGACTCTGGCGTCTCTGGGGCGGGGGCGGCGCCGTTTGCCGCCTCTTTCGAGGCCTCGTCCGTCGCCTCGGCCGGCGTGCCCCCGGGAACGCTGGCGCCCGCGCCCGCCGGGGCCTCGGCGGCGGTCTCGACCTCGGCCGTGCGGGCATCGATGATGTCCTGTAGCACCTGTTGCTGTTCGGGACCCAACTGGGCCTGGCCGCCGGCGGGGATACTCGCGATCAGCACAGCGGAAAGAACGAGCACCATCGTCATCACGACGGATCGGACGGCCCGATCGGAGACCCTGCGAGACAAGAACACGGTACAGTTCCTCAAGGACGAGTTGACCGGATGCGGAGCCGGCCCAGGGGTACAAAAGGGGATGGCGGGCGCGCGGCGCTCCAAGCGGGCAACCACCTGGGCTCAGCATCGGCGATACGGCGACGCCATTTCAACCGGTCACAACGCTCGCAACGGCCGGGGGCGCCAGCCCGGTCCCCCCATCATGGCTTGCGCGGCGGTGACCTGGGCCAGCAGGCGGTCCCGGTCCTTCGGCAACGTACCGGCCAGGGCGAGGGCGTTCGAGGCGTGGTTGGAGCGGAAGATCACCGGCGCCGGCGGGTGCAGATGCTCCAGGAACAGCCGTTGTTCGGCCAGGATGGCGGCATCGTCCTGAAAAGTGAAGGACGCGCCGTCGCGCGTCATCTGCTCCAGGAACGGCCCGTGGCGTTCGGGCTCAAGGTAGAGCTGTAGCGTGGACAGGTAGGCCGGTGGCGCTTGGTTGATCAGCGCCGCCGTGGCGGTGATGTGGTCCTCCCAGCCCTCGGCGCCGGCCAGCCCCAGGATCACGGTGGCCGAGACCTTCAGTCCGGCCGCCCGAGCCTTGTTCAACGACGTGACCATGCCGTTGACCGAGGCCCCTTTGGTAATGCGCCGCAACACCGCCGGCGATCCGGACTCGACCCCCAGGTACACCAGGCTCAGCCGCGCGGCCTTCAGGCGCTCCAGGTCCTCGGGGGATTTCTTCAACAGGTTGGCCGGCGTGGCATAGGCCGACACCCGGGCCAGGTTCGGGAACCGCGCCATCAGGCGCCCCAGAATGGCCAGCAGATGGTCGGTCGGCAGCACCAGGGCATCGCCATCGGCCAGGAAAATCCGGTGTGCCGCCGGCCAGGCGCGGGCGGCCGCGTCGATGTCGGCGAATACATCATCGAGGGGGCGGGGCCGATAGACCTTGCTCCGGTACATCGAACAAAAGGCGCAGCGGTTGAAACTGCACCCCAGGGTGGCCTGGATGATGAGGTTGTTGCCTTCCGACGGCGGCCGATAGAGCGGCATGTCATAGGCGAACATGGGCGGTCCCTCCGACTCCGGTTCCGGCTCACGCGGTCAGTATGGTGATCAGATCGGTCTCGGCGGGCCAGCCCGCAAGCAGGGTCGCACGATCGCCGTGGTCGTAGTCGGCGAACTCGAACCCGGGCGCCACGGTACACCCCAGCAAGGCCCACCGTCCGCCGGGCACCAAGCGGGCGCCCTGCCAGACGCCGCGCGGGACCACGACCTGCGGGCGTTGGCCGGCCGCCAGATCCGCCCCGATCAGCACCCGTTCGGACGTCCCGTCCGGGTGCAGGTGCACCTGCTCGACCGAATCGCCGGCGTAGTGGTGGAACACCTCGTCGCTGGCCAGCCGGTGCATGGCGGAGACAGTCTCCGGCGTCAGCAGGTAGTAGATGGCCGTCGAGACACAGCGGTCATGGCTCGCCGCGCGCTCGGCGGCCCGGTACGTCTCGCGGAAGTAGCCGCCCTCGGCCGGGTGCGGTTCCAGCCCCAGCAGGCGGATCACATCGGCGGCGGTCAGGGACTCGGCGCGGTCCTGAACGGTCATGGGCACCCTCACGGCGGATCGGATGGCGCAAAAAGCCGGGCCGTTTCTCGACCATTTGCGGGATAGGGGCAAGTGCCGTAAGAGTATCGGGCCGGGCGTGGTGACGAGACCGGGGCGCCTGATCGGCGTCGCGTCGGATTTTAGCGAGCGAGGCAACCGATGTCTTTTTTGTCTTTTTTGTTCGGGGAACAGGAGAACGCGCCGCCGCCCGACCCCTATTGGCAACGGGATTCCTCGCTGAAGTTCTACCGCCTCCTGGGGTTGCGCCCGGGGCGTCCGCCGAAGCTGAAGGGCGCCGGCGGTGTCTTTGCCGTCTTCCACAGGGGCGTCAAGCCGGGGTGGGTCTATGTCGGCGCCACGCGTGACCTGGGGGCCGCCGTGGAACGGCTCCAGGATCACCCCGAGGTCTCGGAGATGGAAGCGCGGGGCGGCCTGTACATCACCTGGGCCTTTATCAAGGACGACAAGCGCGACGGCGTCGTCGCCTACCTGCGCGAACAGTTGAAGCCCGAGATCGTCGATCCGGAGATGGATCGGGAGATGGGCTGCAACCCCGACAAGGCGAAGCCCATTCCCGTCCAGCGCCCGTGGTAGCTACCCCGGCAGCGACACCGTGGCTGTCGCCTGCGCGGCCAGGCCTTCGCCGCGGCCGGTGAATCCCAGCTTTTCCGTGGTCGTCGCCTTGACGCTGACGCGCCCGCCGTCCAGCCCGAGGATTTCGGCGATCCGCGCGGCGATGGCCGCGCGGTGCGGGCCGACCTTGGGCCGCTCGCAGATCAGGGTCAGGTCCAGGTGGAGAATGCGCCCGCCCAGGGCCTCGACCAGACCCCCGGCATGACGCAGGAACACGTCGGAGGGCGCGCCCTTCCAGCGGTCGTCTGTGGGCGGGAAGTGGCGGCCGATGTCGCCGGCGGCGATGGCGCCATAGATCGCATCGGCCAGGGTGTGCAGGGCGACGTCGGCGTCGGAGTGCCCGACCAGGCCCTGGGAGTGCGGGATGGCCACCCCGCCCAGAATGACATGATCGCCGGGACCGAACGCGTGCACATCGAAGCCGTTGCCGACGCGGATCTCCCCCGGACCCTGAAAGCGGCGCTCGGCCCGCCGCAGGTCGTCCAGGGTGGTGATCTTGACGTTGTCCTCGGCCCCCGGCACCAGCCGCACCGACTCGCCGGCCGCTTCCAGCACGGCCGCGTCATCGGTGAGGGCCTGGCCGGCGGCGGCGCGGTGCGCGTCCAGGATTGGGTGGTAGTGGAACGCCTGCGGTGTCTGCGCCCGCCACAAGTCCGCGCGGTCGACGGTGCCGGTGATGCGCCCGTCAGAGTCGGCGCGCTTGAGCGTGTCGGCCTGAGGCAGGGCGGGGATGACCCCGGCGTGGTCGTCCAGGGCGGCGATGACCCGGTCGATCACGCCCAGGCTGAGGAACGGCCGCGCGGCGTCGTGAATCAGCACCTGATCGGGGGCGAGATCCTCCAGGCTCTCCAGGCCCAGCCGCACCGAGTCCTGCCGCTCGGCCCCGCCCGGCACCGGCTCCAGCAGGTCCAGCCCGCGCGCCGCCTGCTCGTACAGCGGCCGGTCGTCGGGATGGATCACCACGCGGACGGCGGTGACGTCCGGGTGGGCGGCGAAGGTGGCGAGGCTGTGGCGCAGGATGGGGCGCCCGCCCAGGGTCAGGTACTGCTTGGGCAGTTGCCCACCCAGCCGATAGCCGCGCCCGGCCGCCACCACCAGGGCGACGCGCCTGGGTCCGCCCTTCCGTTTTTCGCCCGACTCCTGCGTCATGGCCGCCCGGTTCCTTTCGGTCTTTGGGGTGTGTTTGCACGCCCGGCGCTGGGCCGGGGCGGCGCAGGGTAGTGGATTCCGCTCCGCCGGGAAATCCTCATCGCCCCCGATGAACGGCTCGCGTTGTGGAGCCCCGGGCGCCGCGCTATAGTCCCCGCATGGTGAACACGCTCGGCTTCCATCTCGCCGCCGTCTTGTCGTTGCTGCCGGCGGCTTTCCTGCCTCTGTGGCGCGCCGCCCGCCCGGCGTGGCAGGCGGCGGTCACGGTGTTGGCGGCCATGGGGCCGACCTTCTGGGTGACGTGGCAGCTCTCGGCAGGATGGCACACAGGCTTTTCAGCTACCCTTTGGGTGGCCGTCGCCACCAGCGCCCTGTTGTTCTTCATGGTGACCATGGTCAACCGGTACGCGTGGCGGCTGGCGCCGCTGATCATGCCGTATCTGGCGATTCTCGGGGTGCTGGCGACGATCTACGCCGCCGACCCGGGGCCGGTCCTGCCGATGGAGGGACGGGCGCCGCCCTTGTGGCTGGTGTTCCATATCCTGGTGTCGGTGGTCACCTACGGCCTGCTGACCGTTTCCGCCGTGGCGGCCCTGGCGGCGTTCCTTCAGGAGCGGGCGTTGAAACGCAAGCGGCCGACGCGCCTGACCCGCCTGCTGCCGCCGGTGGCCGACTCCGAGCGGGTGTCCGTCGGCCTGCTGGCGGTGAGCGAGGCCGTGTTGGGTCTCGGGCTGATCAGCGGCATGGCCGTGTCGTATTTCACGGCGGGCACGGTGCTGGTTCTCGACCACAAGACCCTGCTGTCGTTCCTGGCCTTTGCGGTCATCGGCGGCCTGCTGGCCGCGCACCGATGGGCCGGCGTGCGCGGACGTGTCGCGGCCCGTTACCTTTTGCTCGCATACCTGCTGCTGACTCTCGCCTTTCCCGGCATCAAGTTTATTTCGGCGGTGGTCGCCTGACCCCATGGACCACGCAGCCGGCCGTGAGGCGACCGGATGTGGCCAAATTTTGAACGCGATGCTGCATATTGGCTCGCCAGATGCCCAATCCCTGTGCATAATGCGCCACCAATCACACGACCCTGGTCGCCGTTGGGTCGCTGATCCATCCCGGCCAAGCAAAATCGCCCATGTCCCTTCGCATCGGCTCCGTGCATCTGGACACGCCCGTAGTCCTCGCCCCCATGTCGGGCATCACCGACCGGCCGTTCCGCCAGTTGGCGCACCACTTCGGCTGTTCGCTGTCGTTTTCCGAGATGATCGCCAGCGGCCGGGTCGCCTCGCGCCATGACGAGACCCTGCGCATGGGCGAACCCGGCGCCGCCACCGGCCCGGCCGCCGTGCAGCTGGCCGGCTGCGATCCCCGGATCATGGCCGAGGCCGCCCGGATCTGTGTCGACCGGGGGGCCGCGATCATCGACATCAACATGGGCTGCCCGGTGAAAAAGGTGGTCAAGGGGCAGGCGGGCGCGGCGCTGATGCGCGACGAGCCGCTGGCCGCCAGCATCATCGACGCCGTGGTCAAGGCGGTGGACGTGCCGGTGACGCTGAAAATGCGCGCCGGCTGGGACCCGGCCCACCGCAACGCGCCCCGGCTGGCGCGGATCGCCGAGGACCTGGGTGTGCGGCTGATCACTGTGCATGGCCGCACGCGCGACCAGATGTACGGCGGCCGGGCCGACTGGGCCTTTATCGGCGAGGTCAAGGCGGCGGTGTCGGTGCCCGTCATCGGCAACGGCGACGTCGCCACGGTCGCGGACGCGCGGCGGATGCTGGCTGTCTCCGGCGCCGACGGCGTGATGGTCGGACGCGCCGCCCAGGGCCGCCCCTGGCTGCCCGGCTTGATCGGTGGAGCGTTGGCCAGCGGCATCACTCCGCCGGAGCCCGATCTCGCGACCCGGGGAGAGATCGCCGTGCAGCACTTCGACGCCCTGGTCGCGCACTACGGCGCCTATCGCGGGCTGCGCCTGGCCCGCAAGCACATGGCCTGGAGCACGGCGGGCCTCCGCGACGCCGCGATATTCCGCCAGGCATTCAACCAGGACACCGACCCGCACCGGGCGCGTGACCGGTTGCTGGCCTTCTGGAGCTCCGCCCGGATGGACGATGACAGCGTGACCGATCCCCTCGAACCGGAGCGCGACGCCGCATGAGCCGGCCCCTGAAGATCATCGACGGCGGGCGCCCGACGCCCGAGCCTCCCCTGGATGCCGTGTCCGTCCTCAACGCCATTGCCTCGGCCGTTCTGGTCCTGGACCAAGCGGACCGGGTGGTGTTCGTCAACGCCGCCGGCGAGCAGTTGTTCGAAAGCAGCCTCGGCCACCTCAAGGGACTGGCGCTGGAGGACCTGGTGCCCCGCGACAGTCAGACCTTCGCCCTGATCCACCAGGCGCGGCGCGACAACAGCGCCGTGTCGGAATACGAGGTGGAGTTGGACACCCCGCGCACCGGGCCGCGCGTCATGACCATCCAGGTCTCGCCTCAGGTGGAAATGCCGGGGTGGGTGGTGGTGCAGTTCCAGGAGCACTCCAAGGCCCTGCGGATCGGCCAGCAGATGCTCAGCCGGGGGGCGGCGCGGTCGGTGTCCGCCATGGCCCGCCTGCTGGCGCACGAAGTGAAGAACCCCCTGTCCGGCATTCGCGGGGCGGCCCAGTTGCTCGACCAAAACGTCGCCGAGGCCGACCGCGTGCTGACCCAACTGATCCGCGACGAGACCGATCGGATCGTTGCCCTGGTCGACCGCATGGACGTGTTCTCGGACGGCGGCACCCTAAGCCGCGAGCCCATCAACATCCACCAGGTGCTGGAGCACGTCCGGCGGGTGGCGGAGAACGGGTTTGCCCGGGGCGTCCGGTTCATCGAATCCTATGATCCGTCGCTGCCGCCCGTGTTCGGCAACCGGGATCAACTGGTGCAGGTGTTCCTGAATCTGGTCAAGAACGCCGCCGAGGTGGTGCCGGCGGAGGGCGGCGAGATCGTGCTGTCCACGGCCTACCAACACGGCCTGCGGTTGGCGGCGCCGGGGTCCGGTGATCGCATGGACCTGCCGTTGGTCATCACCGTCCGGGACAACGGCCCCGGTATCCCCGAGGACATTCGCGGCCATCTGTTCGAGCCCTTCGTGACCAACAAGCCGTCGGGCAGCGGCCTCGGTCTTCCGCTGGTGGCCAAGATCGTCACGGACCATGGCGGTATCGTCGAATTCGACACCCAGCCGCGCCGAACGGTGTTTCGGGTCGTGCTTCCCATGGCGCCGAGCGAGCGACCCCCGCGCCCCCGGGAGACACACGCGGAGGGGCAGGCATGAACGAGGCGATTCAACAGCACCAACCGGACATCGTGGCCCCGTTGCTGGAGGAACCGTCGGCGTCCGGGCGTACCATCCTGATTGCCGACGACGACCGCGCCATCCGCACGGTGCTCAGCCAGGCGCTTGGGCGGGCCGGCTACGAGGTGCGCACCACCGGCACGGCAGCGACCCTGTGGACCTGGGTCTCCGACGGCGCCGGTGATCTGGTGATCACGGATGTCGTGATGCCGGACGAGAACGGGCTCGACCTGATCCCGCGCATCAAGAAAATCCGTCCCGACCTGCGCATCATCGTCATGAGCGCGCAGAACACGCTGTTGACCGCCGTCAAGGCGACCGAGCGCGGGGCGTTCGAGTATCTGCCCAAGCCGTTCGACCTGACGGAACTGGTTGGCGTGGTCCGCCGCGCCTTGTCGGCACCGCCGCAGCCCGTTCCGGGAGCGGACGGCGATCGCTCGCAGGACGAGGGGCTGCCCCTGATTGGTCGCTCCGCCGCCATGCAGGAGATCTACCGCACCCTGGCGCGCCTGATGAACACGGACCTGACGGTCATGGTCACCGGCGAGTCGGGCACCGGCAAGGAACTGGTGGCGCGGGCGCTGCACGACTACGGCAAGCGTCGCACCGGTCCCTTCGTGGCCATCAACATGGCGGCCATTCCCCGCGACCTGATCGAATCCGAGCTGTTCGGCCATGAGAAGGGCGCCTTCACGGGCGCCACGACGCGCGGTGTGGGGCGGTTCGAGCAGGCCGATGGCGGCACGCTGTTCCTGGACGAGATCGGCGACATGCCGCCGGAGGCGCAGACCCGACTGCTGCGGGTCTTGCAGGAGAACGAGTACACGACCGTCGGCGGGCGCACCGCCATCCGGGCCAACGTGCGCATCGTGGCCGCCACCCACCGCGATCTGACCCAGCTCATCCGGCAGGGCCTGTTTCGCGAGGACCTGTTCTATCGCCTCAACGTCGTTCCCATCCGCCTGCCGGCCCTGCGCGAACGGCCCGAGGATATTCCGGAACTGGTGCGCCACTTTCAGGCCCAGATCATGGACGAAGGGTTGCCCGCCAAGATCCTCGATGCTCTGGCCATGGATCGCCTGAAACGGCACCGCTGGCCCGGCAACGTGCGCGAGTTGGAGAACCTGGTGCGCCGCTTGGCGGCCCTGTACTCGCAGGAAACCATCAGTGTCGATGTCATCGAGGCGGAACTGGCCACCGCGCCGCCGACGCCGGCCAATGGCGGCGGCACCAACGAGGGCCTGGGGAGCCTCGTGGAACGGCATTTGCGCGAGTACTTCGCCGCGCACGACGAGTCCTTGCCGCCATCGGGCCTGCATGATCGGGTTCTGCGCGAGGTGGAACGCCCCCTGATCGCGCTGTCCCTGGAGGCCACCCGAGGCAATCAGATCCGCGCCGCGCAGGTCTTGGGCCTGAACCGCAACACCTTGCGCAAGAAGATCCGCGAGTTGGACATCCAGGTCACCCGGGGGGTACGGTGACACAGAGGGCAGGGGAGGTCCAAGCCCATGCCCAAGCCGAACGCGATCCCCGAAAGCCGGGCGGAGCAGGAGGGGACACACTGACGCGCGGATCGATCAAGCGGCGCCTTCTGCGCCTCCGGATCTGGGCTCGACGTGCCCGCCTGACCCGCGCCTTGACGTGGGTGCTGGCGGTGGCGGCCGTGCTGTCGGTCGGCGCGACCACGGCGGTCCTGACCGGCCTGGGGCCAACGGTCAAGGACCCGGCCCTGATGCTGGGCCTTCTCAACGTCAATCTGGCGATCATGTTGGCGCTGGGCCTGGTGGTGGCCCGTCGCGTCGCCAAGGTTTGGGCCGCGCGGCGGAGCGGCGGCGCCGGGTCGCGGCTGCACGTCCGACTGGTGGTGCTCTTTGGCGTGGTGGCGATCACGCCGGCGATTCTGACCTCGGTGTTCTCGATCCTTGTGTTCCAGGTCGGGGTCCAGGGGTGGTTCTCCACCCGTGTCTCCACGGCCCTGGACGAGTCCGTGAAGGTGGCCCAGGCCTATCTGGCCGAACACCAACAGACCATCGCCAGCGATGTCATGGCCATCGCCAATGATCTGAACCGGGACTGGTTGCAGATCAGCCGCAATCCGGACCGCCTCAACCGCATCCTCAATGCCCAGTCGGCGCTGCGCAATCTGACCGAGGCGGTGGTGTTCGGCCAGGATGGCAAGGTGATCGGCCGCGCCGGGTACACGTTCTCCCTTCAGTTCGAGCAGGTGCCGTTCTGGGCCATGGAACGGGCCGACAGTGGCAACGTGGCCATCCTGACCGGCGAAAACGACGACCGGGTGCGCGGTCTGGTCCGGCTGGACACCCTGACGCCGCTCTATCTGTATGTGGGCCGCTTCGTGGATCCACGCGTTCTCGGGGCCATCGAAAGCACCGAACAGGCGGTCGACCAGTACCGCGAGCTGGAAGGGCGCCGGTCGGGGTACGAACTGACGCTCACCATGATCTTCGTCATGGTGGCGGTTCTTCTTCTGCTGGCCGCCGTGGCGGTCGGGCTGACGCTGGCGACCCGGCTGGCGCAGCCGATCATGAGTCTGGTCGACGCGGCGGACCGGATCCGGCAAGGCAACCTGCGCGTGCGGGTCAAGGAAACCGCCAACAACGACGAGATCGCCCTGCTGTCGCGCGCCTTCAACCGCATGACCGCGCAGATCGAAGCGCAACAGCGCAGTCTGCTCGATGCCAACAGCGAACTGGACGAAAAGCGGCGCTTCACCGAGACGGTCCTCGCCGGGGTCTCGGCCGGTGTCATTGCCCTGGACCGTGACGGGCTGATCGAGTTCGGCAACCGCTCGGCCAGCGACCTGCTCGGTGAGAGCCTTGACGCCTGGGTCGGTCGGCCCATCGACCGACTGATCCCCGACCTGAAGACCCTGATGGACCAGATCCGGGCGCGCCCCGACCGGCCCGCCCAGACCGAGTCCGCCTATACCCATGGCGGCAAGACGCTGACCCTGCTGGTGCGGCTCAGCGCGGAACGCGGCGCCGAGGGGGCGGTGCTGGGGTACGTGCTGACCTTCGACGACATCACCGAGCTGCAACAGGCGCAGCGCAAGGCCGCCTGGGCCGATGTGGCGCGCCGTATCGCGCACGAGATCAAGAACCCGCTGACCCCCATCCAACTCTCGGCCGAGCGGCTGAAACGGCGCTACCTGCGGCAGCTGACCCAGGATCAGGACACGTTCGTCCAATGCACGGATACCATTGTACGCCACGTCGGCGACATCGGCCAGATGGTCGATGAATTCTCGGCCTTCGCCCGAATGCCGGCGCCCACCATGCGCCCGGAAACACTGAACGACATCGTTCGGCAGGCCATCGTCTTGCAACGCACGGCCTATCCCCGCATCACGTTCCAGGCCGAGGTGCCGGACCACCCGGTGCGTCTGGCCTGTGATGCACGCCAGGTGGCGCAGGCCCTGACCAACCTGCTGAAGAACGCGGTTGAGGGGATTGACGCGAGATTGGAAAAAGAAAAGGATCAATCCTCGGCGTTGCCCGGGAGCATCATTGCCCGCCTGGACGACGCGCCGGAGACGGTGACGATCATCATCGAGGACAACGGAAAGGGCCTGCCGACGGCGGACCGCAATCGCCTGACCGAACCCTATGTGACCACCCGGAGCAAGGGGACCGGCCTGGGTTTGGCGATTGTCCGCAAGATCCTGGAGGATCATCGTGGCACGCTGGTTCTCGGCGACAGGCCCGGGGGCGGCGCCCGGGTCGAGTTGGTGTTCCCGCGCGGCGGCGAGCATGACGGGGCCGCCGAAAGTGAAGGGGAACCGCAGGATGCCAAACACGTGGCGCCAGACGCCATGACGGCTACCATGGATGACAACATGACCAACAAGAATGAGGATCCGGGCTCTGATGCCCTGTCAGCCTGAGCATGGCGCACGATATCCTGATCGTTGATGACGAAAGCGACATCCGCATGGCCGTGGCCGGCGTCCTGGAGGACGAGGGCTACACGTGCCGCGAGGCCGTCGACAGCGACACCGCGTTGGCGGCCATCGCCGAGCGGAAACCGAGCCTTGTGATTCTCGACATCTGGCTGGAAGGCAGCCGGCTGGACGGTCTGGAGCTGCTGGACGAGGTTCTGCGCGACCACCCGCTGATGCCCGTGCTGATGATCAGCGGCCACGGTACGATCGAGACCGCCGTGGCGGCGATCAAGAAGGGCGCCTACGACTTCATCGAGAAGCCGTTCAAGACAGACCGCCTGTTGCTGATGGTCGAACGCGCCATTGAGGCCTTTCGTCTGAAACAGGAAAACGCCGAGCTGCGCATCCGCATCGGCGCCCAGAGCGACTTGGTCGGGGAAAGTGCGGCGATCGCCCAACTGCGCGCCGCCATCGCCAAAGTCGCCCCGACCGGCTCGCGCGTGCTGATCACCGGCCCGGCCGGCACCGGCAAGGAAGTCGCGGCCCGCATGGTCCATGCCCACAGCCGGCGCGCCGACCAGGCATTCGTGGTGGTCAACTGCGCCGCCATGCACCCCGACCGCATGGAAACAGAGCTGTTCGGCACCGAAGCCGGCGCGGACGGCGCCGACGCGCCGCGCAAGGTCGGACAGTTGGAGCAGGCCAACGGCGGCACGCTGCTGCTCGACGAGGTCGCGGACATGCCTCTGGAGACCCAGGGGAAGCTCGTTCGGGTGTTGCAGGAACAGACGTTCGAGCGTGTGGGCGGCAGCCGTCGGATCTCGGTGGACGTGCGGGTCATCGCCACCAGCCACCGTGACCTTCAGGAGGAAATCCGGCGCGGCCGTTTCCGCGAGGATCTGTTCTACCGTCTGGCCGTAGTGCCGTTGAAGGTGCCCGCCCTGATGGATCGGCGGGGGGACATTCCGGTGCTGGCGCGTCATTTCATGGAGACGGCCGCCCGCTCCGCCGGCATTCCACCGCGCCCGCTTGGCGAGGATGCCATGGCGGCCCTGCAGGCCTATGACTGGCCCGGAAATGTGCGCCAGTTGCGGAACATCATCGACTGGTTGTTGATCATGGCGCCTGGCGAGGCGCGGGACGCCATCCGCGCCGACATGTTGCCCAACGAGATCAGCGCCCTCACGCCGGACACGCTGCGCCTGGAAAAGTCGCCCGAAATCATGACCCTGCCCCTGCGAGAGGCGCGGGAGATCTTCGAACGGGACTACCTGCTGGCCCAGGTCACCCGCTTTGGCGGCAACGTCTCGCGCACCGCCGAGTTCGTGGGTATGGAACGGTCGGCCCTGCATCGCAAACTGAAGAGCCTGGGCGTCGCCAGCAGCGGAGCGAACGCCTCCACCGCCAGTTCCGGCGGCGACGGCGCGGCCGAACCCGGCCTGACTCACTCGGCGCGCGGATCGGCCTCCTGACGCTACGGGCACAAAGGTCCCGGACCCATGAAAGTCATTGTCTGCGGCGCCGGCCAGGTCGGCTTCAGCATCGCCCGCTATCTGGCGTCCGAAGGCAACGACGTGACCGTCGTCGACCAGCGGCCAGACCTGATCCGACGGATCTCCGACAGCCTGGATGTGCAGGCCCTGGTGGGCTACGCCTCGTATCCCAGCGTCCTGGAGGCCGCCGGGGCGGCGGACGCCGAGATGCTGATCGCGGTGACCCACGCCGACGAAGTGAACATGATCGCCTGCCAGGTGGCGCACTCGCTGTTCCATGTGCCGACCAAGATCGCCCGCGTGCGGGCCCAGGACTACCTGCAGGACGAGTGGGCCAACCTGTTCAGCCGCGAGAACATGCCCATCGACGTCACCATCTCGCCGGAGATCGAGGTGGCCAAGGCCGTCATCCGCCGCCTGCGGGTGCCGGGGGCGATGGAACTGATTCCGCTGGCCCACAACAAGGTGCGCCTTCTGGGCGTGCGCTGCACCGACGACACGCCGGTCGTGTTCACGCCGTTGCGGCAGCTTTCGGTGCTGTTTCCCGAACTGTCCATCGTCGTCGTCGGCATCGTCCGCCAGGACCGGCCGATGGTCCCGTCTCCGGACGATCAGATGCTGCCGGGCGACGACGTCTATTTCGTCTGCGCGACGGAGCACCAGGCGCGGGCGTTGGCGGCATTCGGGCACGAGGAGCCGGAGGCGCGGCGCATTCTCGTTCTGGGGGGCGGCAATATCGGCCTGTTCCTGGCCCAACGCCTGGAGAGTGATTTCCCGCAGGTGTCGGTGAAGGTGGTCGAGCAGGATCGCGCCCGGGCGGAGTTCGTGGCCAAGACGCTGTCGCGCTCCGTGGTCATCAACGGCGATGTGCTCGACCAGGAGATCCTGGACGAGGCGAACGTCGAACAGACGGAAACCGTGGTGGCGGTTACCAACGACGACGAGAACAATATCCTGGCCTCACTGCTCGCCAAGCGCCACGGCTGCCAGCGGGCCATCACCCTGATCAACAAGTCCGCCTACAACCCCCTGGTCTCGACCCTGGGCGTGGACGTCGTCGTCAACCCGCGCAGCATGACGGTGTCGACCATCCTGCAGCATGTCCGGCGCGGCCGCATTCACAGCGTCCATTCCCTGCACGAGGGGTTCGGCGAGTTGATCGAAGCCGATGCGCTGGAAACCTCGGGGCTCGTCGGCCGACCGCTGCGCGAGGCGCGCCTGCCGGCCGGCGTCATCCTGGGCGCCGTGGTGCGCGGCGATCAGGTCATCAGCCCGCGCGGCTCGACCGTTCTGAAGGCCGGAGACCGTGTGGTGCTGTTCGCTTCCTCCGGGGCGATCAAGAAGGTCGAGAAGATGTTCTCGGTGCGGCTGGAGTTCTTTTAAGCGCCGAACGCAGGGCAGACCTGCCGCCGCGCTGTTTCATTGCCGGCCATTCTGGTCTAGATCCGGACGCACACGCCCGATCGCCGCCCCCCAGGAGGACCCATGTCTCGCGTTGCCTATGTCAACGGCCGATACCTGCCGCACGCCGAGGCGGCGGTTCACGTCGAGGATCGCGGCCTCCAGTTCGCCGATGGCGTCTACGAGGTCATTGCCATCGTCAACGGACGCCCGATCGATCTGGGCGGTCACATGACCCGCCTGGCCCGCTCGCTGCGGGAGTTGCGCATGGCCATGCCGATGCCGGCGCGCCCGCTCAGGATTGTCTTGCGCGAGGTGGTGCGGCGGAACCGTGTCCGGAACGGAATCGTCTATCTGCAAGTCAGTCGGGGCGCCTACAAGCGCGACCATCCCTTTCCGCCGCCGTCTGTTTTGCCCTCTCTGGTAGTCACCGCCCGCTCTGGCGTCGCCCCATCGGCGAGCATGGTGGAGAATGGGGTGGGCGTCGTCACCGTGGCGGACCAGCGGTGGGCAAGGCGCGATATCAAGTCGGTGTCGTTGCTGCCCAACGTGCTGGCCAAGCAGCACGCCAAGGACATGGGGGCCTATGAGGCCTGGCAGGTCGACCGCGACGGCTTCGTGACCGAGGGGACCTCCACCAACGCCTGGATCGTCACCCAGGATGGAACCCTGGTCACCCGCCCCCTGGGCCACGACATCCTGGCCGGCATCACGCGCGACGCGGTCCTGCGGTTGGCGCGGGAGGCCGGCCTAACGGTCGAGGAACGCCCGTTCACGGTGGACGAGGCACGGGCGGCACGGGAAGCGTTCATCTCCAGCACCACGGCGGCCGCGCTGCCCATCGTGCGGATCGACGACGCCGTGATCGCCAACGGCGTGCCGGGCAGCATCACGCGCCAGGTCTGGGACCTGTACGAGGGCTACATGGCCGGCCCCGGCGCCGAGGACTGGATCGACGGATGAGTGACATCGGCGCCAAACCTGGGCGCGCGCCGGCCGGGCTGCCGACGCCGCGCGCCATCCTGTTCGACTGGGACAACACCCTGATCGATTCCTGGCCCGCCATCCATCGGGTGATCAACACCTGCATGGCGCACATGGGCCATCCGCTGTGGACGTTCGAGGAGACCAGGCGCCGTGTGGGCCGTTCCATGCGGGATACGTTCCCGGAGATGTTCGGAGAGCGGTGGACCGAAGCGCGGGACGTGTTCCTGAATGCCTTCAAGACCGTGCATCTCGAGATGCTGACCGTGCTGGACGGCGCCGAGCCCATGCTGCGCGGATTGGCGGCGCGGAACGTGCCGATGGGTCTGGTGAGCAACAAGACCGGCGCGCTGTTGCGCCGCGAGGTGGAGGCGCTCGGCTGGGGATCCTTGTTCTTCGCCCAGGTGGGGGCAGGGGATGCTGCCCGCGACAAACCGGCGCTGGAGGCGATCGAGCTGGCGCTGCGGACCGCGCCGATCGAACTGCGCCCCGGACCGGAAATCTGGCTGGTCGGCGATTCGCCCACCGACATGGCGTGTGCCTATGCGTGCGGTCTGACGCCGGTGCTTCTCCGACCCTGGGCGCCGGAGGCGGACGAATTCGGCCCGTATCCCCCCCTTGTGCATCTTTCTCGCGGCGACCAACTTTTGGACATGCTCGACGACACCCGGACGGCGGCACCGTGACACGCCGCGTTTGAGCCGGGGAAAATGCGAGCGGGGGGCACGGTTCTTTCGAGTGCGGATGGAGAGTCGAAACGACTCGGTGTACAGGGACGTGCATGGCGGAAGAGCTAATAATAACAACCTAAGAGAAAAAACAGAAAAAGAGGAGCCTCGACATGCCCAACGAGAAATCTCAGAATGTTCAGGACGTCTTCCTGAACTATATCCGAAAAAACAAAACGCCGGTGACGGTGTTTCTCGTCAATGGGGTCAAGCTGCAAGGTATTGTCACTTGGTTTGACAATTTTTCCCTGCTTCTCCGGCGGGATGGGCATACCCAACTCGTCTACAAGCACGCCGTCTCGACCATCATGCCCAGCACGCAGATCCAGCTCTTCGAAAACAAACCCGAGGACGGGGCCGAAGCCTGACCGTGGCTAGCAAACCATTCGAGTACGAGGGGCCGCCGGCCCCGACCCGGGCCTTGGTCGTCCATCCCCATCTGCGCGGCGCGGCCGGAGCCGGTCAGACGCGCGATCCCGGCGCCAGATTGGAGGAAGCCGTCGGCCTGGCCGGCGCCATCCACCTGGACGTGGTCGCAGCGGAAGTGGTGCCCATCACCAAGCCGCGTCCGAGCACCCTTTTGGGCGGTGGCGCGGTCGAACGGCTCGGGGAGTTGATCCGGGCCGAGGCGATTGAGGTGGCCATCATCGACAATCACTTGTCGCCCATTCAGCAGCGCAACCTTGAACGTGCGTGGTCGTGCAAGGTGATCGACCGCACCGGGCTGATCCTGGAAATCTTCGGCGAACGGGCGCGCACCCGGGAAGGCCAGTTGCAGGTCGAACTCGCGCACCTGTCCTACCAACGCAGCCGCCTGGTGCGCAGTTGGACCCACCTGGAGCGGCAGCGCGGTGGCCTGGGTTTCATCGGCGGCCCCGGTGAGTCGCAGATCGAAATCGACCGCCGGCTGATCGGCGAACGCATCGTCCACCTGCGCAAGCAGTTGGAGGAGGTGACTCGCACCCGCGAACTGCACCGCGCCGCGCGCCGCCGGGTGCCGTACCCGATTGTCGCCCTGGTGGGCTACACCAACGCCGGCAAGTCGACCCTGTTCAATCGACTGACCCGGGCGGACGTGCTGTCGAAGGACATGCTGTTCGCGACTCTCGATCCCACCATGCGCGGGTTGACGTTGCCGTCCGGCCGGCCGGTGATCCTCTCCGACACCGTCGGCTTTGTGTCCGACCTGCCGCACGAACTGGTCGCGGCCTTCCGGGCGACGCTGGAAGAGGTGATGGAGGCGGACGTCATCGTCCACGTGCGGGATGTGTCGGCCGTCGATTGCGAGGCCCAGAAGGCCGATGTCGAGGCTGTGTTGCGCGAACTGGATGTCGGCGCCGCCGTGGAGGCGGGCCTCATCGAGGCGCACAACAAGATCGACCGGCTGGGCGGCGAGGGGCGGGCGCGGCTGACCGCGTCCCTTCGCGAACGCCACCGGCAGGTTCCGGTCTCGGCGGTGACGGGCGACGGCATGGACGATCTGGTGGCGGCCATCGACCGGACCCTGGCGGCCGGACGTGTCGAGATGGACGTGGACCTGGATGCCGCCGACGGTGCCACGTTCGCGTGGGTCCATCGGCGCGGCGAGGTGTTGGCGCGCAGCGACGACGAGGCGGGGGTTCACCTGCGGGTTCGCCTGGACCCGCCAGACGCCGAGCGGCTGCGACGCCGCCTGGGCCTTGATCCGGCCGAGCCGGCGCCTTCTGACGCGGTGGCGTCGGGGGCCTGGGCGCCCTGAGCGTTGCGTGCGCGTGCGATCTACTAGTAGACTGGGCGCAGCGAAGGCGGCGGGCGAGGGGACCCATGGCCAGCACGGAGTCGCAACGCCGGTGGCGCGGCAAGAACCATCTGGTGAAGCGCCAACTCAACGTGATGGCGCGGGGACTCGTCCACGACTACCTGGATGAGATCGCCGCCGCGACCGATCTGCGCGGCAAGGGCGAGGCGGTCGCTTTCGCCGCGTTCGCGGTCCGCCTGCTGATGCAACAGGCGGCGTACGACCCGGCGGCGGCGCAACGCCTGGCCGACCTGTGCGAGACCTACCGCCGCGACCGGGATCTGTATCAGGGGTGAGGCCGGCCGGCGCTTGTGACCCGTCCCCCCTTGCCGTAAACAGCCCTGATGGTGCTTTCGATTTCCATTGCCGCCGTGGCGGACATCCTGCGCGAGGTCGCGGCGGCCGAGGTCCTGCCCCGCTTCCGCAACCTCTCTGATGCCGACATTCGCGCCAAAACCTCCCCCCAGGACCTGGTGACGCGGGCCGATCTGGAGGCCGAGCGGGTGCTGGGACAGCGGCTGCCGGACCTGTTGCCGGGGTCCGTGATGGTGGGCGAGGAGGGAGTGTTCGCCGATCCCTCCGTTCTCGACCGCATGAGTGGGGACGCGCCGGTCTGGGTGGTCGATCCGGTGGACGGCACCGGCAATTTCGCGCGGGGTGAGCCCACGTTCGCGCTGGTCGTCGCCCTGGTGCACCGGGGGCAGACCGTGGCCGGCTGGATCCTGGACCCTGTGGGCGAGTGCCTGGCCGCGGCCGAGCAGGGTGGCGGCGTCACACTGAACGGCCGTCCCGCCCGCCTGGGGCCAGAGCCGGTTCGCCTTGGCGCGCTGCACGGCTGTGCCTATGGCCGGCGCGGCAAGGCGCTCAAGGGGCGGGTGCGGCGCCTGCACTACCCGGGCAGCGCGGCCCATGCCTATCTGCGTCTGCTGGACGGTCGCTATCACTTCGCCGCCTTTTCCCGGCTGATGCCGTGGGATCACGCGGCCGGGGTGCTGATGCTGTTGGAGGCCGGCGGCGTCGGGCGGCTGATCGACGGCACGCCGTATGCGCCGACCAGGCGCGATGGCGAGTTGCTGCTGGCGTCGACGGGAGAGACGTGGACGGACCTCGCGGCGATCCTGACGCGCGGATGAGCGCGCGGACTCATACCAGCGGACCGAAGCAATGACTCTTCCCCATTCGCCGGGCGCGGTGCCGACGCGGGAGATCCCTCGGCTCGCTTCGCTCGCTCGGGATGACGATTTTCTTTAAAAAACAATTACATACGTCATCCCGAAGCGTCCGTTAGGACGCGAGGGATCTCCCAAGGTCGCGTGCCGATGGTCTGGAAACCGTGTCACGATTTCCGTCGCTTGGTATCACCCCTGGATCAGCCGCCGCCGCAGCCAGCCCGACACCGCATCCATGGCCACGACCAGCAGAATGGTCAGGATGATGATGTACAGCGTGTTCTCCCAGTCGCGCGAGGTGCGCATGGTCTCCACCAGCATCAGGCCGATGCCGCCGGCACCGAGGGCGCCGATCACCGTCGCCGAACGCATGTTGGATTCCAGATAGTACAAACCCTGGGAGACGAAGACCGGCAGGATCTGGGGGATGACGCCGAAGCGGTAGCGCTGCCAGCGGTTGGCGCCGGTCGCCTGGACACCCTCGACCTGGTTCTTGTCGATGTTCTCCAGCGCTTCGGAGAACAGCTTGCCCAGCGTGCCGGTGTCGGTGAAGGCGATGGCCAGGGCGCCGGTCAACGGCCCCAGGCCGAAGGCGCGGATGAAGATCAGCGACCAGATCAGCATGTCGATGCCGCGCAGGAAATCGAACAGCCGGCGCAGGGCAAAGCGGACGACGCCGACCTTGTTGAAGGTGTGGGCGGCGGCGAAGGCCAGCGGCAGGCCGACGAACGCCGCCGTGAACGTGCCCAGCACGGCCATCAGCACGGTTTCGAGCAAGGCAATGGCGACGGCGCGATGCTGCCATTCCTTGTTGTGCCAGAAGGTGTCGAACATCAGCGAGAGGTTCGACTGTTCGGGATCCAGCCTTTCGTCGGAAAACGCCAGGTCGACGAGGTCACCGGGGGACCGGCCATGAAGCTCCGAGTCGAACGGAAAGAAGAAGTGTTCCCACCCGAAAAAGTACCGGTGCACCTCGATCTTGGAGCGCGTCACCTGTACCCGCTTGTCGATGGTCGGCCGGGCGTCGAACTTGACGAGGCTTTCCGTTTGCACGTTGTAGCCCTCGCGGACCCAGTCCGGCTTGTCACCGCTGTAGGCGATGCTCACCCCGTCCTCGCCGGGAGTGACCCGGATGGGCTCGGTCTCCGGCCCGGTCATGGTGACCTGTGTGCCGTCGATGCTGACGGTGTAGCCGTCGCCGAGATCAATGAACACCTGCTCGGCGTTGGCATCGGCTTCGACCCACGGTGGCGGCGTTTCGTAGGTGGCGGTGCGCTCGCCCTCGACGGCCACCTCGAATCCCGGGTTGCGTAGGCCCTTGGTGACGTGAACCTTGTGGACCACCGAGTCGGTGGCCAGCAGAACGGCCCGTTGCGGCTCGGCGGTGGCAATCAGGCGCGGGATGTCGAACGCGAACCAAGCGTAGATGAGATAGGCCAGAACCAGCATCAGGCAGGCGATGGCGGCGCGACTGCCGCGCACGGTATGGCGCACCGCGCCGGCATGGCGGTCCAGCAGCGCGTCCCGGTCGTAGGGCGTCGTGGTCGCGGTCATACCAGCACCTTGCGGGCCAGGAGGTTGCCGGATACCAGGCTACGCCGGACCATGCCGGACACCTGGTCGATGATCATGATGGACAGGAACAGCAGCAGCAGCAGGGCGGCGGTCTCCTCTCCGCTGCCCCAGCCGATGGTGCGCCGCAGTTCGGCACCGAGACCGCCGGCACCAACGAAGCCGAGAATGGCCGAGGCGCGCACGTTGATCTCGAAGCGCATCAGGAAATAGCTCGTGTAATTCGGCAGCACCTGCGGGAGCACGCCGAACCTCAAACGTTGTAGCCACCCAGCGCCCACAGCCTGAAGACCCTCCACCGGGCGGCGGTCGATGTTCTCATTGACCTCGCTGAACAGCTTGCCCAGCGCGCCGACGGTGTGAAAGGCGACGGCGATCATGGCCGGGACCGAACTGGCGCCCAGGACGAAGATCAGGAACAGCGCCAGGATCAACTCGGGGAAGGCGCGCATAATGTCCATCAGGCGGCGCGACACCGGGATCAGCGGTGGCCAGACATCCAGGTTTCGGGTGCTGAGAAAGGCGAAGATGGTGGCGAACAACCCGCCAAGAATGGTCGCGGTGGCGGCGATGTTCAGCGTCTCGATCAAGGCCGGAATGAAGCGCCAGACGATCCCCCAGAACGCCCAGCCGGCGGCCCAGGCTTCCTCGATCACGTCGCCCGGGTAGTCGAAGAACTGGCGCAGCCCATGCATGAATCCGCCGGAATTCATGGACTCGGCCTCGGTGTAGCCGGAGACCATGATGATCGCCACCACCGCGATCGTCAGGAAGGAATACAGCCGTCGCCGCTGTTCCTGGGCCACGATGCTGGCGTGTTGGTCGGAACTGTAGGTGAGGGACGTCATGGCGGTTGAACTTGCCAGTCGGGGCGAAACGGAACCGGGGGGCGGTCCGGGCGGACCGCCCCCCCCCAGGACGGGACAGGCTGGGCTTTAGTTGCCCATCTTGGCCTTGCGGGCCTCGATCACGCTGACATACGCCTCATGCGTGATCGGGTCGATGTCCTTGATCTCGCCGGCCATGAAGCCGTAGGCGCACTCGGCGTCGATATTGACCAGGTCGTCGATGAAGGCGGTGACCTTCTCCTTGACGTCGGCCGGCAGGCCCTGGCGCAGCACGATCGGGCCTTCGGGGATGACGTTCGAGCGCCAGATCTCGACCAGCTCGGTCATGTCGACCAGACCGGCGTCGACGGCCTTGCGGAAGGCGCCGCTGTTGAAGCCGTCTTCCCACTCGCCCAAGCCGTCGGCCCAAGTCACGCCGCCATCGTAGTCGCCGTTGTAGACGCCGACGATGGTCTGTTCGTGACCGCCGGAGAACACCACGTCGCCGAAGTACTCGCCCGGCTCCATGCTGTAGCCCTTCTGCGGGATTTCGATGGACGGGATCAGGTAGCCGGAGGTGGAGTTCGGGTCACCGAAGGCGAAGACCTTGCCTTCCATGTCGTCCAGCGAGGTGATGCCGTTGTCGGCACGGGCGAAGCCGATGGAGTGGTAGCCGTAACTGCCGTCGACGTTGATCTTGACCAGCACCGGCTCGACCGCGTTCGGGTCTTCCAGGTAGGTCTTGGCGTAACCCGAGGCGCCCAGCCAGGCTAGGTCCAGGTTGCCGCCGATCAGGCCCTCGATCACGCCATTGTAGTCGGCCGGGGCGAACAGCTTGGTCTCGACGCCCAGCAGCTCCTCGACCTTGCTGCGCAGGCACTCGTTGGAGCGCAGGCGGTCGGAGGCGTTCTCGCCGCCCAGGATGCCGATGCGGAACTCGTCGATGGACTCGTCCTGAGCCTGGGCGACGGTGGTGGCGGCCGCCAGGATGGCGGCGGAGCAGGCGACGGCCTTGATGGACAGGGACAGATTCACGGGACCCTCCTTGAAGTCTCGGGATGGGGCAAGAAACGGCCCCGTGCGGGAGGCACGGGGCCGAAAGGAACACTCAGGCGCCGGCCGCCGCTTCGGCGGGCCGCAGGTAGGCCACGGCGTCCGACGCTTTGGCGGGGTCGTTCAGCGAGGTCGAGGTCACCCCTTCGTCGAACGAGTCGTCGGCGCCGTAAATCTCGCGCGCGACATCGGTGGTCACGGCATGGGCGGGACCGTCGAACACGATCTCACCGGCCCGCATTCCGATCACGCGGTCGCAATAGGTGCGGGCCGTGTCCAGGGTGTGCAGGTTGCAGATCACGGTCAGGCCGTCGCGCTCGTGAATCTGGCGCAACGAGGTCATGACGATCTGCGCGCTCATCGGATCGAGCGACGCGATCGGCTCGTCGGCCAGGATCATGCGCGGTTCCTGCGACAGGGCGCGGGCGATGGCGACGCGCTGCTGCTGGCCGCCGGACAGGTCCTCGGCGCGTTGCATGGCCTGCTCGGCGATGCCCAGGCGTTCCAGGGCGTGCAGGGCGCGGGCGATGTCCTCGCGGCTGAACATCTTCAGCAGGCTGCGCACGGTGCCGTGGCGGTTCAGACGGCCGAGCATGACGTTGGTCAGCACGTCCAGGCGCGGCACCAAATTGAACTGCTGGAAGATCATGGCGCAGTCGCGCTGCCAGGCGTGGCGATCCTTGCCGCGCAGCGTCAGAATGTCGCGGTCGTCGATCAGGATCTGACCCGAGGTCGCCGGCGTCAGGTGATTGATCATCCGCAGAAGCGTGGATTTGCCGGCCCCGGAGCGGCCGATGATCCCGATCATCTGGGCCCCCGGGACGTCGAACGAGGCCCCCTTGACGGCGACCACGGACCCGAAGGCCTTTCGAAGCTCGATGACCCGCATTCAGTACCTCTCTGTCAGGCGCGGGGGGGCCGGTCCGGAAGGCCGGACATCGCCTCGTGTTTCGGTCCCTCCTGGCCCGGGAGTCGAAACCGCGTCCCCCTTGTGCGGCAGCCCCTTGTGCGTCAGCACGTGGCCGCCAGCGCGGTTCGAACGAGCCGGAGACTAACAAGGCGGCGGCGAAAATAAAGCCTTGGCACCCCGCGCGGCGACAACTTCATCGTCTCGACATGCACAAATAACTGTAGGGAAACATTTCTGACACTGAAGTGTCATAGAACCTGCTGTCGCCCTGGTGGAGGGGTGCGCTATAGTGCCCCTGCGCCGGAACGGCCTTTTTCCCAGATCACGCGGAAACGCCTGCCATGCCCAATATATTGTCCCAAGAACCGACGGTACACCCTACATCTATTACTCGAAACTGCACGCTCGGGGCGTGGACCGAGATACAGGACCGCGTCGTCCTGAACGAGGTCACATTGGGCGACTACAGCTATATCTGTAATGATGGGCAGGCCGATTACACGACCATTGGAAAGTTCTGTTCGATCGCCGCCCAGTGTCGCCTGAATCCCGGCAATCACCCGATGGAGCGGGCCACGCAACACCATTTCACTTATCGCGCGGCGCAGTTCGACCTTGGCGCGGATGACCCCAGCGTTTTTGCATGGCGGCGCAGCGCTCCGGTGGTCATCGGCCATGATGTGTGGATCGGCCACGGCGTGCTTGTCATGCCGGGCGTCACGGTGGACGACGGCGCCGTGCTGGGGGCCGGGTCGGTGGTGACGCGAGACGTGCCGGCCTACACCATTGTCGCGGGGGTGCCGGCGCGGCCGCTTCGCCGGCGGTTTCCGGAGGACATCGAGGCCGCGCTGCACCGCATCCGCTGGTGGGACTGGTCACATGAGGCCATCAAGGACGCCCTGGAGGACTTCCGGCGCCTCGATATCGCGGCCTTTTGCGCGAAATACGATCCGGGCGCCTGATCACGCCGCTTGGGGCTGGTCTCCCAACCGTGCGATCAACCGGCGCAGGTCTCCGGCCAGGCGATAGGACAGGTCGTGCGGGTGGATGGCCACCCGCAGAGGCGTCTTCCAGAAGGCCGCGTGCCCGAGGTTCATCGCGTTCCACACCCGCACCGGGCCGACGCGGACCAGCGTATCGGCCTCGAACCCGACCATGGGGACCAAGCGCCAGCGGCCGCTGTCCGCGTCGATCAGGCCGCTGAAAACCTCATAGCGCCGAAAGGGCAGGGCGCGCAGCCGAGCGCGCGGGATTGCCCCGAGCGCCCAGGCGGGCGGGACGTAGAGCTCGGGCGAGGGCAGGTCATGGGCTGAAAACCAGGCATGGCAGCGCGTGACAAGGTCGGCGATCCCATCGGCGTCCAGCGCCAAATGCTCGGCCACGTCGCGGGAGATCAGCAGGCTATGCAGGCGATGCCACGGGCCGTTGATCCGGGGGGCTTTGTGGGTCCAGCCGTGGCCGGCGAGACGGTGCCCCGCCTTGGCCCAGGCTTGCAGTCGCGCGATCTGGTCCGGCCGCCAGTCCAGTCCGGGCACGACCAGAAGGTCCACACCGCCAACGCCGTGGCCGTCCAGCAGGGCCAGCATCTCGGCGACGCGGTCCATCGAGCCTGGCATGACGTCATGGATGGACACGACCGCGCGGTCGCCGAGGGCGGACCGGCTGCTCACGCGTCACCTTTCGATGTGGCATGGTTGGCCAGCACGTTCAGCCAGCCCTGAATGGCCCAGGCGTTCATCTCCCGTGCGCCCTCGGCCCCCATGGCGGCCTTGCGTCGGCGGATGGTTGGGTCGAGGCTGGCCACCCGCGACAGCGCATGGGCGACCGTCTCGCCGTCCCCGATGCGGAACAGGGCGCGGTCCAGCATCGGCCATTCGGTGATGCCGCATTCGCCGGAGACCAGGACGTTGCGCCCCCGCGCCAGCGCCTCCAGGGCGATGGTGCCGAGGCTTTCCACATGCGAGGGCAGCACCAGCACGTCGTTCTCGTCCAGTGTCGCCGGCAGACGCGACCGGGGCACCCATCCCGGCAGGTGCAGATTGGGCAGCGAACCGGCCTGCTCATCCAGGCTGGCCCGCATCGGCCCGTCCCCGACGATGGTGAAGGTGATGTCGGGCAGTTCGCGAGCGGCGTCGACCACCGTCTGGACGTTCTTTTCGGGCGCCAGGCGGCCGGCGAACACGACGCGGGACACACTGTCGCGCAACGGCGCCGGTTCCGGGTCGATGAACGATCGTGGAATGGGCGTCCCCATCAGGTCCACCGCCTCCGCGCCCAGGTCGCGGGCGGCCTCGGCCATGGCGTGGGAGTTGGCCAAAACAACCGCGCAGCGCTCGAACAGGAACCGGTTCGCCATGCGCATGTACGAGCGCGGAATGGCGCCCAAAGCGCTGCTCCAGTACAAATCCGCCAGTTTCTCATAGTGGGTGTGGAAGCCGACCACCAGGGCGGCGCCGAGACCGCTGGCCAGCCGCGCCCCCAGCAGGCCCCAGGGGCCAGGGGTCGGCACGATCACCACATGCGGCCGCAAGGCCAGCAATCGGCGGCGCACCGTGACCAGGTTCGGCAGCCACAGTTTCTGCGTCGAGTCGCCCGGCAAGGGCAGGGCCACGCTGCCAAGGCTGCCGTCTCCTCCTGGACCCAGAACATCGACCTCAGCGACATGGGCGCGCAGGTGCTCGACCAGATCCGTGTAGTACGCCCCGACACCGTTTCGCTCAGGCTCGGCGTCGGTGACGATGGCCACGCGCCAGTCGGCGCGATGTTGGCTGTGTCCGTCCCGCGACGGGCCGGAGGGCGAGGATACGTTTGACATCGTCATGGCCCCTGCTGTCCGGCGGGTACGGGCGGTGCAATGGGCTTGGCAGCGGAAGCGTGGCCGTGCGTCCCTCTCCGATCCTGGACCGGGGCGAACTGGGCCGCAATGGCCGTCTCATCGAGGCCGAAGTCCTGGGCCGCATAGCGGTGGCGCGAACGATAGACCCGGGCCGCGCGCGCCTCGTCCTCAAGGCTGTCGGCGAACGCTGCCGCCAGCGGCAGCCCGAGCGTCGAGTATACCTCGCGAACCGTGGCCGCCAAGTCGCTCTTGAACCGCGCCATGTCAAGCACGACGTGCCGGTCACCGCCCGCTCGGGGCAAGTGCCGATCCAGGTTGTCGTAGTAGGATCGCAGCACGTCGGTCATGCGCGCGGTGAAGACACGGTTCGCCGGATCGCTGTCGAACAGGGACACGCCGCCCTGGATCGCCGACAACTGCGACGGCACGACGGCTTGGGGATCGCGGTGACAACGCACGAACCGGGCGTCTGGAAAGGTCTCGCGCAGGGCACCGACCATGCCGGCGAAGGCCGCGTTCTTCGACAGCAGGCGCTTATCCGGGCCGTGCACGTACAGGTGCCGCTGCAGCAAACGGCGGTAGAACGCCATCAGGCGGTGCTTGCGGCCGGCCGGCATGTCACGGTCCACCGTCGCCATGCCCCAGAGCGGTTCGGCGGTGGGGAAGGGGATCACCAGCACGAAGCAGGCCATGACCGGCAGAAGGGCCAGGTAGTCTTCCTCCGGCGCCGAAAGGTCCATGGGGTGCACATCGTCGAGTCCGCCGAAGACGCGGGTTTCGATCAGCGACAACAGGCGCGCCAGCGGCCGTCCGATCGCCGCGTCAAGGCGGATCAGGCCGCGCACGAGCTTGCGCTGTGTGACCGAGGGCGCCACCAGGCATTCCCAGGTGCTGAACGTCGTCAGGTTGGGGTCACGGGCCAGCACTCGGTGCATCAGCGTGGTGCCGCTCCGTGGAACGCCCACCACGAACAGGGGCTCCCGCACCGGCACGCGCCGGTAGGCCGGAAACAGGATCTCGTCCAGCAGCAAACACACCCAGTGAACAAACTGCGCCGCCGTGAACAGCGGCACGAACCCGACCATGACCAACAGCCGACGTGCCGACGGCCGCCGCCGGCCCGGCGGCGGGCGGATGGCCGCGCCGAGCAGGCTTCCGTATCGCGACAGGCTATCGCCCAGCAGACCGATCACAATGCGCCTCGCTCCCTCTCACCGGGTCCGCGCGCCCCCACGCGCCCCCACGACGTCAGTGTCAAGGGAACAGGCGGGCGAGGGGGAGTCAACCGGCACGCTTGTTGGCGCGGGCATCGGCGCACCGCTGAAGGAACGCCGGGTCGACCGGATCAACGGGGCCGAACCGATCCGGGCGGAACGCCGACAGGTCCCATGGCGCGGGCGCGCCAGCGGCCAGGGCGGCCGCCGCGCGTCCGACGCCGCCACTGGCGGCAATGCCGGCGCCGGAACACCCGGTGGCCGCGACAAAGCCGTCGACGCCGGGCCAGGCGCCGATGACGAACTGGCCGTCCGGGGTGTATCCGGACGCCGCCGAGATGTAGTGCGCCACCGGAACGTCGCCCAGCCCATCCCAATAGGGCCGGAACGCCTGCAACGCCTCGTGCAGCGACTCCCAACCGTGGTCATCGTGTCCAAAAGCGAACCCGGCCGGGTCGGCCGGGTAGACGCGGGGATCGGCGGCCACGCACACGCGGTCGCGGAAGCCGTACAACAGGCCGCCCACCTCCGGACGCGAGTAGAACCGGCCGTCCGGAATGAACACCATCACCTGATCGCGCGGGAACCGCTGTTCGTCCGGCGCGGTGATCCAGTAGTGGCTGCGCACCGGCGCAAGGGGAAGAGACGCGCCGGCCCACTGCCCCACCAGCGCCGACCACGGGCCGGCGGCGCACACCACAACGCCGCAGGCGATGCGCCCGGCCGTGGTTTCGACACCGGTGACGCGGTGGCCATTCAGGGTCAGGCCGGTGACCGCGACCCCCTGGTGAATGGCGGCGCCGGCCTGCTTGGCGGCGCGGGCGTAGGCGGTCCCCAGCCTGTACGGATCGATGAACCCGTCGTCGGGGAAGAAGGCGTACCGCCAGTCCGGATCGGCCGTCATCCACGGCACCTTGGCGCGCACCGTGTCCGCCGTCAGCCAGTCGGCGCGGTCCCCTTCGGCATGGGCGGCGTCCACCTGCGCTTGAAGGGCGGCGCGGGTGGCCTCCGATGAGGCCACATGCAACGCGCCGACCCGGTGAAGCTGGAGATCCTCGTCGAGGGCGGATTCGAGGTGCGCGATGGCCGCGTAGGTCTCGCGCACCATGACCCGCAGCGTGGCGGAGGAACGGGCGCGCGGCATCAGGGCGGCGCCGTGGCTGGTGGTGGCGGCGGACAGGCTGCCGCGCTCCAGTACCACGACGTCGGCGCCGTGGTGGCGCCGCAGCGCCTCGGCCGTCGCGGCACCCCAGATGCCGCCACCGACGACCACGACATCGGCGGAGGCGGGCAGGGCGGTCGGGCTCATGGCTGCTCCCCGCGCGACAGGTGGGCCTCGATGGCGTCGATCACCGGCAGCAGGTCGGCCACGCCCGGAATTGTGAAGTGGGCCCCGGCTCGCGTCAGCCGATCGGCGGCCGCGAGTCGCCGCGCCGCCTGCTCTTCGGGACGCAGGGCCTCGAAATCGGCGAGGGACAGTCCCATCTCGCTGCCCGTGTCGGTCACGGCGACGGTCCAGGTGCCGGCGTTCAGGCCTTCCTCGATATCGGCCACGGTATCGCCGATCTTGACCACGGCGGCGGGGGGCCAGGCATCCAACGTCATCATGGCCTGGAACAGCATCCCCGGGGCCGGCCGGCCCTTGCCGGTGATGTCGTCGGCGCAGACGGTCACGTCGGGCGCGTACCCCTGGGCGGCGGCGCAGGGCAGGATCGCCGCCATGATCTCGCGTGTGTAGCCGGTGGTCGATCCGATGCCGATCTCCCGCGCCCGCAACGCCGCGACCGTCTCCACGACGCCCGGCACAAGGTCGGCGTGGGCCGCCGCCACCTCGATCTGGCGCGGCAGGAAATCACGATAGACCTCCTGGGCGTCCTGCTCGGTGAAAGGCGTGCCGTGCGCCTTTTGCCACCGGTCGGCCACCGCCGGCATGGCGCCGATATCGCGCACATGGTCCAGCTTGGCGCGACCCATGGGGCCTCGCGCCTCGGCCTCGGTGATGGCGACGCCGAACGCGGCGAAGGCGGCCTGGAACGCGCCGGTGGGAGCCAGGCTGCCATGATCGGTCATGGTGCCGGCCCAGTCGAACACACAGGCCAGAACAGGCCCACGGTAGCTGCGACGATACACAAAGGAAGCGGACATGCCGCGTGCGACTCCTGAACTCTGACACGGGTGGATGAGGCGGCTCGGTCGTGTTACCCCCGGATATACGGTGGCTCGCGTCAGAACAAGACACGCGAGGCGGCCGGCCGTGGGTTTTCCGCCGAGCGCGGTGGGGGGACACCCTTGTTCGAGCTCGCCTCGAGATCAAATCACAGTTTCGCGAACGAAAGGTTATAGTTCTGTGTAACAAAATAATAATTTGTTATAATGAGCGTGTGAGCATAATTGTGCCGACCGATCAACGGTTTGGCTGATCGCTCCCGTCTCCCGAAGCCTCCCCCAAGAAACTCTGATAGGTCCGACATTGGTTGCCACGTTCGGACAACTCAAGGCCTTCAATGCCGTCGCGCGGGCCGGCAGTTTCACCCGGGCCGCGCAGCGCCTCGCCGTCAGCCAGCCCGCCATCACCGCGCAGATCCGCCGCCTTGAGGTGGACCACGATGTGGTCCTGTTCGAGCGCACGGCCAGCGGCGTGCAGTTGACGGCCCTGGGTCGGCGCCTGTTCCGTATCACCCAGAACCTCGATGATCTTGAAGAAGCCGCAGGCGTGCTGCTGGGGGGAGGGGAGGACGTCGTCCCTCAGGTCCTGCGGATCGCCACGGCCTCGCCACAGGTTTTCATGCCTGTTGTGGCCGCGTTCTCGCGCCGGCACCCGGAGGTGGAGCTTGATGTCGCGGTGGGAAGCACAGGGGACGCCCTGCGGCGCCTTCTGGACCGGGAAGCGGACATCGCGCTGACCCCGATGTTTCGCGCCGACGACCGCCTTGATCACATCGTCTACCGGCGCCATCGGCTGGCCGCGCTCGTGCCGGCGGACCATCCGTTCTCCAAACACGAGTCCGTGTCCGTGAACGACGTCGTCGCCGAACCGCTGATCATGCGCCTGGGCCTGTCCATGACGGAGAAGGTCGCCGATCAGGCCTTGGCCATGCATGGCCTGCGGCCGAGACCCGTCCTGCGGCTGGAAACACGCGAAGCCGTTCACGAGGCGGTGGCCAACCATCTTGGGGTGGCGTTCGTGCTTGAGCATGACGTGCCGCCGGACACGCGCTTTCGCGTGGTGCCGGTGTTTGATTGTGATGGTTTCGCGGAGGAGGCCGTCGTCTGGCTGCACAGCCGCCGGTCGCTCGGGTTGATCCGCGACTTCATCGCCGTGGCCGAAGGGATGCGCGACGGGGACGGGCCGCCGTTGCCGCCAAGGGCATCGTGATCATCTTAGTGGGATATCAAGGGGTTGGGCGACAGCCGCGTGGCTACTTGTCGCATAATGTATATTATGAATAGTAAAGCGATGGAAAACGACGGCAATGAGATTGCCCCGGATATCTACTAGTAGATTGGAGCCTCGTTACCCCGGCACGTCCAGGACCATGCCGTCATAAGCGGGCTCGGCGTCGGCCGGCAGTTCCCGCCGCAGCGTCTCGTAATCCAAACCCAGGCCCAGGTGGGTTAGAACCACGCGTCGCGGCTGGATGCGGTCGGCCCAAGCCATCACCTGGGCGACGTGCGCGTGGGTCGGATGCGCCTCCCAGCTGATGCAGCCGACAATCCATGTGTCGATCCCCGACAACGCCTTAAAAGCGGCCTCGTCCAGGGTCACGACGTCGGTGCTGTAAGCGAGCCCGTTGTCGAACCGAAAACCGAGCGTCGACATGACCTTGTGGTCCTGAACGAACGGCACAACGCTCATGCCGCCGGCTTCGAACGGCCCATCGACGGTGTGCGGTACCAGCAACGGCTTGAAAATCCACCGCACACCCTCCGGCTGCGATGTCAGGACATACGGAAAGCGGTCGGCGATCACACGCAGCGTGTCGGCATCGGCATGGATATCCAGGGGGCCGCGCAGAACCCGGTTGACCTCCCGCAGGTCGTCGAGCCCATGGAGGTGATCGGCGTGCGCGTGGGTATAGAGCACCGCCGACAGGGCCGCCGCGCCCGCGTCCAGGAGCTGTTCCCGCAGGTCGGGCGTCGTGTCCACCAGCACCGGCGGTGGCGCGCCCTGCCCCATCGACTGCACCAGGATCGAGGCCCGGCGGCGCCGGTTGCGCGGATTGGCCGGGTTACACCGACCCCAACCGTTGGCAATGCTGGGAACACCCGGCGCGGCACCGCAGCCCAGGATGGTCGCGCGAAGAGCGGCCACGGCCTAAGCTATTCCGCCGCCGCCACGGCGGCCGGCCGGCGCGCCTTGGTGAACAGTCGGAAGAAGTTGTCGGTGGTGGCTCGCGCCAGGTCGGCCTCGCTGATCCCCTTGACCTCGGCCACGGTCGCCGCCGTGTACGCTGTGTAGGCCGGCTCGTTGCGCTTGCCGCGTTTCGGCACCGGCGCCAGGTAGGGCGCATCGGTCTCTACTAGTAGATAGTCCAGCGGTATGGCGCGGACGGTCTCCCGCAGCGCCTCGGCCTTCTTGAAGGTGACGATGCCGCTGATCGACACCATCATGCCAAATTCCACTGCTTTTTCAGCCAGTTCCGGGCTTGAGCTAAAGCAATGGATGAGCCCCGTGAACGGCCCTTTGGCCTGTTCTTCCTCCAGAATCCGGATGGTCTCCGGATCGGCATCGCGGGTGTGGACGATCACAGGTAGCCCGCTTTCGCGCGCCGCGCGGATGTGCTCGCGGAAGCTGCGCTCCTGCGCGTCGCGGGGGCTGTGCTCGTAGAAGAAGTCCAGCCCGGTCTCGCCGAAGCCGATCACCTTCGGATCCTGGGCCAGTGTCATCAACTCTTCGGCCGAGGTTTCCGGTTCGTTGCCGGCCTCATGCGGGTGGATACCGACTGTGCAATCCACATCCTCGAACCGGCGCGCCACCGCCAGCACCCGCTCGAACCGGGTGACGTGGGTGCAGATGGTGAGCATGTGGCCGACGCCGGCCTGACGCGCGCGCGCCACCACCTCGTCCAGGTCCTCGGCGAGATCCGGGAAGTCCAGATGGCAATGACTGTCCACCAGCATGGCTCAGGCCTCGGTTTCCGGGTCCACGTAGCGCGGGAAGATCCCTTGCGGTTTGGGCAGCGGCGTGCCGGGCACCAGCGCCCCGCCCTCGCCCAGCGCGGTGAAGTCGCGCGCCTCCGCCGCCACGCCCAGTTGGTCCAGCATCCGCGCTGCCGAGTCCGGCACCACCGGCTGGATCAGAATGGCGACATGGCGAATGGTCTCGGCCAGCACGTACAGCACGGTGGCCATGCGGGCCGGCTCGGTCTTGCGCAACGCCCACGGCGCTTGCCGGTCCACGTAGGCGTTGGCGGCGCGCACCACAACCCACAGCGCCTCCAGCGCCTCGTGGAAGGCTTGCCGGTCCAAAGCGCCGCGCACGGTCTCCAGCAAGCTGTGCGCTTGGTCGAGCAGCCCCGTGTCCTCGTCGGTCAGTGGTCCCGGCTCCGGCACCGCGCCGCCGCAGTTCTTGGCGATCATCGACAGCACCCGCTGGGCCAGGTTGCCCAGGTCGTTGGCCAGTTCGCCGTTCATGCGGTTGACCATGGCCCGGTGGGAGAAATCGCCGTCGTTGCCGAACGGCACCTCGCGCAGCAGGAAATACCGGACCTGATCAAGGCCGTAGCTCTTCACGAGATCATACGGGTCGATGACATTGCCCAGGGACTTGGAGATCTTCTGCCCCTCGTTGGTCCACCAGCCGTGTGCGAACACGCGCTTCGGCGGCTCCAGCCCGGCGGCCATCAGGAAGGCCGGCCAATAGACGGCGTGGAAGCGCAGGATGTCCTTGCCCACCATGTGCAGGTCGGCCGGCCAGTGGGTGGCGTACTCGCCTGTCTCCGTCTCCGGATAGCCGACGGCGGTGATGTAGTTGGTCAGCGCGTCGAGCCAGACGTACATGATGTGCGCGTCGTCTCCGGGCACGGGCACGCCCCAGGAGAACGTCGTACGCGAGACGGACAGATCGTTGAGGCCGCCCTTGACGAAGCTCATTACCTCGTTGCGCCGGCTGTCTGGCGCCACGAAATCCGGCCGGCGTTCGTACAGATCCAGCAGCGGTTCGGCCCACTTGGAGAGGCGGAAGAAGTAGCTGGGCTCCTCGACCCAATCCACCTCGGCGCCGCTGGGCGCCCGCTTCTTGCCGTCCGGGCCGGTGGTCAGCTCGTCCTCGCCATAGAACGCTTCGTCGCGCACCGCGTACCAGCCGGCGTAGCTGCCCAGGTAGATTTCGTCGCGGTCGAGCAAAACCTTCCACAGCGCCTGACAGGCGCGCACGTGCCGGTCCTCGGTCGTGCGGATGAAGTCGTCGTTGGAGAAGTTCAACGCGGCCGCCAGGTCGCGGAAGTTCCCCGACACCATGTCGGTGAACGCCTGCGGGTCCATCCCCTTGGCCTGGGCCGATTTTTCGACCTTCTGGCCATGTTCGTCGGTGCCGGTCAGGAACTTGACGTCATAGCCGTCGAGCCGCTTGAACCGGGCCATGACGTCGCAGGCCAGGGTCGTGTAGGCGTGCCCGATGTGTGGGCTGTCGTTCACGTAGTAGATGGGCGTCGTGATGTAGTACGGGGGGCGGCCCGGCATGGGGACAGGCTCCGAGGCGGAAGGTCTTGGGCGGACCGCAACAGACCCCTTACGACCGCGCCGCGGCGCGGTCGATCAGCAGCAGCACGGCCAGGGCCGCCTGTTTGCGGTCCAGGTTGACGGCGTCGGTCCGACCCAGCAGGTGGTTGGTCTTTTCCCACACGGTGACCCAGCGATCAAGGGCGCCGGCCCGGCTCAGGCGTTGCATCACCGCATGCTCGCCCTCATCCACACCACCGGCGGGCCGATCGCCGAGCGCGCCCACCCGGCCGAGGCGCGCCAGCCACCCTGGCACCAGGTCCCTGAACAGGTGCCACGCCGCGTCGTCCTTCGCCACCCGGTCGCCCAGCGCGTGGCACTTGGCCACGTCCATGCGTGGGGCCTGCGCGACCAGGGCCATCACATCGCCGTACAGGTCAAGGCCGCCCTTGCGGGCCAGATCGAGCGCGCGGCCGATGCTGCCTTGCGCCAGGCCGATCAGGGTCGCTCGCGCCGACTCCTCCAGATCGGGCCGGTAGGTCGCCAGCAGCTCCCGCATCACCGGCGGCGGCAATGGACGCAGCGCCAGCCGGCGGCAGCGCGACGGGATGGTCGCCGGCAGCCGCGCCGGTGTATGAGCCAAGAGCACCAGCACGGACCGGGGCGGCGGTTCCTCCAACACCTTCAGCACGGCGTTGGCGGCGTTGCGGTTCATCTCGTCGGCGGCATCAATCACGACGACCCGCCACCCGCCTTCCGCTGGCGTCAGCGACAGAAAGGCGCCGAGATCGCGCACATCGCCGACCACGATCTCGTCGCGGCGCCGCGGCTCGCGGCCGGCGTCGAGGTCCCGCTGCGCCTGCTTCTCGTCCGAAGAACCACGTTCGATCACCCGCAGATCGGCGTGGCTGCCAGCCCGCACACGGCGGAACACCGGGTGCTCCGGGGTCATCGCCAAGCCACCGGACGGCGCCGAGGGACCCGCCGGCGGGGCGGGCGGGTCCCCGAACAGGGAGGGGCCGGGATCAGGGGCCGTTTGGGCGGGCTCGACCGCGCCACCGGCCAGAATGAACCGGGCCATGCGGAACGCCAGCGTGGCCTTGCCGATGCCCCGAGGGCCGGTCAACAGCCAGGCATGACTCAGGCGCCCGCCCTCCCAGGCGCGCAGCACCTCGGCCTCTGCCTCGGCCTGGCCTGCCAGCAGGGCGTTGGCGCGCGGCGGCACGGCCGCGTCCGACCCTTCGGTCGACGAGTCGCTGGAGGTCGTCCCGCCCTTCGCCATACCTTTCCCTTGCTGTCGCGACGCGCCCACCGGGCCGCGCTAAAGGTCCCTGCCCTCGACCGCGTCGGCCTCGGCGGCCCAGGCCTGGATCCGGTCCTCGACCGCCGCCAGGACACGGTCGGCGACCACCGCCTCGTCGTCCGCCGCGTCGACCAACACGCACCGTTCCGGCTCCCGCGCCGCGATGTCCAAAAACCCAAGGCTGACCCGATGGTGGAACGCGAGATCCAGAGTCTCAAACCGGGTCACACCACCGCGCGAGCGTGCCCGCGCCAGGGCGGTCTCCGGATCCATGGTCAGGACCAGGGTCAGGTCCGGACCGAACGGTCCCGCCGCCAGATCGTACAACGTTTCCAGGACATCCAGGCCGAGCCCGTGACCATACCCCTGGTACGCGGTGGTGGAGTCCGCGAACCGATCGCACACCACCCAGGCGCCGCGCTCAAGCGCCGGGCGGATGGTGTGGCGCAGATGGTTGCGGCGCGCGGCCGAGACGATCATGGCCTCACAGAGGGGATCCCAGCACTCGGCCGTGGCGTCGATCAGCACCTCCCGCAGACGTTCCGCGCCGGCGGCCCCACCGGGCTCGCGGGTTTCCACCACCTCGCGGCCGCGCTGGCGCAGCGCCTCGGCGAGACGGCGCACCTGGGTCGACTTGCCGACGCCCTCGCCCCCTTCAAAGGTGATGAACCGGCCACGTTGCGTGTTCATGGGGTCCCGCTCGTCATGCATTCGATCACGGGGTCACGTCCCCTCACCGGCCGGCGCCGCCGAAGACTCCGGATCCGGCATGGCCAGCCCGACCACGATGTAGCGCAGGGCCGCGAATATCCGGTTGATGACTCCCATGCGCTCGACATTCGTGCCGGCTTGCAGGGGAAACGTCAGCGGCTGGATGTCGGGCGCCTCAATGACAAGAGTCGCAACCTCCTGGCCGCGTTCGATGGGGGCCGGGATTGGCCCCTCGTAGCGCACGGTGACTGTCATGGTCCGCCGCGCATTGCGCGGCAGAGTCACCGTCAGCCCGTCCGGCAGCACCAGCGGTACCGTTTGCGTCTGGCCCAACCAGACCTCCGCCTCGGTGACGGTGGCGCCGGGCTTGAACATCTCGACGTTCTCGAACGTGCGGAAGCCCCACGACATCAGGCGTTCCGATTCCTCGGTACGCGCCCGCGTGCTCTCCAGGCCGTTCAGCACAAGGATCAGGCGGCGGCCGTTGTTCTCGGCCGACGCGGTCAGGCCATAGCCGGCCACACTCGTATGCCCGGTCTTGAGCCCATCGGCGCCAATGTTCTTGTACAGCAGCGGGTTGCGGTTGTGCTGGGTGATACCGTTGTAGGTGAACTCCTTCTCGGAATAGTACGGATAGTACTCCGGGAAGTCGGTGATGATGCGCTTGGCCAGCGTGGCCAGGTCGCGCGCGGTCATCAGGTGTTCGGGATGCGGCAGGCCGGTGGAGTTCTGGAAGATGCTGCGCGTCAGGCCGATCTCGCGTGAGCGCCGGTTCATGGCCTCGGCGAACGCGTCCTCGGTTCCCGCCAGGTGCTCGGCGACGACGATGCAGGCATCGTTGCCCGACTGCACGATGATTCCGCGCAGCAGGTCCTCCAGCCGCACGGAGGAGTTCGGATCCAGGAACATGGTGGACCCGCCACTCGCGGCCCCGCCCTTGGTCCAGGCGTTCTCGCTGACGGTGAAGGTATCGTCCAGCGACAGCCGCCCGGCCTTGAGCTGCTCGAACACCATGAAGGTGGTCATCAGCTTGCTCATGGACGACGGCGGCATCAGCGTTTCCGCGTTCTTTTCCAGCATCACGGTGCCGGTGTCGAAGTCCATCAACAGGGCCTCGCGCGCCGTCGTCTCTATGGCCCAGGCGAACCGCCCGAACGGCACCGCCAGTGCCAACACAAGCACAACCGCTGCCACCAGGGCGCGGGCGCGTCCCGAGATTTCCTGACCTGATTTGATAAGAAACATCGCCAACCCACTGTTCTGAGGCGAATGTCTTGCCCTTGGCGTGTCAATCCGAGCGTTCGATCAGTCCGCGACAAGACGGGCTTCAGGATAGCCCGAAGCCTGAACCGCCCGCAACAGGCGGGCGGTCTCGGGCGAGTCAGGCAACGGGCCGATTCTCACGCGGGTCAGAGGGCGGCCGTCCCGCAGGGTGCCGGACAGATGCGCCGGCCCCAGTGAAGCGAGACGCGAGACGACGCGTCGGGCGTTGGTGGCGTCGGTAAAGGCCCCGGCCTGAATATACCATGCGCCCACGGGGGTGTCGGCGCTCGTCGCCATCTGGGCCGCCTGCGGCGTCCCGCGCACCGTTGGCGGGCCGCCCGATGCCTCGCGCAGGGCCAGGCTTTCCTCCGCCAGGATGGAGACCCGCACGCGCGCCTTGCCCTCCCTGCGGAACCCAAGCAACTCCGCCGCCCGTTTCGAGACGTCGATGATCCGGTTCTTGGCGAACGGACCACGATCGTTGACCCGAAGGTCAACGGAACGACCGTTCTGCAAATTGGTCACCCGCACCATCGACGGCAGCGGCAGGGTCGGGTGCGCGGCCGTCAAGGCGTTCTGGTCGAAGCGTTCACCGTTCGCGGTGCTGCGGCCGTGGAACTTGGGACCATACCAGGACGCCATACCCACCTCTTCGTAGGCCATGTCCTCGCGCGGCGTATACGAGCGACCGTTGATGGTGTACGGCCGTCCGACCTTGTAGCGTCCCACCCGATCGGCGTCGGACGCCCCGCCGTCCGTCAGCGATTTCGCGGTCTCGATGGTCAGTGTGGCTTCGGCACAGGCGCCGAGCATCACCACGGCCGCGAGGGCCACCCCAAAGGCAAAGCGAGTCCGTCCTCTCATGGATCCTCGGTTCTCCCTGGCCTCACCCGACGCGGCCTCGGCCGCCCTCCCGGTTGCGACATCTGGTGGCGCAGGCCTGAGCAAGGCTTACATGTTGGGCCTGGAACCTCACTGTAGCGGGACCCGCCCCCTCCGGCAAGGGAGCGCTCAAAGGCCGCCGTCGCTCCCCTGCCCTGCGGCAAGGCGCTGGACATGGCGAAGAAGCGCGGGATCGGCGTGCCCGTCCGCCGGCAGCCCCTGCGTCGCCTGGAAGCGGCGGATCGCACTCCGAGTCGAGGGCCCCGCCAGCCCGTCCACCGGGCCGGCCTCGAACCCAAGGTGATTGAGGAGGTGCTGGAGCGTTCTAAGCTCCGAGTAACGCAAGGGGTCCGGCGCGCGGTCGAAGACGCCGACCAGGGATCCGTCCCCGGCGATTCGGTCGGCCAGCCGACCGACCGCCAGCGCGTACAGGCTGGAATTGTTCCACCGCATGATGACGCGGAAATTGTCGTACACCAGAAAGGCCGGTCCCTCATGCCCGGCCGGCAGCAGCAGGGACGCGGTCATGCCCGGGACCACCGGCAGCGCCTGCCCGTCCGCCCGCGCCACGCCCAGTGCCGCCCAGTCGGTCAGCGGCTTGCGGACGTCAAGATCCGACTGGGTCAGGTCGAACCCCGGCGGCAGCCGAACCTGTCGGCCCCAGGTCTGATCCGCGCGCCAGCCGAGATCGGTCAGGAACCCGGCGGCGGACTCAAAGGCGTCCTTCAGGTCTGTCCAGATGTCCTTGCGTCCGTCGCCGTCGCCATCGACGGCGTGGTCGCGGAACGTGGTCGGCATGAACTGCATCTGGCCCATGGCGCCCGCCCACGACCCCACCATGGTCTCCGGCGCGATGTGGCCCTGGTCCAGGATGGCCAGCGCTGTCAGCAGTTGTTCCCGAAAGAAAGCGCCGCGGCGCGCATCGTGCGCCAGCGTGGCCAGGGCCTCGATGACGTTGAACCCGCCTAGATTACGGCCGTAGTTGGTCTCGACGCCCCAGAAAGCGACGATGACCTGCGGCGGGATCCCCGTGCGGCGGTACAGGTCGTCCAGCAGGGCGCGGTGGCGGGCCAGCATCGCCCGGCCGTCGCGTACGCGGTCCGGCGAGACCGCCCTGTCGTAGTATCCCCAGAACGTGCTGGTGAATTCCGGCTGGCGGCGGTCGAGTTCCAGAACGCGGGGGTTCGGCGCGACATCGCGGAACGCCCGCGCCAAGGTGGCCTCGGAGATGCCGCGTTGCCGCGCCTCGGCCTTCAAGGCGCGCAGCCAGGCGGAAAACGCTGGCCCGCCGGCCTCGTCGGCGCTGGTCGCCGCCGCCGGCGCCGGTTTGGGCGGCGGCACAGGCGCCTGTGCGCAGGCAGGCAGCGTCAGCAGGACCAAGCCGGCGGCGAGGACCGCGACACCGCGACCTTTAGAGTTGAGAGCGGCTTCACGCGCCAAATGGACATCGCGGCGCGATTCCGATTTGGCGCGATCCGCTCTAAGCGGCGACAGGACCGAAACGGATCGCGACATCTTGCGCCTCTCAGAATGCGTCTGCGCTTCATGTGGACCATTTCGCGGGTTTGCGCAATGGGTCTGTCGGTCCGATCAAGGTCGAGGACGGCGCCTGTCACAGCGACTTGGCGAAATGCTCGGGCGAGGACCGCCACGCCTGGAAGATGACCCGAATCCGGTGTTCGAAATCGGTCGGATCATCAGGGTCCGCCCGTACCTGGGCGGCCTTCTGGGCGAAGATGCGGGCCAGGCGGGGATTTCCGCGCGACCCGAAGATGGCCTCGAACTCGTCGCGGTTCATGATGCCGTCAGCGCCGCGCAGGAAGGGCGCGATCTGCCGCCGTTGCAGGTTGCCGACGATGCTGTCGACGCTCTCCGCGCCCATGCGGTCCAGATGCGAGGCCATTTCGGCGATGTCGGCGGTGCTTTTGGTTTTCAGGCTGTCGATCAGCGCCGTCTCGACGAAGACCTTCCACAGGCGCGGCCCCATCTGGTCGTACAGCCCGTTCAACAGGCGTTCGTATTCCTTGGGGCCGGCATGGATCAGTCCCCGGGCCGCGCGTGGATCGGTATCCAGCATCTCGCGCGACAGTTCCCCGGTCATCCGCTGTGCCGTGTTGAAGTCGGCGCGGCCGATGCCCAACAGAGATTCCAGGTCCTCGGGCGTGCGCAGGCTCAACAGCCCCTCGCCCAGTTCCTCGATCAGGGACTGCGGCAACGCCGCATAATAGGGAATCAGGGGAACCTGCCAGCGGTGGCGCAGGTAGGGGGCGATCGCGTCGTAGAACACGTCCGCCCCGCTCTTGGCCTTTTTGGGCGCCGGTCGGGGCGGTGGCTTGAGCGGTTTGCCCTGCCACAAGCGCGACACAAGGTCGAACAGGCGGTTGAGCAGGCCCGCGTTCACCGGCCCGTCCGAGCGTTCGCTGTGCTCCTTGACGTCGCCAAAGCGGTCGCCGTGGGTACGGAAGTACTTCTTGGCCGTCGTGCGGACGACAAGCAGCCGGATGTCATTGATCGACCGGCCGCACCACAGCGGCGTGTCGTCATCGCTGACCGGCTGTTGGTCCGCGTCCACAAGCAGTTTCCGGAACAGGTCCCGCTGCTTGTCGAACAGCATCATGCACCCGTCGACCACCTCGGGTGAGGCCAGGACCTCCTCGTACGACAGGGGTTCCAGCTTGGGCAGGAGTCCCTTATAGACGTCCAACACCGGACCACTGAGCTGCTCGTTGATCGTGCGGATGGTCCGTGCGCGTTTCGCGCGAGCCGCACCTGATGTGCCCGCCTCGGCTCCGTCGGTCGCGTGACTGCTATTGGCAAGCGGTGTGGTCGCCATGGTCGGTCCGAAGTCCCCTCAGTGTCCCTCCGCGGCTGTACAGACTTCCGAGCGTCACCCTGGAGATCGCTACCGTTGGGCACGCCGATCCGCTCTGAGGGGTGACCATACCCGAAGTCGTCGCCATCTGGAAGGGAAGCGGTCGCGTCAGCCCGCCAGCGTCATGTCGCTGATCACGATCTGGGGGCGTGCCTGCCCCTGCCAGCGATCCATGCGAATCGTGCCGGCCACGTGAACGACCGATCCCGACGCCCGCAGAAGGGCCTGGCCAAGCTCGCCGTCCGCCGCGCGAAAGGCGATCCCCTTGAGCCGCCCTCCCCCCTGGCCGCCGAGTTGGCACCGCACGTGGCCGGATCCGACCACATCCGCGAACAGCAGACGGGCTCCGGTCACGGCGAACACCGGCTCGGGATTGCCGGCGCCATAGGGGGCCACGTGCTCCAGTTGATCCAGCAGCGCGCCGCCGGCTCCCTCGACCGCCAAGGTTCCGTCCAGATCGAGGCACGGATCCGGCAGTCCGCCGTCCCCCGCCTGCTCGCTCAGGCGCGCCGCGACAAAGGCCCGAAAAGCCTCGATCCGATCCGGGTGAAGGCTGAACCCGGCGGCCATCGCGTGGCCGCCCCCCAGGGTCAGCAGGCCCGCCTCGCGCGCGGCGATCACTGCCGACCCCAGGTCCAGCCCGGGCACCGACGAGCGCCCCGAGCCCTTGGCTTGGCCGCCCTCGACCGCCACCACGCAGGCGGGCAGGTCGTAGCGATCCTTCAGGCGGCTGGCCACGATGCCCACAACGCCCGGGTGCCACCCCTCGCCCACCGCCATGACCAGCGGACCATCGACAGCCTCGCGTGCGCCCTCCACCTGCTCGATGGCCTCCAGCAGGACCTGGGCCTCGATCTCCTGGCGATCGCCGTTGAAGGCGTCAAGCGCCTCGGCCAGACGACGCGCCTCGTCGGGGTCGGCGGTGCTCAGCAACCGCATTCCCATCGACGCCTCCCCTACCCGACCGCCGGCGTTGATCCGGGGACCGAGCACGTAACCCAGGTGATAGGCGGTCGGCGCCTCGGCGAGCCGGGCCACATCCGCCAGGGCGACAAGGCCCGGATTGCCGCGCCGCGCCATGATGCGCAGACCCTGGGTCACGAACGCCCGGTTCAGGCCGGTCAGGGGCACGACGTCGCACACCGTGCCCAGGGCGACGAGGTCCAGCAGGGCCATCAAGTCCGGTTCGGGCCGCGCGGTGTACCAACCGCTCTCCCGCAAGGCTCGATTGAGGCCCACGACGAGCAGGAACGTCACGCCAACGGCCGCCAGATGGGTGTGCGGGGTTGTCTCATCGCGTCGTTTCGGATTGATCACGGCGACCGCCGGCGGCAACGCCTCGCCGGCTTCGTGGTGATCGACGACGATGACATCCAGCCCGGCGTCCCGCGCGGCGGCCAGCGGGTCATACGCCGTCATGCCGCAGTCCACGCAGACGCAAACGCCGGCGCCCTGCCCTTTCAAAGCCAACAGCGCCGGCGCATTGGGGCCGTAGCCTTCCTCCAGTCGATCGGGGATATGCACCAGCACCGTGGCGCCGGCGGCCTCCAGGTAGCGGCGCAGCACGGCCGCCGAGGTCGCCCCGTCGACGTCATAGTCCCCGAACACGGCGATGGTCTCGCCGTCCCGCACGGCCGCCACCAGCCGGACCACCGCCGCGTCCATGTCCCGCAGATGACTGGGATCGGGGAGTTGTTCGCGCATGGTCGGACTGAGAAAGCCTTGCGCCGTCTTCAGAGTGACACCGCGCCCCGCCAGGACCCGGGCCACCACCTCCGGCAGATCGAACCGCTGGGTCAGGGCCGTCGCCAAGCGCTCGTCGATGTCCCGCAGCCGCCAGCGCCGCCCCAGCACGGAGCGCTCGACACCCAGCAGCGGTGCCGCCTCCAGAACGGGGCCACCGTTCACGCGGGCTCGTCCGCGCCGGCCACACCCAGCTTGCGGCGCAGGTCATGGCGCGCCTCGATGCGCCGCACGGTGCCGGACTTGGTGCGCGCGACCAGAGAATGCGTCGAGGCGCCGCCGGGCCAGCGGCGCACCCCGCGCAACACCGCGCCATCGGTGACCCCCGTGGCGGCGAACATGATGTCGCCTTTGACCATGTCCTCCAACGCCAGCGGGCGCTCCGGCTTGTCCAGCCCAAGGCCGCGAAAAGCCGCCCGGTCGGCCTCGGACCGCACCAGGGGGCGGCCCTGCATCCAGCCGCCGAAGCAGGCCATGGCCGCCGCCGACAGGATACCCTCGCGGGCGCCGCCGCTGCCCATCAGGATGTCCACGCCGCTGCCCGGCTCGGTGGTCGCCATGATGCCGGAAACATCGCCGTCCTGGATCAACTGGATGCAGGCGCCAGCCTTGCGGACCGCCCAGATGAGGTCCTCATTGCGGGGCCGGTCCAGAATGCAGACCACCAGGTCGCCCGGCGCCACCCCCTTCGCCTTGGCATAGGCCAACACGTTCTCATCGGGCGGCGCGTCGATATCCAGAACCCCGGTCGGCACGCCGGGACCGACGGCGATCTTGTCCATGTACAGGCCGGGCGGGATGGCCAAGAAGCTCCCGGCCTCGCCCAGGGCCAGCAGCGACAACGAGTTCGGCGTGCCGGTGGCGCAGACGGTGGCCCCCTCCAAGGGCTGGGCGGCGATCTCGACACTGGGGCCGCTGCGCGTGCCCACGGGCATCCCGTCGCCCAGGCCGAGCGCCTCATCGGCCTCGCCCTCCTCTCCCGGGTGCTCATCGCCGATCACGACGCGGCCGGTAATCCCGACGCCGTTCAAGGCCGTACGCATGGCGCGGCTGGCCGCGTGCACGGCGGCGCGCTCGTCGCCGCGCCCCATGTGCTGCGACGCCGCCAGCGCGGCGGACTCCGTCACCCGCGCCATTTCCAGCGCGAGATTGCGTTCCAGAACGTGATAAGGCTCTTTTTGTGTCATGGCTTCCCATCCCCGGACCCGATGGACCCGGCGATCCTACCACGGAGAGGGTCGCACGTGGGCATAACCCCAATGCCCAACTTAAAGGTCTTCAATGCGGATCATGCAGGGCGGCTCGACCACCGCCCCGATGTCGGCGATGCGCGCGAGCGCCCGCGTGGCGGCGGCCTCGACCGTCGGGTGCAGGGTCATGACCACGGGGACGATCTCGCCCGGGTTCTGTCCGTGCTGCAGGATGGATTCCATGGACACCTGCGCATCCCTCAGGGCGGCGGCGATCTCGGCGAAGACGCCGGGCCGGTCCACCACCATCAGGCGCACGTAGTAGGCCCCGACATGGGTATCGATGGTGGCCGCCGGCGTGGCCTTCAGGTGTTGCACCGGCACGCCGAAGGTGAAGGCGCCCCGCCCGGTCGCCAGGTCCATGATGTCGGCCACAACCGCCGATGCCGTGGGTCCCGCGCCCGCGCCCTGCCCCTCCAGCTTGGTGCGGCCGACGTGGTCGCCTTCCACAACGACCGCGTTGAACACGCCGTCGACCGAAGCGATGGGGCCGTTCTTCGGCACCATGCACGGGTGCACCCGTTGCAGGACCCCGTGTTCGGTTTCCTCCGCCACGCCCAGCAGCTTGATACGATAACCGAGTTCATCGGCGTTGGCGATGTCCCGGGCGGTGACGTGACGGATGCCCTCCAGGCAGACGGACGGAAAGTCCACCGGACGGCCGAACGCCACGCTGGTTAGCAGCGCCAGCTTGTGGCCGGCATCGATGCCGTCCACGTCGAAGGTCGGATCGGCCTCGGCGTAGCCCAGGTGCTGGGCCTCGGCCAGCACGTCCTGGAAGTCGCGGCCCGTGGCCTCCATCGTCGTCAGGATGTAGTTGCAGGTGCCGTTCAGGATCCCATAGACGCGCTGAACGCTGTTGCCGGCCAGCCCTTCGCGCAGCGCCTTGATGATCGGGATGCCGCCGGCGACGGCGGCCTCGTAGGCCAGATGCTTGCCCGCGCCTTCGGCCGCCCGCGCCAAGTCGGTGCCATGCACGGCAAGCAAGGCCTTGTTGGCGGTCACCACGTCCCGGCCGGCACCCAGGGCCGCCCGCACCGTCTCGCGCGCGACACCGTCGGACCCCCCGATCAGTTCCACGATCACATCGGCCTCGGCCTCGCGCGCCATGGCCACGGGATCGTCGTACCACGTGGCCATGGAGACGTCGCAGCCCCGGTTGCGCCGCCGGTCCCTGGCGCTGACCGCCGTGATCTCGATGGGACGGCTGCACCGCGTGGCGATGGTCTGTGCGTGCTCCTGCAGAAGCTGAACCGTTCCGACCCCGACCGTTCCCAGGCCGGCAATGGCAATCCTCAACGGCGCCGCCATACCCCTCACACCTCCGCGCGTTTGCGTTCCGATTGTTCAAGCAACGTATCGTAATTGGACAGGAACGTCTTGATATTCCTGGCCGCCTGTCGAATGCGCTGGCGGTTTTCCACCAGCGCGATGCGCACATGCTGGTCACCGTGCTCGCCAAAACCGACGCCCGGCGACACCGCCACCTTGGCCTCTTGCAACAGCAGCTTGGAGAACTCCAGCGAGCCCATATGGGCGAACGCCGGCGGCACCGGCACCCAGGCGAACATGGTCGCCGGCGGAGACGGCACCGTCCAGCCGGCCTGATCGAACGCCTCGACCATGGCGTCGCGGCGGTCCTTGTACATCTGCCGGATCTCGCCGACGCATTCCTGCGGGCCGTTGAGGGCGGCCGTGGCGGCCACCTGCACCGGTGTGAAGGCGCCGTAGTCCAGGTAGGACTTGATGCGCGTCAGTGCCCCGATCAGGTGCCGGTTGCCGGCGGCGAAGCCGATGCGCCAGCCGGGCATGTTGTAGCTCTTGGACAGCGAGGTGAACTCGACCGCCACGTCGCGCGCACCCGGCACCTGCAGCACCGACGGCGGCGGCTGGTCGTTGAAGTAGATCTCCGAATAGGCCAGATCGGACAAGATGTAGATGCCGTGATGGCGGCAGAAGTCCACCACCTGCCCATAGAAATCCAGGTCGGCCACGTAGGCCGTCGGGTTGGACGGGTAGTTCAGCAGAACCGCGATGGGCTTGGGCACCGAATGCCGCACGCCGCGCTCAAGTGCTTCCAGGAAGGTATGATCGGGCTCGCACGGCACATGGCGCACCGAGCCGCCGGCGATGATGAAGCCGAAGGCGTGGATCGGATAGCTGGGGTTGGGCGCCAGCACGATGTCGCCCGGGCTGGTGATGGCCTGGGCCAGATTGGCCAGGCCCTCTTTCGAGCCCAGGGTGACGATGGTCTCGGTCTCGGGATCCAGCTCGACATTGAACCGCCGCTCGTAATAGGCCGCCAGCGCGCGGCGCAGGCCGGGGATGCCGCGCGAGGCGGAATAGCGGTGGGCGCGCGGGTTGGCGGCGGCCTCGGCCAGCTTGTCGACGATGTGCTGCGGCGTGGGCTGATCGGGATTGCCCATGCCCAGGTCGATGATGTCCTCGCCGGCGGCGCGGGCGCGCGCCTTCATGGCGTTCACTTCGGCGAAGACGTACGGCGGCAGCCGCTTGACGCGGTAGAATTCGGTCTGGAGCATGGCACCTGGGCCCTGAGTGGAACGCCCCGGCGGACGAACCACGCGCCGGGGGCGCAGGACAGTGGCGCAGGGGGCCGGCGGGGTCAAGTGCCGCAGTCTTTCCGGGCTCGGATCAATCGGCGCCCTCGGTCAGACGGGACACATGCTCCCCGAAAACCAATCGATTGCCGTCGGGGTCGGTGACCTCGAACTCGCGCATGTCCCACGGCTGGGTTTCCAGCGGACAGGTGATCTGCCCGCCCCCCCTTTGCACCGCGTCGTGGTAGGCTTCGACCCCGTTCACGAACACATAGGCCACGGCCCTGGACTCCGCCGTGCTGGCCGACAGATGCAGCTGGCAGGACCCATGGCGGACGATGGCATAGCTCAAGGGTCCATCATCGGTATCGGACCATTCGAACGCCAAGTCGAACCCCAGACAGCCCGTATAGTAATCGCGCGCGGCGACGACATCCGCGACCGGGAAGACCGGCGCGACCACCTCAAGACTGAATGCTCTGCCCTCGGTCATCGCGCTGCCTCCGTCCGGTGATCTCGCCACGATATCGAAACGAAAGTCACGCGAAAAGAAAAAGCGCCGGCCAGGGACAGCCCCCTACAGCTCTTCCTTCACATCCCGGGCGGTGTCGGAGAGGATCCGACCGCCCGCGTTGATGTCCTTGCCGATGCCCTCCACCGTGCTGCACGAGGCAAGCACGAGGGCACCGAATACCACGGCGGCCACGACGGGCATGGAAGAGCGTTTGGGTGTCATGGTTCCTTGCCTCCGTTCCCGGTCCATCGGCAACACGTGTCGCCGATGGTACCCCGGAAAACGGTAACACCGTGGCCCTAACGCTTCGAGAACTGGAAGCTGCGGCGGGCTTTCGCCTTGCCGTACTTCTTACGCTCGACCACGCGCGAATCGCGGGTCAGGAAGCCCTGCGCCTTCAGCGGCGGACGCAGCGCCGGGTCCCAGCGGCCCATGGCGTGCGACAGGCCGTGGCGCACGGCGCCCGCCTGGCCCGACAGCCCGCCGCCCTTGACGGTGCAGATGACGTCGAACTGGCCCTTGGTCTGGGTCACCACGAACGGCTGGTTGATGACCATGCGCAGCACCGGGCGCGGGAAGTAGTTGACGATGTCCCGCCCATTCACGGTGATGCGACCGGAGCCGGGCTTGACCCACACGCGGGCGACGGCGTTCTTGCGCCGTCCGGTGGCATAGGCGCGGCCGAAGGCGTCCCGCAGCGGCTGGCGGGCCTCGCCCGGGTCGTCGGCGGGGGCCGGCGCGCCCGTCGTGGTGGTCTGCGCGGCCTGACCGCGCATGGCGTCCTTGAGGCCCTCCAGGCCCACGCGTTCATCGGCCATGGCCTAGTGACTCCTCTTGTTCTTGGGATTGCGGGCCGCGAGGTCCAGGACCTCCGGCTGCTGCGCCGCGTGCGGGTGCGTTTCCCCGGTGTAGACGCGCAGCTTGCCGAGCTGCGCCCGGCCCAGCGGACCCTTGGGCACCATGCGCTCGACGGCCTTTTCGACCACCCGCTGCGGGTGCTTGCCGCCCAGGATCTGCTCCATGGTCTTGCTCTTGATGCCGCCCGGATAGCCGGTGTGCCAGTAGAACCGCTTCTGGGTCAGCTTGCGGCCGGTCAGGCGCACCTTGTCGGCGTTGATGACGATGACGTGATCGCCCGTGTCGATGTGCGGCGTGTACATGGTCTTGTGCTTGCCGCGCAGAATGGTGGCGACGGTGGCGGCAAGGCGGCCCAGCACGACGCCGTCGGCGTCGATCACGTACCACTTGCGCTCCACCTCGCTGGGCTTGGCGGAATAGGTTTTCATTCGGCTCTCCGTCCGCGAACTGTCGCAGGCCTGTCGGAATCGGGCAGGCCGGGGCGATCGTGCCGCCGGCCCAGGAGCGCGCACTATGCCACCGAAATCCGGCGTGTCAACGCGAAAAACGCGGCGATTTCAGAAGCGTGCGCCGATGGTATCAGGATACCTTGTCCCAGCTCCCAGCCTCAATGGCCTTTTCCACCGCCGCCGATTCCGGCAGCGGCGGCGCCGAGTAGGTGCCGACCGTATGCGCCACCAGCAGGCGTTCGCCGTCCGGGTCGCTGGTCCCTGAATACAGTTCGACCTCGACCACGATCAGGCGGCGGCCGCCCTTCAGCGCGTGCGCCTCGGCGATGACGTCGCCGGGCGCCGGCTTGCGCAGGAAATTGATCGACAGGTTGGTGGTCACCGCCAGTTCCACCGGCCCCAGAAGGCTGAGAACGACGGCATACATGGCGACGTCGGCCAGGGCCATCATGGCCGGTCCCGCCACCGTGCCGCCGGGCCGCACCAGGTCCGGGTTGAAGGCCATGCGCAACCGCCCCCGGCCGTGCTCGATCGCCTCCGTGCGGATGCCGAGCAGTCGGGTGATCGGCAGTTCCCGATCCAGGATGGCGGTGAACTCGGGCAGTGAAATTCGGGACATGGGCGGGTATAGTCCATGGGCGGCGGGGGTCGAGGCCGTCAGACTACATCCAAACGGCACCGTATGGAACCGGATGCGGCGGAGGCACCCGGGCCACGGTCATGGCAACGTTATGGGGGACGAGTGGTCATGATGACCTTGAGCCTGACGCGGACCCTTTTGGTGGCGGGTGTGATCGCCCTTTCCGGCGGCCTGCTGATCGGCGATGGCGCCCGCGCCCAGTCGGGCAATGCCGCCGCAGAGGCGCGCGCGGCCGTGGCCCGGGCCGCCGAGAGTGTCACCGCCGGCCGGCCCGCCGAGGCGGTGGAGGCGTTGCGCGAGGCGACGTTGGCGGTGTGGAGCGCCGCGCCCTTCGATCTGACCCGGGTCGAGGCCACGACCGAGGTCGCCGCCGGCTTCCGCGCCTTTACGCCGCGCGAGCCCGGCCCGTATGCGGCCGGTGAAACGCTGCATCTTTACATTGAGCCGATCGGCCTCGCCTATGAGTTCGAGGACGGGGTCTACACCCTTGGCATGACGGCCGATTTCCTGGTGCTGGACACCGATGGGACGGTGCTGGGCGGACAGCGCAACTTCGCCGACGTCCCCTTTTCCTTCCATGCGCCGTCGACCCGCGTCTACATGACCATGTCGCTCGGCACCGAGCGGCTGCCGGCCGGCGACTACGTCATCCAGCTCACGGTGCACGACGCCGTGGCCGGCGATACCGTCACGCGCGAGGTGCCGTTCTCGGTGGCCGCACCCTGACGCGCCCCCTTGACCGATGGGGGGCGGCGGGTGACATGAGACGGGCGCACGGCTCATTCACGGAGGCTTTCCCATGTCCACCCGCGCCACCGCCGAGACCACGACGTCCGAGCCGATCCTTCTGCGCGAGGACGCCGGCGGCATCGCCACGCTGACGCTCAACCGGCCGACGGCCCGCAACGCCCTGTCGGTGGCGCTGATGACGGACCTGCAGGCGGCGCTCACCGCCGTTGCCGAGGACGACTCGGTGAAGGCGGTGATCCTCGCCGGCAACGGACCCGCCTTCTGCGCCGGTCACGACCTGAAGGAGGTGCGGGCCAATACCGGGCGGGACTTCTACGAAAGCCTGTTCCAGCAGTGCTCCAACCTGATGCTGGCCATCACCCGCCTGCCCAAGCCGGTGATCGCCCGCGTGCACGGCATGGCGACGGCGGCCGGCTGCCAGTTGGTGGCCACCTGCGACCTGGCCGTGGCGGTCGAGGACGCCCGGTTCGCCACACCGGGCGTGAACATCGGCCTGTTCTGCTCCACGCCGATGGTGGCGCTGACCCGCAACGTGGGGCGCAAGCAGGCCATGGAGATGCTGTTGACCGGGCGCCCGATCACGGCCGACGAGGCCCTGGCGGCCGGGCTGATCAACGCCGTCGTGCCCGACGAGGCGGAGCTTGACCGGCGCGTGACCGCCCTGGCCGGCACCATCGCCGCCAAGTCACCGCTCACCCTGGCCATCGGAAAAGAGGCCTTCTATCGCCAACTCGACATGCCGCTGGCCGACGCCTACGCCTACGCCAGCGATGTCATGACCACCAACATGCTGGCCCGCGACGCCGAGGAGGGCATCGACGCCTTCCTGGAAAAGCGCGAGCCCAAATGGACGGGGGAGTAGCCGCCTTTTAGCGGTGACCGCGCCGCTCGACGATCAGGTTCCGAAGTGGCGCGATCTCTTTCAGAAACGGATGCCGGAGGAGCGCGCGCTGGCGCCAGCTCAGATCCGGCCACGGGCGGTCGAACGCCGGACGCAGGGGCTCGGGCGGAGAGTGAACGTCGTCCGACGTGTCGAACACGCCGCCAAGCTGGGCCATCGCCTTGTCCAGGTGAGCCCAAAGGTACGGGTGAAGCGGAATCGGCGTGCAGACCGCGATCCGGTGATCGGTGCGCTCCCAGTGGAGAAGCATCGCCCGCGCCTGGGCGGTCTCCACACAGGTGAGGTCGTCATCCTCATCGTACGCCGACTTCAGGTCGAGCCCGGTGCGGTCGCGCAACGCCGCCACCACGGCATCCAGGGGCGGGCTGCCGGCCTCGAACGTCCATGCGCCACCTTGAAGACCCATGCGATCATCTCCCCTGACCTATGATACTCACAGTTCACCGCCAGTGTTCGCGTGAGCCGACAAGACGGAACAGAACCCCTCCCCAACCCTCCCCGTAAACGGGGAGGGAGTCCGGACTGCACCCGTTCCGCGGCCTGCTCTCCGGCCTACCGAAAAATGCGAACCAGACTCCTCTTCCATTTATGGGGGAGGTCGGGAGGGGGTTCAGGCGGAAGGCGCCGCCTTCACGGTTGTGTGAATCGGGTAGCCCCGTGACGGCGGGTTAGGTCGTCGCCGCCGCGCCGCCCAGCACGGTGATTTCGTTACCCAACCTGACGCCCAGGCGCAACAGTCCGGGCGATCGGTCCCATTTGTATAATGGATTTTTCCCATTGAAAACAATGCATTAGATAGGTATACTATCCTTAATTCTTAGAATAAGACCGTAGAGGCTTGGGATGACGTCAGAGATTCCCAAAATGGCAGGACCGCGAAGCCCCCTCCCCTGCCCCGCCAAGAAGGCGGCGCTGGTCGGGGTCGTGTTGCTGACGCTCGCGGCGTGCGGAACGGTGGACGTCGGCGAGGGATTGGTGCCCGTGCCGGCCTACAGCGGCGACGAGGATTTCGTCTGGTGTGTCCCCTACGCGCGGGAGATCTCCGGGGTTCAGATCCGGGGCGACGCGGACACGTGGTGGGATCAGGCCGCCGGGCGGTACCGACGCGGCAGCCGGCCGGCGCCTTACGCCGTGCTGGCCCTGAAGCCCGACAGCCGCCTGACTGACGGCCACATCGGCGTGGTCACGGGCATTCTGGGGCCGCGCGAAATCCGCGTCAGTCATGCCAACTGGGGTTGGAACAGCCGCACGCGCGGGCGCGTCTACACCCACATGCCGGCGATCGACGTGTCGCCGGGCAATGACTGGAGCCGGGTGCGCTTCCATCACCCGGACACTGGCGGGTACGGGCGGGTCTATCCGGCTTTGGGCTTCATCTACCCCGATAACCGGACGATCCCCGACATCCGCGTGGCCGAGGCGGAGACGTCGCCTCCTCCGCCTTCACCCGCACCGAACGCGGCCGCCACGGCCATGCGACAGTTGTTCTGACGCCGGCCGCTATACCGCCACCAGGGCCGCCGCCGCGCGGCGGTCCTCGGCCAGCAACACGTTCCAGGTGCGGCAGGCGGCGCCGGTGTCCATGGGCTCGGTGACGATTCCACGCTCGCGCAAGGTCGTCCGCACAGCGGCGGGCACGACCGTCATGGACGCCCCGCACCCCACGATCAGCACCTCGACCTCGTCGGACGCTTCCAGAATGGCGCCCAGGCCCTCGGCACTGATCTCGCCCGACCAGGGGACGATCCGATCGCGAAAGGTGATCAGCGACCCGACGTGCTGCTGGCCGGCAATGCGGAATGCGCCATCGCCGTAGGCCTGAACGATCGGCCGGCCGGCGGGAACGAGGGGCGTGATGTCCATGGGCGCGTCGCCTTTTTGTGCCGGTCTGGGTGGAGCCCCTCACGTGGGATCCGTGGCCGGTCCGTCAACCCGACCGTCACCGCCGCTTGGCCCGCCCCTTCTTGGGCTTCTTGCCGCTGTAGCCGGACGTGGGCGCGGGCCGAGGGGCCGCCGGCGCGGGCTCCGGTTCGGCGGGCGTCGAAGGCTCGTGTGGGATCTCGGCCTCTGTGTCTTTCTCCAGCACGACCCCGTCCGGCGCGTCCCCGTCCTCGGGCTGTTCCTCGCCGGTGATCGCCTCGCGCCGCAGGTCGAAGTACACCAGGATCGGGACCGCCACGTAGATGGTCGAGTAGGTGCCGATGATGATGCCGAAGGCCAACGCGGCGCTGAAGTTGCGTAGGACGTCGCCGCCCAGGATCAGCAGCGACAGCACCGCGATCAACGTCGTGACCGAGGTCAGGATGGTACGCGACAGGGTCCTGTTGAGCGACAGGTTGAGCAGGTCAACCAAGTCCATCTTCTTGAACTTGCGCAGTTTCTCGCGCACCCGGTCGTACACCACCACGGTATCGTTGATGGAATAGCCGGCCAGGGTCAGCAACGCCGCCACGGTGGTCAGGTCGAACTCCAACCGCAGGATGGAGAACAGGCCCAGCGTGATGAGCACGTCATGGACCAACGCCACCATGGCGCCAACGGCGAACTGCCACTCGAACCGGAACCAGATGTAGAGAACGATCGCCAGGATCGACAACGTCACCGCCCAGATGCCGGCCTCGATCAGTTCGCCGCCCACCTTGGGGCCGACCAGTTCGACGCGGCGGTAGTCCACGCCCTCGCCGAGCACGCCCTGAACGGCGGCCAGGGTGGCGTTCTCCTGTTCCTCGGTGGCGTCGTCCGGTTGCTGCACGCGGATCATGACATCGCGCTCGTCATCGCCAATGTGCGTCAGCGAGACGGCGCCCATGCCGAGGGTGTTCAGGCGGTCGCGTAGCTGCGCCATGTCCGGGGCCTCGGGCAGGCGCGCCTCGACCAGCACGCCGCCGGCGAAGTCGATGCCGAAGTTGAGCTGCTGCACGCCCAGAGAGACGACAGAGGCCACCATCAGCACGCAGGACAGGATGAGCGCCACCAGGCGGCGCTTCATGAAGTCGATGTGGGTATCGACGGGAATGAGGTTGAGCAACGCGGGCATGGTGGCGGGTCCTCAGATCGGCAGGGCTTTGGCATGGCCGCGGCGCAGCCAGGTGACGACCATCAGGCGGGTGACCATGACGGCGGTGAACATCGACGAGACGATGCCGAGGCTGAGGGTCACCGCGAACCCCTTGACCGGCCCGGAGCCGAAGTAGAACAGCAGGCCGGCGGCCACCAGGGTGGTGACGTTGGCGTCGACGATGGCCTTGAACGCCTGCCGGAAGCCTGTCTCGATGCTGTTGCGCAGGGTGCGGCCGTTGCGGGCCTCCTCGCGCATTCGCTCGAAAATCAGAACGTTGGCGTCCACCGCCATGCCCATGGTCAGCACGATGCCGGCGATGCCCGGCAGTGTCAGGGTTGCGCCCAACAGGCTGAGCGCGCCCAGCAGCAGAAACAGGTTCACGAACAGGGCCGCCACGGCCATGCCGCCGAACAGGCCGTAGGTGGCAAACATGAACACCACCACCAGGGCGAAGCCGAGCAGGCTGGCCAGGGCGCCGGCCCGGATCGAGTCGGCGCCAAGGCCGGGGCCGACGGTGCGTTCCTCCAGCACCGTCAGCGGCGCCGGCAGAGCGCCCGCCCGCAGCAGCAACGCCAGGTCCTGCGTTTCCTGCACCGCGAAACTGCCGGAGATGATGCCGGAGCCGCCCAGGATCGGCTCCCGGATGACGGGGGCGCTGATGACCGCGTCGTCCAGAACGATGGCCAGGTTCTTGCCGACGTTGTCCTGGGTGACCCGGCCGAAACGGCGACCGCCGGCCGTGTCGAAGCGGAAACTGACGACGGGCTGGTTGTCCTGGAAGCTCGGCTGAGCGTCCACCAGCCGGTCGCCCGACACCTCGACGCGCTTGCGGACCGGATAGGTGGGCGGTCCATCGGCGTTGTTCTCCGCCGCCGGCAGGATCACGGTGCCGGGCGGCACCTGACCACTGGCGAGTTCCTCGGGCGAAACCCGTTCGTCCACCAGATGGAAGGTCAGCTTGGCCGTGCGCCCGATCAGGTCCTTGATGCGCTGCGGATCGTCGACGCCGGGAAGCTCGACGATGATGCGGGTCTGCCCTTGCCGCTGGATGGTGGGTTCGCGGGTGCCGGTCTCGTCCACGCGCCGCCGCACGATCTCGATCGACTGCTCGACGGCCTGATTGCGGCGCTCCGCCATGGCCTGTTCGGTCAGCGTCATGACGAACCGGCCGTCGTCCTCGGCCGTGACCTCGACGTCATCATCAAGACCGGCGAGCAGACGGCGCGCGGCGTCGCGTTGCCCGGCGTCGGGAATGGAGACCACCGCCGACGTGCCCTCGACCCCCAGCCCCAGATAGCGGATCCGGGCGGTGCGCAGTTCGGCGCGGGCTCCCTCTACCAGGGCCTCCAGCTGCTCGGCCACCACGACGTCGGTCTCCACTTCCAGGAGGAGGTAGGACCCGCCCTGAAGATCAAGGCCGAGCGTGACCGGCTGCCACCAGTCGGGCAGCGTATCGGCCGATCCCCGGATCGCGTTCGGCGCGGAAAAGAAGACACCCGCCAGACAGATCAAAACGATGAGGGTGGTCTTCCATTTGGCGAAATAGAGCATCGCGGGGTGATCCCGTTTGCTGGAGCCCGAGGGGGCACACGGTCATGGAGTGCGGACGAGGGCCGACGGCGGGCGGACCGACTTTGGCCGGACCGGCGCGGGACGGACGACGCCCTGCCATCCGCCGCCAGCGGCGGCCAGGACTACTTTTTGGACAGCAGGCCCTTCAGCTTGCTGGCGGAGCCGCCCGAGCCGCCGGAGCCGCTATTGTCCGGAGGCGTATCGCCGCCGTTGGCGTCGTCGTCGCCGTCGTCCGTGTCGTTGGCGGTCGCCTGGCGTCCCTTGCCGCCCTTGCCCTTGTCGCCGCCGCTGGCGACGGGTTCGGTCTTGGAGGCGACATCGGCCACCATCTCGCGCATGACCTTGACGCGCACGTTGTCTGCAATCTCAACCAGAAGCTCTGAGTCGTTCGTGACCTTCACCACCGAGCCGACGATGCCGCCGTTGGTGACGATGCGATCGCCCCGCCGGATGGCGGCCAGCATGGCCTTGTGGTCCTTCATCCGCTTCTGCTGCGGGCGGATGATCAGGAAGTAGAAGATGACGAAAATCAGGATCAGGGGCAGGAAGGCCCCCAGGGCATCCAACGTGCCACCGGCGGGGGGGGCCGCAGCCTGGGCAAAAGCGGGACTGATGAACATCCGCGCGCTCCTTGTGTGCGGGGTGTCGGGACTCAGGAGCCGGGACTATACTCATCCACGCCCCCGATGCAAACGCAGCGGCGCGCGCTTTGATGTGTCGGACCCGGCAGAGATGACCCGGTTCCTCCATCAAATCCGGCAGGTTTTTCCGACACGCGAAACAACTCGCCTCACACTGCAATGCGTTGTGAAAGCTGTTGAATGGCAGGCGATCGGAAAACGAAGGGTCGGTCATGATTGCGTCAAAAAGTGGCACGCATCTTGCGGCGACGTTCGCGGTATGCGCCCATCCATACTGAACCGAAGCCACGGCTCGAAAAGGAGTGACGAAGATGGATGTCACGGCGACTGCGAATTCTGTTTACCAACAATACAGCGCTGTCCTCGATCAGTTGAAGAGCGGTAAGATCAGTGCCCGGGACGCCTACGACCATTATACGGAAGCGTTTGCTGAGATCCGAGGTCTGCAGTCCTTCGTTGCGCGGCGGGGCGCCGACCTTACGACATCCGAACTGACCCCTGAAATGAAGACACGGCTATCCGAAGTGCGACAAGTCCTGCTCGCACAGCAGGAGCGCGCGAGCGCAGACATTGGCGGCTCCGCCGTGACTCATGCGTCCGAACCGCCTCCCCTCCCACACGCGCCGATCCTGCCCCACATTGGCCCCGCCGTCGATGCTGTCCAGCGGTTTGCCGACGAATTCGGGGGGCTCGATGAAGCCGCTTTCAAGGACCATGTTCTTTCGTTGATGGAGGCCGCACAGGCGGGCATGGCGGAGTTCTCCCCCTTCGTCCATGAGATGGAAAAGGCTGGCGTTACCATCAAGGAACTGGCTGGGTCCCTGATTTACCGGGGCGACGACGGGGATTTCAAGGTCGTGGGTGAAGGCCAGTGGGCACGGGATGTCGAGGCGTTCATCAATGGAACCCCCGGAGTGAAGGCCCTCTACGAAAAAAACTGGAGCGACCAGTGGAAACCGGTGAACGAACGCACCTGATGCAAACGCGGGCGGATGAGAGTTTGACCGCCCCGCCTTGCCGGTCCGCGCGGCCATGGTATGGTGCCGCCCCCGCTCCACCGGAGCGAAGACCGAGGAGGGAGCCCCGCGTTGACCATGCCGGACCTGGATCGCATCGCGCACAGCCTGGACCGTATCGCGGAGAGCCTGGAGCGGCTGGCCCCGGCACCGCCGCCGGAAGCCCACCTGGACGGTGCCGATGCCTTCGTCTGGCACGCGGACCGGGCGTGGCTGGAGCCGGTGACACGGGTCAACCGGATTCCCCTGGACCTGTTGCAAGGCATTGATCGCCAGATCGAGACCCTGGCCGAGAACACGCGCCGCTTCGCGCGCGGCCTGCCGGCCAACAACGCCTTGCTGTGGGGTGCGAGGGGCACGGGCAAGAGCTCGCTGGTCAAGGCCGTGCACGCGGCGATTGTCGCGGACGTGCCGGACGCCCGGCTGGCGCTGGTCGAGATTCACCGCGAGGACATCGCCACCCTGCCCCGGCTGTTGTCGATCCTGCGGTCGGTGGACCGGCGGTGCCTGCTGTTCTGCGACGACCTGTCGTTCGATGCGCATGACACCAGCTACAAGTCGCTCAAGGCGCTGCTGGAAGGTGGCATTGAGGGGCGACCGGAGACCGTGCTGTTCTACGCCACCTCCAACCGCCGGCACCTGCTGGCCCGCGAGATGGTCGAGAACGAGCAGTCGACCGCCCTGCACGCCGGCGAGGCGGTAGAGGAAAAGGTTTCCCTGTCGGACCGGTTCGGCCTGTGGCTGGGGTTCCACAACGTGGATCAGCCGACGTTCGTCTCCATCGTACTGGGCTACGTTCGTCACCACGGGCTGAGCATCGACGAGGAGACCGTCAGGCGGGAGGCCGTGCAATGGGCCACCACCCGGGGCAGCCGCTCCGGCCGTGTCGCGTGGCAGTACATCCAGGATCTGGCGGGCCGCCTGGGGCAGCCGCTAGCGGAGTGAGCCGTCGGTCCCGTCACCACTCCGGCGGCGGGGGCGGCGGCCGGGTTGCGTCCAGCGCCTGGCGCAGAAGCCCCTGCAACGTGGCCAGTTCGTTGACCGCCTTTGACAACTCGGCGCGCACCGGCGCGCTCAGGGACGCGGCCGAGTCGCCCGCCTCGGCGTCATCCTGGTCGGCCCCGATGGAGGCCGCCTCCAGCGCGTCCGTTTGCGATGGCTCGTCCGCTTCGTCTCCAGTCTCGGCGTCCTCTTCGCGCGCCTCGGACATAGCCAAGCCGACCGGGCCGACCATGCCGCCCTCGGCCTTTTCCTGGCGTTCCTTGATGGTATTGACCAGGGCCTTGGCGCCGTTGTCGCGCAGCAGCTTCTGCACGCCCTTGATGGTATATCCCTCGCGGTACAGCAGGTCGCGCAGGGTCGTCAGCAGGACGACGTCCTCGGGCCGATAGTATCGCCGACCGCCCCCGCGCTTCATGGGGCGAATCTGGGTGAACTTGGTCTCCCAGAAGCGCAGAACGTGCTGGGGGACGTCCAGTTCCGTGGCGACCTCGCTGATCGTGCGGAACGCGGCGTCGGACTTCTGCGACCGACGGCTTCCCCCGTCTCGGGCCTGGCCTTCCGCCACGGCCTTCTCCTTTCGATCCGGACTGCCGGCGCCGGGGGCCATCACGAACGCCCGGTGCCAGCCGTGGCGGCCTTGTTGATGCGGGTTTTCAGCAACTGAGAAGGGCGAAAGACCAGAACCTTGCGCGGCATGATGGGCACTTCTTCGCCGGTCTTGGGATTTCGCCCGACGCGCTGCCCTTTCTCGCGCACCGAAAAGCTGCCGAACGACGAGATCTTCACGGTCTCGCCCCGCGCCAGGGCCTGCGACATTTCGTCCAGCACGGACTCAAGCAGGTCGGCCGATTCGTTGCGGGACAGGCCAACCTCCTGGTAGACCGCCTCGCTCAGTTGCGATCGCGTTATCGTTTGCCCGCTCATGCCACACCGGCCCTTCGTGTTCTTACCGTGACGTGCGCCGTCCGTCTGAACGCAACGGCGCGGCCATCTCGTCCATTCTTGGCGGAGGGTCTTGCCCGGGTGGGTGCGCGGGAATGCGCCACGACCGTTCCGCCGCGAACGCTTCCACGGGCGACGGGCCGGACCAAGACAGGGGCAAGCCTCGAACCAGATACGAAGAGTACCGGGTCGGCGGAAAGTCGTCAATATCAGTGATTTGCAGGGGCGAGATTAAACCGCCGTGGAAGCACTCGCAGGACCGTCACAGACGGATCAGAGCCGATCCCCACGTGAATCCGCCGCCCATGCCTTCCAACAGCACCAATTGCCCCGGCCGGATGCGTCCGTCGCGTCGGGCCTCGTCCAGGGCCAGCGGCACCGATGCCGCCGAGGTGTTGGCATGGCGAGCCACCGTGGAGATGACCTTGTCCGCGGACAGTCCGATTTTGCGGGCGGTGCCATCGAGGATGCGCTGGTTGGCTTGGTGTGGGACCAGCCAGTCAAGGTCATCGATCGACATCCCGTTCGCCTGCAACGCCTCGTCGGCCACCTGCGCCATGTTGGCCACCGCGTGCCGGAACACCTCCTTGCCCTGCATCCGGAGGTATCCAGTGGTCTGGGTCGACGAGGGTCCGCCGTCCACATACAGAAGGTCGTGCTGGCGGCCGTCGGCGTGCAAATGGGTCGACAGAATACCCCGCTCCGTGGCGTCGCCCTGCCCTGCCCCCGCACGCAGGACCACGGCCCCGGCTCCGTCGCCAAACAATACGCAGGTGGCGCGATCCTCCCAGTCGAGGATGCGCGAGAATGTCTCCGCGCCGATCACCAAGGCAGTTCGGGCCTGGCCGACTCGGACGTAGGCGTCGGCCGTGGCCAGGGCGTAGAGGAAGCCGGTGCAGACGGCCTGGATATCGAAGGCAATGCAGCCGAAAGCCCCCAACGCCGCCTGAACCTTGGCGGCCGTCGCCGGAAACGTGTGATCCGGCGTGGCCGTCGCCAACACGATCAGGTCCAGGGCCGCCGGGTCGATGTCGGCGTCCTCGACGGCCCGGCGCGCGGCGGCGATCGCCAGATCCGAGGTCAACTCACCGGGGGCGGCGAACCGGCGTTCCTCGATTCCCGACCGCTCGCGGATCCACGCATCGCTGGTGTCCACGGTCTGGGCCAGTTCGTCGTTGGTGACCACGCGGGAGGGAAGATAGGCGCCGGATCCGACAAGGAGCGACCGTGTGACCATCAGCCGTTCGCCGCCTCTTCCAGCCCTTTGGCGTCGAGTCCCGAGGCGCGCTGCACCTTCATGAACTCGCCCTTGATGGTGTCGTTGAAGCCGTGTGACACGAGGTCGACCGCGACGCCGACGGCATTGGCGAAGCCCAGCGGATCGGTGCCGCCATGCGATTTGACGGCGATTCCGTTCAAGCCGAGGAACATGGCCCCGTTGTAGCGGCGCGGATCAACACGCGCGCGCACCTTGTTCACGGCCGAGCGCACAAGCAGGTACCCGAGTCGCGTAACGATCGAACTCTCGAACGCGCCGCGGATGAAGGCCGAATAGAGCTTGGACGTCCCCTCGATGGCCTTCAGGGCGACATTGCCCGTGAAGCCGTCGGTGACCACCACGTCGACCGTGCCCTTGCCGATGTCGTCGCCCTCGACGAAGCCGTGAAAGCGGATCGGCAGCGAACTGGTCTTCAGGATGGCGGAGGTCTGGCGCAGGGTTTCCGTGCCCTTCTGGTCCTCGGTACCGATGTTCAACAGGCCGATCGTGGGCTTCTCAAGGCCCAGCACGGTGCGGGCGAACACCTCGCCCATGATGGCGAACTGCACCAAGTTGTCCGCGTCGCACTCGGCGTTGGCCCCGAGGTCAAGCATCACCAGGTCGCCCCGCTGGGTGGGCATCATGGCGGCGATCGCCGGACGGTCGATGCCCGGCAGCGTGCGCAGGGACAGCTTGGCCATGGCCATGAAGGCACCGGTGTTGCCGGCCGAGACCATGCCGGCGGCCTCGCCCTCCTTGACCGATTGAATGGCCTGCCAAAGGCTGCTGTCGCGGCCGCGTCGCAACGCTTGCGAGGGCTTTTCGTCGTTACCGACGACGCCCTCGGCATGGCGGATGTCGCAGACCTCGGCCAGCGTCTTGTCCCGCTCGACCATGGGACCCAGCACCGCCTCGTTGCCATGCAGCAGGTAATGCGCGTGCGGATGGCGCGTGCGAGCGATCTTGATCCCCTTCAGGACCATGTCGGGCGCTTGATCGCCCCCCATGGCATCCAGGGAGAGAGTGAGGCGTGCACTCACGGGGACCCCATTCAACGGTCACGGTTGCCGGCGCCGCCCCGTGCCGAGGCGCGCCTTTGGATCACCCTATCAGGCCGCCTCGGGATTGACGACCTCGCGGCCGTCGTAGTGGCCACAATGCGCGCAAACATGGTGCGGGCGCTTCAGCTCGCCGCAGTTCGGGCATTCGTTGTACGGGCCGCTTTTCACGGCGTGATGGGCGCGCCGCATGTTGCGCCGGGATTTCGAGATTTTGCTCTTGGGTACCGCCATCGGACCTGTCCACGTTCTCTGAACTGCAGGAAGCCTGAGGAAAAACAAGCGAGGCCACCGCCTCGGGGCGCCCCAGGCGCGAGCGCGTCTATGTAGCGGAATTCGCATGGCCCCGCAAGCGACCGGACGGAACGATCGCGGTGTTTTTTCAGGTTCCGGACGACCCGGTCTTGAGGGCCGCCAGGGCGGCGAAGGCTCCGGGGGCAGTCTCTCCCGCGTCGTCCTCGTCCGACCACGCCGCCGAGTCGAAGACGGCACCGGGCGCGCGGGGGTGCGGATCCAGCGCCAGCCCCAGCGCCTCGGCCAGAACCTCGCCAATGTCAATCGTGCCGTCGACGATCGGATCGGCCTCGTCGTCGTCCTCCCCCGGATGGACATCCAGCACGGCGGCGGTGTCGTCCGTCGCGCTGTCGTCCGAAAACCGCCGCCGCACCGCCTCGGCGATCCGGCCCGGCACCCGATCGAGCGTAACCACGCAGGTCTGTTCGACGTCCGCCTCAAGGTCGGCCGACACTTCCACCTGTGTCACGCCGCGCCCGGCGCCCAGCGGGCGAACCAGCACTGTCGCCGCGAAGCGATGCAGTTCCGTCAGGCCGAAACGCGCGGCCAGGGCGGCGCGTTCGGCCTCGGACGCCTCGACCCCGACCGTTCGGCCCTCGGGCGGCAGGGACACCACGCCGATCGGTCGCGAAAACTCCAGGTGTGGGTCTTGCGGATCACTCATCGGACGGTCTCTTTGGCAGGGATGTTCACCCGCTGGCCTTGCGGGTCGGGGTAGTGAATCGATCCATGCGCCAGGGCGTCCCACGTCCAGGTTTCCGACGCGGCCACGAGCGCCTGAACATACCCGGCCAACGCCGTCAGTCCCTCCGGCGGGGCCGCTACCTTGTGATAGACGTTGCGGTCCAGGGCGTCTCGCAACGCCTGTTCGTCGCCCGCGTCCAGCGCCGTGTCGTAGATCGCCACCCGCCCGTAGAATCCTTTCGCGAGCTTCTTCATACGCGCGCCGATGCGCATGTCGCTGACCCCGGCTTCGCGCAGGTTGGTGTCCAGGTCCCAGACCATGTGGTCGAACAGGGCCTGGGAGAGCCCGGCGGCATCGGTGTCCGCCTCCGCGTGTCCCGTCTGGGCCGCCTGCTCCCGTTGCAAGGCGCCCAGGCGGCGAAACAGCGCATGGACGTGCAGGACAAGGACGTCGTAGCGCCCTTCGAGCGTATCGGGCACGCCCCAGTCCTGGTAGAAGATGGATTGGCGTGTGCTACGCACGGCCTCACCGTACAAACGCTCCACGACCGCGCGGGCCTGCGCGCGCTCTTCGGATCGTGCCCGGGCGCGGGCACCAAAAAAACGACTGATGACCATGAGTCTGGCGGGGTCCATTCCCTCGTGACAACAGCCTTGGCGGTCGGCGGTGGCCGTCCGGCAGGCGCTTTTTTTGCAGTGTCAGGGTGGTATATTAGTGACCGCCTCGGTCCGGTGCAAAGCCTTGATCGGCCGCCCAGGCAGCGGCGCCGGACCCTTCCAACGGCAAAGGGAGAGCCATCCGTGATCACCCGTCCGGTTTCCCGTCAGTTCAGGGCCTCACGCCTGGCCGCGACGGTTGGCGTCTGCGCGATCGTCTTCGCCGTGGGGGCCTGCGCCCCGGAAATCAGCGCCCGTGGCAACCAGCCGAAGCGCGACCTTCTGTCAGAGGTCGAGGCCGGCAAGCAAACCCGGGCCGAAGTCGCCGCGTTGCTGGGGACGCCGTCCGCGACCGGCACCTTCGACAACGAGACGTGGTACTACATCAGTGCCCGCACACAGCAGTACGCGGTGTTCGAGCGCGAGGAACTGGACCGGCGGGTCGTGGCGATCTCGTTCGACGACGCCGGGGTCGTCAGCGAGGTGCGGGAACTGGATCTGGCCGATGGCAAGAACGTCGCGGTGGTGGAGCGCGAGACCCCCACCCTTGGCAACGAACTGGGGATCCTGGAGCAGTTGCTCGGCAACCTGGGCCGGTTCGAGGGCGACAACGGCCCCGGGCTGACACAAGAGATTCCGGGGCTGTAGTCGCCGTCCGGCGCGGGGCGGGTCTACCCCCGCCCCTTGCGCCGCGCGTGCTCCGGCAGGATGCCCTGCGGGCGGGCGATCAGGATCACCTGCAACAGCACGCCGATCAGCAGCACGCGGAGCGCGCCGGCCTGCGTGGCGTACTCGGCGCCCAGGGCGTCGGTCAGGAACTGGGTGGCGGACCACAGCATCCAGATGGCGAAGGCCCCCAGCACGGCGCCCCGGTTGTTGCCGGCGCCACCGGCGATCAGCATCACCCACACCAGGAACGTCCCGTACAGCGGCATGAACGCCTCGGGGCTGATGAAGCCGATGAAGTGGGCGTACAGGCCGCCGGCCATGCCCATCAGGCTGGAGCCGAACACGAACGCCTGCAGGCGGAAGCGCGCCACGTTCTTGCCGGCAGCCATGACGCCATCCTCGTTCTCGCGGATCGCCCGCAGCACGCGACCCCAGGGCGAGCGCCGGGCCTGCTCCACCAGCCAGTAGGCCAGCAGGACGAACGCCGTGACGACGCCGAGCGACACCAGCGGGTTCGCGCCCAGGGTTTCCACGAACGGGCGCGGAATGCCGGGCACGCCGCGCACGCCGTTGGTCAACCAGTCCTCGTTCTTGAATACGATGCGGATGATCTCGGCGATGCCGATGGTGGCGATGGCCAGGTAGTCCGAGCGCAACCGCATGGTCACCCAGCCGATCCCCACCGCCACCACGGCCGACGTGGCCATCGCCCCGGCGATCCCCACCAGGAAGGGCAGATCGAACCCGCCAAGGTGGGCGGTGCTGGTGGCCGTGGTCAGGATGGCGCTGGTGTAGGCGCCGACGGCGAAGAACCCGGCGATGCCGATGTTGATCTGCCCGGTCAGGCCGTACTGCACGTTCAGGCCCAGCGCCAGCACCGCGTAGATGCCGGCCTGGGTCAGGAAGAAGACGCCGTAGGTGGCAAGCCCGCCCAGTTCCATCACGGGTTCCCCTTGAACAGGCCCTGCGGCCGCACGACCAGCATCAAGACCATCAGCGCGAACGCCACCGCCGGTTTGTAGGTGGGGTTGATGACCATGGTCGACATCTCCATGGCCAGGCCGATCACCATGCCGCCGGCGATGGCGCCGTAGGGCCGGCCGATGCCGCCCAGGATGGCCGCCGCGAACACCGGCAACAGCAATGACCACCCCATCACCGGGTGCAGGCGCGTGTCCATCCCCAGGAAGATGCCGGCGACCGCCGCCATGCCGCCACCCACGGCCCAGGTGACCAGGATCACCCGCTCGGACGGGATGCCGGAGACCAGGGCGAGGTCCATGTTGTCGCTCATGGCGCGCATGGCCTTGCCCATCTTGGTGCGCGTCAGGAACAGGTGCAGCAGGATCACCAGGACCACCGCGCCGAGGACGATCCAGACGTGGTCCGGCTTGATGACGATATCGCCGATCCGCCAGGGCAGTTGGATCCCGCTCTGGTAGACTTGGTTGTGCGGCCCCCAGATGAGCTGCACGACACTGCGCAGGGCAATGGCGATGCCGAACGAGGAGATCAACAGGATGATCGGCGAGGCGCGGCGCAGGTGCCGATAGACCGTCTGGTCGATGGTCATCGCCGCTAGCGCGGCCCCGGCGACGGCGAAGGGCGCCGACGCCCACACCGGGAAGCCCAGCCCGACCACCATCGAGAACGCGAAATAGGCGCCCAGCGTCATCAGGTCGCCGTGGGCGAAATGGGCGAAGCGCAGGATGCCGAAGATCAGCGAAACGCCGATGGCCCCCAGGGTCAGGATGCTGCCCGACACCACGCCGTAGATCGCCAGTTGCAGGAGTTCCGTGCCCATTCCGCCGTCAGCCCCCCGAATCAGCCGCCAAGAAACATTTCGGCCACGTCCTTGTTGGCCAACAGATTGGGGCCGGTGTCGTCGATCCGGTTCCGCCCCATGGTCAGCACGTACCCGCGATCACACACCGCCAGCGCCTGCTTGGCGTTCTGCTCGACCATCAGAATGCCGATTCCGGCCTCGTTGATCTTGCGGATACGGTCGAAGGTCTGGTCGATGAAGATCGGCGACAGCCCCGCCGTCGGCTCGTCCAGCAGCAACAGCTTGGGGTCCAGCATCAAGGCCCGACCCATGGCCAGCATCTGCCGCTCGCCCCCGGACATGGACCCGGCCACTTGGTTGCGGCGCTCGGCCAGACGCGGAAAAAAGTTATAAATTCGATCCATTTGTGGGCGGATATCATCATTCCGGATGAAGGCGCCCATCTCCAGGTTCTCCTCCACGGTCATGGAGGGAAACACGTTCTGTTCCTGCGGGACGTAGGAGATCCCCTGGCGCACGATCTGATCAGGGCGCAAAGGCGTGATGTCGCGCCGCTCGAACAAGACGGCGCCCTCGCGGATCTTCACCAGTCCGAAGGCCGCCTTCATCAGCGTCGACTTGCCGGCGCCGTTGGGGCCGATGATGACCACCATCTCGCCCGGCTCCACCCGTAGGTCGACGCCGTGCAGGATGTCGGCGCCACCGTAGCCGCCGGTCACCCCCTCGATGGACAGCAGGGTCATGGCCGCCACTCCTCGTCGGTCCCGTCCGCGCCAACGGTCGCGCCGTTGCCGCCCTTGCCGATGTCGTCCTCGGCCATGGCCGACACGCCTCGCCCGGACACCCCGCCGCCCAGATAGGCGTCCTGCACCTCGGTGTTGGCGCGGACCTGGTCCATGGAGCCCTGGGTCAGCACCCGTCCCTGGGCCATCACCACCACCGGATCGCAAAGCTGGGCGATCAGGTCCATGTCGTGCTCGATCAGGCAGAAGGTATAGCCGCGATCCTGGTTCAGCCGCCGGATGGCGTCGCGGATGTTGTTCAGCAGGGTGCGGTTGACGCCGGCGCCTGGCTCGTCGAGCAGCACCACCTTGGCGTCGATCATCATGGTGCGGCCCAGCTCCAGCAGCTTTTTCTGCCCGCCCGACAGATTGCCGGCCAGTTCGTCGGCCACGTGGGTCAGGTTCAGGAACTCCAGCACCTCGTCGACCTTGGCGCCGATGACGCGGTCCTGGCGTTTCACCATGCCCCAGCGGAACCAGGCGTTGGGCAGCACCTCGCCGGACTGGCCCGGCGGCACGATCATCAGGTTGTCCCGCACCGTCATGCGGGAGAACTCCTTGGGGATCTGGAACGTGCGCACCAACCCGCGATGGAACAGCTTGTGCGGTGGCAGGCCCGTCACGTCCTCGCCGTCCAGAAGGACACGCCCTTCGTCGGCGTTGAGAAACCCAGCCAGGATCGAGAACAGCGTGGTTTTTCCGGCACCATTGGGACCGATCAGGCCGGTGATGCCGCCGGTCGCCACGGTGAAATGCACCGAGTCGACGGCCCGCAGGCCACCGAATGCCTTGGAGATGCCTTCGATCTGGATCACGGGAGAAAAACCTTCCGTCGCAACGGGATCACGCGGCCAGCATCGCGTCGAGGGAACGACCACCCCGGAACAATCCCCCGGGCGGCGCGGCTGTGTAGACCAAGGCGGCCCCGGGGGCAAGCCCCGAGACGACTCGGATCGAGCATCTCACCATGACGGGGGGAGCCGCACCCCGCAAGATCCGCGCGCGACGGCGGCCAGGGGCGCGCGCTTGTCCGGACGCCGGCAGGCTTCTATGTACCGGGAACCCGCCCTTGGCCTCACCGATCCCATGGAAGACCATGACCCAGGACATCCGCGTCATCGGCGCGCGCGAGCACAATCTGAAGGGCATCGATGTCACCCTGCCCCGCGACCGGCTGGTGGTGATCACGGGGCTGTCCGGGTCGGGCAAGTCGTCGCTGGCGTTCGACACCATCTATGCCGAGGGCCAGCGGCGCTATGTCGAATCCCTGTCGGCCTACGCGCGGCAGTTCCTGCAGTTGATGCAGAAGCCCGACGTGGAGTCCATCGAGGGCCTTTCGCCGGCCATCTCCATCGAGCAGAAGACCACCAGCCGCAATCCGCGCTCCACCGTCGGCACGGTCACCGAGATCCATGACTACATGCGCCTGCTGTGGGCGCGGGTCGGCGTGCCGCACTCGCCAGCCACCGGTCTGCCCATCGAAAGCCAGACCGTCAGCCAGATGGTGGACGCCATTGCGGCCATGGACGAAGGGACACGGCTGTACCTGCTTGCCCCCATCGCGCGCGGTCGAAAGGGGGAGTTCCGGAAAGAATTGGCGGACCTGCGCAAGCGCGGGTTTCAGCGGGTGAAGGTGGACGGCGAGGTCCACGACATCGCCGACGTGCCGGCCCTGGACAAGAAGCGCAAGCATGACATCGCCGTCGTGGTGGACCGGGTGATCGTCAAGCCGGGCCTGGAGACGCGCCTGGCCGACTCGGTGGAAACCGCCCTGGGCCTGTCCGATGGCCTGCTGATCGCCGAGAACGCTTCCACGGGCGAGGAGACGGTCTTTTCCGCCAAGTTCGCCTGCCCGGTCTCCGGCTTCACCATCGAGGAGATCGAGCCGCGCCTGTTCTCCTTCAACAACCCGTTCGGCGCCTGCCCGGCCTGCGACGGTCTGGGGGTCAAGCTGTACTTCGATCCCGACCTCGTCGTGCCCAACCCCGACAAGACCCTGCGCGACGGCACCGTGGCGCCGTGGTCGTCGTATGGTCAGCCCTCGCCCTACTACGCCCAGGCGTTGGCCAGTGTGGCGGCCCACTTCGGCAGCGACATGGACACGCCCTGGCAGGACATGCCGGAGCGGGCGCGCGAGGCCATCCTGCACGGCTCGGGCGACGAGATCATCGCGTTGCACTTCGACGACGGCAGCCGCTCCTATCGCACCGAAAAACCGTTCGAGGGCGTGATTCCCAACATCGCCCGGCGTTGGCGCGAGACGGAGTCCCAGGGGATGCGCGACGAGTTGTCGCGCTATCAGGCCTCCCACTCCTGCGAGGCCTGTAACGGGTTCCGCCTGAAGCCCGAGGCGCTGGCGGTCAAGATCGACGGCCGCCACATCGGTGAGATCTCCGACCTGTCCATCAGCGCGGCCCTGGACTGGTTCTCGGGCCTGGAGGAGCGCCTGCGCCCCAAGGACCGCGAGATCGCCCACCGCATCCTGCGCGAGATCACCGAGCGGCTGGGGTTCCTGACCAGCGTGGGCCTGACCTATCTGACCCTGTCGCGCACATCGGGCACGCTGTCCGGCGGCGAAAGCCAGCGTATCCGGCTCGCCAGCCAGATCGGATCCGGCCTGACCGGCGTGCTCTATGTGCTGGACGAACCGTCCATCGGCCTGCACCAGCGCGACAACGACCGCCTGCTGACGACCCTGAAGCGGCTGCGCGACCTGGGCAACACCGTGATCGTGGTCGAGCACGACGAGGACGCCATCCGCGCCGCCGATTATCTGGTGGACATGGGACCCGGGGCCGGCGTCCACGGCGGCCGGGTGGTGGCCGAGGGCACGCCGGATGAGGTGATGGCCAATCCCGCCAGCCTGACCGGCCAGTACCTGACCGGCCGCCGCGTCGTGCCGGTGCCGGAGGCGCGCCGGCCCGGCAACGGCAAGGTGCTACGCGTCGAGGGCGCGCGCGCCAACAACCTTCAGGATCTGTCGGTGGACATCCCGCTGGGCACCTTCACCTGTGTGACCGGGGTGTCCGGCGGCGGCAAGTCGAGTCTGGTGATCGAGACGCTTTACAAGGCTTTGGCGCGCCAGCTTCACGGCGCCCGCGAGCTGGCCGGCGCGCACGCGGCCATTCGCGGCGTCGACCATATCGACAAGATCGTCGACATCGACCAGTCGCCCATCGGCCGCACGCCGCGCTCCAACCCGGCCACCTACACCGGCGCCTTCACGCCCATCCGCGACTGGTTCGCCAACCTGCCGGAGGCCAAGGCGCGCGGCTACAAGCCCGGTCGGTTCTCGTTCAACGTCAAGGGCGGGCGCTGCGAGGCTTGCCAGGGCGACGGCGTCATCAAGATCGAGATGCACTTTCTTGCCGGACGTCTACGTCACCTGCGACGTCTGCAAGGGCAAGCGATACAATCGGGAGACTCTCGAAGTTCTGTTTCGCGGCAAATCGATCGCCGACGTTCTTGATCTGACGGTTGANGAGGCNGAAGATTTCTTCAAGGCCGTGCCCATCATCCGGGACAAGATGGCGCTGTTGCAGCGGGTGGGCCTGGGCTACATCCACCTGGGGCAGCAGGCGACCACCTTGTCCGGCGGCGAGGCGCAGCGGGTCAAGCTGTCGAAGGAATTGTCGCGGCGGGCGACGGGGCGCACGCTCTACATTCTCGACGAGCCGACCACCGGCCTGCATTTCGAGGACGTGCGCAAGTTGCTGGAGGTGTTGCACCACATCGTCGACCAGGGCAACACGGTGCTGGTGATCGAACACAACCTGGAGGTCATCAAGACCGCCGACCACATCATCGACCTGGGGCCGGAGGGTGGCTCCGGCGGCGGCCGGCTGGTGGCCGAGGGCACGCCCGAAGAGGTCGCCGAGGCGCGGGACAGCTACACCGGGCAGTACCTGAAGGGGCATTTGCTGGAGGCGGCGGCACGGAAGCGACGGCCGGCGTAGTGACAAAGAAAAGGCTTGATCTTTTCACCATTAAGAGTCTGCAAGACGTTTAAGTGCATGATTTTTGTTTAGTTAAGAAAGGAGAAGGCTAGAATGACGCAAAATGACAATACGAATTGCAGTGGCGGCTCTGTTTTTAAGTTCGTTTCGGGCGTATCGGCTGTGGAACACTTACTGTGTGGCAGGCTAAAATTTACGAGAATTAGGGATTTGAATGATCCTTCTGAGCTACTGCCTACCGTTGACAAACAAGAGCTCAAAGAAAGCTTGAACGCACTACGTCAAAGAGGGCATAGCCAAGAAGATATCGTGGCGTTACGCCAAGCCGAAAAACTAATGAGCCTCCTGAGCCCAAAGGAAGTTGTTATTTCTGCGCCGTCGGACACAATACAGGCGGATAACATATTACAGTATCACATATATGATAATATTGAATACATGATCAAAAAAATAGGCATTACCGCAGAGAATTTTAGAAACAAGATTGGCTTGTTCTGCGCTAGCCGGACATACGACTGCTTGCCGATGTGGGCACACTACTCAAACAATGCAAAGGGGTATGTAGTAGAGTTTGCTGGTTTGGCTGACGCTTTCCCTAAAGACGATACCGGATTGATCGGTGAACTTCTTCCTGTGACTTATGATCGGCATATTTCAGGCGTAACTTTTGATCCACAATCTTACAAATCCATCTTTCTCGCCAAATATCCAGACTGGAGTTATGAAAGAGAGAGAAGAATAATACAGCCATTAAATCTATGTGAAACAACTACATTACCGGATAGAAGCGAGATATATACAAGATCGATAGAAAAATCACGCGTCCGCTCTTTAATATTTGGCTGGCATAGTCCGAATTGTGAAAAAGAACACCTCGCGTCTTTTGTTAACTCTATAAATCCAACCGTGAAATGCTACACAGCAAACGTTGATATGGGCTCTGTAGTCTTAAGTGACTTAAATAGGTAATGTTTATACTGAATGGGCCGGACGTCTACCTCTACCTGCTGCTGGAGTTCCAGTCGACGCCGGACTGGTGGATGGCGGTGCGCGCCCAGGTCTACGAGGGCCTGCTGTGGCAGCACGTGATCGCCGAACACCGCCTGAGCCCAGGGGACCCGCTGCCGCCGGTTTTTCTGATGGTGCTCTACAACGGCGCCCGGCCATGGGCGGCACCGACCGACACCACGGGCCTGATCGGCCTGCCGGAAGACTCACCATTGTGGCCTTGGCAGCCGAGAATCCGCTATCATCTTCTGGACATGGGCCGGATGCCCGAGGATGCGTTGACCGGTCGGGATTCGCTGACGTCTCTTTTGGTTCAGTTGGAACGCCCGCACGAGCTCGAGGCCCTGAAACAGGTGATCGACGCCGTCGTCGGCTGGTTCCGGACACATCCGGACTATACGGACCTGCGGCGGCTGTTCACCGAACTGATCGGTCAGGCGATGGCGGGCGGTGGTCTGCCGGGGCCGGTGCCCCGCGACCTGATGGAGATGCGAACCATGCTG
>JGI12109J20283_10031443_pt1 | contig 113902 bp, 87 predicted proteins | sample ElkSlonscriptome_12_FD_20283 | JGI IMG/M metagenome (IMG submission 20283) | reverse complement strand
GGGGCGGCGGGGGGTGGGGGGCGTGGTGGTGCGATCCGGCTGCCGTCGGGCGTGGTGATCGACCCTTCGCGCGGCGGGGGAGCGGGAGGCCGAGCGGGGCAGGTGCGGTCCGGGGGTCAGGGCCAGTCGGGTCGCGGCGGGCAGATTCGTTCGTCGCAGGGTGCGGCGGGGCAGCAGCGGGTTCGACAGGCGGGGGGTCGGCAGCCGGGGGGGCTGCAGGCGGGCGGTCGGCAACAGATGGGGGCGTCTCGGCCGGCGGGTCCGGCGCGTGGCGCCGATCGGCCCGCGGCGGCGCGAGAGATTTCGGATGCGGCATCGCCGATTATCTCGGGGCGGGCGATCGGCGAGCGTCCGCGGCAAGGTTCGTCGGGCGTCGGTCGCCCGCTGAACGTTCGCGGGTTGTTTGTGGACCCGTCGACGGGTCAACCTCGCTCGCGTCGGCAGTTGGCGGCGATCGTGGCGGCGACGGAGGTGTTGGGCAAGCCGATGTGCTCTCGGACGCCTGAGGAATCGGCGGGCGGTCTGTCGTGACGGGCGGGGGCGATCGGGCGGGCGGCTTTGCGGCGTGTGGTGACGGCGTGTTGGTGAAGGTGTTGCCGGAGCGTTTGGAGCGGCCGGTGGTGGTGGGCGTGGCGGGCGCGCCGGGTTCGGGCAAGTCGTCTGTGGCGCGGATGCTGGGTGAGGCGGGTTGCGTGCATGTGGATTTCGATGCGGAGGCGAAGGCGGCGTTGGAGCTGCCCGAGGTGAAAGAGAAGCTGCGTGCGGCGTGGGGGGAGCGGGTGGTGTCGGCGTCGGGGGAGGTGGACAAGGCGGGGTTGGCGGGGATCGTGTTCGGCGACGAGGGTGAGCGTCGGCGTCTTGAGTCAATGACGCACCCGGTGGTGTGGCGAACGCGGGGGGAGGCGCGGGCGGAGGCTGGGCGGGCGGGGGCGTGGGGGATCGTGCTGGACGCGGCGTTGCTGTTCGAGGTGGGGCTTGACGCGGAGTGCGACGTGGTGGTGTTTGTGGAGTCGCCGCGTGAGGCGCGGTTGCAGCGGGTGAGCGAGTGGCGGGGCTGGGACTCGGGGGAGTTGGACCGTCGTGAGGCGGCGCAGTTGGCGGCGTCGGAGAAGCGGGAGCGGTCGTCGGTGGTTGTGTTGAACGACGGGAGCGTGGTTGAACTGGCGCGACGCACGGGGGAAGTGTGTGCTATGCTGCGCGGGAGGCTGGCGACGGCCTCGTCGTCGCCCGAGTCGGGCGGCCGGTGACGTTGGGCTCGGGGGGCGGGTTGGGCCCGGGCGTCTGCAACGACGGAGACCCCTTGTTTCATCGAGTAAGCACGCGACTCTGAGCGAGTTCGCAGCGTTTTCGAGCGTGTGCTCGTAGGTGCTGTGTCGTTCGGGAGCGTGCGGATGGGGAACGGTTTCATGGCCGAATCAGGCGACGGTACGACGAAGTCGAAGGCGACGACGAAGAAGAAGACGCGGAAGCGTACGACGAAGAAGGTGGCGCCGGCGGACGTGGCGTCGCTGGGGTCGGCGCCGACGAAGAAGACGCCGAAGAAGGCGTCGTCGTCTTCGGAGACCGGTTCGTCGGCGGTGGAGAAGAAGTCGGCCGGGGGAGGTTCCGGCGGTGGCGGCGGCGGTTCGTCGTCGAAAGCGGAGCCGTCGCGCTCGTCGAAGGCGGGGTCGGAGTCGTCGTCGTCGGGCGGGAAGAGCGAGGCGAAGCAGGGCTCTTCGGGAAGCGGCGGGAGCGGGGGAAGTGGTGGCGGCGGTGGTTCGTCGAACGACCTGCGTGCGCGGCATCAGCAGGATTCGCAGCGTCGGCAGCAGCAGCAAAGCGGCGGGGGTGGCGGCGGGAATCAGCAGCAGTCGCGATCATCGCGGCGGAACAAGAACAAGAAGCGGAAGAAGCGTCCGGGCGGCGGTGGTTCGCCGGGTCAGGGTGCGTCGGGTATCCCGTCGGGGGTGCTGCCTTCGGACGAGGATTTGGCGCGGGACTGGGACGAGATCGCGGACCTTGTGAACTCCGGGGAGTACAAGGCTGCGGCGGAGGAGGCGATCCACATTCAGTCGCTGGAGCGGATGAGTCTGGACGAGCTGCACCAGTTCGCGGACGACCAGGGGATCGACGATTTCAACAAGCTGCCTCGGCCGGAATTGATTTTCGCGATCATGCGGAAGCGTGCGGAGGAAGACACGCTGATGTTTGGGGAGGGGACGTTGCAGTTGTCTCCGGAGGGTTTCGGTTTTTTGCGATCGCCGGAGGAGTCGTACCTGCCGTCGCCGAGCGACGTGTATGTGTCGCCGTCGCAGGTTCGGCGGATGGGGCTGCGTGCGGGCATGGAGGTGGTGGGTCTGATCCGTCCGCCGAAGGAGGGCGAGCGGTTCTTCGCATTGATTCACGTGGAGTCGATCAACGGGGAGGAACCGAAGAAGGCGAAGAGCCTGCCGATTTTCGAGGACATGACGCCGCTGCACCCTGAGGAGCGTTTCGTTCTGGAGACGGAGCCGGGGGTGATCGAGACGCGGGTGGTGGATCTTGTGGCGCCGATCGGTCGGGGTCAGCGTGCGTTGATCGTGGCGCCGCCGCGGACGGGTAAGACGGTGCTGATGCAGAAGATGACGCAGGCGATCAACGCGAACTATCCGGAAGTGAAGATCATCGTGCTGCTGATCGACGAGCGTCCGGAGGAAGTGACGGACTTCCGTCGGAACACGTCGGACGAGGTGGAGGTGGTGGCGTCGACGTTCGACGAGGACGCGTCGCGGCACACGCAGGTGGCGGAGATGGTGATCGAGAAGGCGCGGCGTCACGTGGAGTTCGGGAAGCACACGGTGATTCTGCTGGACTCGATTACGCGGCTGGCGCGGGCGTATAACGCGGCGAGCCCGAACACGGGGAAGATCATGTCGGGCGGCATCGACTCGAACGCGCTGACGCGGCCGAAGAAGTTCTTCGGCTCGGCCCGTGCGATCGAGGACGGCGGCTCGCTGACGATTCTGGGCACGGCGCTTGTGGACACGGGCTCGAAAGCGGACGAGGTGATCTTCGAAGAGTTCAAGGGGACGGGCAACAGCGAGCTGCATCTGGATCGCAAGCTGGTCGAGAAGCGGATCTATCCGGCGATCGACGTGGCGGCGTCGGGGACGCGGCGCGAGGAGCTGCTGCTGGACCCGAAGGAGTTGGAGTTGGTGTACCGGCTTCGGAAGGTGCTGAGCGACATGAACGTGGTGGAGGCGATGGAGCTTCTGAAGACGCGTCTCGGGAAGACGAAGACGAACGCGGAGTTCCTGATGACGATGAACCTTGGGTGACCCCCCCCGAGTTTCCCCCGCCCGGCGGCCGCCTAACGGCTCTCCCGCGCCCAACACCCCGCGCGACCCCCCTACTCCCGCTCGCGCCGCTTGAGCGGGGGTGGCGAGGATACGAACGATGGTGCGGGTGTGAACGCGGCGTTGCGGCGTTGCGTGAACATGGCGACCAACGACGAGCGCCCGCCGGGATTTGCGGGCGCGTGTCGTTGTTGCGTCTCGGCATGAAGGGGCGTGAGCGGCGGAGGTATGGGCCGGCGTCGCACGTTGCGCACGGCGCGTGTGGGGTTTACTTGAGGATCATGTAGTAGGTGGAGTCGTCGACGAGGCGCATGTTGCCGGTGTCGGGGTTGCCGTCGTCGAGTTCGTTGTCGATGTTCTGGACGCGAGAGGCCCAGCGCATGCGTTTGACGTCGGCGTTGTCGTCGTCGCCGTCGGTCTGGAAGGAGACGCCGATGCCTGCGGTGAAGCCGGAGCCGCCGAACTCGTAGGACCAGTTTCCGCCGAGGGGAGTTTGGTCGTTCCAATCGCCGGGGTCGATCCATTCTTCGAGACCCGGGGGGAGCTGGCCTGGCGCGGCTGGAGTGCGGGGCCAGGCGCCGGTTTTGAGGCGATACATTTGAGCGGCGTTGGCGTATTGGCGGAGGTTCTCGGCGAAGGCGGTGCGTTCGGCGGAGCGGACGGCCCATTGGAGGCCGACCATGGCGAGGGTGACGAGCAGGCCGAGGATGACGAGGACGGTGAGGACCTCGACGAGGGTGTAGGCGGGGCGAAGGCGGGGTTTGGACGCGGCGCGTGCGCGGCGGTGGTGCGGACGGGCGAGCGTGGAGCCTAGGGTGCGTTGGTTGTGGGGGTGGATGTATTGCATGGCGTCCCTGCCTTGCGTGCAGGGTGGGATATGTATCGACGCGGGCGAAGCTGGCGGCGCGGAGAAGGTGGGCGAAGGGGGGCGTGGCTGCGGGTTGTGCGGGCGGGGCGCGGGGTGGGGCGGTGCTGAGGTCGGGGCCGGGGTCCGAGAACCGGCGGCGGACGTGGGCGGTAGAGTCGGGCGGATGGCGAAGCGGACGAGCTATCCGGAGGCGTGGGAGGAGGTGGCGATCACAAAGCGGCTGACGGCGGCGACGGCGGTGGTGCGCGACGGTCGCGGTCGTGTGCTGCTGCATCGGCGGACGGACAACGGGCTGTGGGGCTTGCCGGGCGGTGCGGTGGAGGCTGGGGAGTCGGTGGCGGCGGCGGCGGAACGGGAGACGCTGGAAGAGACGGGGGTGCGTGTGCGGGCTGTGGGGCTGCTGGGGGTGGACTCGGGGCGTGATCGTCGGCAGGTGGTGGCGTATCCGGACGGGAACGTGGTGCAGTATGTGTCGGTGACGGTGGGTTGTGCGGTGGTGGATGGGGAGGGTTTGGAGGCGGCGGAGGCGCAGAGCGGAGCCACTTGGGGGGATGAGACGCACGAGATCGGTTGGTTTGAGTTGATGGTGGATGGGGCGGGGCGGTTGGTGGGGGCGCCTGGTGGCGAGGAGGCGATGGCGCCGCCGCATTTGCTGGTGTTGTCGGCGGTGCTTGATCGGGAGGCGGCGCCGATGTCGTGGTTGCGGTGAGCCGGGTTGAGGCGTGGGGCGTAGGCTGTGCTGATGACGAGCGACGGCGAGACAGGGCGAGACGGCGGACCGGGTTCGCGCGATGAGGGGCGCGGGGGTGTGTTGCGTGGTGAGGGCGCGCGTGCGGCGGTGGCTGGTCGTTTGCGGATGGCGCGTGCGTTCGCTGGTGAGGCGGCGTCGGTGGGTATGGCGGAGTTTCGCAAGCCGACGTTGCGGGTGGAGGCGAAGGAAGATGGTTCGCACGTGACGCCGGTGGATCGTGAGATCGAGCGGCTGTTTCGGGATCGTGTGGCGGAGGAGTTTCCGGAGGACGGGGTGCTGGGTGAGGAGTTCGGCGAGACGGCGGGCGAGGGGTCGTGCCGATGGATCGTCGACCCGATCGACGGGACGCACGGGTATATCCGTGGGTTGCCGCTGTGGGCGACGCTGATCGGGATCGAGTGGGACGGGGTTTTGGCGGCGGGGCTGGCGTCGTTTCCGGCGCTGGGCGAGCTGGTGTACGGCGGGCCGGGGCTTGGGGTGATGGAGCAGGCGGACGCGGCGTGGGTGGACGGTTCTGGGGGTGAGCGAGCGTGCGTGGTGTCGGATGTTGACGGGATGGACGATGGGATATTGGAGCTGTCGAAGCCGCAGACGTGGGCCGGGGCTGGCGAAGAGCGGACGCTTGCGCGGTTGATCGAGACGACGTCGAAGTCGCGGGGTTGGGACGACGCGTATTCGTTCGCGCTGGTGGCGACGGGCCGTGTGGAGGCGGCGGTGTCGTTGAGGATGAAGCTGTGGGACGTGGCGGCGTTCGTGCCGATCGTGACGGCGGCTGGTGGGCGGATGACGGATTGGGACGGCGCGTCGGCGACGGACGGCGGAAGAACGATCGCGAGCAACGGGCTGGTGCACGATCGGTTGGTGGAGGCGGTCGCGGGATGAGCCGGTGACGGCAGGAGGATTGGCGATGAAGACGATGATGGACGGCGGCGCGCGCGAGAGCCTCGAACGGTTGGGCGAAGGGCGTGCACATCGGGATCGGCGCGGGGCGGCGGGCGCGTTTTTGTTGTTGGTGTTGATCGCGGTTGGGATCGTGCTGCTGATCACGTTCATGCCGGGGGGTTCGGCGGAGACGGCGCTGGAGGCGAAGGAGTCGGCGGAGACGCAGGTGGCGATGTTCAGCGCGGACGCGGTGGTGCGGGACGCCCAGGGGTACATCGCGTTGAACGGCGAGCCGCCGGCGGATATCGACGATCTGGTGGAGTACCGAGGTTCGGGCTACCCGGACCCGTGGGGGACGGAGATGCGGGTGGAAGTGGAGCGTTCGGACCGTGGGCGGACGGGCGTGATGACGATCCGTTCGGCGGGGCCGGACGGGGAGTGGGAGACGGAGGACGACCTGTCGTCGGAGCACGAGTTGCGTTGGTGAGCGGGGGCGGTGCGTGAAGCGGTGAGGGCGGGGGCGGGCGGGGTTAGTTGACGCGGATGGTTTGTTCGCGTCCCGGACCGACGGAGACGATGGAGACGGGGGCGCCGACGAATTCTTCGATGAAGGAGATGTAGCGTCTGGCGGCTTCTGGGAGGTCTTCGATGGCGCGTGCGTGGGTGAGGTCGCCCTGGAAGCCGTGGAGTTGGGTGTAGACGGGCTGGACGCGGTCGAGTTGTCGGGCGTCGGGGATGAAGCGGTCGGTGGTGGAGCCGTCGGGGAGTTGGTAGGCGGTGCAGACGTTGAGTTGGTCGAAGTTCTGGAGGACATCGAGGAGCATGATGGCGAGCGAGGTGACGCCGTTGACCATGACGGCGTAGCGGGCGGCGACGAGGTCGAGCCAACCGCAGCGTCTGGGTCTGCCGGTGGTGGTGCCGTATTCGTTGCCGGCGTCGCGGATGCGTTCGGCGATAGGGCCTTGGAGCTCGGTGGGGAAGGGCCCCGAGCCGACGCGTGTGTTGTAGGCCTTCATGACGCCGACGACGGCGTTGACTCGCGAGGCGGGGACGCCGGAGCCGGCGGGTATGCCGGTGGTGGCGCAGGAGGAGGAGGTGACGTAGGGGAAGGTGCCGTGGTCGAGGTCGAGGAGGGTGGCGTTGGCGCCTTCGAAGAGGATGCGTTTGCCCTGAGCGAGTCGTTCGTGGAGGTGGTAGACGGTGTCGGCGATCATGGGTCGGAGGGCTTCGCCGGCGTGTGCGAGGGCGTCGGTGATGGCGTCGGGGTCGACGGCGGGGGCGTGTTCGCCGAGGGCGTCGGGGGCGTCGGCGGAGTGCTCGCCCTGGGCGAGCGTGCGGAGGAGGGCGGCTTTGTATTCGCAGAGGTGGCCGACTTTTTGTCGGAGTGCGTCACGGTCGAGGAGTTCGCCCATGCGGATGGCGGCGGAGCGTCCGGCTTTGTCGGCGTAGGCGGGCCCGATGCCGCGACCTGTGGTGCCGATGCGTTCGGCGCCGGTGCGTGCGAGCCAGGCTTCGGTGAGAGCGTCTTGAGCTTTGTGGTAGGGAGCGACGACGTGGGCGCGATCGGAGATGAGGAGGGTGGCGGTGGTGTCGGACGCGTCGCGCGGTGCGTGGACGGCGATGCCGCGTTCGCGGAGGGTGGTGAGTTCTTTGACGAGTTGGAGGGGATCGACGACGACGCCGTTGCCGATGACGGATTCGACGCCTCGGCGGAAGACGCCTGAGGGGACGAGGTGGACGGCGTAGCGTTGTCCGTCGACGACGATGGAGTGTCCTGCGTTGGCGCCGCCGTTGTATCGGACGACGGCGTCGTGCTCGGAGGCGAGGATGTCGATGACTTTGCCCTTGCCTTCGTCGCCCCATTGGAGTCCGATGACGGCGGAGGCGGCGCCGGGCGCGGTGGCGGTGAAGGTGGTGGCGTGGGGCGCGGCGTTTGGGTGTGCCATCGGTCGGCTTCGCTTCGGTTGGGGTCGTGCGTGCATGCGTGAAGGGGGGTCGGTTGTGCCGATTGCGCAAGCGGCCACGGTACCACGGGTTCGGAAGGGTCGTGGCGTGTGGGTGTGGGGCTTGAGTCGTCGGGCGGTTGGGACGATATGCAAGGTGTGGCGACCCCCCAAGGACCAGCACCGAAGCCCGGCGTGATTCGCATGATGTGTCCGAATCTGAATTGTCGGACCGTTCTGGGCGTGCCGCAGGAAGCTCGTGGGAAGATGGTGCGTTGTCGCGCGTGCGGGACGTCGATCCGCGTGCCGGACCAAGGTGCGGCGGTGGCGGGGAAAGCGCCGGAGCCGGCGGTCGAGGACGACTCCGCGGCGGCGTGAGGGTTGGCTGCGGTCGGGGACGCGGGCGGGGGTGGGTCGGGGCGTGGGCGGGGTCGGGTTGGGAACGCCGCTTGATTGATGCGAAGCGTTGTCGGCGAGGCGTGCCGTGCTGTGCCGGTTCGTGGACGTGGTTGGTGTGCTGCGTCGTCGGGAGCGGTGCGGCGCGGCGGCGCGAGGCGGAGCGCGGAGGCGCGCGGGGGCGCGTGGAGGGGCGGATGAGGTCGCGACATCGGGTGGCGGTGCGGTTTGGCGTGTCCGGTTTGGCGACGGAGCGTCCGCCGTTGGTGCTGTCGCGTTGCGTGGAATCCGTCGTTGGTTCACTGCGCTCGTGTGTTAACGGTGCACGGAACGTGCACAACTGGCGCGCGGTTTCGCGCTTGTTTCGGTGAACGAATTCGTCTCGGTTGGTGTTGTCTTGCGGGGCTTGAGTCGCGCGCGTGAGCGTCCGATGAGGTGCCTCGGCGAGGACGCGGTTTCGCCGGGAGGTCAGCAGTGAAGAGCGAGAGTCGGCGGCGTACGGTGCGAGCGAAGATCAATGCGTTGCAAGCGACGGGACGGACGTGCGGGGAGTGCGACGCGTGCTGCACGGTGATGCGTGTGGATGAGTTGGAGAAGGACCAGTGGACGGCGTGCGAGCACCTGCGGACGGCGTCGGGCGAGGGGGCGGATAGCGGCGAGGGCGGGGGCGGGTGCGGCGGTTGCGGGGTGTATGCGGAGCGTCCGGAATCGTGCCGTCGGTTCAAGTGTTTGTGGCTGTCGGGGTTGATTCTGTCGTCGGACGAGGACCGGCCGGACCGGTCGGGGTTGGTGCTGGTGCCGAGCGAGTCGTCGGGGAAGGCGGTGGGCGCGTTCGAGGTGTGGCCCGGGGCGGCGGAAGGCGTGGTGGGGAAGGCGTTGATCGACCGGCTTCGAGCGGCGGGGTTGAACGTGATCGTGGGCAAGCCGTCGGGGTTTACGCGGTTGGCGCCGCTGACGGTGGAGCGTCGGCCGGTGGTGACGGTGGAGCGGATCTCGCCGAGCGGGCCGGGTGCGGGTGCAACCGGTGGTCAGTTGAGGAGCGGGCCCGGGAAGTCGGGGGATTCGGCTTCGAGATTGGCGAAGCGGGGGTCGGTATCGAGCGGTGGGTTCGGGCGTTCGCAGTTGGTGGCGGGTTCGCTGCGGCGTCGGGCAGGCGGGACGGGCTGAGGGCGTCGGGCGGGTGTGAGGGCGAGCGCGGGGGCGGGGGCGGGGGCGGGTGCGAGGGCGGGGGATCGGGTGAGCGTGGTGTGTGGTGCGGGCGTGGTTGGGGCGTGGTTGGGGCGTGAATTGGGGTGGGGCGGGCGTGGTGCGGGTGGCCTCGATGTAGACTGCGGCGTCCGGGTTCGGGCGGCCTTCGGGGCGTTCGGCGTGGGCGCCGCGTGTGTGTTCGGCGCGAAGAGTGGAGCTGACAGGAAAGGCGCCGAGCATGAGTCAGGCAGGGCAGTCCGTCCGTATTTCGATCGCCGAGTTGCCGCTGAACGCGCGGTTTTCGGGGCACTTTTGCATTTCGAACGCGCAGTTGGGGCGGACGCGGAACGACAAGCCGTATTTGCGATGTCTGATTTCGGACGCGACGGGGCGGGTGCCGGGTCGGATGTGGGGGGCGGACGAGGCGGTGATGAAGCGTCTTGGTGGGGATGGGTTCGTGTTCGTGACGGGTGAGACGCAGCCGTACCAGGGTGAGTTGCAGTTGATCATCCAGACGATCGAGCCGTTCGAGCCGACGTCGGAGCAGTTGCGTGATTTGGTGCCGGCGTCGGTGCGGCCGGTGGAGGAGATGTTCGCGGAGTTGTCGGCGTTGCTGCGGAGCGTGGAGCACCCTGCGGCGAAGGCGCTGGTGGAGGCGTATCTGAGCGACGAGCACCTGATGGAGCAGTTCATGCAGGCGCCGGCGGCGCAGACGATGCATCACGCGTTTTTGGGCGGTTTGCTTGAGCACACGCTGAATTTGTTGAAGGGTGCGGACGGGCTGCTGCCGCTGTATCCGAAGGTGAACCGCGACCTGGTGCTGCTGGGTCTGTTTCTGCACGATTTGGGGAAGACGCGGGAGCTGTCGTGGCAGGGTTCGTTCGACTATACGGATCGGGGTCTGCTGATCGGGCACATCGTGGAGGGGGCGATCATGCTGCACGACAAGGCGCACCAGGTGATGCGCGAGCAGGCGATGCGTTTTCCGGGGTATTTCATCACGACGTTGCAGCACATCGTGTTGTCGCATCATGGCGTGCCGGAGCACGGTGCGGCGCGGTATCCGTCGACGCCGGAGGCGATTTTCGTGGCGATGCTGGACAACTTCGACGCGAAGATGGCGATCGCGTTGGACGCGGCGCGGCCGGAGCTTTCGGCGGCGCAGCAGGAGCTGGGCGGGAACTTCACGGAGCGGGTGTGGGCGTTGGACAACGTGCGGCTGTTCCGGCCGGACCCGTTGGCGGAAGGGTGAGGGAGGCGGACCGGGCGAGGGAGCGAGGGGGAAAGGGGAGCCGGGCGAGGTCGATTCGAGGTATGCGGACCTTGGGTTGGTGGTTCCGGGGGGCGGATGGGGCGTGCGCGGGGGCTCGGTGAAGCGTGCCGAGTTTGCCCAGAGTGACAGCGGGGCGGGAAGCTGGGCGGGGTGCGGAAAGAGGGGCAGGGATGCGGGATGGGCGTAACGGAGACCGAGTTTCGTAAGCGTTTGTGGATGAGATGCTTACGGGATTCGGCCTGACGGGAAGGGGAGCGCGCAAAGTGTTGGTAAATCTGTCCCTGATGGGGCGAAGAGCGTTGAGTGTTCCCCTTTCATGGGTTACCTTCGCGTGGGAAGCGGTTCGCGCCGCTTCTCCATGAGAGTTCCGAGATACTGAAACCGGCCGAGCGTCCATGTGCGAGAGTGGGCTCGGCCACAAGATGAGAGAGTTTTACGATGAAGAGCATCATTGCTGCTGCGTCGATCGCTGCGCTTGCTGGCGCCGCCCACGCGAACGTCCTGATTTCCGAGGTTCTGGGTTCGACCGGTGGTTCGGACTGGGAGTTCATCGAGCTGGCGAACACCGGCGCTGCGCCGGTCGACATCTCGGGTTGGGCTGTGGAACTTTGGGACTCGGACGACACGGCGGGCTTCGGCGACGCGGACGGCGGTTCGCCGTACGCTGTGCCGGGCGGCACGATCTTGAACCCGGGCGACGTGTTCACGTTCGGCAACTCGATTGCCGCGTCGAACTACGGTCCGGCGCTGTTCGACGCTTCGCTGCCGGCGAACGCGATCGAGAACAGCTCGTACACGATCGTTCTGGCTGACACGCTGAGCGTCGCGATGGACGCGATCTTCGTGACCGACGGCGACGCGGGCGACTCGGCCAACCGCGCCGGCGTTCCGATCATCCCGAGCCTGACGGTCGGTCCGGACGGCTCGTTCCTCCCGGCCGGCTTCTACCGGACCGATACGGTGGGCGGCTTTGGCCTGCTGAACTTCTCGACGCCGGGCTTCGGCGACTCGCCGGACGACGAGTTGAACAACGGTCAGTTGAACGGCGGCACGCCGGGCGTGTACCAGATTCCGACCCCCGGCGCGGCTGCGCTGCTGGCGGTGGCCGGCCTGGCCGGCATCCGTCGTCGCCGCTAATCGCGGGTTGACGACGAGTCAAGCCGGCTTGGGTCGCGGATCGCGACCCGCCGGACTCGGCGGCGCTTCCACCGCGCCCGGACGCTCGTAGAGGCGTCGACGCGCAGCGGTCGGAGCGAAGGAACGAGAGCCGCGTGCGTCGCAGACGTGCGCGGCGTTTCTCGACAATCGGATTGACGCCCGCTGCCGTTTGTTTCAAGGGGCGGGCGGATTCCTTCGAAGAGCATGTCGGGCCGGCGAAAGCGACCAGCCGCGGACGGATTCTTTGAGGGAGAGAGATTTCAGTCGCGGACTCGGCGTCTATCGAGTTCGCGTCTTTCGTTTTTGGTGTATTGGCGATGAAAGCGGCCGGTGCGCCCTACAGTTGCCCATGAACGAGCAGGAATCGGTTCGGGTCAACTTTGGGAAGCCGTTCCCAGTGTTTCCGCTGCAGCACCCTGTGTTGCTGCCGCACGGGGTGGTGAGTCTGTTCGTGTTCGAGCATCGGTATCGGCAGATGGTGTCGGAGGTGCTGGACGGTGCGGGTCAGATCGCGCTGGCGGTGTACGACGGGGACGGTTTCGTGCACGATTATGAGGGGACGCCGCCGATCATGCCGGCGGTGTGCGTGGGTCAGATCGTGCATCACCAGCAGAACGCGGACGGGACGTACAACATTCTGTTGCAGGGCGTGTGCCGGGCGGAGATTCAGCAAGAGGAGGGGCCCGAGGGGGAGCGGTTGTATCGCGTGGCGGCGTTGAAGCCGATCGACGCGCCCGGGTTGGAAGCGTATGAGGACTCGTGTTCGGCGTATCTGCGGCAGGAGTTGTCGTCGATGCTGTCGTCGGGTCCGATCGGCGCGCTGGAGCCGGTGCAGCGTCTGCGGGAACAGTTGGAACGGCAGGACGAGGAACTGGACGCGGACGTGTTCTTCGACCTGATGGCGTTGTGCCTGTTCTCGATGTTGGAGGGCGACGATCTTCGGTATCAGTTGCTGGCGGAGAGCGACGCGACGCGGCGGGCGCAGTTCATCCATCGGGAGTTGAAGAATCTGAACGACACGCTGGAGACGGCGGAGCGTCAGTTTGACCCGGATGCGCCGAAGGGCGTGAGCTGGAACTGAGGCGCGCGGGAAATGGGGTGTGAAGGGTGGGCGGCGTCGGGAGCCGGGCGGGCTGAGTTGAGGCTGTCGGGAGTTGGCGTGTGGGTCGTTGGGCTGAGGGCTTGTTCGGCTGTCAGATTGACGGCGTGGTGTCGGCGGCCGGGGTCAAAGGGGCAGCTTGGGGGGTGGGTGTGGAGCGTTTGCGGCCGTGTTGGTGGGCTCGGCGGCGTCGGCTTGGAACTGGCACGGGGGTTGCAACGTGGTGTTTCGAGAGGCGGCGAGGGCCGCCGAGACGAAAGGAGACCACGATGCTGACTCACATCATTCGACCGCAGGTGCAGGGCGACCCGCTGACGAGCTTCTCGCGCGAGGTCGATCGTTTGTTTAACACGTTCGCCGCGACGCCGGCGGAGCCCGGGAACGGGAAGGCGGCGCTGGTTCCGGCGATGAATCTGTATCGGGAGGGCGACGCGTTGGTCGCGGAGTTCGACCTGCCCGGGTTCACGCCGGCGTGTGTGGACGTGCGCGTTCAGGACGACACGCTGACGGTGAGCGGGACGCGTGAGGTTCGCCGGCCGGACGCGAAGCGTTCGCTTCGGATCGAGCGGGTGGGCGGTCGGTTCGAGCGGACGATCGGTCTGCCGTTCCCGGTGGATCAGGAGGGGGTGGAGGCGTCGCTTGAGGACGGGGTGCTGCGTGTCGTGCTGCCGCAGGCGGAATCGGCGAAGCCGCGTCGGATCGCGGTGTCGGACGGTCGTCGCCTGGAAGCGGCGGCGAGCGAGAACGTCGCCGAGAACGAGAATGTCGGCGAGGTGTCGAAGCCGTCGTCCGAGGAAGGCGCCGCGTGCTAGGCGCTTCGTTGGAAGGGGTGGGCGGGTGTCGAGGGCCGCGGTCTTGAAGACGGCGGCGAACTTGTCGGGCGGTCGTTCGTAGAACGTGAGCGGCCGGTCGAGTCGCCCGGCGCCTCCGAGCGGAGGCGCCGCGTGTTGAAGACGCACTGGGTTGTTTGAACAAACGTAAGCGTATAGGGGCGGGCGTGCGTCGCCCGAGGCGGTCACGCGCGCCGTCCATAGCGGCGGCGCGACGGTTCGCGGTCTTTGCGACCGGGAGCCGGGCGGGATTCGGCCCGGCGGGTGCAACCCCGCTGGTCGTTCAGTTGAAAGCAATACACGAACCGACGCGGCGATTGCCGCGACCATTCGTGGAGGATCAGACGATGTCGAAGAGTTTTCCCTCACGCTTTGCGGTAAAGGGTGTGCTTCCTGTGGCGTTGATCGCCGCGGCGGGTCTGTCTGCGGCGGCGATCGGCCAGCGTGCCGAGAACGATAGCCGCCTGCTGACGGAGCCTGCGCCGGCGCCGGCGTCGGTGGAGCGGGCGATCGAGCAGGCGGAGAGTCTGTCGGACGCGTTCGCGTACGCGGCGGAGGTGATCTCGCCGTCTCTGGTGCATATTTCGGTGGAGCGTGAGTTCACGCTGTCGGGCGGCGACGGTTCGCGCGGGTTGCAGCCGCAGCGTCGGCCGGCGCCGCGGATGCCGCGGAATCTGCCGCCGGAGTTCGAGGACTTTTTCGGCGAGTTCTTCGATTCGCCGCGGATGCAGCCGCGCGGGCCGCAGGGTCCGCGGAGCTTTTCGCGCGACGGTCTGGGCTCGGGCGTGATCGTGTCGAAGGGCGGGCACATCATCACGAATCATCACGTAGTGGCGGTGGGCGGTCCGGCGATCAACCCGAATTTCGAGCGGTCGAACGGCGGTTTCGAGGACGGCGAAGGGTTCTACAGGCGGGCGAACGCGCAGCTTTCGATCGAGGTGACGTTGCACGACGGCGCGGTGCGGGAAGCGGAGCTGGTGGCGTCGGACCCGGAGGCGGACATCGCGGTGTTGAAGCTGGTGGACGTGTCGGGCGTAACGCCGGCGCGGTTCGGCGATTCTGAGGGGCTGCGTATCGGCGAGTGGGTGGTGGCGGCGGGCTCGCCGTTCGGTCTTGGTCGCTCGATCACGTCGGGCATCGTGAGCGCGACGGGTCGTTCGGGCGTGGGTCTGAACCAGCTCGAGAGCTACATCCAAACGGACGCGGCGATCAACCCCGGGAACTCGGGCGGTCCGCTGGTGAATCTGCGTGGCGAGATCGTGGGCATCAACACGGCGATCGCGTCGCGGGGCGGGGGGTTCAACGGCGTGGGGTTCGCGATTCCGGCGAATCTCGTGCGGCTGACGTACGAGGACCTCGTCGAGGACGGCGTGACGGATCGGCCGTTCCTTGGTGTGTCGGGTCAGGAGTTGACGCCGGAGCTTGCGGAGTCGTTCGGTTTGGACCGGGCGCGCGGCGCGTTGGTGGTGCAGGTGACGGAGGATTCGGCGGCGTCGGCCGCGGGGTTCGAGGCGGGGGACGTGATTCTCGAAGTGAACGGCCGAGCGGTGCGTGACTTCGACGGGCTTCGGTTCCTGCTGGCGCAGTACGGCGTGGGCGACGAGGTGCGCTTCACGGTGTTCCGTGACGGCACCGAAGTGGAGCTCGAGGCGACGTTGCGTGCGCGGCCCGGTGCGCAGCGGCTGGCCGAGGCGTTCGGCGGGGCGTCGCCCGAGGCGCCGGATGCGTTGGGGATGACGGTCGAAGCGAACGCGGACGGGCCGGGGGTGGTGGTGGTGGAAGTTCGGCCCGGTTCGGCGGCGGGGCGGCTGGGCGTGGCGCCGGGCACGGTGGTGCTGGAGGTGCAGGGTCGTCGGATCGGCTCGGTGGAGGATTGGAACGAGGCGGTGTCGGCGATCGGCGAGTCGGGGGGCGTGCGGCTGCTGGTGGCGACGCCGAACGGGGCGCGGCGTTTCCTGTTTCTGCGGCGTCGGTAAGGCGTCGCGGGTCGGGCGGTGCATCCGCCGAGTGGCCCGCGGGTAAAACCTGTTCCGGAGCTGACAACTAACCGTGGACACATGCGCGTGCGGGCGACCTTGAGGTCGTCCGCGTTCGCGCGCGCCGGATGCGACGCGAAAGAGCGGCGATCGCGGCGGGTACAGTGGGGAATATGACGAGCGAAGCGACGGCGACGGGTGAGACGGACGGGAGCGTGTTGGAATTGTTCGACGCGCATCTGGACCTGGCGTATCTGGAATTGCGGCGGCGGAACATGCTGCGGCCGCTGGATCGGCTGAGTGAGGACGAGGTGGGGCCGCATCCGCCGGCGTCGGTGACGCTGCCGGAGCTTGCGCGGGCGAACGTGCGGTATGCGTTGGGAACGGTGTTCACGCTGCCGGCGGAGGCTGGGGATGCGGACGCGGACGGTGCGGACGGGGCTGGGCGTCCCGAGGCGTATGAGGCGGGGGACGTGGAAGGGGCGCAGAACGCGGGTGTGGATCAGCTCGACGTGTATCGGCGTTGGGCGGATGCGGGGCTGTGCACGATCGCGACGCGGGGATCGTTCGAGACGACGAGCGCGGGGGAGGCGGCGGGGGCGGGAGCCGCCCCACTGCTGCGGATCGGTGTGTTGGTGGAGAACGCGGACCCGATCCGGACGCCGGACGAGCTCGATATGTGGATCGATCGGGGGGTGGTGGCGATCTCGCTGACGTGGGCGAGGCAGGGCCGGTACGCGGCGGGGAACCTGGTGGCGTCTGACGGGGTGAATCCGGGGTTGACGGCGATGGGGGTGGAGTTGTTGGAAGCGATGGAGGAGGAGAAGGTAGTGCTGGACGTGTCGCATTTGAACGACGCGTCGTTGGACGATGCGTTGAGCCGGTTCGGCGGGAGGGGGGGTCGGGTGATCGCGAGCCATTCGAATTGTCGGGCGCTGGTAGGCGAGGGGGACGGAGTGCGGGATCAGCGGCATCTGACGGACGAGACGATCGTGGAGATCGGTCGGCGCGACGGTGTGATCGGGCTGAACTTGTGCGCAGCGTTCATCGAACGCGGCGCGGACGAGCGGAATCGGCCTTCGATGGACGCGGCGGCGGCGCATGTGGAGCGCATCTGTGAGCTGACGGGCTCGACGCGGCATGTGGGGCTGGGTTCGGACCTGGACGGCGGGTTTTCGGCGGCGCGGCTGCCGCGGGGGATCGACCGGGCGGCGGATATGGGGAAGCTGCTCGGCGTGCTGGGTGAGCGGGGTTTTTCGCGTGCGGACGTGGAGGCGTTCGCGAGCGGGAACTGGCTTCGCGTGTTGAGCCGGCGGGACTGAAGGGGGTCGGCGGCTGATATGATGGGGCGTTGGAGCGGCGCGGCCCGAGCGGGCGGCGACGCGGAGCAGGGTGTAGCTCAACTTGGTAGAGCGCGGTCTTTGGGTGGCCGAGGTTGCAGGTTCAAATCCTGTCACCCTGATTCGACGGAGCGGGGGGGATGCGACGGCAGGGGCGTTCGGCGGGTTGGTTGGGGCGTCGTCGGCGGGAGGGCGAGCGAACGGCGACTGGGGCGGCGGCCGGAAAGCGGGGCGAGCGCGGGAATCGGGGCGGTTGGGCGTTCGGCGATGGGGTGGTTCGGCGGTACAATCGCGGAACCGAACGAACTCTGGCCGGAGGATGAAGATGCCTTTCTATACGAAGCTCGGGACGCTGCCGAAGAAACGCCACACGCAGTTCCGCCGCCCTGACGGTGCGTTGTATTCGGAGGAGGTGTTCGGTACGGAGGGGTTTGTGGGGCCGACGTCGACGCTGTACCACATCCATCCGCCGACGCAGGTGTATGGGTGGAAGACGCTGCACTCGACGGCGGTGGAGTATGTGGAGACGGAGGTGATGCGGATGCGTCACCTGATGTCGCAGGGGCTGGGCGCCGAGGGCGATCCGGTGTCGGGTCGGAAGGTGCTGCTGGGCAATCAGGACGTGGAGTTGGCGATTTGCGTTCCGAGCGAGCAGATGGCGTATCACTACAAGAACGGGCAGGGCGACGAGTGCCTGTTCGTGCACTACGGGTCGGGGACGTGTTCCACGGCGTTCGGGACGCTGAGGTTCGGACCGAAGGACTACATCGTGATCCCGAAGGGGGTGATCTACCGGATCGAGTTCGACGATCTGGCGGACGCGGATCGGCCGTCGGGCGTGGACGCTGAGGACATGCCGCTTGGGAAGTTTTTGGTGGTGGAGACGCGGAACGCGAGCCACATCGGTCCGCCGCCGCGGTATTTGTCGAAGCAGACGTCGCAGTTTTTGGAGCATGCGCCGTATTGCGAGCGCGACTTGCGGACGCCGGAGTATCCGATGACGTTCGACGAGGAGGGGGACTTCGAGGTGCGTGTGAAGGCGCGGGACTGCATGCACGCGTACACGTATCACTATCATCCGCTGGACGTGGTGGGCTGGGACGGGTGTTATTACCCGTACATTTTCAATATCGACGACTTCAGCCCGATCACGGGCGAACTGCACATGCCGCCGCCGATTCATCAGACGTTCGAGGCGCACAATTTCGTGATCTGTTCGTTCTGTCCGCGGAAGCTGGACTTCCACCCGAACGCGGTGAAGGTGCCTTACAACCACTCGAACCTGGACTCGGACGAGGTGCTGTATTACGTGGAGGGGAACTTCGGCTCGCGGAAGGGGATCGACGTGGGTTCGTTCACGTGTCATCCGCAGGGGATTCCGCACGGTCCGCACCCGGGGACGGTGGAGGCGTCGCTGGGGCACGATTACACGGCGGAGTTGGCGGTGATGGTGGACACGTTTCGCCCGCTGTATCCGACGAAGCTGGCGGTGAAGATGGACGACGAGAAGTACCCGGCGTCGTGGCAGGGCGAGCACTTCACGAAGCGGGATACGGCGGCGGCGGCGCGTCTCAACGGGAACGCGAAGTATCCGGTGGTGGGCGAGGGCAACCACGAGTTGATCGAGGTGCCGGAGACGGAGGAGCGCAGCGGCCCGAAGACCGGGCGCATTCATGAGCAGCCTGGGTACGTGCCGCCGGCGAAGCCCGCGCCGACGCCTGCGTCGCAGTGAGTCGAACGACGTGGGCGGGTGGCGGACGGTTTTCGGCGAGTTCGATGCTGCGGTGATCCGTGCCGAACGACCGGGCTGGGACACGAAGTTGCGCCGACGACACGCCCACCGTTTCGCGGTGGGCGTTTTCGATGCGGTAGGCGCGAGCGTGGGGGCACGAACGCTGTATCTTGGGCGACGGACGCCGACGAGTGTCACGGCGTCAGCGTCGGTGCGCAGCAGGAGTTAGGCATGATCGTCAAGCCGTTCGTCGAACGATCCGAACCAAAGAACCGAGCCGCCGCGGCGGGCTACCGAGCGGAGCGTCAGTTGGCGTTTTATCTGCATCGGGACTTCGCGGAATCGCCTTCGGTGTACGTGCTGCACGACCTGCGGCTGGAGGACTCTTCGCGGACGGAGGCGAACGGCTCGGCTCAGAGCGCCCAGATCGATTGCCTGGTGGTGCATCGGTACGGGGCGTTCATCGTGGAGGTGAAATCGAGGACGGACCCGGTGGAGGTGCGGTACACGCAAGAGGGCGGCGAGGAGTGGGTCGTGAAGGGGAAGAAGACTCGCGGGATGCAGACGCCGGCGGAGCAGGCGCGATATCAGGCGGTGGTGCTGCGGAATCTGTTGCAGGACCATCGCGAGGAGTTGCTTGGGAAGATGCATAGGGGGCTTCGGACGCTGACGAAGGTGGTGAAGGGGACGGATCAGCGTGGGTTTGCGTCGATGCCGTTGCAGGTGGTGACGGCGGTGTCGGACGAGACGGCGCTCGAACGGAGGGGTCGGCGGACGAAGGTTCGGCCGTTCCAATCGATGGTGTGCAAGTCGGCGGAGGTCGGGGAACGGATCCGGGAGGAGATCGGCCGGCACATCGAGGCGGGGAAGACGATCGGCGCGGAAGACGGGGAGTACGGGGTGTGGCGGATGAAGGAGGAGGAGGTGCGGGGTGTGGCGGCGTTTCTGCGGGGGCGTCATACGCCGAAGCCGCCGCCGTGGAGGGGTCGGGCGACGCCGAAGGAGACGGCGACTTTGCGTGAGGATGCGCCGGTCGGTTCGCCGGCGCCGCGGCGTGGGCCGGGTGAAGCTGAGTCGACTGGTCGGAGCGGCGAACCGGCGCCGGCGGCGGTGTGCAAGCATTGCGGCGGGCGACGGCTGGTGGCGTCGTCGGGTCGGTACGGGCCGTATTGGCGGTGCTTGTCGTGCGACCGGAACACGTCGATGCCGAGGGTGTGTCCGAAGTGTCGGAAGGACGGTCGGCAGGACAAGAGCGTGCGGGTGCGCAAACTCGGCGAAGCGTTCGTGCGTTTTTGTGACGCTTGCGGCGAGCAGGATGTGGTGTGGGAGACGCGGCTGAACGCGGCGGCGCCGGAGCCGCGTTGAAGTGCAGGCGGGCTTGAGCGGGCGCGGGGGAGGGCTCGTCAGGCGGTTTCGGCGGAGGGTTCGAATGCTTCGTCGAAATCGAAGACGTCGGTGAAGTCGTCGAGGGAGTCTTCGTCGGTTTTGCGGAGGAGTCCGGCTTCGACCATGGCGAAGACGATGCGGCCGAAGTCTTCGGTTCGGCGGACGCCCCATGATTCGAGGACGGTGCGAGCGAGGAAGCCGAAGCGTTCGACGGCGTGGTCGCGGAGGCCGATGCAGAGTTCCTGTCCCGAGACGTGGCGAGAGACGCCGAGTGTGTCGCGTTCGTGTTCGATGAGGCGGTCGCAGGTGCGTCGGAGGCCTTCCTGGACGAAGGCGTAGGCGGCTGGAGGATAGGCGCCGGCGTTTTTGAGTTCGGGCCAGACGAGTGCGATCTCGGGTGTCACGGCAGGGGTTCTCCGCCCTGGTGGGGTGATGGTCGCTTCCGAAGAATGCTATCGGCCAAGTGCGGCGGGACAACTGTAAATGTGGGGTCGTTTTTCCGGGGTGGGGAGAGAGAGGTAGAGCGTGAGAGCGGGGGCTGGGGTGCGGGCGTGACGGGAGCGGGCGGCGGGAGTCGGAGGCGGGCGACGACGGCAAGGTAGGCAAGCGTGTCGCTGGGCGGTCTGTGGTGAGTTGCGGGTGGCGGGGGTGAGCCGCGGGGGGGGGCCTTGATTCAGCGGCTGACGTGCGGGGACTCGGCGAGCCACCAGCGCCATGGTCGTTGGGCCCAGTCGCCGGTGGAGGTTCCGAGGCCGATGCGCGGGCCGTTGGCGATGCGGGGGTCGGGTTCTTCTTGTGGTTGCGGGATGAGTCGGAAGTCGGCGGTCGAGGAGAGGAGGTTCCAGCCGTCGACGGCGCGGTCGATGAGGAGTGCCTGGCAGAGCTTGGCGGGGCCGGAGCAGAGGTCTCGGTCGGCGATGTCGGCGGGCGGTCGGTCGGAGGCGGCGGCGCGGAGGCGTCTCATGACGTGGAGGCCTTCGAGCGGTTCGAGGGCTCTGACGAGGACGGCCTGGCCGGCGTCTTTGGAGGCGGTGGCGATGTTGAAGCAGTGGTGCATGCCGTAGGTGAAGTAGACGTAGGCGGTGCCGGGCGGTCCGTACATGGATTCGTTGCGGGCGGTGCGTCGTCCGTCGAAGGAGTGCGAGCCGCGGTCGGGTCCGCCGGGGTATGCCTCGACTTCGACGATGCGACCGCGGAGGGTGAGTTGCTGACCGCCGATGTGGACGCGGCGGTGGAGTTGCCATCCGAGGAGGCGCGGGGCGGCGTCGACGGCGTCGCGGGCGAGTGTGTCGAGCGGTTCGTCGGCCATTTGGCGGTGTTCTCTCGATCGTCGGCGGACGAGGGGTTCAGGCCGGCTTCGGTTGCGACGCCGCGGGCGGGCGGGAGGCGGTGGGTCGGACGTTCCATTGTTCGCCGTCCCAGAGCAGCGTGGGCGGTGCGTCGGAGTCGAAAGCGGCGTGGAGGACGTCGTCGGGGTCTGTGGGAACGGCGATCGCGACGGGGCCGGCGATGGGGGCGGGGGTGGCGGCTGCGGCGGGGGGCCATGTGAAGAGTCGTTCGGGGAGTCCGAGGGCGCGGGCGCCGTAGATGGTGAGCATGGCGATGAGGAGTGCGGGGTGGGCACGATCGCGTCGGTAGAGGAGTCGTGCGTCGTCGAGAGGAGAGAGTCGATCGGCTTGATCGGGCGGTAGGTTGACGATGGAGTCGGTGCCGATGGCGACGTTGACGCCGGCGTGGATCATGTCGAGATATCGGTGGGGTCCGAAGTGGGTGTGGTGGTGGAAGTATTCGGAGGCGCGCGGGCAGTAGGCGACGCCGCCGATGGCGTCGGAGGCCATGCGTCGGGCGGCGTGGCGCCAGTGGCGTTGGAGTCGGGCGAGTCGGTCGATGTCGGCGTCGCTGACGTCGTTGAGATGGGCGAGGAGGGTCGGGGCGGTGTCGATGACGGGGGCGAGGTGTTCGACGGGTGAGCGTGCTTTGCCGACGTTGTCGAGCGCGTGTTCGTCGAGGACGCCGAGCGATTGGAGGAGTCCGATGAATGGCCCGTCGGCGTTTTCGACGAAGGCGCGTTCGGCGGGGGTCTCGGCGAGGTGGGTGCAGAGGAGCGAGGCGTCGGTGAGGCCGGCGGCGACGAGTCGTGCGATGTGGCGATAGAGGTGGAGGCCGGCGGAGTAGGGAGCGTGGGGCTGGAAGGACCAGGAGGTGCGGAGGTCGGCGTGGTGGGCGTGGTCCGGGGGCGGAGAGGCGGCGAGCGATTCGGCGAGGCGTTGGGCGGCGTCGGCGGCGGCTTTGGCGCGATCGCCGAGGCCGAAGAGTTCGATGAAGGAGACGCCGGCGAGGGGCGATTCGGCGAGGGTGTGGAAGGCGGCGGGTTCGGCACGGTTGTCGGCGCCGGCGATGTCTCCGAGGGCGACGACGCCTCCCCGGAGAGAGCGTTCGACGCCGAGCGTGACGCTGTGGGCGATGTCATGGCGGTCGTGGAGGCGGGCGGCGGCGATGGAGCCGGCCCAGCGGACGAAGGCGGCGTCGCCGGGCGAGGGGTCGAAGGGCTTGGGGCCGATGTGGGTGAGGTCGAGGTGGGCGTGGGCGTTGACGAAGCCCGGGAGGAGGACGGCGTCGCCGAGATCGACAAGCGGGGGCTGGTCGTGATGGTCGTGGGCGAGGGAGTCGGCGTCGGGGTGAGCGGAATGTGCGTCTCGGGGGAAGGTGCGGACGCTTTCGAGGGTGCAGAGCGGGCGGCCGGGCAATGGGCGGAGGGTGATTTCGACGTCGGAGAGAGTTGGGTCTTCGTTGGGCCAAGCGACACCGCGAGCGTCGAGCAACGCTCTTGCGCGGATACGGAGCGGATCGGATTGAGGCATGAGAGTGATCGGAGTGGAGCCGAGGGTTGGTGGGTTGCGTGCGTGGTTCGTTTGGGTGTGAGTGGGTTGGTGGAGCCCGGAGGGTGGTCGGGCCCGATAGTATGAGCGTGAGGCGAGCGGCGTCATGGACCGACGCGGCTCATCTTGGAAGAGTTGGAGCCGCGGCCTTCACGTTGGATGGCGAGCGGCTTCGGAATCGCACCCGCCGGCCGCCGCTCAGACGGGCCGCATCTAGCGAAGGACGTCGCCCATGCCCCGCCGCTCGAAGGATCGTTTCGCTTGTGTTTCTCGCGTGATCGCCCCGGTGTTGATCTTGGGTGCGTGTTCGGGCCCGCTGGTCGGGTGCGTGGCGCAGCAGGAGTATGACGACACGCGGGCGACGGCGGAGGCGCTCGAGGTGCGGGTGGCGTCGCTGAACGAGGAGCTGCGGAACACGCGGCGGATCTCGGAGGCGCGGCAGGAGACGATCGCGCGGCTGCAGCAGTCGATCGTGGCGAAGGACAGCGAGTTGGCGCAGCTTCGTGATCGGCTGGCGGCGTTGTCGGGTCGGATCGACGATCTGGGGCGGCAGATGACCAACCTGCCGACGGGCGGCGCGCTTGACGCGGAGACGGACGCGGCGCTGCGGCAGTTGGCGGCCGACAACCCGAACCTGTTCTCGTACGATCCGGAGACGGGGACGATCCGCGTGGCGTCGGACCTGACGTTCGGGTCGGGAAGCGCGAACGTGCAGGACGCGGCGCGGAGCGGGCTGTCGGAATTGGCGACGATTCTGGCGTCGGCGATCGGCCAGCGGTACGACGTCCGGGTGGTGGGCCACACGGACAGTCAGCGGATGTCGAACCCGAACACGATTCAGCGTTTCCGTGACAACCGTGGGTTGTCGGTGGCGCGGGCGATCGCGGTGTCGGACGCGTTGCAGTCGGCGGGCCTTCCGGGGACGCGGATCGAGACGTCTGGGTGGGGCCCGCACCGGCCTGCGGTGGCGAACAACCCGTCGGGCGGGACGCGCGAGAACCGCCGCGTTGAGATTCTGATTACGCCGACGACGTTCGAGCGTCCGCTGCAACCGGCGGCGGCGGATGAGGGTGTGGTGGATCGTCCGTCGCGTCCGGCGCCGCAACGGGACATGCCGATCAAGTGAGGGAACGGGGGCACGTCCGGGTGCCGGGGGTTGGACGGCGAAGGGCATTGGCGTGATTGATTGTGCGACCAAACCGCCGCATTGTGCGGCGGTTTATCGTTTTGACCCGATCGTGTCCCGAAAACGCGATGGATTTGGTGAAACGGACGGGGGTCTGGCGCGTAGTATTCGATGAACCGCGGCCTGTCGGCCGCCCTTAATCCGCTGGCGTCCGGCCGCGATCGAGCTCGAGCCGCTGAGACGCCTCGCTGATTGGAGCAACCCGAGATGGAACGTCTGGACCGGATCGTGGAGCGGGCGTCGCGTTGGTTGATCGTGGTGCGGTTCGTACCGGCGGCGATCGTGGCGTTGACGGCGGGGACGGCGTTGCTGCTTGCTGCGCGGATCGCGTCGCAGACGCTGGGGTTTCCGGTGGATTGGTCGCTGACGTGGTTGGCGACGCTGGTTGGGGCGTTGGGGGTGGCGGCGGCGGTGGTGCTGTTCACGCGGCCGACGCGGTTTAGCGTGGCTCAGTTGCTGGACGAGCGGGGCGAGTTTCGGGAGGCGTTGTCGACGGCGATCTGGCTGCGGTCCGAAGGATCGGGCGGCGGTGCGGATGAGCCGGAGGGTGGAATCACCGGCGGCGGTGCGGGATGGAACACGGCGGCGCTGGATCACGCGGAGAGCGTGGCGGGGCGTGTGGAGCCGCGGATGTTGATTCCGGTGGTGGTGCCGCGTTGGTGGTTCGCGCCGGTGCTGCTGGCGGGCGCGTTCTTCGCGGTGGGGCTGTTCCCGCAGGGCGATTTGCTGACGCGCGAGAGCGGTGCGGTGGCGCAGCGAACGGCGGACGAGGAAGCGACGCGGCAGGAAGTGAAGGCGATCGTCGAAGAGAGCGAGCGTCTCGCTCGCGAGGCGTTGGTGGGGAACCCCGAGGCGTTGGCGATGCTGGAGCAGTTGGAGGCGGATTCGCTGGACGCGGCGGCGCGGACGCCGGAGGAGATGCAGCGCGAAGCGGCCAAGCGGATGACGGCGGCGAAGGACGCATTGGAGGAATTGGCGCGCGGCCCGGACGCGCAGGCGCTGGACGAGTTGCGTCGGCGGACGGCGGAGATGCGCACGCCGCAGACGGCGACGGGGGAGATGGCGGAGTTGTCGAAGGCGTTGCAGCAGGGAAACTTTGCGAAGGCGGCGGAACACCTAGCGAAGCTGCGGGGGAAATTCGAGGCCGGTGAGATGACGCCGGAGGAACAGGCGGCGCTCGCGGAGGCGCTGGAAGAACTGGCGAAGCAACTGCAACAGGCGGCGCAACAGCAGCAGGCGCTGCAACAAGCGTTGAAGCAGGCGGGTCTCGATCCGAATCTGGCGAACGATCCGCAGGCGTTGCAGCAGGCGATTCAGAACAGCCAGAACCTGACGCAACAGCAGAAGCAGCAGCTTCAGCAGATGGCGCAGGCGAGCCAACAAGCGCAGCAGCAGTTGAACAAGGCGGCGGGGGCGTGCAAGCAGTGCGCCGGCGGGATGTCGGGGCAGCAAGGGCAACAGGGGCAACAGGGTCAGCAGGCGGCGTCGCAGGCGATGGGGAACCTGTCGCAACAGTTGTCGCAGCTCGCGCAGATGCAGCAGCAAGTGGCGCGGGCGCAGGCGGCGTCGAACGCGATGCAGCAACAATTGAACGCGCTGGGCCAGTGCTCGGGCGGGAGCGGCTCTGGGCAAAGCGGGGGCAACCCGTTCCAGAACATGTTCGCGGGCGGGTCGTCGAAGCCTGATCCGTTCTCGGGGATGCGGCCGAAGAATCAGCCGCCTGGGACGACGGGGATGCAGAACGGCGGTGGCTCGGCGAGCGCGCGAGGGCAGGGCGGGAACGGAGCGGGCGGTCGCGGCGCCGGCTCGTCGGGCGGCGCGGGTCTGGCGAACTTCGAGACGGACCCCAACAAGGTCGATCTTTCGGCGAACCTCGACTCGACGAAGAACACCGGCGGGGAGATCGTCAGCACGGAGTTCATCGACGCGGACGGCATGATTCTGCCGGAAGCGCGGCAGCAGATCATCGAGCGGATCATCCAGAGCGAACGGTCGGCCGAAGGCGCGGCGGCGATGAACGAGACGGTGTTCCCGGCGGAGTATCACGAAGCGATTCGGGCGTACTTCGCGCGTCTGAACGGCGAAGTGGGCGGGGGCGGGGAGAGCGCGGGCGAGGAGGGCGGGTCGTCGGGTTCGGGCGGCGGCGAGTGAAGCGGCGTGGGAGGCGTCGGGGAGGCGCCGTGCGTTACCATCGGGCGGGTTCTGGGGATCGTGACGCGTCGTTCGGGAAGACGATCCCGGTGCGGGAGCGCGTCGTACCAGCATCCGCCGCGAGCGCCCGGTGTGGGCGTGGCGAGACTCGTCAGGACGTGGGAGCGGTGCGTTCACCGTGATCGTGGGCCCGGTTCAATTCGACGCGCCGGTGTGGCTGTTGCTCGTTGCGCCGGCGTTGGTGTTGGTGTGGTGGTTCGGTCGTTCCTCGCTGTCGGGTTTGGGCTCGGCGACGCGTCGTTTGGCGCTTGGTGTTCGGACGCTGGTGGTGTTGTTGATCGTGGCGGCGTTGGCGCAGCCGCAGATGCGTGACGAGCACGACGCGGTGGCGACCGTGGTGGTGCTGGACTCGTCGGAGTCGATGGGTTCGGATTCGTCGGAGCGTGCGCGGCTGTATCTGGAGAGGACGCTTGCGGAAGCGCGGGCGGAGTTGAATCGCGTGGCGATCGTCTCGGCGGCGAAGGACGCGTTGGCGCAGTTGCTGCCGTCGGCTTCGGCTCCGCCGGGGGACGTGGTGGATTCGTTCTTTGAAGAGCGGAAGCTGGACCCGGGGGACCGTCAGGGGACGAACCTGGCGGAGGCGATCCAGATCGCGATGGCGTTGGCGCCGGACGACGCGGCGCTGCGGATCGCGGTGGTGAGCGACGGGAACGAGACGGAGGGTTCGGCGTTGGCGGCGGCGCGTGCGGCGCGGGCGGCGGGGGTGCCGATCGACGTGCTGCCAGCGTCGGCGGACCGTTCCGAGGACGTAGTGTTCGAGGATTTGGTGGCGCCGAACACGGGGCGGAAGGGCCAGACGGTGTCGGTGCATGCGATGCTGGAGGCGACGTCGGCGACGCGTGGGGCGCTGGAGATTCTGCTGGAGGGCGAGCCGGTCGATCTGTCGCCGAACGATCCGACGACGACGGCGGCGTCGGTGTCGCTGAATCGTGGGCCGAACCGTTTGTCGTATCCGGTGGTGCTGCCGCGTGGGGGTCCGCTGACGTTCGAGGCGCGGTTCACGGCGTCGTCGCGTTCGGACGACGCGCTGGTGCAGAACAATCGTCAGTTGGCGACGACGTTCGCGTCGAGCGAGGGTCGGGTGCTGATTCTGACGAACGATCCTGGGGCGGTGGAGCCGCTGCGTGTGACGCTGGAGGCGCGGGAGATCGATACGGAGGTGACGGCGCCGACGTACATGCCGCGTTCGCTGGTGGAGATGCAGGCGTTCGACGCGGTGGTGATGTTCGACGTGCCGCAGGCGGACCTTTCGGTGCGTCAGCAGCGGGACCTTGCGGCGTACGTTCACGAATCGGGCGGCGGGCTGGTGAAGGTGGGCGGGCCGAACTCGTTCGGTGCCGGCGGTTGGATCAACACGCCGATCGCGGACGTGCTGCCGGTGCGTCTGGATCCGCCGGCGAAGCGTCAGATGCCGCGGGGTGCGCTGGCGATCGTGATCGACAATTCGGGGTCGATGTCGTCGGGCGTGGCGAACACGGGGCTGTCGCAGCTCGAGATCGCGAAAGAGGGGGCGCTGGCGGCGATCAACACGCTGTCGGCGCAGGACCTGGTTTCGGTGATCCGGTTCGACTCGCAGGCGCAGCTGATGATCCGTCTGACGGAGGCGTCGGAGAAGGGCGAGATCGCGTCGGCGGTGCGGCGGATCACGTCGGGTGGCGGGACGAACATGATGCCGGGGCTGCAACTTGCGATCGAGCAACTGGAGAACGCGAGAGCGGCGGTGAAACACGTCGTGGTGCTGTCGGACGGTCAGACGATGGGGGACGCGAACGCGTTCAACACGTTGATCAATCGGGCGGTGGAGAACAGCATCACGGTGTCGACGATCACGATCGGAGACTTTTCGAACGATCCGCTGATGCGGCAGATCGCGTCGGCGACGGGGGGCAATTACCACCCGGTGACGACGTCGAACAACGGTGTGGCGCGGCTGCCTGAGATTTTCATCAAGGAGGCGCAGACGGTTCGGCGGTCGCTGATCTGGGAGGGGGATGCGGTGCAGCCGCAGTTGGTGAACGTGGGAGCGTCGACGATGGCGGGGATCGCGGCGTTGCCGCCGGTGACGGGGTATGTGGTGACGGCGGACCGGGGCGGGCTGGCGATGGTGACGGCGCGGGTGCGGACGGACCCGGACGTGGCGGACCCGCTGACGGCGCAGTGGCAGCACGGTCTCGGTCGCGTGGTGGCGTTTACGTCGGACGCGACGGCGCGGTGGTCTGACGCGTGGCTTGACTGGGCCTCGTTCCAAACGTTTTGGGAGCAACACGTGCGTTGGGCGATGCGGGCGTCGGGTTCGGCGAACGTGTCGATCGCGACGCGGAACGACGGGGACACGACGCGGGTGATCGTGACGGCGCTGGACGAGCGTGGCGAGCCGGTGAACTTCGGTTCGATGCGGGCTCGAGTGGCGCGGGAGGCCGGGGCGGAGATCGACGCGGCGCCGGTGACGTTCACGCAAACGAGGCCCGGGCAGTATGAGGGGACGTTCGACTCGGGCGATCCGGGGAATTACCTGCTGACGCTGAATTACGCGCACTCGACGGGCGGGGTGGACGACGAGGGTCAGCCGGCGGTGGAAGCCGGTTTTGCGAGCGCGGCGGTGGTGCGGCCGTTCGCCGACGAGTTCCGGGTGCGGGAGACGAACTCGGGGTTGCTGGAGCGGATCGCGCAGGAGACGGGGGGTCGGGTGCTGACGGGCGATCCGACGGCGGACGATCTGTTCGTTCGGGACGGTTTAGAGCGACCGGTGGCGCTGTCGGCGATCTGGTTGCCGGTGACGCTGACGGCGATCGGCTTGTTTTTGGCGGATGTGGGCGTGCGTCGGGTGCGTCTGTCGCCGGCGGGCGTGGCGGCGTGGGCGCGTCGCGCTCTCTCGGAGCGTCAGCGGGCGTCGGCGGGCGAGGGCGCCGGGGCGTTGCGGAGCGCGCGGGAGCGGGCGCGTGGTCGGTTCAGCGAGAACGGGTCGAAGGGTGCGAAGGCGGCGGAGGGTCGTGCGACGGCGCGGACGAAGTTCGAGGCGACGGCGGAGCAGTTGCAGCGTGCGCCGTCGGCGCCGACGGACGCGGTGCGGCCCGCGCCGGTGCGGCGGGAGCGGAAGCGCAGCGACGCCGACGGGGCGGGCGAAGCGGAAGAAGCGGGGATGAGCCGGTTGCTTGCGGCGAAGCGTCGAGCGGCGGAGCATCACGCGGAAGAGGGTGAGCGATGAGCGGCGGGCGCCACCGAATGCGGCGGAGCCGCGTATGGACCGGCGCCGGGAATGGAGCGACGACGATGTTGACGACGAAGACGACGGGAACCAAGCGATGAGCAGTATTTCGAGCGATCCGAACGCGCCGTTGCCGGCCGACGTGCAGGCGCAGTGCAAAGAGTTCCAGGAGAGGTTCCACGCGGTGCGGGACGAGGTGGGGAAGGTGATCGTCGGTCACAAAGACGTGGTGGAGGGCGTGCTGATCGCGTTGTTCGTGGGGGGCAACGTGCTGCTGGAGGGCGTACCGGGGCTTGGGAAGACGATGCTGGTGCGGACGCTGAGCGACGTTCTGACGCTGCACTTTTCGCGGATTCAGTTCACGCCGGACCTGATGCCGGCGGACGTGATCGGGACGAACATCGTGGTGGAGGACGAGACGGGGCGTCGTTCGTTCGAGTTCCAGAAGGGCCCGGTGTTCGCGCAGTTGGTGTTGGCGGACGAGATCAACCGTGCGACGCCGAAGACGCAGTCGGCGATGCTGGAGGCGATGCAGGAGAAATCGGTGACGGTGGCGGGGGTGAACTATCAGTTGGAGGAGCCGTTCCTGGTGATGGCGACGCAGAACCCGATCGAGCAGGAGGGGACGTACCCGCTGCCGGAGGCGCAGCTGGACCGGTTTTTGTTCAAGCTGACGGTTGGGTATTCGGATCTTCGCGAGTTGATGACGATCATCGACCGGACGACGGGCGCGGCGACGCCGGCGGTGGAGCGGAAGATCGACGGGCCTGGGATTCTGTCGATGCAGCGGTTGGTGCGGAACGCGGTGGTGGCGCCGCATGTGAAGGAGTATGCGGCGCGGCTGGTGCTGGCGACGCATCCGGGCGGGGAGTACGCGCCGCCGATCGCGGAGCGGTATGTGCGGTGCGGCGGCTCGCCGCGGGCGGCGCAGGCGCTGATTCTCGCGGCGAAGGTGCGGGCGGTGACGGACGGGCGGTTCCATGTGGGGTATCAGGACATTCAGTCGATCGCGCTGCCGGTTCTGCGGCACCGGATTCTCTTGAACTTCGAGGCTGAGGCGGATCGGGTGGACCCGGACGACATCGTGCGGGAGATCGTGAAGATGACGGCGCGCGAGCCGATCTTGGCGGGAGCGTGAACGTTCGGCGGCGCGGTTCGCCGCACACAGACGGTGGTCTCTTGAACGACGAGTACGAAAGCGAAGCGAAGATTATGAGGAACGGATTGCAGGGCGGCGGTCGCGGCGGGGCTGGGCGGGCGGACGGACGAACCACGGGGCGGAAGCCGTTCGCGCGGGTGGCGGCGGCGTCGCGCGGATCGGTGGACGGTCGGCTGTTGCTGCACGGGGCGCTGGCGGCGGCGATGACGCTCTCGCTGGTGGTGTCGATGCTGGCGATGTCGGGCTGTTATCGCCGAGTGATCAAGCGAGAGGGTTTCACGTCGAACCGTGAGCCGGTGTACGAGGCGAACTCGCCGGAGCCGGGCACGCCGTGGTTCCCGTGGTTCCGCGACGGCGACGATTGAGCGGAAGGCGGGAGCCGAGCGATGCTGCGGACGGAGAACGCGAAGAGGCCGAAGTCGTTGAGCGAGTTGCTGGACTCGAAGACGATCGCGCGTCTGTCGCAGCTTGACGTGGCGTCGCGGAAGATTTTTTCGGGCAAGCTGCAGGGCGAGCGGCGGTCGAAGCGGCGGGGCGAGTCGGTGGAGTTCGCCGACCACCGGCCCTACACGGTGGGCGACGACCTGCGGCACATCGACTGGAACATCGTCGGTCGTCTCGACAAGCTGTTCATGAAGATCTTTCTGGAGGACGAGGACCTGGCGCTGCACCTGGTGTTGGACGCGTCGGCGTCGGCGGACGCGGGCGAGCCGAGCAAGTTTCTGTTCATGCAGCAGGCGGTGGCGGCGCTCGGGTACATCGGGCTGGTGAATCTGAACCGTGTGACGCTGTCGGCGTTGGGCGAGCCGGCGCCGCCCGAGAACGACGACGCGCGCGACCCGGAGCGGCCGGACCACGCGGGGATCACGGCGAGCGTGCGGAACCTGCGGGGGCGGCGGCGGATGTCGGACCTCGAGCGTTGGTTGTGCGGGCTTGAGCCGCGGGGTTCGACAAACTTCACGGACGCGGCCCGCCGGTTGGCGCTGTCACGGTCGGGCAGCGGCGTGATGATCGTGCTGTCGGACTTCTTCTTTAAGGAGGGCTACGAGGCGGGGCTGCGGTATCTGGTGGGGCGTGGGTACGACGTGGTGTGTATTCAGGTGCTGTCGCCGCAGGAGATCGACCCGTCGATCACGGGCGACCTGCGGCTGCGGGACATGGAGGACGGGGACCGGACGGAGATCACGGTGTCGGCGCCGTTGTTGAAGCGGTACAAGGCGAACCTGAGCGCGTACTGCGATCAGTTGCGGCACTTCTGCGCGCAGCGCGACATGATGCACCTGACGGTGTCGAGCGAGACGCCGATCGAGACGCTGCTGATGGACCACCTCCGGCGGCGGGGGGTGCTGCGATGACGTGGCTGGCGCCGTTGTTGGGCGGGGTGGTCGCGGCGATCGCGATCCCGTCGCTGTTGGTGCTGTACTTCCTGAAGCTTCGTCGGAAGGAGGTGGACGTTTCGACGACGCTGTTGTGGAAGAAGACGATCCACGACATGCAGGCGAACGCGCCGTTTCAGCGGCTGCGTCGGAATCTGCTGCTGTATTTGCAGTTGCTGGCGTTGGCGCTGGCGATTCTGGCGATCGCGCAGCCGACGCTTCGCGGCGAGCGCGGGCAGGGCGGTCGTCACGTGCTGATTCTGGACCGGAGCGCGTCGATGGCGGCGGACGCGGACGGCGAGCCGGGGGGCGAGACGCGGCTGGACGAGGCGAAGGCGCGGGCGCTGGCGGTGCTGGAGTCGATCCCCGAGCCCGGGCCGTTTTCGTCGGAGGCGCCTGCGGAGGTGATGGTGGTGGCGTTCGACACGAAGCCCGCGGTGGTGCGGAGCTTCACGACGAATCGGGCGGCGGTTCGTGAAGCGGTCGAGCGGATCGAGGCGTCGTCGACGCCGACGGCGATCGCGGACGCGATGACGCTGCTGCGGCCGTATGTGGACCCGTCGCCGGGGGAGGGGGACGCGGCGCCGACGCCCGGGGCGGCGACGCACCTGTTCAGCGACGGCCGGATCGCGGACCTGTCGGACGCGCGGCTGCACCCGGACGCGGACTTCACATATCACGCGATCGGCGGGACGGGCGGCGGAGCGGGCGAGGGCGACGGGACCGACGGCGCGGCAACGGGCGAGGTCGTGGGCAACGTGGGCATCGTGGCGCTCGCAGCGGAGCGGCCTTTCAATGAACCGGGGCGGGTGGACATTTTCGCGCGGTTGATCAACACGGCGGCGACGGCGCGGACGGTCGACGTGCAGTTGCAGATCGACGGCGGCGGCGGGGATCTGCGGTCGATCACCGTGCCGGGCATGGACGCGGCGACGGGGTCGGCGGGCTCGAACGGGATCGTGTTCTCGCTTGATCGGCCCGAGGCGGCGGTGTGCACGCTCGCGGTGCTGGACGAAGACGCGCTGGCGGCGGACGATCGGGCGCACTTGGTGATCCCGCCGGCGCGGCGGCTGCGTTTGGCGATGGTGGCGGATCGGCCGAACCCGTTTCTGGAATTCGTGCTCGAAGCGACGTCGCCGGCGGTGCTGGACACGTTGACACCGAGCGCGTACGAGCGACTGATCGAAGCGGGCGAAACGGAGCGGTACGACTTGGTGGTGTTGGACGGCGTGGCGTTGGAGCGGGCGCCGCTGGTTCGGCGGGAAGACGATGGAGCTGAACCGTCTGAGCGTGAGGATGTGGAGGCGGGGGTCGGTTTCCCGCCTGGGCGGTATTTGGTGTTCAACGCGGCGCCGCGGCTGCCGGGCGTTGCGTTGGCGTCGGAGGCGCCGTCGGACGAGATGGCGGTGGTGGTCGAGTCGAAGCGTGAGCACCCGGTGTTGCGGGTGTCGCCGATCGACGACGAGCGTGTGTTCCGACAGGTGCGGCTGGAGATCGGTCCGCCGGCGGAGGTGGTCGCGCGGTCGTCGGAGGGGCCGTTGATTGTGGAGACGTTCGACCGCGACGCGCAGGCGCTGATCGTGGCGTTCGACCCGGCGCGATATCGCAACGACTGGGCGCTTGATCGCGGGTTCGTGGTGTTCGTGCTGGCGGCGATCGATTACCTGGTGGCGGACGATCCGACGCTGTCGGCCGGTTCGCTGCGGACGGGGACGATCGCGTCGCTGTCGCTGCCGAGCGGTGCGGAGGACGCGCGTCTGGAGGGTCCGGACGGGTCGTCGTCGCCGCTGCCGCTGACGCCGGACGGTCGGGTGAACGTGGGTCCGCTGGAGGAGATCGGGGTGTATCGGCTGACGTGGTCGGGTCCGCCGGGTCCGCGTGACGTGACGCTGGAGACCGGTCGTTCGGCGCGGCTGCTGCCGGTGAATCTGCTGGACGAGACGGAGTCGACCATCGCGCCGGCGAGCGAGCTGACGTTCGATACGACGGCGGTGTCGTCGGCGGGCCCGTCGGCGGAGCCGGAGGGCTCGCGGGCGCTGTGGCCTTGGCTGTTGGTGGGGTGTCTGGTGATCGTGCTGGTGGAGTGGTGGTTGTACAACCGTCGGGTATATCTGTGAGCGGGGCGCGGCGACGAGGGTTGAAGTCGGTCGCCGCGCGGTTACCTTGGAGCGGCGTCGCCGATCGCGTCGGGTGGCGTATGGAAACGTTTTTGGATTGACGCGACCGGGAGGCGCCGATGCAGATTCAGGTGAACTTCAACCATGTCGATTCGTCGGACGCGCTCGAGCAGCACGTTCATGAGCAGTTGGACTCGGCGATCGGGCGGTTCGCGGATCGGATCACGCGGGTGGAGGCGCACCTGGCGGACCAGAACGCCGACAAGAGCGGGCCGGACGACAAGCGTGTGCGTCTGGAAGCGCGGCCGGCGGGTCGCGACCCGTTGATGGTCGAGGCGACGGGCGACGATTTCTATAAGGTCGTCCACGACGCGGTGGGCAAGCTGCGGCGGGCGCTGACGAGTCGGCTCGAACGGGACTGAGCCACGCGGCCGCCGCCACCCCCACTGCTTCCGGTGCGGGCGTCAACACGGATGCGGATCGTGCCCGATGACCGCGACGAGGCGGGCTATGCTGCGGGTATGGACGTGACGATCAACGGCGAGAAGGCGACGCTCGCGGAGCGAACGACGGTGGCGGAGATGCTGGAAACGCGGGGACTGTCTCGCAAGCCGTGCGCGGTCGAGGTGAACAAGCAATTGGTGCCGAAGGCGGAGCAGGGCGAGACACGGCTCGCTGCGGGCGACAGGGTGGAGATCGTGACGCTCGTCGGCGGGGGGTGAGGGGGCGGGCGGGACGCATGATCGACGCCGAGCGCGCGGGCGAGATCGGCCGTGGCGGTGGCGATACGATGGGGTCATGACGACGCACGGCACATCGGACGGTTCGGCCCGCACGCTTCCTGAGACCGAGCCGCTGACGATCGGGACGCGGACGTTTCGTTCGCGGTTGATCGTCGGCACCGGTAAGTACGGGGACTACGAAACGATGCAGCGGTCGCTGGACGCGTCGGGGGCGGAGGTGGTGACGGTGGCGGTGCGTCGGGAGCGGTTGGTGAACGAACAAGGCGAGTCGCTGCTCGACTACATCGACACGTCTCGGTACACGATTCTGCCGAACACGGCGGGGTGTTTTTCGGCCGAGGACGCGGTGCGCGTGGCGCGGCTGGGCCGAGAGATTTTGACGCAGATGCAGAACCCCGGGGCGTCGTGGGTGAAGCTCGAGGTGCTGGGCGACAAGAAGACGCTGCTGCCCGACCCGGTGGGGACGCTTGAGGCGACGCGGCGCCTGGTGGACGAGGGGTTCGAGGTGCTGGCGTATACGTCGGACGACCCGATCTCGGCCGAGCGGATCAAGGCGGCGGGGGCGGCGGCGGTGATGCCGGCCGGTTCGCCGATCGGGTCGGGACAGGGCGTGCTCAACCGGAACAACATCGTGCTGTGCCTGGAACTGCTGAAAGACGGCGACGCGGCGTACCCGGTGATCGTGGACGCGGGGGTGGGCTCGGCGTCGGATACGGCGATCGCGATGGAACTGGGCGCCGACGGTGTGCTGCTGAACACGGCGATCGCGCACGCGAGGAACCCGGTGGAGATGGCGCACGCGATGCGTCTGGCGACGGAGGCGGGCCGGCTGTCGTACGTGGCGGGGCGGATCGAGAAGAAGCTGTACGCGACGGCGAGCTCGCCGTTCGAGGGTGCGATCAGCTACATCCCCGGGGAGTGACGCTCGGCGGGGGATGCGTGATCAACGTTGGCGCGGCACGCACGCCGAAAGTGGTGTTCGTCGTCCGGTCAGCGAGGGATCTGCAACCGGAGGGAGCGGCCGAACGAACGTCGGAGAGAAGCCCGCCACGCGGCTTCGGTGATCGCCGGCCCGTCGTGGGCGAACGGACGCTCTCCGCCATTCTCATGTCCATGGCGGATGATCGCGGCGGGTCGAGATGATCCGTCGCGGTTGTCGAATCCGTACTGCGGTTGGCGGTCGTGTCGACCTGCTTAGCGTCCGGCGCGTGTTGCCGCGGCGGAGCGGCGATGTGACGTGGATGCGGCTCGGGTCGACGATTGCTCGGCGCGTTTCTCGCGTGCGATGCGATCGCCGACGCCGGACTCGGCTTCGAGGACGATGCCGCGCAACATGCCGCTGAAGACGAACGCGTGGAAGGGGAGGACGGAGTACCAATAAGCGAGGCCGAGCAGACCTTTGGGTTGGAACTTGGCTTCTTGGAGGACGGTGCAGCCGGCGTTCGGGTTCGACGCGTCGTTCGGCTGGATGACGAACTCGAGTTGGGCGACTCCTGGCACTTTCATCTCGGCGAGGAGAGTAAGCCGTCTGTCGCGTTCGAAGCCGATGACGCGCCAGAAGTCGAGGGCGTCGCCGTAGCGGAGGTCGTCGGGGTGTCGGCGTCCGCGTCGGAGGCCCGGCCCGCCGATGAGCTGATCCATGACGCCGCGGAGGCGCCAGAGCCAGTCGACGGCGTACCAGCCGTTGCCGCCGCCGAGTTTGCAGATGGCGGCGAAGACGGCGGCGGGCGAGGCGTCGGTTTGCGTTTCGCGGCGGTCGCGGAAGACGGTGCCGCCCGCCCATTCCGGGTCGCCCGGGACGACGCCGGCGGCGGACCAGTTGGTCTCGACGCGTTTGAGGCTGACGTTGTCGATGGCTTTGCGGATCGCTTCGCGGGCGGAGAGGAGGCGCTGCGGCATGAGCTCGGCGGCTCGCATGTCGCGGCAGACGACGCGATTGCGCAGCCCCTCGGCGAGCGGTCGGGCGACGCTCGCCGTGACGGGCGTGGTGAGATGAAGCCAATAGCTGCTGAGCTTGGGCGTGAGCACGGGGACGGGGATGACGACGCGCGGTCGCAGCCCGCGTTCCTGCGCGGTGATGCGCATCAGTTCGCGGTAGGTGAGGACGTCGGGGCCGCCGATATCGAGGGTGGCGCCGACGGTCTCGCGAACGGTGAGGCACTTGGTGAGATAGCCGATGGCGTTGCGGATGCCGATGGGTTGACATTCGGTGCGCACCCACCGAGGCGTGACCATGACGGGCAGGCGTTCGACGAGATAGCGGAGGATCTCGAAGGACGCGGAGCCGCTGCCGAGGATCATGGCGGCGCGGAAGACGGTGACCTGGGCGGGGGCGCCTTCGTCCATGTCGTCGGCGCCGTGACGGAGGATGTTCTCGACTTCGCGGCGGGAGCGGAGGTGCTCGCTGAGGTCTTTGTGCATCTCGCCCAAGCCGCCGAGGTAGATGATGCGTGCGACGCCGGCGCGGCGGGCCGCTCGGGCGAAGGTACGGGCGAGCTCGCGGTCGCGTTCGCGGTACTGCTCACCGCGTGAGGCCATGGAGTGCACGAGGTAGTAGGCGGCGTCGCAGCCGCGCATCTGTTCGGCGAGTCGGTGTTCGTCGGAGAGATCACCTTTGACGACGGTGACGGCGCCGTGCTGTTCGACATCCGGAGGATCGCTTCGTTCGTTCCGTGCTGGACGCTCGGGCTCCTGTGAGTCGTTCGTTTTGCGCGTCGTTGACGCGCGTTCTGGGAACAGCGTGGACGAAGCAACGGACGCCCGATCGCTGTGCGCGGCGGCACCGGCGGCACCGGCGGCACCGTCGACATCGGCGAGTCCCGCGAGTCGATAGGCGAACGGATCGAGCCACGGACGGTCGTCAAGTTTTTTCGGGTTGCGGGATAAGCAGCGGACGCTGTATCCGAGCAGGAGAAGTTCCGGTACGAGCCGCCCACCAACGTAGCCGGTCGCGCCCGTGACGAACAGCGTCAGCGGCCGAGCGCGAGGTGGCGAGTTGACGGGGCGGCAGTCGCGCTGATCGTCGGGCTCGCCGGAGGAGTCGGGGCGACCGTCGTCAGCGGCTCGGGGCGGAGATGGATGTCGGCGGGGTCGAGGCGGCCGCATGATTCAGTCGCCCTTGTACCGATCGCGCTCGGACGCGCCGAAGACGGAACGCAATGAGTTCCACGGCTTGACGCGCGTCCGCCCCGAACCTTCCGAAACCTCGGCGATGCTGACGCCCCGCACGCGGGCTGCGATCCGGACACGCCCACGCTGAACGAGTAATTCTTTGCCAAGGCTGCCGGCGCCGGCGAGCCCGGCGTAGCGGGTGAGCCGATCGACATTTTTTCGTAAACGTCGAAGAGCACCAAGGGAGTCGGCATCGACCGAGAGCGTGTCGCCTTCACCCCGCACGACGAAGCGGTCATCGCCCGCGTCGATGTGAACGGTGCCGCTGACGTGAAGAGGGCGGGCGCCGCCGTTCGGCGTGGCCGCCGGGGGCGACGACCCGCCGAGCGTGCCGGAGCGGCTCACTGGTTGACGTTGTCGCGGGTGGTGATGCGGAGCGTGCCGTTGAGCTTCCACGGCGCGTGTTCGACGGAATTGCTGCCGTTTTGAGCGGCGGAAGGGACGTGGATGTGCATGTCCTCGAACTTGTAGGTGATCTCAGCGCCGCGGCCGGTGAGCTTGTCGTAGAGGCCGATAGCGAGTTCGGGCCAGGTAGTCGTGGCGTTGTCGTTCATGGGTCGTCGCTCCTTGAGTGGTGTGGCGTGTGATTGCTGGGGACGAAGCTACGGTGAGCTTGCCGGATTCGACTGTTCGCCGACGGCGCGTTCCGGATGCACGTCGCTACGGCAAGAGGCCTATGACGAGGGTAGACGACGAAGAAGAAGCGTCCACCGTGTGGGCGCCGAACATTGGCGCGATGGCAAAATGAACCTATGCGGTGTTCCCTCAGGGAAGGTCGGGGCCCGCGGGTAGGTCGATGGGTTGAAACGCCGAGGCGTGATGCGGCTCAACATGTGCGCTGAGCAGACCGTGGAGCGGCGTTCGGCGTCGGGCGACGGCGTCAGAGTTCGGGTGCGAAGCCTCGGCGCATGGTGTTCTCGCAGATGGCTCGCGGCTCGACGAATTGGAGGAGGTACTCGGCGCCGCCGGCCTTGGAGCCGACGCCGGACATGCCGAAGCCGCCGAAGGGTTGCCTGCCGACGAGGGCGCCGGTGATGTTGCGGTTGAGGTAGAGGTTGCCGACGCGGAAGTCGCGCTTGGCGCGTTCGAGGTGGGCGGGCTTGCGACTGAAGACGCCGCCGGTGAGTTTGTACGCGCAGTCGTTCGCCATGTGGAGCGCTTCGTCGAACGACCGAGCGACGGCGACGGAGAGGACAGGGCCGAAGATTTCTTCGCGCCAGACGCGCATATGCGGCTGCACGTTCGAGAAGATGACGGGGCCGAGGTAGTCGCTGGGCGTGCAGCCGGTCGGGTCGAGGTCGGCGGGCGGTTGCATTTCGAGGGCGAGGTGAGCGCCTTCGCGTTTGCCGGCGTCGATCATGCTGCGAATTTTGTGGGCCGCTTCGCCGTCGATGACGGGTCCGACGTCGGAGCCGGGGTTGATCGGGTTGTCGACCACGAGCGAGCGCGTCGATTCGACGAGCCGTTCGAGGAAGACGGAGTAGGCTTCGCCGCCAACGCCTTCGGGATCGACGACGACGACGCGCGAGCAGGCCGAACATTTTTGGCCTTGGAAGCCGAAGGCGGATTTGCGGACGCCGAGGACGGCTTCGTCGAGGTCGGCGGAGGTGTCGACGATGACGGCGTTCTTGCCGCCCATCTCACAGACGACTTTTTTGACGCCTCCGAATTCGGCGGCGAGCATTTCTTGCTCGGGCGTCGTGTGCCCGGCGGCTTTGAGGATGTCGAGTCCGACGGCTTTGGATCCGGTGAAGCAGAGGAGGGAGACGCGTGGGTCTCTGACGATGGCGGCGCCGGTGGTTTCGCCCGGTCCCGGAAGGAAATGCAGGGCGTCGTTGGGGCAGCCGGCCTCGAAAAGGATGTCGGCGAGGAGTTTGGCGATGCCGGGCGTCTGCTCGGCGGGCTTGAGTACGACGGTGTTGCCGGTGACGAGCGCGGCGGTGGTCATGCCGGTCGAGATGGCGAGGGGGAAGTTCCAGGGGCTGATGACGCCGGCGACGCCGCGCGGCTGGTGGAAGGCGAGATCGAGCTCGCCGATGAAGCGGCCGAGTCGTTGGCGCTCGAAGAGGGGCACGGCGAGCCGCGCGTAGTACTCCATGAAGTCGATGGCTTCGGTGACGTCGCCGTCGGCGTCGCGCCAGCCCTTGCCGTTCTCTTTGAGGACGACGCCGGCGATCTCGTCGCGGCGTGACCGCATGATGCCGGCGGCGCGGGTGAGGACGTTCGCGCGGTCGCGCGGGGAGGCGTCGCGCCAGGTCGGGAAGTACGCGCGGGCGCGTTCGATGGCCTTCGAGGCGTCGTCGGGCGTCTTGTCATTGGCGACGCGGGGCACTTCCGCGCGGGCGATCGCGCCGGCGAACGCGTCGCGCACGGATTTCTTGGAGAAATCGCGCAGCGGTTCGGTCATGAAGGGGCGACCGTCGCCGACGCCTTCGACGGCGGGGGTGAGTTCGTGGCGTTCGGGGCCGCGCTGGGCGAGGTCGACGACGCCGCCGCCGCGGCCGTGGGGCGAGGCGAGCAGTTGATCGAGGTCGGCGCCTTCGAGGAAGCCGGCCTTGAGCCACGATTCGTTGGAGGTGTTCTCGAGGAGGCGGCGGACGAGGTAGGCCATGCCGGGAATCATCTCGCCGACGGGGACGTACTCGCGGATGCGGAGGCCCATGTCGACGGCGGCGGTCTTGAGTTGGTCGGCCATGCCGTGGAGCATCTGGAGCTCGACGGCGTTTCGCGGGAGGCCCCGCCGTTCGAGGCCGTCGAGGGCGGCGCCGATCGAGCGGGCGTTGTGCGAGCCGACCGCGAGCGAGACGCCGCCCTGTCCGGCTTCCCGCGGCGTCGAGTCGAGGAAGATCTCGCTCATCCGCTCGAAGCACGCGTCGGTTTCGGGCTTGGTGTTCCAGACGGGGCAGGGCCAGCCTTCCTGCTCGGCGTGAATAGTTTCGGCGTCCCAGTAGGCGCCCTTGACGAGGCGGACGGTGACGTGCCGGCCGGTGCGTTTGGCCCATTCGGCGATGCGGCGCGCGTCGTCGTCGCCCGACTTGAGATAGGCCTGCATGGCGAGGCCGGCCTCGAAATCGACCTCCTCGCAGCAGCGCATGAAGAGTTCGAGCGTGAGGTCTTTGAGCTCGTAGTGCTCCATGTCGAAGTTGATGAAGACGCCGCGTTCGCGCGCTTCTTCGAGGATCGGCACGACGCGCGACATGACGTCACGCACGGCGCCCTCGGTGTCGATCGGGTCGGCCTTGGCGGAGAGGGCGGAAATCTTGATCGAGACGTTGGTGCGCGGGATCGGCCCGAGATGGCCCGACTCGAGGCGTTCGTTCGCCTTCCAGCCGGCGACGTCTTGCGGCAGGTTGCGCACGAGATCGAGGTACTTATCGCGGTACATGTCGGCTTCGGCGTCGGAGACGCAGACCTCGCCGAGCAGGTCGACGGAGAAAGCGATGCCGTTGTCCCAGAGTTTTTCGAGGTTGGGCAGGGCCGAGCTGGCGTCGGTGCCGGCGATGAAGGTCTTGGCCATGTTGGTGATCTGACCCGACATGGTCTTGGCCGCGAAGCCCTTGGCCATCGAGCCCGCGCGGAGGCCGGTCATCATGCCGGGAGGCGGCGTCACGCCGGGCTGTTCCATGTAGTCGATCAGGTGCTCGTAGACGGCGTCGGGCGTCCGCAGGACGGGGAAGGTGTCGACGAAGCGGAAGAGCTGGACCTTGAACTCGTGGTCCTTCATGGACCAGTCCATGAGTTTGTCGGACCAGAAGGCCTTGGAGAACATGCCGGCCTTGTTCTGCTTGGCGCGGTCGAGCACTTCCTTGCCGAGTTCGTAGACGCGCCGCTCGCGCCATGGGCCGCGCGGCTCGGCGGGGGCGGGAGCGTGGGCCGGAGCGGGAGCGGGGGCGGGAGCGCCGTTGGCTCGGCCGTTGGTGCGGGCGTCGGCGCCGTAAGCGGCGGCGCGGTCGGCGGGCGGAGGGGCGCCGTTGCGGGCGTTGTCGGTGGCGGAGCCCGGCGCGGGGGACGGCGACTTCTTGCGGGAAAACAGCGGCATGGCATACCCTCAGCTTGCGGGACGCCGCGGGACACGCGGCGCCGCATTTATCGTATGCGAAGCGCGCGGATTGGCGAACGATGAGCGGCGAGAGTGACGTGGTTCTGGTGGGTTCTTCGGAGCCGAGTCCGGCGGTCGATGCGACGGGCCGCGGGGGGGCGAACGTGGGCGCGAAGGGCCGGCGGGGCGTGTGGCTCTGGCTCGTGCTGGGCGGCGCGGCGTTGACCGTCCTTGGCTGCGTGGGAACACCGCTGCTGGTGGTGCACAGCCTGATGGACACGGTGCCCGAAAGTCGGGCCGCCGTGCCCGGAAGCGTGGCGGTGGACGCGACGGCGACGACGCCGCTGGTGATCTGGGTTGGTCGCGACGCTGCGCCGGGGCTGGGCGCGACGCAGCATGCGCCGCCGCCGGAACTCTCGGCGATCGGTTTGCGGGTGATGTCTTCGGCCGGCAATCGCTTGCAGGTTGTGCCGCGTGCGAGCAATCTGGACGTGAACGTTCGCTTGGGCGGGACGGTGTACTCCCCGATGGCCGAGGTGAAGGTGCCGCAGGCGGGCCGGGTGACGGTGTACGCCCAGCCGCCGGGCGGGGCGGCGCCGGCGTCGGGTGCGTCGATCGCGGTGGGCGAGGATACGACGCCGATCTACACGTTCATCGGCTCGGCCGTGCTGGCGGTGGTGGCGATGGCGGGGGTGGTGCTGACGGTGCTAGGGCTCGTGCTTCGGCGTTGATTTCAGTTTGGCGAACCACTTGTTCATTTTCGTACTCGGCGACGCTTGCGGATTAAAGCGATAAAGCGACGAGATTTCTGATTCATTCAATGCTATGCCATACGGGAGTATCCGACCGGGAACAGATTTGTTTGATCTTGGCACCTTTTCCCTAAGCGCGAAAGTGAGCGGCATGATATATGGCTGTATACTTGGCCCCGGCGCAATTGTAGATGCGAATTTACTCATCATCCGAAGACGCTCATCGAACCACCTTGCCAGAGGCGTCTCGACGTGCCACTGAGCATACAGGCGCATAGCACTCTTATCATTGTGTTGGACCCATTGATTCTTAAACACATAGACCCTTTTTGATAAATCCGTCGCTTCGGAAGTTAGGGTGTCGCTGCAGCCAAATTCCTCGAAAGTCCCATGCGGATACCTCGCCTGAGCTGCGATCAGAAGACCGTTTCCCGCGATGCTCGCTGGTACAGCGAGTTGACGAGGATACTCGGGGTCATCCGGAAGAGACAAAGTCAAAGCCGTACGTGACTCGTCAGGCAGCCATATTTCACGAACGGCGGGGGCATTGATTAGCGGAGCGAATGCGCCTGGCCACGAACAATTAAGAAAATATAGTCCATTTACACTTAGCATCATGTAGACGGGAAACTGCATGAAGACATTGTCCCCATAAGGGCCAAAGCGAACGCTGCCACTAAAAATACTGGATCGACCGATGATGACCATCCGGTCAAAACTGCCCACTCGGGAGTCGGCAATTATTCTCGGTGTGATTGGATATTTCTCTAGCAACAACTCTGCCCAGAATAGCTTCAGCCTCAGAAAGTCGAGCCAGTCTAGGAGATCCTCAATGTTCGCTACCGAAAGACTGGATGCCGAGTAAAGAGCAAAAAATATCGGCTTGACTCGATCCTCAAGCTTGTGCATACGCCGATTACAGGATTTATGAACTTTTAGCGTATAGCTTATCAGGGGGAATGAATCCGTAAGCGACGGCGACCCTTGTTGGTCGACATCGAGCAACCACTGCGGCAATACATGCTCGCGATCGGAGTCACTTCCTCGGGCGATGGGCTTCCCACAAATCGGACATGAAGTCATCGAATTCCCTTCAAGAACTCGCTCCAAGCGAGGACGAAACAAAATCGTACAAAGGTGGGAGGCTACAATCCGACTATGGATCGCAGATCATCCAAAGCGCTCGTCGCCATGTCCGGCGGCGTGGATTCGTCCGTCGCGGCGTACCTGCTCAAGGAAGCGGGGTACGACGTGGTGGGGGTGTTTATGCGTCTTGGTTCTCCGGGCGAGACGCTGGACGAGCTGACGCCGTACGACTCGGCCGGGGTGAGCTGCGATCCCAACAAGATCAAGATCGGACATCAGGGCTGCTGTTCGATCAACGACGCGGCGGACGCTCGGCTGGTGGCGGCCGAATTGGGCGTGCCGTTCTACGTCTGTAATTTCAAGAAAGACTTCGGGCGGATCATCGACTACTTCACGGCGGAGTACGCTGGCGGCCGAACGCCGAACCCATGCGTCCGCTGCAACGACTGGCTGAAGTTCGGGAAGCTGCACGCCTATGCGAAGCAGATCGACGCGGCGTTCGTCGCGTCGGGGCACTACGCGCGTGTGGCGGACGCGGAGGGTCGCGACCTCGGCGCCGACCTCGACGCGCGGCGACGGGCGGTCGGCGAGGGCGGCCTCACGCTGCTGCGCGGCGTGGACGACGGCAAGGACCAGTCGTACGTTCTTTTCGGCGCGCCGCGGTCGCGGCTGGCCGAGATGGTGCTGCCGATCGGTGGATACACGAAGGACCGGATCCGCGACATCGCGGCGCGGGCGGGGCTGCCCGTGTTCGATAAGCCGGACTCGCAGGAGATCTGCTTCGTGCCGGACAACGACTACGCGGGGCTGGTGGAGCGGCGCCGACCCGAGTTGGCGGGTCGCGAGGGCGCGATCGTGGACGAAGCGGGGGCCGTGGTTGGCGAACACCAGGGCCAGCACAAGTTCACGATCGGTCAGCGGCGCGGCGTAGGCGTGGCGCTCGGGTATCCGATCTATGTCGTCGACAAAGACGCCGAGGCGAACACGATCACCGTCGGCTCGCGCGAGCGGCTGATGGCGGGAAGCTGCACCGTGGCGGAGGCGAACTGGCTGGTCGACGAGCCGGCGGCGGGCGCGTGGTTCGAATGCCTCGCGCGGGTTCGATACAACGCGGAGGCGGAGCCGGCGCGAGCGCGGGTGATCGACGCCGGGCTGCTGCCGCCGGAGACGCCGTGTCCGTCGGGGCGGAGCGGGGCGTTCGAGGTGCGGTTCGCCGAGCCGCAGTTCGCGGTGACGCCGGGCCAGGCGTGCGTGCTGTATGACGCCGCCCGACCGGAGCGCGTACTCGGCGGCGGATGGGTGGCGGGGGTTGAACGGGCGTGAGCGGGACAGCGTGAGGCGGGAACCGGCGCGCGCAGGATATGGGGTGGGCGGCGCGACGGCGTGGAGGGCGGGGCGACGCGAGGGGTGGCAGCGCGAGGGAGCGATGCGGCGGGGGCGGCCTCGGGGAACCGCGGACCAAGATCGGCAATCCCCCTGATCGATGGCGTGTCGATTCCCCTTGTTGGGGATTGGTGATACCTTTTACTCGGCTGCCGAGCTTGCTGGGAATCGGTCGTCGGGCCGGGCCGCGTGGGCGGCTCGGCGTTGTGCCGTGCGTTCGCCCTCCCCTTGCTGAAGGACCACCGTTCATGTCGCATCGCCGCACCGCCGCTTCGTTTCGTCGTCCGCTCGCGCTCGCCGCTGCCGGGCTGACGCCGCTCGCGCTCGCCGCCGCCGCCGCCGCCGCCGCCCAGCAAACGCATGTCGCCTTCCTCTGGCACATGCACCAGCCGATCTATGTGCCCTACATGACGCCGCAGCAGGTGGACGCGTCGGGGCTTTTCTCGTTCTCGGTGGTGGGCGTTCACAACCAGCGGACGGGGCCGTACACGGGGTGGCCCAACACGGCGGTGCAAAAACTCACGGGCACGGCGCACGGCGGGGCGAGCGTGTCGTTCTCCGGCAGCCTCATCGAGAATCTCAACGACCTCGGCTGGGGCGCGTGGTTCAACGACTATCGCACGGGGTTCAACACCCCCACTTCCCTCGGCAACCCGCGGCTGGACATGGTCGCGTTCGGCTATCACCACCCGCTGTTGCCGCTGCTCGACAAGCGGGACATGCGGATGCAGATAAGGCTGCACAAGCATGTGCACGAGCAAACCTGGGCGCCCGGCTCGGGCGACTATGCGCGCGGCATGTTCCCGCCCGAGACGGCGTTCCACACGCGGATCATCCCCGCGCTCGCGGCTGAGGGCGTCGAATGGGTGATGGTCGACAACATCCATTTCGACCGCGCGTGCGTGAACTATCCGCACACCGACGCGACCGGCATCCCGCGGCCGAACAAAGCCGACCAGCTCAACCCCGATCCGGCGCAGAACGGCGGCGCGTGGGTGCAACTGAACAACCTCTGGGCGCCGTCGCGCGTGTCGGCGCCGTTCGGGTATCAGCCGCACAAGGCGCAACACGTCGATCCTGACACGGGTCAGGCGACGTCGATCACCGTCGTCCCCGCCGCCCGCTACGAGGGCAACGAAGACGGCCGGGGCGGGTACGGCGCGTTCCTCTACGACGCCGTCATGGATCAGTACTTGCAGTACAACACGGACCCCGCGCGGCCGATGCTCGTTCTTCTCCACCACGACGGCGACAACTTCGGCGGCGGCTCCAATGCGTACTACAACGCCAACTTCCAGAACTTCGTGAACTGGATCACCGCTGACCCGGACTACGCGCCAACGACGGTGGACGACTATCTCGATCGCTTCCCGGCGCCCGACGACGCCGTGATCCACGTCGCCCCCGGCAGTTGGGCGGGCGCCGACGCGGGCGACCCCGAGTTCAAGAAGTGGCTCGGCGATCCGGTGAACGGAGTTTCGCCCGACATCAACTCGTGGGCGGTGCTGACGGCGGCGAAGAACCGCGTGTTCCACGCCGACGATCTCGCGCCGTACCTCCTGGTCAGCAACATCGTCGCCGGGACGGGCTCGGCGACCGAGCGGGCGTGGCACTATCTCCTCGTCTCGCAGGCGTCGGACTACTGGTACTGGGACGGCACGGAAGTGTGGGACTCGAACGTCACCGTCGGCTCCAACCAGGCGGTACAGCACGCGGATCAGGTGATCGCGGCGAACGGGGGCGTGGACCTGACGCCGCCGACGGTGTTCTTGCCGCAGCGCGAGCCGTATAACCCGGGCGGGATCGAGTTCGGCAACACGGTCATGCCGTCCGACTTCACCGTCTGGACGCTCGCCTACGACGTCGCGGGCCTGCAGAGCGTGACGCTGAAATACCGCGTGGACGACGACGGCGCCAACCCGCTCGCCGACTTCAGCAACGAGACGTACGCCGGCGGCGGACACGCCGGGCCGATCGTCAGCGTTCCCATGAACGCGGTCGCGGTGCCGACGCCGTTCGGCGTGACCCCCGCGACGTACAAAGCCGACCGGTTCGAGGCCGAGATCACCGGGCTGTCCGACGTGCTTGTCGACTACTGGGTCGAAGCGGTCGACGCGGAAGGCAACGTCGAGCGTTCGGACATTCAGCATGTTTGGATCGGTCAAGACTCTTCGACGAACCCCGGCGGCTCAGCCGTTTCCGTATCGCCCGAACCGCTCGTCGCGGGCGAAACCGTCACCGTGACGTATGACGCTGCGGGCGGACCGCTGTCGGGCGCCGGGCAGGTCTTCGCCCATGTCGGCTACGACGGCTGGAGCACGGTGGTGAGCCCCGATCCGGCGATGACGTTCGACGCGGCGGAGCAGGTGTGGACGCTCGGCGTCTCGCTGCCGGTCTCGGCGAGCGAGCTGAACCTCGTGTTCAACGACGGCGCCGGGACGTGGGACAACAACGCGGGCGCCGACTGGGCGTTCGCGGTCACCGGCGCCGGCGAGCCGCCGTTCAGCATCGACGGCTCGCTCGACGCCGACGTGCCGCTGATCGCGTCCAACGGCGACGTCTCGCTGTGGGCGGAGGCGCGCGACGGCGTGCTGTATTTCGCGACGCAGCCGTCGCCCGCCGGCTCGGATCGCTTCGTCTACCTCGCCGGCGAAGCCGGGCCCGGCGCGCTCGCGCCCGCGAATTGGGCCAAGGCGGGGCAGGTCGCCCAGCCGGATGCGTTCCTCGGCAACGAAGGCTCGAACGACTGGGCCGGCTGGTTCGACAACGCCGGCGGCGCGCAGGTCGCCTCGGGTTCGGTGCTGGAAGCGACGATCGACCTCGCGGGCGAGTTCGGCGTGGTCCCCGATCGCGTTCACCTCGCCGTCGCGACCTTCGGCACCGATGACGGCGGAGCGCTCGACGCCACGAACCAGGTCCCGGCCGCCGTGGTCGTCGACGGTGACGTGCAGGCGTCGGAGTATCTCGTGCTCGAGTTGACCGATGCGCCGAGCTGTCCGGCCGACGTGAGCGGCGACGGCTCGGTCAACGCTGACGACCTGCTCGCCGTGCTCGGGAACTTCGGCGCCTCGGGCGTCACCCGGGCCGAGGGCGACGCGACTGGCGACGGCCTGGTCAACGCCGACGACCTGCTGGCTGTCCTCGCGGCTTTCGGCACGGCCTGCTGAACGCGTCGCACGCGGCGGAACCCACCCCCCTGCCGTTGCCGTTGGGCCGTCCGGGCCGTTCGCAGGCCGCGTCGGGCTCCGAGCGGGCGGTGCTATGGTGATGCGATGAACACGCGCACCGATCCCGAGTCCGCCTCGGCGTCCGCGGGCGTCGAAATCGCTCCGGCCGTCCGTCGGCATCTCGACGACCTGATCGACCGTCGACCGCTGCTGGCGTCGATGGCGGACCATCTCGTGTGTGCGTTCGCCGTCCTCGACCGGTGCGTTCGAGCCGACCGCACGATCTATCTTTGCGGCAACGGCGGCTCGGCGGCTGACAGCGAGCACATCGCCGCCGAACTGGTCAAGGGCTTCGAGTCGAAGCGTCCGCTCGGCCCGGAGCAGCGCACGGCGCTCGAGGCGGCCGGCCTCGCGCCCGAGTTGATCGCGAAGATGCAGTCGCCGATCGCCGCCGTGCCGCTGACCGGGTTCACGGCCCTCCGAACCGCCGTGGCGAACGACACCGACCCGACCCTCGAGTTCGCCCAACTCGCCTACGCGCTCGTACGCGAGGGCGACGTGCTCGTCGCGATCTCGACCAGCGGCGCCTCGGCCAACGTGATCCACGCGGCGCGAGCGGCCCTCGCCCGCGGCGGACGCGTCGTCGCGATGACCGGCGAACGCGATTCCGAGCTGTCGGGACTCGCCGAAGTCACGCTGCGATCGCCCACGACGCGGACGCTTGAGGTGCAGGAGTACCACCTGCCGATGTACCACACGCTGGCGTTGATGCTCGAAACCAGTTTGTTCGGCGGCGCCGAGACGGTTTCGTAGTCGGCGCGCCGCGGCCCGGGGCGCGTGGTCTCCGCGGCCGCGCGACGCGGTCTCGCCGACCGCCGACCGCGTCCGCACTCCCACGGTTCTCGGACGGTGATAACCGGGCCGACCCTTCGGGAGGGTGCGATGCGGCGCACGGAGAATCCCTAGGGCAGACTTGGTGCTTTAGCGAAATTCGTCGGCATCGGCTGGATCGGCGCTCGGCACGCCCCGATGTGCATGACGCGCGGCGTTCGCCGGTGCGACGCCGTGAACCCATCATCCGCAACCTGAGCACGCACGCCCGATCGCCCATCGCGTTCGGCCCCGACTTCGGAGCATCCCATGCGTCTGACCATCGGCAAGAAGCTCGGACTCGGATTCGGTGCGATGATCTTTCTGATCCTCGCCGTCTCCGCGTTCGTCTCGATTCAGATCTTCCGCACCAACGCGAAACAGGACGTCGTCCTGAACACCGAAGTGCCGGGCGTCCAGGCGGCGCTGCGCGTCAAGGGTGACGTCAGCCACGCTCTCGCGCTCCACCGTGGCTACATGATCCTCGGGCTCGAATCGCTGGCCGAAGAGCGGCTCGAAACCTGGGAAGACATACATCGCGACATGGGCAAGCTCGAAGCGGTCTCGGCGAAGTGGTCGCCCGAGGAGCAAGCCAAGATGGAGCGGTTGAAGCAGGTGATGGCCGCGTACAAAGCGAGTCAGCAACGCATCGCCGAGGTGTGCCAGACGCCGAGCAACGAACCCGCGAACGTGGTGTATTTCGAGCGAGCGGCGCCCCGCGGCGACGCGATGTCGCAGCATCTCGACGCGGTCCTCGCGCTGGAGGAGAATCTCGACGCCACGCCCGATCGCAAAGCGCTCGTGCGATCCGTCGCCGACGCGAAGGGCCACCTGCTGGCGAGTTCCGCGGCGATCTCGCGCTACCTCGCTACGGGCACGGAGGCGGACAAGCAAGCCGTCGATGAGGCGATCGCGGCGTGCGGCGCGTCGGTCGAGCGGCTCCGCGGCGCCTCCCGGCTGTTCACGCCCGAGCAGCGCCAGCAATTCGACCACTATCTGAACGAACGCGAGGCGTTTCTCGCCGCCGCCGACGAAGCGGTCGTCATCCGCTCCGGCCCGGGTTGGAACGTCGCCGAGGAGATCTGCCTGAACGAGGTCACGCCGCTGGCGAGCCGCGCTCAGGAGATTCTCACCGGCATGGTGGACGTGCAGGAGGCCCGGCTGACCGAAGACGGGCAAGTGCTGGCTGCGAAGGCGAAGAGCATGAAGGTCGGTACGATCGCCGCGGCCATCGTCGCGACCGCGATCGGCGTGGGCGTGGCGCTGTTCCTGAGTTCGCGCATCGTCTCCGCGCTCAACGCCGTCGTCGCCCGGGCCCGCGAAATCGCCGCCAACGACCTCACGGGCGAGCCGCTGGCGACGCGCAGCAACGACGAGATCGGCGACTTGACCGAAGCCGTCAACGCCATGAGCGCTTCGCTTCGCGACATCGTCGCCGAGGTGACCCGCGCGACGGAGGAAGTCTCCGGCGCCGCGACCGAGATCGCCGCCTCCAGCGAAGAGATCGCCACCGGCATGGACGAGCAGACCGCGCAGGTGACGCAGGTTTCCTCGGCCGTCGAGGAGATGTCCGCCTCGGTCACCGAAGTCGCCAAGAAGTCCACGGACGCGTCGTCGAACGCCAAAGCCAGCGGCGAGCTCGCCGAACGCGGCGGCGCCACGGTCTGCGAAACCATCGAGGGCATGAACTCGATCAGTGCGGCGGTGACGGCGTCGGCCGAAGCGGTCAAAGCCCTCGGCAAGCGGGGCGAAGAGATCGGTGAGATCATCGAAGTCATCAACGACATCGCCGATCAGACGAACCTGCTTGCGCTCAACGCAGCGATCGAGGCCGCCCGCGCGGGCGAGCACGGCCGCGGTTTCGCCGTCGTCGCCGACGAGGTCCGCAAGCTCGCCGACCGCACCACCCGCGCCACCGAAGAGATCGCCGAGTCGATTCGCGCCATCCAGGACGAGACGAATCAGGCCGTGGCGCGAATGGACAGCGGCGTCGAGGAAGTGACGGCCGGGGTCGCTAAGGCCGGCTCGGCGGGACAGAGCCTCGACCAGATCATGGAGTCGTCGCGCGACGTGGCGGGCATGATCCAGGGCATCGCCGCCGCCGCCGAGCAGCAGGCCGCCGCGGCCGAGGAGATCTCGCACACCATTCAGTCGATCGCCTCGATCACGGCCCAGGCCAACGAGGGCACGCGCCAGGCCGCCACGGCCGGGGCGCAGCTCTCCAACCGAGCCGAGAGCCTCCAGGCGCTCGTCCAACGCTTCCGCGTCTGACGGCGTGCGACGATCGACCGAACGAAGTCGCCGGGCGCCGCGGCGTGTGTTCACCGCGGCGCCCGGTTTCTCATTCAGGCGCCCGACTCAGGCAAGCTCGGCGCCGGGATCGTCGGACGAGGCGGCGTCGGTTCCGGACGCAGCGCCGCCGACGTTCGCCGCTGCCCACGCACGCAGCGCTCGGATGATCTCCTCATTCCCCTCCAAGAAGCGCGGCACCGGGAGCGCGTCCACCGAGAGCCAGCGGACGCCGGCGACCTCGACCTCGGCCGGCCGAGCGGTCGGATCGGAAGGCCCGCCGCGTCGATCGGCGTCGGGACCGACGGCGCCGCGGACGATGCAGAGGCAGGGCGTGAGTCGAACGGTCGCGTGGTCGTAGCTGTGGACAACCTGTGGAAGTTCGCCGACCGGAAGAACGTCGAGGCCGACCTCCTCGGCCGCCTCCCGCACCGCCGCCGCCTGAGCCGACTCGCCCGGCTCGATTTTCCCGCCCGGAAACTCCCACCAGCCCGACCGAGCCACACCCGGCGGCCGCTTCGAGATCAGCACCCGCCAACCGGACGACACCGGCCCGACGTGGTGGGTCGAGCCCGCTGCGCCGCCTTCCGTGCGGCGCCGGCCGGACGACTCGATATTCGTTGATGTCGCATCGGATTCGACGGCGGCGGAGGGGTTGTCCACGGCATCCCCCAGCCGAAGAATAACGGCGAGCGCTACGTCGGTAACCCTGGTTGAGGGGGGTGCGTTTCGCATGGGTTGAGGAACACCCCCCACCGGGCATTCAGAATCTACAAGCATTTTATTCACAGACACTTACAACGCCGACCGCGTCGAGCCGGTTCGGGCCGAGCCCCACGGGGCGACGGGCGCGTGCTACTATACCGGCCGTCGGTGATCAAGCCGATGAAATGGAAGGGGACCCGGCTTTGCAAGCGGCTTCGGCCGTGGCTTCCGCCGGTCGAGGATCGGAGCCCTCGACCGGCGGTTTTCGTGCGCGCGAACCCCACGCGCATCACCGGCGTTGCCGTCTTGATTGTGGACACACCGCAGCGCACGCTCGCGTTCGTTCATCGAAACGTGCATCGCGCGGTTTGCGACGCGCGCCATCTGAGCGCGTCCTGCCGATGGTCGAGCGCGATGGTGACAAGGTGTCGCAGACCGCGCGGTCGAGCGCGTCATCGTGCTCCGCCGCGGCGTGTGTGCCGCTCGTGATCGGGATCGACGCGAACGCTGTTGCATCGCGCGCGAACGCCGGTCAATCGGCCGCTGCGCGATCGTTTCGTGGGCCTTCGTGCATGAAGATGGGCGAACGCGCCCCGAACGTGCGCGAACTGCGCAGCGTCGCCGCGTGCTTACGGTCGCTTCGCTTGCGGCGTCGGCGTGAGTCGGCTGACGATGAAAACCATGAAGCGGCGCACGTTCGACGCGCGTCAGTGCGTCAGCGCGTCACGCGCTCGACCCGAAACGGTTCCGGTGACGTCTCGACCGTCGGCGCCAGCGGCTGGCCCCGCTCGTTCATGGGGACTTCGAGCGGGTAGTAGAAATACACGGTGACCGGCCTCGAACCGACTTGCTGCCGTGCCGTGCGGACGAGTTCGACCAGTTCGCGTTGACGCTCGGGGTTGATGAGCCCGTAGACGCGGAGGATCACGTTCTGCTCGTCGGACTCGACGACGAGGTTGGGCGTCAGCGGATCGTCGTTGGTGGGTGGGATGAACGCGACGGCGCGCTCGCGGACAAGGTTGTACACGGCTGCCGACTCGGCGCGGAGGTCGTCGGCCCCCGGCATGGTCGTGAACAACGTCCGATAGGCGGCGACGGTGAGCACGAGGAAGATGACGGTCGCGACGGGAATCCCGATGATGTATTCGCGCGCGCCCATGCGGTACTTGTCGGCCATGCGTGGATGATATTCGGAGACGAGCGGGCGGGGCCGGAATCGCAGAGCGGCGTTCAGGCGGGCTTGCCCGTGGCGCGGGACCACGCGCCAACGAGGGCGGGTCCCGCGGGGGGTCGCATGACGAGCGGCCAGATCGCGCGCGTCAGGCGGGGTCGTTCGAGGGCCCAAGCCGCGGCGCGACAAGCGGGACGACGCAGACGGAGACGACGGCGATAGGCGCGGTGATACGCGGCTCGCGCGCGCCGGAGCGTGCGCTCGTCGAGCACGTCTTCCGCGCGGGGGTTCACGACGCCGGCGGCCGATCGGAGCGATGCGGTGAAGGCGAGCCCAGCCCAGAGGGCGAGACCGATGCCCTCGCCGCCGACGGGTTCGACGGCCGCGGCGGCGTTACCGACCCGGACGCTGCGCGGGTGCGGATCGACGAGGAGAGGCGAGCCGGCGACGCCGCAGGAGAGGAACGGCGAGCGGCGTAGCTGCGGGTTGTAGCGCGGCCAGATCGCGGCGAGCAGCTCGTCACCCGCGGGGCCGTCGAGCGGGCCGAAGCGGGCGACGAAGCTTTTCACGATCGACTGTCGGACGACGAACGCGGCGGTGGCGAGGCCGCGCTCGACGGGAACGTAACCGAGGTAGGCGCCGCCGGATGGGACGCCTGGTCGCGCTTCATCGCTCGTCGGCGCGATCGGCCCTTCCGGCGCGCGCATGCGGAGCGCTTCCGAGGCTGCGTCGAAGAGGGAAGGGTCGTGCTCGATGTGACACTTGATGCCGAGCACGCCGGGCCGCTTTGGGACGGCGGCGCGATCGGACGAAAACCGTCCGGAGCCGTCGGCGTGAACGACGAGCCCGGCGTGGAGCTGGGAGCGTCGCGATCGGGTTTGTGAGCGCTCAGATCGATCCACGGTTGCGTGGTCGCGTTCGCGCGCCGGCGGCGCCGCCTTGGTCTCGACGACGGCGACGACGCGTCGTTCGTGGAAGCTCAGCTCTCGGATCGAGGCCGGCTGGAGGACGCGGACGCCGCGCGTCTCGGCGGCTTGCACGAGCCGTTCATCGAGCGAACGCCGTGAGAGCACCCACGCCGGCCGGTTCATGGGGAAGGTCGCGGAGCGGGAGCCGCGTTCGAGAACGAGCGTCCGCACGCGGCGCGCGCCGGTTTCGACCAGTTCGTCCGGGGTCAGGAGGGTTTCGAGGGGCTCGGTCGCGGCGGGCGAGACGAACTCGCCGCAGACTTTGGCGCGCGGGAAGGTTTCGCGCTCGACGAGCGCGACGTCGAGGCCGAGCTCGGCGAGCGCGATGGCGGCGCTGCAGCCGGCGGGACCGGCGCCGAGCACGAGCGCGTCGGCGTTGACGGTGTGAGCGTCGTTCACGGCCGGCCCCCTGAGCCCCCCCACTTCTCGCCGATGGCGACGAAGCGCTGGTGCAGGAAGCTGCTGCGGACGGTGGGGCTGGGCCAGCCCGCGCGACGGAGCATGACGCGCGCCTCTTGCGGCGTGAAACCGGCGCGGACGGAGACGGTCGCGTCGTGCTTCACGATCGCCGGCTGGCGGGCGGTGAGCACGCGGGCGCCGAGCAGCGCGACTTCGGAGCGGACGAGGTCGTTCCAGACCATGCCGCGGTCGGCGAGCCGGTCCATGATGCGCAGCACGGTGAGCGCTTGTATCTCTTGGAGGTGATGGATGAACATGCCGGCGTGGACGACGTCGAAGGAGCGGGGCTCGAAGAGGTCCATGAGCCGCAGGGCGTCGGCCTCGACGAGCGCGATCGTGGATCGGGCGTCGGGCAGCGATTCGCGATCGGGGGCGAGCGCGTCGGCGCCGAGTTCGTCGCGGACGTATTCGCCCGCCAGCCGGAGGGTGACGGGGTGAAGATCAACGGCGACGACGTGAGCGAGGACGCCGCGGCGCTCGGCCCACCGCAGCGCGGCGACCGGGATGTCCGCCGAGCCGGTGCCGATGTCGAGGATGCGCACGGGCGTTCCGGCTTGCGAATCGTCGGGCGGGCTCCAATCGTCGAGGCGATCGACGAGGGCGCGGACGCCGCCGAAACGGGCGTTGATCATGCGGATGAACTCGAGCGAGGCGCGGAGATCGCTTTCGGAGACGTCGGGTTCATCCATGCGTTCAGGTGTGACGGTGCGGCGCATCGGCGGATTGATCCGTGTTCAGGCGGGTGGTCGCTGGTCGGGGGCGCGATCGGCGACATCGAGCCACTCCGCGGCGTCGAGCAGGAGATGGGCGGAGAACGCGTCTGGTCGGCCTTGAGCGATCTGGCAGTTGTGAAGCAGAGCCTGTGAGTAGAGCAGTGCGGAGCCGTCGTCTTCGCGAAGGGCGCGGTCGAGGAAGATGTGGAGCGCCCAAGGATGATTGGTGGCGTTGTCGGGCTGGAGGTTGTCGAGATGCCAGGTCATGGCGGCGCCGAGGTGGTCGTCGAGCGCGGCGGCGATGGAGGCGCTCGAGGGATCGGACGCGGCGAGCGGGACGAGCCAGCCGAGTGCGTGGACGCAGGCGAGTTCGCGCTCGGTCCAGACTTCGAGGGGGACGTGGCCTTGCTGTTGGCCGAAGAGCGCGCCGGCGTCGGTGCGGTCGCGCGGCGAGGCGGCGTCGCGGGCGGCGTCAAGCAGTTCGAGCGCTCGGGCGCGACCTTCGGGCTCGGCGAGCGCGCGCCAGAGGACGACGTCGGGGTCCTCGGCGTGAAGAGCCGCGGCGTCTGTCGCGACGGGCGGCGCGGCGCGCGGCTCGTTCGAACGGAGGACGGTGGAGGCCGCGGCCGCGGCGCGATCGAGATCGATCGCGCGCCGCCGGCGTCGCCACTCGAAGAAGGGCGCGTCGACGGGCCGGCGATGGCCCAAGTCGTCGCCGGTCCATTGGCCGGTCCAGTCGGGCCGAGCTTCGTCGAGACGACCGGCGGCCTCGAGTCCGGCGCGTCCGAGCTTGCGGAGAAGAACGCTCCAGTCGGTTCGCGTGGTTGGCATGTGCGGCGCGGTCATGGGGTTCACTGTAGGTCGGGGCCGGGAAGAGCGCGGATTTTGCTTGGCTCATCGAAGCGGGTCCCTATGCTTGGGTGGTATGCGCGTCGAGACTGCGTTCAGACAACCGGAGCGGATGACGCGTCGTCGTTGCGTGCGCTGCGGCTATGGCGGATCGGCGTTGCAGCGGGCGGGTGGGCGATCGGGTAGCGGGCCGCGTTCGGTCTTGCTGACGTGCCCGAAGTGTCAACAGGACCTGTACACGCGGCCGGCTCGCTCGTATGCGGAACTCGAGGGGTTCGAGGAGCGCGCGAGCGTCGCGCGGGGTTCGTCGGAGCGTGCGTCGACGCCGATCGCGAACGCACCGGCCTTGAAGGCGTCGCGACGGCGGCTGTGGCGGAACGTCTGGACGCTTTGGTGCGCCGCGGCCGCGTCGGCGTTGCGGCCGAAGAAACCGACGGGGAAGCCGCCGTGGTTCCGCCGGGTCGAGCTGGGGTTGCTGGTGACGCTGTTCGTCGTAGTGTCGGCGGTCACGGTCTCGCGGATCGCGGCGGCGGTGATGTGAGGCGGCGCCGGGGCGGACGGGGGAAAGGGCGCGCCGCCTGAGCCGCAGCGCGGTTCCTCTGTGCGTGCAACATCGACCGGCGGGCGGCGACTCCGCCGCGGCCGGCGTGCTGGACTCGTCCGCACGAGTCCAAAAAAGAAACGAGGGCGAGCGTTCCAGCTCACCCTCGCGTGGATTGGTTTCATGGAGGTCGGGGCGCGGTCACCGTGGACGACCGCGGTGGGCCGACTCACCCGTGATCAGGCGCCGAACCTTTGGAGGAACTCTTCAAACTTCTGCTCGCGGAGGAGCTCGTCGAGCTCACTGAAGAACTCGGGGGTGAGGCCCATGTACTTCTCCATCGACGTGGCGCGCTTGACCAAGCTGCGGAGCTGGCCGAGGTAGCGGCGGGCCTTGCCGACCTGTCGGCCGACCTCCTGCTCGTCGTTGCGGGCGTTCTGAGCGAGCGTGACGGCGATGATGGTCTTGCTGAACAGCTCGTTCATGCGCGCCTCTGCTTGCCAGACGCTGTCACGGAATTCTTCGAGGTACTCGTCGGCCTCGTGACCGACTTCGACCCACTCGGTGACGCCCAGAACCCGCATGAGGTCTTCCTTGTTGTCGGCGGTGCCCTTCGAGATCTTGTACTTCTCGGCGTCAAGGGCGTTGAGGGTGAGGATCTTGTTCTGCGGCGAGACGATGTACTCGCCGCGGTCGTCGTCGTACCAGGTGACGCGGCCGTCTTCGTCGACGTCGCAGGAGAGCGTCATGAAGGTCTGCATGGCCCACATGACGTTGGGGTCGATGCGGCCGTTGCGGGCGACACGGCGGCCGTACTCGAGCATCTCCTGGAGGAAGGCGCCGCGGTCGGCTTGGGTGCCGCTGCTGGTGGTGACAAAGGCGACGTTGCCGCCCATCTGCCCGGAGGACATGAAGACGATTTCCTCGGCGTTCATGGCGGTGAACGCGGCGCCGGAGATGGCGTAGCGGATCCAAGCCACGACGCGAAAATCCCTCTTCATCTCGTTCTGGATGGCGTTGATGATCGCGTCGAGTTCGGCGACGTAACCGCCGCCGGAGTCGATCTCGAGCACGACGATGTCGGGTCGTTCCTCTTCGGGCAGTTCGAGGAGAATGTCGTTGGCCCGTGAGAGCGCGTCGCCGTTGAGATAGGTGCCGACCATGTCCTTGCCCTCGTCGGCCTCGGACGTCCGGAGGAAGGCGACGCGGGTGGCGCCGGGCGGGATGTCCGCGCCGGCGTCACGCGGGGACTGTTGCGGCTTGGGGGTCGCGGGGGCGGTCGAATCCGGTTTGTCGGCGGGCTCTTCGCCGGTGGAGTCGATATCGCGTTCGATGGACTCGATCTCGTCCACGACGCGGATGACCCGCTGGGCGATGCCGCCGACGTTGGTTTCGATGACGAGGTAGGCGTCGGTTTCTTCGACGATCTCGCCCTCGATGACGGTGCCGTCGTTGAGGGTGATTTTGTCGAGGGCGGCGGCGAAGGGCGCCAAGGCGAGCAAGGCGAAGCCCGTGACGGCGAGCATGAATGAACGGAAGGATTTCATGGGTGGATGCTCCTTGGAGAGGATCGGTGCGATTGTTTCGAGCGAGGTGACCGTGCGGCGCCGCGAGGGGCGGGCCGGACGGGGCGCCAAACGGCGGTCACCTGGGCGCCTGCTGTTTGAGGATTTCGATCTGGACGTCGATGTCGGCGCGCCATGTTCCGCCGGGGTCGAAGTAGTTCTCGTATCGATTGATGACCGACCTGATCTCGCGGAGTTTGCGGATCATGCGACCGCGGATGCGGTTCCACTCGCGGACGTCCTCGGCTTGGCCGCGTTCTTCTTCGAGTTCGGCGAGTTCGATCCAGAGTTCGCCGTTACGCCGGTTGATGCGCTCGATGGCGGTCATCCACTCGTCGGACCAGCGTTCGAGAATGCGGTCGGCGCGATGGTCATCGATGACCTTGTAGTTGCGGTCGATGCCGAGTGCGAAGGCGAGATCGTCGATGCTGTCGACGGTGCCCTTGGAGATATTGAGCTTCTGCGCGAGGTCGGCGTTGAGGTTGAGGGCGACGCCGGGGGTGGCGATGACCCGCCAGTTCGGGCCGTCCTGCGGGCGGGGCGCGCGGAGCATGGTCTCGCCGCGACCGCCGGAGGTGTTGACGGCGAAGGTGTATTGCGGGCGCGCCATGGCTTTGACGATGTTGGCGCCGTTCTCGCCGTAGCCTGCCTGGATGACGAAGCCCTCGGCCTGTCCGAGCATGGCGCCGATGAGTTTCTCGTCGACCATGTCGTCGCCGGTCTTGAATTCGTCGAGCGAGCCGATGCCGCCGAGCACGCCGTTGGAGGTGAAGTAGACGTCGGGTCCGGTAAGCGGAACGAAGACGCCGCCCTGCAGGGCCGACTCGACCCAGAAGACGACGCGCCGGCCCTTCTGGTCGATCTCGTCGCCGATCAGGTCGGCGATCTGCTTGGTCGTGTACATGCCGCGGAACGCCGAGCCTCGGGAGGTGTCGAGGTTGAGGCGGAGGACGACGATGTTCTTGTCTCGCGCTTCGGGGAGGACGCGCTCGACGGGGTCGGAGCCGATGTAGGTGGTGGTGACGTCGCCGAAGGTGTCGTCGACGTCGTCGAAGATGGCTTCGAGCGATTCTTTGGAGAAATCGCCGGGGATGAGGCCGGTGATCTGGGCGTAGTAGATGCGGGTGGTCTCGTCGTTGGCGTCCCAAGTGGGCTCGTCGCCTTGCTCGGGAGCGTCGCGGCCGGAACGCTGGTCACGGTCGCGAACCGGGGCGCCGGAGGTCGGCTGGTCGCGCTTGATTTCCATGATCTCGGTGCGGCTGTAGGTGGTCTCCGCTTCGAGCGAGCCGACCTTGACGAGCATGCGGATGGAGTCGGGCGTCTCTTCGAGGATCTGACCGCGGACGGTGGCGCCGCTGGAGAGAATCAGGATGTCCTCGGTGTTCTGGGCGGTTTCGTCGCTGGATTGGGCGGCCGCGGCGGGAACGACCGGCGCGAGCGGGGCGCCCGCGACGAGCGCGCCAGCTACGACGAGACAGAGCATCAGGCGTTTGATCATCGGTGCAGTCCTCTTTTTCTACCGTTCAAGAGCGAGACAGTGTCGCCGACGCCATGTGAAGAGCGGCGCCGAGAGCGGCGCCACGCCGGCGACGGCGTCTGAGCGGTCGGCGTATCGCCGGTCCGCTGCTACTGTACGACGCGTGGGCTGGGCGTCCGGTTCCCGAGTCGCGTGGGGATGGGCTTCGGTGCCAAACATTTCTTGAACGAAACGAGCGGATGGCGGAGATCACCAAACAGCAACCTATCGAACCCGGAGCGGCCGAAGCGGTCGGCGCCGCCGATGCACCTCTCGGGGGCGGTGCGGCCGGGTCGCGGACGGGGGCGCTGGGGGGTATGCGGCGGGGGGTGCGGCAGGGGGTGCGGGGCGGGTCGCGTGTGCCGGTCGGCTGGATCATCGTCGCGTTCTGGATTCTGACGCTGGCGACGATCTTCACGCTGTTGGGGTTGCTGTGGTCGGCGGGCGGTGCGGGAACGCGGGAAGACGCGTCGGCGGGGACGGGCGACGCGGGGGCTGGCGATCAATTATCGGGGCCGACGGGTGCGGCCGCGGACGATGAAGCGTCGAACGGTTCCGACGCGACGGTTCGATGAAGCGGACTGAGAGTTGGGGAGGGTGGGCGGGGGGGCCGATGCGAGCGACTCGTGAGGACGTTCAGCGTGACTTCATATACCAGTGGACGGCCATCGAGCCGTACTCGTGCGTCTCAGGTCCGTCGACGCCTGGGAGTCGTTCGAGTTCGTCGGACACGTCCGGGCCCTTGGCGTGCTCGTCGTCCGGCTGTTCGCGGAGCGGCCAGGGCGTGCGCAAGAGTGCGAAGCCGGTGTCGTCGAGGCGTTGGGCGACGTTGACGAACTGTTCGAGCACTCGGCGACGCGTGGAGCTTTCCCACATGAGCGGATAAGGCGGATCGAAGAACGCGACGTGGACGGGACGCGGGCAGGCGGCGAGGGCGGCGGGGCCGAGCGCGTCGCCGTGCATGATCGAAACCGTGCCGAGCGTGTCGGGCTCGCGCTCGACGGGTGGTCCGCCGATGGTCACGCCGAGTTCTTCGGCGTTGGCGCGCAGGAGTTTGGCGATGGCGCGGTCCCGTTCGACCATGACGACGTGGCGGGCGCCGCGAGAGACGGCTTCGAGGCCGAAGGTGCCGACGCCGGCGAAGGCGTCGAAGAGGACCTCGCCTTCGACGTGGCCGGTGAGCATGTTGAAGATGGACTCTCGCACGCGAGATGGGATGGGGCGGGTGGTCGATTCGTCTTTGGGCGAGTGGAGGCGCCGCCGCTTGAGCCGGCCGGCGATGAGTTGAAGCATGTCGCGTTCCTTGCTGTCGGATCGGATGGAGCGGCTTGGCCCGGGATGTCGGATCGGCGGAACGGGCGTGCGACCGGGTCGGCGCCGCGCGAATGTTCAGCGCTCGATCACTTTGCCCGAGCCCTTTCTGATTTCGCCGATGATGTGCGGCCGCTCGCCGAGCGCTTCGAGGTGGCGGGCGACGGACTGGGCGAAGGCGGGACGGACGACGAGCGCGTAGCCGACGCCCATGTTGAAGGCGCGTCGCATTTCGGTGTCGTCGATGGCGCCGTGGCGCTGGAGGAAGCCGAACACGGGCGGGACGGGGTAGGCGTCGTGATCGACGGCGGCGTCGACGCCCGCGTGGAGCGCGCGAGTGAGATTGCCGGCCAAGCCGCCGCCGGTGATGTGGGCCATGCCGGAGACGACCTTTTTGACTTTGTATTTGCGCAGCAGCCGAACGATGGACACCGCGTACAGGCGGGTGGGGGTGAGGAGCACGTCGCCGAGCGTGGCGGGGCTGTCGGGGCCGCCGTCGCCGGGCCGGCCGAGTTCGTCGTACCACCGGCCGAGGTCGAGACCCGCGCGCTCGACGACGCGGCGGACGAGTGAATAGCCGTTCGAATGCACGCCGTCCGATTCGAGGCCGATGACGACGTCGCCGGGCTCGACGCGGTCGGGGTCGATGGCGCGTTCGAGTTCGAGCACGCCGAGCGCGAAGCCGGCGAGGTCGACGTCGCCCGGCTGGTAGAGGTCGTTCATCTCGGCGGTCTCGCCGCCGAGCAGCGCGGCGCCCACAGCGCGGCAGGCGCCGGCGATTCCTTCGACGATCGGGCCGAGCACCGTCTGATCGACGCTGTGGCACGCGATGTAATCAAGGAAAAGGATCGGCTCGGCGCCTTGCACGACCAAGTCGTTGACGTTCATCGCGACGAGGTCCTGCCCGACGGTGCGCCAGTCGCCGAGTTGGGAGGCGAGGAGCAGCTTGGTGCCCACGCCGTCGGTGCAGGCGACGAGGACGGGGTCTTTGTAGTTGCGCTTGAAAAGCGTTTCGTTGTAGTCGAGCCGGAGCAGGCCGGCGAAACCGCCGTCGTTGGAGATGACGCGTGGGCCATGGGTCATGCGCATCGCGCGCTGGATCGAGGCGGCGAAACGGTCGCCCGCTTCGACGCTGACGCCCGCGTCGGCGTAGGTCAGGCCGGCCGATCGCCGTTCCGAGTCGGCGTCGTGACCGCCTCCATCGCCGCCGGGCTGCTCGGGCGGCGACGCGTCGGACTGGGGATGCAAACGTCGCCGCGGGCGTGTCTCGCTCATGGAGAGAGGATACCGCTCGCGCGCGGCTCGCTCGTCCACTCCTCCGAGCGGCACCTTCCGAACCGGCCCCCGAACCGCCCGCTCCCCGCAGCGCTGGACCCGTCAGTCGGGCGGGGTCTCCTGCTGCCGCGAACCGTCGGCGCCGCGGTCGCTGTCGTTCGTGTCCTTCTCGCCTGCGTCCAAAGACTTCTCCGGGGTTGACGCCGAGTCGCCGTTTGAATCGGCCCGATCCGCCGGGGTCGGACGGGCGGCGAACGGCGACGACGATCGAGGATGGGCCGGATGATCGACGTCGCGCGGGTCGTAGCCGATGATCGCCTCCGCGTCGTCGATCGGCGTCTCCATCACGCGGCGCTGTTCCGGATGCCACAGCCAAACGGCTTCGGCTTCCGGGTCGAGCGGCGCGTCGGTCTGGATGTCGGCGTTCCAGGCGCGGACCATGGCGGTGAGCGCCTCGGCCTCGGTGCCGCGGACGACGAATGGATCGACGCCCGGGCCGATCGGGCCGCGCTGTCGGAGGCCGAAGAGCCGATCCCGCGTGGCGTTCCACGCTTGCAGCACGGCCCCCCACGAGACGTCGTCGCGTGTGACGCGGATGCGCCAGTCGTCGTCGCCGAGTCGGGCGACCTCCCAGGCGAGGTCGCGGCCGACGACGTCGCCGGCCTCGTCGAGCACCGGTTCGTACTCGCGGAACCGGCGGGGCTGATCGTCCCATCGGTAAACCTCGGTGTCGGCGCCGACCGCGTCCCAGCCGTATCGATCGCCGAGCCAGATCCACGTGCGCCAGTCGTCGACGCCAAGCTGCGGCGCCATCGGCGCGGGGAAAGGGATCCACGAGAACAGCACGCCGGCGGTGACGGCGACGATCAGCACGATCATGGGCAGGCCCCGCCGAAGCAGGTATCGCCTCAGCGCGGGCCGATCGAGCAACTCGGAGCTTCGGTACGACGTGGGATCGCCCGGCATGAACGTTCGGCCGCACTCGGGGCACTTGAAAGATGGGTAGCCCTCGGGTTCGGTCGCGGCTGGCGGGTCTACCCCGGCTGCGGAGTCCGCCAAGTTGTTGTCGAAGTCGCTGGGATTCGCCCGCTTGTTCTGAGAAGACGACGCGGTCGGGGGGGGCGCGGCCGGCACGCCGCGTAGGTCGTAATTGCAGTCGCGGCAGCGCATGACGCTTGGACGAGCCGGCTGGGCGGCGTCGGTCTCGCTGTTGGCGGCGTTCGGCGACGCTTCGACCATGGCCTGATTCATACGCGAGACGACCGCGTCCGGCCTCAGCCTTGGAAGATGCGAGGGACCATCGCCGGGCTGGCGCCGGAGGGGTCGCCGCGACGCAGCCGACTCGACGAAGCCGGCGGTGAACCCCGTCTATAAACCAAACGCCCGCTCTCGGGCCCGCCTCCTCGTGCCCCCGGCGGGCGCGGGTGACGGGCGTTATCGGGTGCGACCACCCGGCGAACGAGCCGGGCCTCACTCGGGCTATCCTTCGCACGCATGAAGTTCTCGCTGGTGGACAAAGTACTCGAGGTCAGCGACGACCGGATCGTCGCGGTGAAGGCGGTGTCGACCGCTGAGGAGTACTTGCAGGATCACTTCCCGTCGTTCCCGGTGTTGCCCGGCGTGTTCATGCTGGAATCGCTGACGCAAGCGGCGCGGGAGTTGTTGGTGCGACGACTCGGACCGCTGGCGCGTCGCCATGTGCTGGCGGAAGTGCGGGCGTTGAAGTACGGCACGTTCGTTTCGCCGGGCGACACGATGCGACTCGACGTGACGCTGACGGAACTGAACGACGACGGCTCGGCGACGTTCAAAGCGTCGGCGACGGTGCTGCGGGCCGAGCGGATCGGCGGCGAGGGCGGCGTGGGGGAGGAAGCGCCGACGTGCGCTTCCGGACGGTTGCTGTTACGTCCGGCTCGGCCGCTGGGTCCGACGAGACGCCGAATCGGGCCGAACGCCGGCGGAGCGCGGGCGCACGACCCCGCTTGAATGCACGCCATGGGCGGTTGCGATCGCGTGGGGCGAGGTCCGGGCGCCTCGCGTGAAGATCGGGTTGGTTTGCGGCATAATGGCGGGCTGGCGACGCCGACACTCGGCGATGTCGATCCTCCGGGGACGTGTCGGGCGCGCGGGCGCCGGGCCGCGGCCTTGTTCACCCGATCTGGACGGTATGGCATGACACGCGACGAGATTTTCGAGAAGGTTCAGAACGTGCTGGTCGACGCGCTCGGCGTCGACGAGGACGAGGTGACGCCCGAGGCGTCGCTCACCCGCGACCTCGAGGCCGAGTCGATCGACTTCCTCGACATCTCGTTCCAGCTCGAAAAGGAGTTCGACATCAAGATCGGTCAGGGCGAGCTGTTCCCCGACAACGCCGCGTCGAACCCCGACTATGTGCAGGACGGCAAGCTCACGCCCGAGGGCATGGCGGCGCTGAAGCAGCGCCTGCCGCACGTCGACTTCTCCGAGTTCGAGTCGGACCCCCAGCTCACGAAGATCGCGCAGGCGTTCACCGTGGACGCGCTGGTGACGTTCGTCGAGCAGAAGCTGCAGACCGAGTCGGCAGCGTGAACGACTCGGCGGGGACGGGGAAATGGGGTTCTGGGGAGGGAGCGTCGGACGCCGCGTCGTCGGGAGAGAGCGCGTACGGCGCCGGCGCAACGTTCGAAGACTTCGTGAAGCTGGATATCCGCGCGGCCTGCGTGTTGGCGGCCGAGCCGCTGGCCGGGGCGCGCAAGCCGGCGCTCCTGCTTCGCCTCGACTGCGGCCCGGACCTGGGCGAACGCGTCTCGACCGCGCAGCTCACCGAGTTGTACGAACCCGCGAATCTCGTCGGTCGGCTGGTGCTGGCGGTGGTGAACTTCCCGCCGCGTCGCGTCGCGAGCGTGAAGAGCGAGTGCCTGACGCTGGGCGTCTACAACAGCGGCGGCGCGGGCCGCAGCGACGGGGCGGTGACGCTGATCGTGCCGGACGGGGCCGGGAACGTGCAGCCGGGGGATCGACTGGGGTGAGCTAAACGTGGCGTCGGGCCGGGCGGCCGAGCGACGCGGCGTAGCAGGTCAGAACGGGGGCTCGTCGTCGTGTCGGTCGAGTGAAGGCTCGGCCGTCGTCGCCCCGTCCGGGCCTTTGCCTTCCGCCCAGCCGACTGGATCCAAACGCGTGTAGCCGAGCACCAGCGTGCGCCGGCCGAGGTCGGCGAAGTCGATGGTCGCCCGCTTCTTCATGCCCATTCCGGAGACCGACTCGACGAGCCCCTCGCCGAACTGCGGGTGCTTGACGATCATGCCGGCTTCGAGCTGCGCGCCGACGCGGCGAGCGGGGGCGAACGCGTCACGCCCGCCGCCGCCCCCCCCGCTTCCCCGGCCACCGCCGCCGCCGCCGCCTGCGCCGCCGCGGCGGGCGGCACGTTTGCGGTTCGCCGCCATCTGGTTCGAGTAGTCGCCGCGGTCGAGCGAGCCGGGGCCGGTCGAGAAACCTCTGCTGATCTTGCTCGAAAGGTCGGCCCGCTTCGCCGCCCGGCGTTGCTCGCGGCCCTGCATCGCGGCCTGCCGCTTCTCATGCTCGGGCCGCTGATCGAACTCGTCCTCGGGGAACGGGTCGTGGTCGGCGTCGCCCAGCCCGTCGTCGGCCCAGTCGCGCCGACCGTCGTCGTCGTCTTCCCAGCCGGCGCCGAGCCCGCCGAACTCGTCGGACTGATCGGAAACCGTGATGTGCTCGGCCGGCAGCTCGGCGAGGAAGCGCGACGGGATCGTCCGCTCGCGCACGCCGCGGTGCGTGCGGTACTTCGCGCTGGTCATCAGCAGCGTGCGCATGGCCCGGGTGATGCCCACGAACGTCAGCCGGCGTTCTTCTTCCAAATCATCGTCGGAATCCATCGCCCGCTGACCCGGCAGCAGTCCTTCTTCCAAGCCGACGATCGCGACGGCGGGGAACTCCAGACCTTTCGCCGCGTGCAGCGTCATCAGCGTCACCGCGCCCTTGGCAGGGTCCACCTTGTCCGCGTCGGCGACGAGCGCGACCGACTCGAGGTAGGCGCGCAGCATCTGTAAGAGTTCGGGCTCATCGGCGCTCGCGGCGACGTTGGGTTCGGCGTCGGGGGTCGGCGCTTCGGCGAACGCCGGGTCGCTGGTCGGGTCGAAGGTGTCTTCAAATTCGGCGGCGGAGTTGATGAGCTCTTCGAGGTTCGCGAGGCGGTCTTCGTCGGGCTCGCCGGTCGCCTTGTCGAGCTTGCTCGCGTAGTGCCGCTCGAGCCGGCTCTCGTTGATGACGCGTTCGACGAGGTCGGCCAGCGAGGTCGGCACGGCGGCGCCCATGAACGTCCCGGCGCCGTTCCAGCCGTCGACCATCGCCACGAAACCCTCGACGGCCTTCATCGCCGCGTCGCCCAGGCCCGGCGCCTCGCGCACCCGCCGCGCCGCCTCGAACAGCGTCGTCTGATATTTCGACGCGAAGAGTCGCAGCGTGTCCAGCGTCTTCTTGCCGATCTTGCGCGCCGGTTTGTTGATGATGCGCTCGAGGCTGACGTCGTCGGCGGTGTTCGCCACCACCCGCAGGTACGCGATGGTGTCCTTCACCTCCTCGCGTTCGTAGAAGGCGGTGCCGCGTGCGATGACGTAGGGCATGCCGGCGCGGCGGAGGGCGTCTTCCACTACGCGCGAGAGCGCGTTGTTGCGGTAGAAGACGGCGATGTCTTTGTAGCCGAGCTTGCCGACGAGGTCTTCGGGCAACAGGGCCGAGCCGTCGGCGCCGATCAGCCCGTCGTAGGCGTCGCCCGCCACGGCCGAGCGGCCTTCGACCAGCAGCTTCACCCAGTCGCAGACCAGTTCGGCTTCGTGCTGTTCGCTGCGCACGAGCGTGACGGTCGGCTTCTCGCCGCCGTCGGTTTCCGTATAGAGAGGTTTGTCCTTGCGTCGGACGTTGTGCTTGATGAGCGCGTCGGCGGCGCCGAGGATGTGCCGCGTCGAGCGGAAGTTTTGCCCAAGCGCGATGGTCTCGGCGCCCGGATACCGCGTCTCGAAGTCGAGGATGTTCGAGATGTCGGCGCCCCGCCAGCCGTAGATCGACTGGTCCGGATCGCCCACCACGCACACGTTCGGCCCCCGCCCTCGCCCGTCGGCGCCCGAGCCGTCCGGATCGATCGACTCGTCGCCGCCGATCAGCAGCGACGACAGCATGAACTGCACGCGGTTCGTGTCCTGATACTCGTCGATCATCAGGTACTGCCAGCGTGCGCGCAGCTCGTCGCGGATCGCCTCGCTTTCGCGGAGCATCGTCACCGTCAGCAACAACAGGTCGTCGAAGTCCACGGCGTTCGCGCTGCGCAACGCGGCCTCGTACTTCGCGTAGATCTTCGAGATCGTGCGCGTGCTGAAGTCCCACGCCTGCTCCTCGTACTTCGTGGGCGTGAGAAGCTCGTTCTTGGCGTTCGAGATGGCGCTGAGCACTTGCCGCGGCGACCAGTTGCTGGTCGAGAGGTCCATCGCCTTGATGGTCTTCTTCATGAGCGACATCTGATCGGACGAGTCGTAGATGGTGTAGTCGGGCTTGACGCGCCAGCCGGGGATGGTCTGCGCGGCGTCGGCGTAGCGGCGCAGCAGGCGCGCACAGAGGGAGTGGAAGGTGGTGATGGTGAGTCCGCCGAGCCAGCGGCTGCCGTCGTCGCGGTGTCGGACGACGCCGGTGGGGTCGCCGGCTTCTTCGAGCAGGGCGAGGACGCGCTCGCGCATCTCGCCCGCGGCTTTGTTGGTGAAGGTGAGGGCGAGGATGGACCAGGGGGCGACGCCGATGGAGAGCAGATGGGCGATGCGGCGGGTGATGACGCGGGTCTTGCCCGAGCCGGCGGCGGCCAGGATCAGCACCGGGCCTTCGGTGGTGAGGACGGCTTGGCGCTGGGGGTCGGTGAGCCCGTCGAGCAGGCCCGGGATGGCGCTCGGAGCGTCGCCGGGGCCGCTGGGTGACACGGTGAGGTCGTCGCCCGGGATGTCGTCGGCGGAGATATCCATCGGAGGTGAGCCTAGCGGTCGCGCGAGGACGGGAAAATCGGGCGGTGGCTGGCGGAGTGCCGGGTGGTGTGGGGAGTGGTGTGGGGGGTGGTGTGGGGGGCGTTGGAGCCGTTGCCGCGGGCGGGCATGGCCGTTGCGGGGCGACGGTATCCCATATGCAGTGTGTGCGCCACGGTGCGACAGCGTATGCACACGAGATACAGGGGGTCTGACGGGTTTGCGCGGAAAAAGCCGATGGCGTAAGCCGTGTGTGGGCGGTGGTTTGCGCCGTAGCTGTGGGCGCCGAGTCGAAAAGCGCGGTCGATGCTCGGTATTTTTGATTGCGGGCACGACATCTGGTGCTATCGTGCACTTCGCTCGCTTGATGATGTGTGTGGGTCGTCCGCGACGGACGAACGGGTGAGTGTGACAAATGAGCGAAACCCGGCCGGAGGCGCCCGCGACCAGCCGAGAGCGGAAGCGCCCTCGGGGCGCGGTCATCCCCCCCCAATTTTTCCCCTCGATCGCTTGATCGCTCGTTTGCTTGACCCCTCGCCCGCCCCCTGACCGCCTTCCCCCCGCTTGCCCCCCCCGCCGTCTCCTCCGCGTTCCTCCCGCCCCGCCTTTCTGTTTCTGGAGTCTTTCGGATGCCTGTGCTGTGCGACACGCAGATACGCGAGCTGGTGGGGATCAGGCCGTTCTCGGAGAACGAGAAGCGGCCGGGCCGGATTTCGTACGGCGTGTCTTCCTACGGGTACGACGTTCGGGTCGGGACGCACTTCAAGATCTTCTCGCCGACGACTCGCTCGGGGGATGTGGCGGTGGTGGACCCGAAGTCGTTCAGCGACGACTTCATGGTGGAGGTGGACACCGCAAAGACCGGGGCCGGGTGGATCATCATCCCGCCGAACAGCTTCGCGTTGTGCGAGACGGTCGAGGAAGTGGACGTGCCGCGTGACGTGCTGGTGGTCTGCGTGGGCAAGAGCACATACGCGCGGTGCGGGCTGATCGTGAACGTGACGCCGTTGGAGCCGGAGTGGCGGGGGAAGGTGACGCTTGAGATCAGCAACACGACGCCGCTGCCGGCCCGGGTGTACGCGAACGAGGGGATCGCGCAGTTGATCTTCCTGAAGGCCGAACAGGTCTGCGCGGTGAGCTATGCGGATAAGGGTGGGAAGTATCAGGATCAAGAAGGTTTGACGCTGCCGAGGGTGGATTGACGCACGGAGTATTCACATGATGATGCAACACAACGACTATCAACGCGGTTTCGCGTTCGCAAAAGACTTCGCCAGACGTCATGGCCTCGGGGGCGATGATCGCTATCGCTTGATGAAAGCCGTGGTCGACTCACTGATGCAGGCTGATGACGCCCAGCGTATCGGTGACCACGAAGTGTATCTCCGTTCTCGTTGGGATCGCTGGACGGATGATTGGGCCTGGGGAGTACTAGATCGTCCTTGGGATGCGAGCGACCATCCGGGTCGCGAGACTGACCCCGAGGGTCCGGGGCTCTTCAACCAAGGAGCGTGAGCGATGTCCGGCGTAGTGTGTGAAAGTCTGCGGTCGAAGGGCGTTGACTCTATATGTGAGCTTGCAGATGTCATTGCACAGGACGCCTTGCGACGCTCCGGTCAGTCTGGGGTACCCGTTGACCTACAGGCGGTTGCAGACACGTTGAATGTTCGCGTCACCTGCGCGCCGCTTCCGCATGATGGCGCCCTCTACCCCCGTCCAGACGGTTCGTATGACGCGATTGTGGATTCCCGCGCACCACAGTCAAGGCAGCGTTTCTCGTTTGCTCATGAACTCGCGCATGCCCTTGTGTTTGAGATTGTTCCAAATGCAAGAGTGTTCTCGACTCGGACATTGTTCACCATGCCTGGAATGCGAGCCGAGGAGAAACTGTGTGATGCAATTGCTGCGAGGCTGCTTATGCCAAGCGGTTCCCTTTCGGCCCTCTGTGATGGCCGGGTTGTGTCGACGGCATTGGTTGGTCAGATTGCTGCTGTATGCCAGGTGAGTCGTGCGGCTGCGATGCTTCGTCTTCAAGAGCAATTCAACGCATGCGAGGGGCTGATTCGGATCGTCCGGGAGATGACGGGGTCGATGCGAGCATCTTTCGAGGTCTTCCCGGTGACGCCACGGTTGGGTCGACGAAGGGGGCTGAATGTCCGCCGGTTAAGAAATGGCAAAGCGCCGTCCGGCAGATGCCGTTGGGCGATTCGCGATCTGAACATCACCAAGTTCCTGTACGTGGATGAGCACCCTTGGCGACGGCTTAGCGATGGGCGTGGCGAACTTGTAGCCACTTGCTCGGGCGACATCGAAGCTACTCCGCTTTCGGGATTCGATCACGAAATGGGGGGATTGCTTGCACCGGAAACGTGACTGTTCAGATGTTAGGTGTGAGTCGTGAGGTAGACATTGTTTGAGACGGTCTATGTCTTGTGTGAATTGGTTTCAGGGTTTGTAAACAAAATTAAGCAGCCAGAGTCAGTGATTGACCGGAGATCGTTGGCCCAGACGCCAATAGATTTAAACAGAGGCAGGGAAGTCCAATGAAGATCACCCGGAAGTACACCCAAGTCGGTCATGACCCGTTCGCGAGCACGGAGTGGGTGAAGCGAGCGTCGAGGATCACCAATCCTGATGGGTCGGTGGTGTTCGAGATGCAGGACGCGGAGGCGCCGGCCGGATGGAGCCAGTTGGCGACCGACATCATGGTGTCGAAATACTTCCGGAAGGCCGGCGTGCCGCAGACGGACGAGCATGGGATGCTCGTCACGGATGAACACGGACGTGTGGTGACCGGCCCGGAGCGATCGGCGAAACAAGTCATCCATCGGCTCGCCGGTTGCTGGCGGCATTGGGGCGAGCAGCACGGCTATTTCGACACGCCGGACGACGCGCAGGCGTTCTACGACGAGCTGTGCTACATGATGATCCACCAGATGGCGGCGCCGAACAGCCCGCAGTGGTTCAACACGGGCCTCAACTGGGCGTACGGCATCAACGGCCCGGCCCAAGGACACTGGTTCGTCGACCCGAAGACGGGGCAGGCGAAGCAGGCCGACGATGCGTACTCGCGTCCCCAACCGCACGCGTGCTTCATCCAGAACGTGGAAGACGACCTGGTGAACGACGGCGGCATCATGGACCTGTGGGTCCGCGAAGCCCGGCTGTTCAAATACGGCTCGGGCACGGGCACGAACTTCTCGAAGCTGCGCGGCGAGAACGAGATGCTGACCGGCGGCGGTCGCTCGTCGGGGCTGATGAGCTGGCTGAAGATCGGCGACCGGGCGGCCGGCGCGATCAAGAGCGGCGGCACCACCCGCCGGGCGGCGAAAATGGTCTGTCTCGACATGGACCATCCCGACATCGAGTCGTTCGTCAACTGGAAGGTTCGCGAAGAGCTGAAGGTGGCGGCGCTGGTCGAGGGGGCGAAAGCGCTCAAGAGCGCGAACGAGTCGTTCCGCGACGCGGCCGAGCGTTTGGGCCTCGACCTGAGCTACGACTTCAACGGCGAGGCGTACGCCACGGTGAGCGGGCAGAACTCGAACAACTCGGTGCGGATCCCCGACGAGTTCTTCGACGCGATCGACGACGACGCCGACTGGACGACCACGTTCCGAACGACGGGCGAGACGGCGACGAAGCACTCGGCCCGCAAGCTGTGGGACGACATCTGCTACGCGGCGTGGAAGTGCGCGGACCCGGGCGTGCAGTACGACTCGACGATCAACGCGTGGCACACGTGCCCGGCGTCGGGTCGGATCAACGCGTCGAACCCGTGCAGCGAGTACATGTTCCTGGACAACACGGCGTGCAACCTGGCGTCTCTCAACCTGATGACGTTCTTCGACGCGGAGACGCGCGAGTTCGACGTGGCGAGCTTCGAGCACGCGGCGGACTTGTGGACGGTGGTGCTGGAGATCAGCGTGCTGATGGCGCAGTTCCCCAGCCGGGAGATCGCGGAGCTGAGCTACCGGTACCGGACGCTGGGGCTGGGCTTTGCGAACATCGGCGCGATGCTGATGCAGGCGGGCGTGCCGTACGACTCGGACGAGGCGCGTTCGCTGGCGGGGAGCATCACGGCGATCCTGACCGGGCGCTCCTACCGCATGAGCGCGATCCTGGCGGGCGAGCACGGCCCGTTCCCGGGCTATCAGCGGAACCGCGAGTCGATGCTGCGGGTGATGCGGAACCACCGCCGCGCGGCGCACGGCGTGTCGCGCGACGCGAACGATTGGGAACAGCTGCGTATCGCGCCGGTGCCGATCGACCATGCGGAGATGAAGAAGGACGGGGTGCGCGTGCGGAACTCGCGGGCGATCCTGCACCGGGCGACCGCGGCGTGGGACGACGCGCTGGCGCTCGGCGAACGGTTGGGCTTCCGCAACGCGCAGACGACGGTGATCGCGCCGACGGGCACGATCGGTCTGCTGATGGACTGCGACACGACGGGCGTGGAGCCGGACTTCTCGCTGGTGAAGTTCAAGAAGCTGGCGGGCGGCGGGTATTTCAAGATCGCGAATCAGTCGCTGCGGCCGGCGTTGAAGGGGCTGGGCTACGACCAAGCGCAGATCGACGACGTGATCCGGTATGTGTCGGGAGCGTTGACGTTCGACGTGCCGATGCCGAACAAGGAGGGCGAGGTCGGCGGCGAGAGCGGCGCGAAGGGGACGTTCCGCGATTTCCTGCGGGCGAAGGGCCTGAGCGAGTCGGTGATCGAGGCGAGCGAGAAGTCGCTGCCGAGCATGTTCGAGCTACGGTTCGCGTTCAGCCCGTGGTCGGTGGGCGACGAAGCGCTGCGTGCGGTCGGGGCGGACCCGGAGCTTGCGAAAGCGGACCATTCGTTCAACTTGTTGAAGGTGATGGGTCTGACGGCGGCGCAGATGGAGGCGCTGAACGCGACGATCTGCGGTCGGCAGGCGATCGAGGGTGCGCCGCACGTGAAGGCGGAGCATCTGCCGGTGTTCGACTGCGCGAACAAATGCGGCAAGATCGGGACGCGGTACATCAAGCCGGACGGGCACATCCGGATGATGGCGGCGGCGCAGCCGTTCATCTCGGGGGCGATCAGCAAGACGATCAACCTGCCGCACGAGGCGAGCGTGGAAGAGGTGGCCGAGGCGTATCGGCTGAGTTGGGAGCTGGGGTTAAAGGCGAATGCGTTGTATCGCGACGGGTGCAAGCTGAGTCAGCCGCTGTCGACCAAGAGCGAAAGCGAGGACGAGGCGGAGGACGCGGTCGCGGAAAAGAGCGACGTCGATTTCGAGGAAATGACGGCTGCGGAGACGGAGGATGCGGATGGCCTCGCTGCGGCGCGTGAGGAGGTTGCGGATGAAGTCGCACAGACGGCGGATGCGGTGGGACGTGAGGAGAGCGAGGCGGCGGCCCGGGCCGTGGAGCGCGTCGTGCACCGTCCGATGCGTCGGCGCCTGCCGGACACGCGGCAGTCGCTCACGCACAAGTTCAACGTCGCCGGCCACGAGGGTTACCTGACGGTCGGTCTGTACGAAGACGGCCAGCCGGGCGAGCTGTTCATCACGATGGCGAAGGAAGGCTCGACCATCGGCGGTCTGATGGATTCGCTCGGCACGGCGACGAGCGTCGCGCTGCAATACGGCGTGCCGATCGATTCGCTGGTCAAGAAGTTCACGCACCAGCGTTTCGAGCCGGCGGGCATGACGACGAACCGGGACATCCCGTTCGCGAAGTCGCTGGTCGACTACATCTTCCGCTGGATGGGCATCCAGTTCGTGGAGGGGTATCGCGAGCAGTCGGTGCCGGGCGCGGATCGGCAGGTCGAGTCGAAGGGCGAGGCGGTGGAGGCCGGCTCGCGCAGCGGCGGGATGCGCAGCGTGACGAACCACGGCGGCATCAGCGCGACGAGCGACCGCATGAGCGGGCGTTCGCCCAGCGAGCCCGGCGCGGGTCGTCTGCGTGAGAGCACCAACGCGGTGAACCATGCGGGCGAGAGGAACGGCGGCAGCGGCGGCGGCGGCGTTTCGTCGGACGGCTCGGCGTTGCGGCGAGTCGACGTCGAGGCGGCCGCGGACGCGCAGCCGGGCGTCGGGGAACCGACGCCGGTGTTGAAGCTCGCGGTGGACGACGGCGAAGAAGCGGCGCAGGCGGAATCTTCCGGGACGGATGTGGCGACGGCCGAGGCTCCGGCGGCCGGTCGCTCGGCGTTGTCGGAGGCGTTGGCGTCGTGCCAGGAAGACGCGCCGGCGTGCGATGAGTGCGGCTCGGTGACGGTGCGCAACGGGACGTGCTACCGCTGCCTGAACTGCGGCGCCTCGCTGGGCTGTTCGTAAGCCTTCTTCCTCCACTCACCCGCGTCGAGAGACGTGGGCGGGGTTTCTCCGGGCGTCGCCTCTCGTCGCTGATCAGCCGCGAGGCGCAGGGGCCGGGGCGGCGCCCATGCGATACCCACCAGAGTCGCGCCGGTGTCCTGCAACGGGACGCCTCTGAACGGCCGACTCGACACCTGCCCCTCGGGTGGACCCACCACCGCCCGAGGGCTTTTTCTTTGGCCATGTCGGCGGCGTGGAGTTTGCGTCGTCCGGTCGAGTCCGCCAAGGCCGCTCGTCCGGCTGGAGCGACGCGAGGGCTGCGGTCGCTCGTCTGAATAGGTGGGCGTCTCCGTAACGACCGTCGGATTGGGTGAGCGGGCTGATACTCTTGATGCGGCCCGCGGCGGTGCGGGCCGCCGTTCGATATGACGCGCAGGGAGGCACGCCACATGAGCATCGGGGCCATCGGGAAGCTGACGGCCGGCATCATCGCGCTCGTCGCCGCCGGCTTGCTGATCTACTCGTTCGCGTTCGCGCCGTCGACGGCGCCGACTGACGACGCCGCGGCGCCTCCGGGCGAGGCGGCGCCGGTCGGCACCGGCGATGACGCGGACGGCGTCGGCGGACGTGCGCGAAGCCTTGCGGATCGGGGCTCGCGTGAGAGCGCTGCGGGCGGGGAGGCGACGGCCGGCGTCGATCGCGGGACCGACGCAGTTGCGGGCGAAGCCGGCGGCGACGCGGTGATCACACGCGTCGACCCGGAAACGGGCGAGTTGGAATTTCGGCTGACGTTCGCGGAGTTCACGCCGATCGACCAGGTGCGGGCGCGGATCGTCGAACCCCGTGCGTTCATTTATCAGGGCGATCGGGTGGTGATCGTCTCGGCGGACGAGGCGTCGGTGATCACGCCGTCGCGGAACGAAACGCCCGAGTCGGGGACGCTGATCGGCGACGTGGTGGTGGAGGTGAAGCCGATCGAGGCGGCGGACGACGCGGGCGTCGAGCCGGATGCGCGTCTTCGCACCGAGCGGCTGCGATTTCAGACGACGCTGGGGCAGTTGGAGACGTCGGAGCCGATCGTGCTGACGGCGGCGGGGCTCGTGTTTCGCGGGACTGGGCTGACGGCTCGCGGTTCGGAGCAACAGGGGCGCTTGCAGTATCTGCGGATCGAGCGCGACATCGACGTGGCCGTGGAGCCGGGTTCGCTTGGCGACGGCGGCTCGGGCGAGGACGACGACGCCGCGGTGGAAGCGGGCGATCAGGAGCGGGACGACGCGAAGCCTCACGCGCCGCTGCGTGTAGATTTGTATCGGTTGAGTTTGGGAGGGGAGCTGCGTCTGAATCAGGCTGACCGCCGGCTGTCGGCCGACGAGATGGAGGTGTTCGCCCGGCTGGTGAACGGTTCGCTTCCGGACGACGCGGTCCGCTCGTTGGGTTCGTTCGCGGGCGAGGATGAGGACGCGCCGACGACGGGGGCGACGGAGGAGGGTCGTGCAAGCGACGAAGAGCCGGCCGCGGGCGGCGCGCGGTTGACGCTGACGGCGTCGGGCCCGCTGGAAGTGACGCCGCTGTCGTCGACGCCGCGTGAACTGACGAACGACGATTTGTACGGCCGGCTGCGATCGCCGGCGAGCGGTCGTGTGACGCTGGCGGACGAGGCGGCGGGGGTCTCGCTGGACGCGGGTTCGATCGGGTACGGCTTCCGCAGCCGGACGCTGGCGGTGCGCGGCGTGGGCGGCGAACTCGGGGTGGACGTGAAGGCGCGGCTCGATGACGGTCGCGCGGCGCGGCTGCTGGTCGGCGCGGTGGACGTCGAGTTGGACGCCGGGGTCGCGCAAATCCCCGGGGCGGGCGAGCTACGGTTGTTTCCGTCCGACGCCGCCGCAGGCGGGATGCTGGACGGCGGTCGGCTGCGTTGGATCGAGCGCGCGGACGTGCGTTTCGAGTTGGTCGAGCGTCCGCGCGCGGACCTGCTGCCGATCCAGATGACGGCGAGCGGCGAGGTGCGGGGCGAGTGGGGCCGGGCGGAAGTGACGGGGCAGTTCGTACGGGCGGACTTCGCGTCGATCGAGTCGTCGGCGGATGACGGAGCGCGAGCGTCGCGGTTTCGGGAGGTCGCCGTCACCGGCAACGCGACGGCGCGGATCGACCCCGAAAGCCCGACGGAGCAGAGCGCGGTCGTCACGGCGGAGACGATCGCGGTGCTCTTCGACACGCTCGAAGCGGCAAGGGGTTCGGCGCAGGAATCAGGCGGCGGAGCGGCGAGCGAAACGGATGCAGCGACGGATCTCGTCGTCACCGCCGCGACGGCGACAGGCGGCGTTAATGCGACCTTCGAGGGCGACGAACTGACCGCGGACGCGGCGTCGATTGACTTCGTGCCGGGCGCGTTCTCGTTGCAGCGCCCTTCGGAACGCGGCGACGACCGCCCACGCGGCCGAACGCTCGACGACGCGACCGGCGAAGCGATGCTTGATCGCGAGGCGCCGTCGGGCATCCGCCGCTTCGAGGCGACGGGCGAGGCGTCGATCGTCACGGCCGAGGGCTACGAGCTTTCCGGTTCGCAGGTGGTCTTCCGCGGCGCAGGCGAGCGGCTCGAGTTGACCGGCGCGCCGGCGCGGGCGGCCGTATTCGTGGACGATCGAGGCCTGGCGGCCGGGGCGGATTTCACACGCGGCGTTTCGGTGACGGCGCCGTCGCTGCGGCTCGAACGCGAGACGGCGCGGCTGGTGGCGTTCGGCGATGGCGCCGCTTCGTTCGCGCTTCGGAACGAGGTGGTTCCGTCGCCGACCAATCGCTGGCGGCTCTACGACCGGGGCGTCCTGCGGTTCACGGAGTCGATGATCGTCGACGACGGCGCGGGCTCGGCGGAGTTCCTCGGCGGCGTCGAGGGGGTGTTCGATCGGCTGGACGTGCTCGAGCGTTTCGAGGTGCAGGCCGAGCGGGCCGAGGTGTCGTTCGTCGCCGGGCGAAGCGAGGCGGGCGCCGAGGTGTTGGGCCGCGGCGGTTCGGCGGAGGACTCGGAGTCGACGGGTCTGGACGTGGTAACGGCGGTGTCGCTCGAGGCGTCGCCGGGCGAGGAGGCGCCGCCCGCGTTCGCGCGGCTGCGCCGGTTCAACGCGCCGCCGGCGGCGGAAGATGAAGGGGCGCCGCCGACGATCGAAGCGGGTGGGTCGTATCTGTTGGTCGAACTCGCGTCGGCGGCGATCGACGCCGACACGCGGCTTCGGAGCGTGACGACGCCGGCGGCGGGGGCGCTGCGGATCGTGGACCTGCGCGAACGCGAGGCGTCGACCGCGGCGGCTTCCCCTGGTTCGGACGCTCGAGGCGCGACGTCCTTCCAATGGGCGGGTTCGTTTGAACTGATCGGCTCGGAAAACGCGGCGACGATGACGCGCGGCGTGCGCATGGCTCACCTGCCGCCCGAAGCGGCGGAAGTCGTGCTGGTCGAGTGCGAGCGTCTTGAGGCGTTCGCCGGCGCCTCGGCGGACGAGGCGTCGGGCGGCGCCGACGAAGCGGCGTTGGGCGACGTGGTCGACCCGTTCGCCTCCGCGCTGACGCTTGAAAGGGTGATCGCGAGCGGCGCCGTGTGGGCCCGTCAAGGGCCGATCCAATTGGTGGGCGATGAACTCCGGTATGTCCGGGCGACGCGGGAGTTGTTGGCGCAGGCTCGCCGCGGCAACCGCGTCACGATCTTCGACGCCGACACGGCGCGTCACTTCAACGCGCAGGCGATTACGCTCGATCTGGAAGACAACACCTGGCGTGCGACCGGCGCGGAGGCGACGACCTCGCCCGACTGAGCCGTCGGCTGCTGCGTGCAAGGGGCGAAACGGCCGCTCGCTCTGCGTGTTTCGACCCGTATCCGTGCACGACCGAGGCATCTACAGTGGCCTTCGTTCATCCGATTTCTTGTCGAGCTTTCGGCGCGCCCGATTGCATGTCCCCGATTGCATCTCCTTGAAACGAGGCCGACCATGAAACTCCGACCACTCGGTCAGTCCGGAATCCAAGCGTCGGCGGTCGGTCTTGGGACCTGGGGCATCGGCGGCTGGATGTGGGGCGGCGCCGACGAAGAACGATCGGTCCGCGCGATGCACGCGGCGATCGACCACGGCGTCAACCTGATCGACACCGCGCCGATCTACGGCTTCGGCTGGGCGGAAGTCGTCGTCGGCAACGCGGTGCATGATCGCCGCGACAAAGTCGTGCTCGCGTCGAAGTGCGGGATGGTGGTCAACGCGCCGGGCGGACGAAGTTTCTTCCGATCGACGTCGATCGGAGGGCATCCGCACGGCCACATCCCGGTCGACATCTACCTGCACCCCGATTCGATCCGCGAAGAAACGGAGCGCTCGCTCGAACGCCTGCAGACCGACCGGATCGACCTGATGCAGACGCATTGGCAGGAGGAGGAGACGAAGCGGGAAGACACGATGGCGGCGCTGCTGAAGCTCAAGGACGAGGGCAAGATCCGGGCGATCGGCGTCTCCAACGCGACACCGCAACAGATGGAGGAGTATCGCGCCGCCGGCCAGCTCGACTCCGATCAGGAGAAGTACTCGATGCTCGACCGAGAGATGGAGAACAAGAATCTCCCGTATACGCGAGAGCACGGCATCGCCATGCTCGCGTATTCCTCGCTCGCGCTCGGCGTGCTGACGGGAAAGATCGACGCCGAGACGACTTTCAACGACGGCGACCTCCGCAAGACCAACCCGCGGTTCAGCAAGGAGAACCTCGCGAAAGTGCAGGCCATGCTCGACAAGATACGACCCGTGGCCGAGGCGCACGACGCGTCGCTGGCGCAGCTCGTTCTGGCGTGGACGATCGCGCAGCCCGGGTTGACGCACGCGCTCGTCGGCGCCCGCGACCCGAAACACGCCGAGGCGAACGCGAAGGCGGGGACGATCGAACTCAGCGACGATCAACTTCGCTCCGTGACGGAGGCGGTGGACGGCTACGACGGAGAGTAAACCTCCGTCGTGCAGGAAGTTGAGACCGGCGAGCCAACAGATGTGCCGCCGTGCGAGCGGGGATGCACGGAGGTCGTCGAGATCGACGCCGCTCCCCAACACCACCCCCACACGCACCGCTATACTCGGCCCTCTTATGCCGAGAAAGCCACGCACCGCCCGCACGAAGACCCGCCGCCACGCGCCGTCGTCGCGTCCCTCCGCGGCGCCCGCACCCAAGCCCGGAGACCCGAGGCCCGACCGGCTCGACGCGCTCCGCGCTCGACTGGCGGAGATGGGTCGCGACGCGGCGCTCATCACCAACCCTCATGACATCCGCTACCTCTCGGGCTTCCACGGCGAAGACTCGTTCTTCCTCATCGCCGGCGACGACGCCCTGCTGATCTCCGACTTCCGCTTCGAGGAGGACGTCGACGTCGTCCGCCCGGTTGCCGACGTGCACTTCCGCTCGACGGCGATCGCGAAGGAGACGGGCGAGTTGATCAAGAAGCGTGGCCTCGGGGCGGTGGCGCTGCAGAAAGAGCACGTCACGCTCGCCCAGCGGGACGCGATCGCCAAGCACGCGGGGGCCCGTACGCTGCACCCCGAGTCGGGCTTGCTGGGCAAGCTGCGGCTGATCAAATCCGACGGGGAGCTCAAGCTGATCCGCCGAGCGATCAAGATCCAGCAGGACGCGCTCGAGGCGTTTCTGGATCAGATCGAGATCGGGATGAGCGAACTCGAAGCCGCGGCCTTGCTGGAGTACGAGCTCAAGACGCGCGGTTCGGAAGAGCCGGCCTTCGGACCGATCGTCGCGGCGAAAGCCAACGGCTCGAAGCCTCACGCCGTGCCGGGCAAGACGAAGCTCGCGAACAACCAGCCGCTGCTGATCGACTGGGGCGCGACATATGAAGGCTATCGCTCGGACATGACGCGGTGCTTTGCGTTGGGCGGGTGGCCGAAGAAGCTGCGTGAGATTTACCCGATCGTCGAAGAGGCGTTTCACGCGGGCGTCGCGGCGGTGAAGCCGGGCGTCACGGGCCGCGAGGTCGACGCCGCGGCTCGCCAGATCATCGACGATGCGGGCTTCGGAGCTCGGTTCGGCCACTCGCTGGGACACGGCATCGGCCTCGATGTCCACGAGGGGCCAAGGCTTTCGAAGACCTCCGACGACGTGCTCGAAGCCGGCATGGTCGTCACCGTCGAACCCGGCATCTACTTCCCCGGCGTCGGGGGCGTCCGAATCGAAAACGACGTGCTCGTGACCGAGCGCGGCCGCAAAGACCTCTGCTCACTCCCCACCGACATCGATTGGGCCACACGATGATCGACATCCGAAAGCTCAAAGAACTCGTCAAGCTCATGGTCGAGAACGACCTTTCCGAACTCGATCTCAAAGACGAGCAGGAACAGGTCGTGCTCCGGCGTCCGTACGCCTCGGCGGGCGCGGCGCCCATGCAGCCCGCCGTCGCGCAGCACGCCCCGGTCGCCCAGCCCGCGTCCCAACAGCCGGCTCCGGCTGCGGCTCCGGCGCCGTCCGGCGGCGGGCAGGCTTCCGGCGCCGGCCAACCCGACGACGGCTCGATCGCCATCGAATCTCCTATGGTCGGCACCTTCTACGCCGCCGCCGACCCCGAGTCGCCGCCTTTCATCAGCGTCGGCGACAAAGTCACGCCCGACACCGTCGTCTGCATCGTCGAGGCGATGAAAGTGTTCTCCGAGATCAAGGCCGAGTGTTCCGGCACCGTCACCGAGGTCTGCGTCAAGAACGGCGACGCCGTGGAATATGGGCAGGCCCTTTTCCGCGTGAAGCCGAACTAACCGCGTACGCCGCGGCCGCGTCGTTGCGCGAGCCGCCGACCGTTCCACGTATCCACGCGCCCGATCACCACCACACAACCCCGCACGCACGAGCGCCGCATGATCAAACGTGTCCTCATCGCCAACCGCGGCGAGATCGCCCTCCGCATCATCCGCGCCTGCCGAGACCTCGGCCTCCAGGTCGTCTGCGTCTACTCCGAGGCCGACCGCAACGCCCCGTATCTCAAACTCGCCGACGAAGCCGTCTGCATCGGCCCCGCCCCCGCCGCCAAGAGCTACCTCGACATCCCGCGCATCATCTCCGCCGCCGAGATCACCGGCGCCGACGCCATCCACCCCGGGTACGGCTTCCTCGCCGAGAACGCACACTTCGCCTCCGTCTGCCGAGACTGCAAAATCGAATTCATCGGGCCCTCGCCCGAAGCCATGGCCCTCCTCGGCGACAAAATCTCCTGCAAACACATGGCCCGCAAAGCCCGCGTCCCCGTCTTCCCGGGCTCGGAAGACGCCATCGACGATCCTGACGAAGCCGCGAAAATCGCCAAAAACACAGGCTATCCCGTCATCGTCAAAGCCGCGGCGGGCGGCGGCGGACGCGGCATGCGCATCGCTCGCAACGAAACCGAACTCCGCTCCGCACTCAAAGCCGCCCGACAGGAAGCCGAAGCCGCCTTCGGCAACGGCAGCGTCTACATCGAAAAGTTCCTCGAACACGCCAGGCACGTCGAGGTCCAGGTCATCGGCGACAAGCACGGCGCCGCCGTTCACCTCTACGAGCGCGACTGCTCCACTCAACGCCGACACCAGAAGCTCATCGAAGAAGCCCCTGGCCCCAACATCGACCCCAAGAAACGCGACGACGTCTGCAAGTCCGCCGCAAGGCTCATCAAGAACGCCGGATACGCCGGCGCCGCCACCGTCGAGTTCCTCATGGACGCCAAGCAGAACTTCTACCTCCTCGAAGTCAACACCCGCGTCCAGGTCGAGCATCCGGTCACCGAATTCATCACCGGCGTCGACATCGTCGCCACCGGCATCCGCGTCGCCGCCGGCGACGAGCTCCCCTTCCGCCAGCGCGACATCAAGCCGCACGGCCACGCCATCGAATGCCGCATCAACGCCGAGGACTGGCGCCGAGGCTTCATGCCCTCCGCCGGCACCATCGAACGCTTCGACGTCCCGGGCGGCCCCGGCGTACGACTCGACACACACGCCGTCGTCGGCTACACCGTCCCGCCGAACTACGACTCCATGATCGCCAAGCTCATCGTCCACGGCCCAGACCGCGACGCATGCATCGAACGCACCAAACGCGCCCTCGACGAGTTCCACATCGAACCCCTCAAAACCACCATCTCGCTCCACCGCGAACTCATGGACAACGCCAGCTTCCGCAAAGGCGGCGTCGACATCCACTTCCTCGAACGACTCCTCGCCGGCTGACCGGACGTGGCTTCGCTTGATCCACGCCGCCTTTGGGATCACTATCCCCACGTCGGACGCGACGGCCGCAAAGCACCACCCGCCGACCGACCCTCACTCCGCACCGCCCCCTTCGACCGCGCCCTCCAGGACCAGACCAACGACGACGACGACGAGCTGCCGCCAAGCGACGACGAACTTCATCGCCTCGGCCGCGTCGCCCGAGCCCGCCGCCGCGCCTTCATCCTCAAAACGCTCGGCCGCGACAAACGCTCGCGATCCTCCCACGCAACACTCTCCGCCACCTCCACCCCCGTCGTCATTTCCGTGGCCGTCGCCTTTCTCGTCGTCGCACCGTCGGCCGGCTTTACGCTCAGCTCGGCTCTTGTCGTCGCCCTCTTCGCGCTCATCCTCTACGCCGCAGGTGCCGTCCTCGTCAGATTCGTCCGCTTTCTCACCGGCACGTATACGCCCACCGACCAACGCCGCACCGACCACGCCGCCGCCATCGTCAAGCTCGCTTGCCCCGCCTGCGACTACCCCCTCGAACCAACCCCTGCTTTCCCGCCCGAACGCACCGCCGGCTGCAACCTCGGCCCATCAACATGCCCCGAATGCGGCCTCCGCTGGCCGCTCATCCCGCCATCAACCCGCAACGACCCCTCCGAAACCGACTCGTCTGAAAGCGAACCGCCCGACAGCCACCCGCCGCCGCCCGAAGCGCCGAACGCCGGCCGCTCCTGACTTCGCCCGTCCGCATACGGCCGCGCGCCGCCGCCCTTCGCCAGTCGGCATCACCCGCACATAACCAACCGGACCTTCCACTTTCAGGCCTTCACTGACGTCCGGCGTGATCCGCCCGCGGCGCCGGGTCGATCTACCCGAATCCCGGTATCCGTACGCTCAAGGAGATCAGAGATGCCTCCCGCGCCGATTCCGCAATCCGAGACCGCTCGGATCACCGCGCTCCTCCGCTGCGGCGTGCTCGACACCGGGCCCGAGCGGAGTTTCGACGACCTCACCGCCCTCGCCGCCCGTCTCTGCGAGACGCCCATCGCGCTCGTCTCCCTCATCGACACCGGCCGGCAGTGGTTCAAGAGCCGCGTCGGCCTCGACGCCAGCGAAACGCCGCGCAACCAAGCCTTCTGCGGCTACACGATTCTCCAAGACACGCCCCTCGTCATTCACGACGCGTCGCTCGACCCCCGCACGAAAGACAACCCTCTCGTCATCGGCGATCCCCGCATCCGCTTCTACGCCGGAACGCCGCTCGTTCTCTCGACGGGCGAACGCCTCGGCTCGCTTTGCGTCATCGACATGCAGCCGCGCGAAACGTTCCCGCAACACCAGCTCGACACTCTCGCGGCCCTCGGCAACCAGGTGGCCACTCAACTCGAACTCCGGCACAAACTTTGGGAGCTCGAGCGGGCGGTCGAACGCGCCGACGAGGCGAACCGCGCCAAGTCCCGCTTCCTCGCCAACATGAGCCACGAGATCCGCACGCCCCTCACCTCGATCATCGGTTACTCGGACCTGCTCTTGGACCCCGAAGAATCGCTCGACGACGAGTTCGCCCGCACGTCGCTGCGCACGATCACCGCGAGCGGCGACCATCTGCTCTCGCTCATCAACGACATCCTCGACCTCTCCAAGATCGAGGCCGGTCGCATGACCACCGAGCGGCTGCCGACGTCGGTGGGCGACGTCGCGCGCGAGGCGTTCGAGACGCTCAAATGCGATCCGCGGGCCGCCGGCATCGAGTTGCACGCCGACTTCGTCACCCCACTCCCGCGTTCGATCGAAACCGACCCGATCAGGCTTCGCCAGGTCTTGCTCAACCTCTTATCCAACGCCGTGAAGTTCACCGAACGAGGGTCGATCACGCTCCGATGCGCATACCTACCGGACGAACAAGCGGTCCGATTCGACGTCGCCGACACCGGGATCGGCATCGCTCCCGAAGCAATAGACAAGCTCCGCGCGTTCGAAGCCTTTACGCAGGCCGACGACGCCACCACACGCGAGTACGGCGGCACCGGGCTCGGCTTGCGCATCTGTAAATCACTCACCAATCTCCTCGGCGGCGACCTTTCCTTCGAGTCGACCCAGGGCGTCGGGAGCGTGTTCACCGCGACGATCGCGACGGGAACGATCGATCCGGCAGAGCTCGTAGAACCCGTCGCCTTCGCGGCTGAGCCGGGCGGACCGGACGTCGAAGCCGGCCCTCCTGTCCGGCGAGCGACGGTCGTCGATGGCGAGGGGGCGCTCGCGCGGCGTCGCATCCTCCTCGTCGAAGACGGCCTCGACAACCAACGGCTGCTGACGCTTCATCTCACCCGCGCCGGCGCCGCCGTCACCATCGTGAAGAACGGCCAGGCCGCGATCGATCAGATAGCCGACGCGTCTTTCGACTTGGTTCTCATGGACATGCAGATGCCCGTCATGGACGGCTACACCGCCACCCGTCGCCTGCGTGAAGCGGGCGAAACGCTCCCCGTCGTCGCGCTGACCGCGAACGCCATGCAGGGCGACCGAGAAACCACGCTCGCCGCCGGCTGCACCGACTACCTGTCCAAACCCGTCGATCGCGATCTGCTCGTCAGCACATGCCGACGCTTGATCGCCGACGCCGAACGAAACGACCGCCGCGCGGCTTGACACGCCATCGTGTCGGGGGCGGCGAGTCGTGATCGGTCCAGGAACGTTCGAACGGCCGCGTCCTTCGGCCACGCCGTTTCGCCGTATGCCGCGAAAGGGTCGCGAAACGCGGCTCTTGGTCAATCGGTTTGAGTTGAGGCGGACGCCCGCTCGTGCCCGGAGCGCGCCGTCGCCGCCTGGCGCAGCGTCGCTCGCGCCGTAATCCGCGAACGCTCGGCATCTCCCAGCCGCACGAGAAACCCCGCGGGTAACGCGGCGCCCGGGTTCTCGATCTTCACGACGCAGCGGAACGTGCCCGAAGCGGTGTCGATCAACGGCTCGGCCGACGCGACTGTCGCTTGGATCGCGACGCCCACGGGTTTGTCGGCCGCCAACGTCACGACGTCACCCGCTTCCAGCGAGCCGATCATCGCCGCCGGAAGGTGCAGGTCCGCCTCGAGTTCGTCGAGCGACACCACGCGCAGGATCGGCTCCGCCAGGTTCAACGCCGCGCCCACTTCCGCGTCGACTCGCAGCACGACGCCGTCGAACGGAGCGCGCACCGCGTGCTCTTCCAGTCGTGCCTCTTCGAGCGTCAACCGCGCTCGAGCGGTCTCGAGCCGCTGCTCGGCGTCTTGGAGCGCCGCCTCAGATCGCTCGACGGCCGTGCGGGCTTCGTCGAGTTCGTTCGCCGTCGCGGCCTGGCTCGCCGCGCTGCGCTCCAGCCGCGCGAGTTGCTTCAACGCCAGCCCCAGCTCCGCCTTCGCTCGACGCACCGTCGCGGCGTTGCCCGCTTCCACACGCGCCAGCTCGACCGACGCCCGCGCGACGCCGTCGTCCATGCGCGCCAGCACCTCGTTCGCTTCGACTCGTTCGCCTTCTTCGACCAGCACGGTGCCGAGGCGACCGTCCAGCGGCGCCGCCAACGTCACGTCGCGACCCGGTCGCACCACCGCCGGCAGCAGCCTCGCCGTCGAGTTCGATCCCGCGATCGACGCCCGCTCGGCCCCCGCTTCCGCTCTCGGAACCGGCGTCGCAGTCGCCGCGCCGCTCGCCGCCGTCATCGCCGCGCAGCTCGCCAGCGTCGCGGCCGTGATGATCGACCAGCGGCGCCGCCGCGCAGCCGTCCCACGACGCCGCCTTTCCACGCTCGTCGTCTCCATCGCAACCATCGGCCGATCAGCGTTCGTCGTCGTCATCATCCGCTCCGCAACTCGTTCAGGAACCGGATCACTCGCCGGTACAGCAGCGTCCCCGCCGCGACGCGCTCCGTGGTGAACATCGCTTTGACCGATCCGCCGCGTCGCAGCGACGACGGAGCGTCGTCGGGCAACCGGACCACCACCCGAAAGAACGCTCGCCCCGCTTCGGCCGGCGCCACCGACTCGCCCGTATCGTCCGCCTCGGCGCCGGGCTCGGTCGCACCGCCTCCGCCGGGCGAGGCCGCGATCTTGTTCACGCCCGATTGCGTCAGCGTCGCGTTCTGCACCGTGCGCGAGCCGGTCTCCGCGACCTGCGTGATCGTGCCGATCAGTTCCAGTTCCGGCGCCGCCGACGCCCGCAGCCGCACGGCATCGCCGACGCGGGGTCGAGCGCCGGCGAGCAGGTCTTCATCGACCAACAACTCGACCACCCGGGCGCCGTCCACGATCACCGCCACCGTTTCGCCTTCTTGAACGAACGCGCCGCTGCGTTCGGCGAGCGGCGCGTAGACCACCCGTCCCGGAACGGAAGCCACGGGTCTCAGCGCCACCGCGCGTGCGATCGCGAAGCGATATGTCTCGTACGCCCCGCGGACGCGTTCCGACTCGAGACGCGCCGCCGCCGCTCCCTCGCCGAGCCGCTGCCGTTCGACGAGTCGCGCCAGCCGCCACTCCGCCTCCGCCACCGCCGCGTCGTGCGAGAGCTCCGTGTTCTCCAGCTCGGCCAGCGCCTGATTCGACGAAACCGTCGCATCCGCACCGACCGAAGCGGACGTCAGCACCCCCACCGCCTCCGCCCGCACCACGCGCTCCCGCTCGTGTTCGATCGTTCCCCACGCGCCGCCCGCCGCCGGCACCGGCGCGAACAAAGCCGCCGCCGGCAACAGCGCCAACCCCAGCACGCTCACGACGACCGCACGTCCCCGCACCGTCTCCGTCTGCGGCGCCCACCACAAATACCGCAGCGACTTCATCACGAATCCCACCAGAGACATCGTGATGTACACCACCGCCAGCCCGATACCGATCAGAAAGAACTTCGTCGCGATCATCGCGCTGATGCCCACCACCAGCGTGATTCGGTACATCATCGACGCGATGCCGAACACGACGAGCCCGAGACGCGTGATCGGTCCGTGCGGCGACCTCGAACCGCGAAGCCCGAGCGCCGCGCGATCGAACACCCGCCGCAACTCGTCCGACGCGCGCTGTCGCAAGTTGGGGATCGCCACCGCGTCCGAGAGGATGTAGTAGCCGTCGAACTTCGCGAGCGGATTCAGGTTGAAGCCGATCGTCACGACGGACGCCATCAACGCCGTCTGGAACGCCAGCGAATTCAACAGCCCCGGGTCCGTGGCCGCCCAGACGAACAGCGCCGTCGCCGCGAACACCGATTCGACGTACATCCCCGCGAGCGACACGAAAATCCGCTTCGATTTCTCCGGAAAGCCCCAGGACGAGGTCGCGTCGACGTACGCGCACGGCGTGCCGACGATGAAGAACGCGCCCATCTCCGGCACGGCGCCGCCCATCGCCTTGCACGCGTAGGCGTGACCGAACTCGTGAAAGACCTTCAGCACCACCAGCACGACCCACAGCAGAGGCAGGTTTTGCAGCTCGAGAACCGTCAGCAACGGCGCCCCGAGCTCGTCCCTCTTCACCCACGCCACGAGGATCGCGGCCGCCATCAACGCCGCCCACGCCAGTACCGCCCATTTCGTGAACGCCCACCGCACGTACCCGATCGTCCGATCCAGAAATACATCCGGGTCGACCAGCGGCACACGCAAAAAGAACACGCTCATCACGAGAGACTTTCTCTTCGCACGCACGCGACGCTCGAACCGCTGAAACAGCGTCTTCCCGTCCGACACCGGCAGGTTCAACAGCCCCGATCGGTGCAGCGACAGGACGAACGCATAGAACTCGTCCTCGTCCTCGGCTGTCAGTTCGCCCCGCTCGACCAACGCTGCGAAGGTGTCGCTCAGCGGCGCGTCCGCGTCCAGCGCGACGAACACCGCGTAGTCGTCGGGCGAGAGCGAATGCGACTGGAACGTCACCGGATCGCGCACGATGTAGGCCGGCTCGCCCCGGAAGACGTGCCGCGACGTGTCGAGATCGTCGCGCAGGTGCACCACGACATTGCGGAGGCGCTCGGCCACCGCCGAGGCTGCGCCGCCCGCCGGAAGCGTCCCGTGTCCGGATGCCGCCGCCGCGTTCACAACCACAGCTCCATCCGCGCCGCATCGATCGCACGATGCAGCACGATCCACCACACGGGCTTGCGGCCCGCGTGGACGTCGGCGTGCCCTTCCATGCCTGGACGCAGCCACGTCGGCGTCTCGCCTTCGATCGCCGCCCGCGCACGGAACACGTTCCGCTTCTCGATCGGCGTCGCCGTCGGATCGATCCGCTCGATGCGCACCGCTGTGGGCGACTCGGGACGCGCAATCCAGGTGAACGTCGCGGCTTGCTCGGGCGAAACGTGACCGATCGAGCCCTCGGGCACGCGCAGGTCTAACCGAAGGTCGTCCGGCGATGCGATCTCGAACAGCGGCTCGCCCTGCGGCACGACCTGGCCGACCCGCTTTCCAAGATCGCCGCGCATCACCATTCCCGCCCGCGGCGCGCGCAGCACCGCGCGATCGAGCCTCGCCTCGACCTGCGCAAGCCGGGCCGCGATGACATTCAGTCGCGCGTCGGCCAGCGCCGCTTTCTCGATTTCCCCCGCGGCGATCGCCTGTTCCAGCTCGGCCCGCAGCACCCCGCCCTCGGCGAGCAGTTGCTCACGATGGAGCTCGAACTCGCGCGTGTCGAAGCGCACCAAAGCCGCACCCACCGCCACCTCGTCACCCTCGCGGACGAACGCTTCGGCGATCGGCGCTTCGTACGGCGCCACCACGTGCGACGCGCCCGCCGCCGCCACCGTCGCACGCGTCGCGATGTCGTAGGGCATCGTTCCGAAGCAGAAGAACCCCGCCCCCGCCAACAGCAACACCAACGCCAGCTTCCGCCCCAACGCCCGCGGCGATCCCGCCCACGCCACCGCCTCGGCCGCGCGATCCAGCGCCGTCTTCACGACCCCGCGGCTGGCCCGAGCCACCACCAACAGCGCCGGCGCGAACGGTTCCAACAACGACCGCAACTTCGTGATCTCCGCACGAGAGAACGGCCGGTTCGCGCGACGACGCAGACTCACCACCGCGATGCAACGTCCGTCGATCACCAGCGGCACCGACAGCACCGCCGCCCCGCCGGTCTGATCATGCCATTGTTTGTGCAGTCGGTATCGGGTCTCGACGCTCGCCGCCTCGTCCCAACCGTCCTCGATCTGATAGAGCACGTCGCGCTTCGCGTCGAAGCACTCCTCCATCGCCTGCCGGATGCGCACCGTTCCAGGGCTCCGCGCCTTCACGTCGTCCAGCCCCGAGATCGACGTCAGCCTCACGTTCGAGGCCCGGACGAGGCCCATCGCAACCTGCTCGCAGTCGAACCGCGACCGCAGCGAATTGGTGATCGCAAACGCCAGTTGCGTCGTCGATCGATAATCGTTCGCCCGCGCCACGGCGTCGGTCGCCGCGTCTCCCGCCGACGCTCCGGACGAGCCCTCGCTCCCCGAGCCCACATGCTCGATCACGCCCGAAAGATGCGCAAGCAGCGCCGCGAGGCCCCGCAGTTCCGCGAGCAACCCCGGCAGGTCGACTTCCGACTTCGCCAAAGCGCACACCGCCAGCGCTCCGCTCAACTCCGAAGCGCTCGGCGGCAACGGACACGCCGCCACCGCGACCAACTCATCGGTCGCCGACGCCCGGTACAGCCGCGCGATGGACTGACCCTCCGCCTGCGCCACCATCAACAACGGCTGCACCGCCGGCCGCCACACCTTGGGGTCGTGTTCGCCGTCGGTCGCCTCGTCGTTGAGCGATTGGGCCCCGAACCGCACCGAGATCGACGCGAGCGGGCCGTTGAAATGCTCCCGGACAGCGACCAACGACCGGCGCACGAACGCGCCGACCGTCTCGGCTTCCGCCGCGAGTTTCGGAACGTCGATGAACCCTTCGCCCGCGCGCGGAAACCGCGACCTCTCCGGGTCCGTCGCCGTTCGCGAATGCGTCTCTGCCGATGTCATCTACGCCGATCCCTGTCTTGAGCTACGCCAACGGCGCGCGGTCGCCCGAGGCCATGTCGGTCGGAAGTTCGACCGAGTTGAAAAACGCGAGCCCCGTCTCGAAGGCGTCTTCGCGGATCATCCGGCAGCGCATGCACCGCGCCAGCACCGGCGCCACGTCGAGCACGCTCCGGTCGAACGACAGAAAGAAAATGTCGCCGACGTGCAACGCCAGCGGAAACAACGCCTGGCAGCCGCCTCTCGAGATGTCGCCCGTCATGCCCTGCAGCTTCATGTCCAAGCGGCGGCTCATGTCGCCCGGCTGCGCGAACACTTTGCAACGGATGTCCAGCCGCGTGTGCGCCCGCGCTCGCTTCACGGCGTCCGGCGTCGATCGCTCCAACTCCGCCAGAAGTTCGAGCGTCTCGCCAGACTCCGGCCCGCCTGCCTGGTTCCGTTTGCTGATCACCGCTGCACTCCGTTCAAACGTCTCGTCCCGGTCGGAAGACGACCCCGTATGCGACCATCGTCAGTTCCAGCACGCGCCATCACTACAGGGCCGATATTCCGCGCACCCGCCGTGCACCGCCGCCGGTGGTGACGGTGCGCGAAACCAGGGATCAGCGGCGCCGGTTGCCATGCTCGCTTTCGTCGTCGTTCCGCACGCCGCCCAGACCGCGGACCAAGCCCCACAGCTTCGGCAAAATCGCGCCCTTCCCGACCGAGTTCGCCTCGGGCGCCTCCTCGGTCTGCGCGTCGCTCAACCCGTCAGGCGAGGCGAACGGCGTGCCGACCGGCGTCTCGCTCGCCGGCGTCACGTCGCCCTCCGCGTCCATCCGCGTCTCCGCGATCGGACGATCGAACTCCGGCGCGACGTCGCGAGAGGGCGCGTCACGCACCGCGGTCTCGACGTGCGCCAACAACTCACGCTCCGGCGCCGCGTCGGCCGACGGCTCCGCGACACGCTCGTCGACGACGCCATCGTCGTCCGCGAACGCTCGCCCGTCCGCGTCGACTTCATCGGCCTGTTCCAGCGACGCGTCGACCTCGCGGATCAGCCCGTCCACGCCTTCGCGGGCGTCGAGCACCGCCATCTCGTCGGCGTCCGACCAGTCGATCTCGCGGTACGCATCCGGCTCCGGCTCGTCCGCCGACTCGCTCGGCGCGTCGGGATCATCCGTCGAGTCGTCCGGCGTCGGCGTCTCGACCGCCGGCGGCTCGCTCGGCGTGTCCGCCGCGGGCGGTTCCGCCGGCTCGGGCGTCGGCGTCGCGTCGACCGGTGCAGGCGCCGCGTTGAACCGGATCGCCCCCAAAGTCTGCGCGCTGGTCCCGTCGCTCTCGGTCGCCGTCGCGGACACCAGCAACGCACCGGACCGCTCGTAACCCGCCGGCACGTTCAGTTGCACCGTCTCCAGTTGCTCCGGCGTCAAACGCCAGCCGCCGGACGGCAATTGTTCACCTTCCGACAGCGTCAAGCCGTCGTGCAGACCCCACACCGTCACGCTCAGCGTTTCGGAGCCGTCCACATCCGTCAACGCCGCCGAGATCGTCAGCGGGTACGAACCGCCGGACGTTACGTCGTTCAACTGCGCGACCGACAACTCCGGCACGTCCGCCAGGGGCGTCACCCGCGCCGTGAACGCGATTTCGCGCTCGGCCACCGAGTCGCCGTCCGTCGCCACCGCCGAGATGGTCAGCGGCACGTCGCCCGAAAAGTCCGCCGGCGGGTTCAGCGTCAAACCACGCAGCTCGTCCGGTCGCAGCGACCACGAACCGTCGCCCAGATCGACGCCCGCGCTCAGCGTCGCGTCCGCCGGCACGCCGGAGATCGTCACCGCCAACGTCTCGCTGCCGTCCAGGTCCACCAACGCCGCGTCCACATCCAGCGCGACCGGCACGTCTTCATAACCCGCCACGTCCGACGCGGTCAGCACGGGCGCGTCCGCGACCGGCGTCACGTCGATCGCCACCGTTCGGCTCACGCTGTTCGTATCCTCGCCGTCCGTCGCGATCGCTTCGACCGTCAGCTCGATCCGACCCGAGAAGTGCTCGGGCGGCGTGAACGTCAGGCCGTCCAACTCGCTCCGGTCGATCGACCAGGTGCCGTCGCCGTTGTCCACGCCGGCCGACAGGCTCGCGCCATCCGGCACGTTCGACACCGTCACGGCCAGCGCCTCGCTGCCGTCGCGGTCGGTGCTCGCCGCGTCGATCGGCAGCGCCACGGAAACGTCCTCTGCCGTCACGATTGCGGGTCGCGCCGCCGACGACGTGTCGAACTCCATCGTTCCGCGCCACGCCATCCGCTCTCGACCGTCCATCTCGCCGACCTGCGCGTCGTAGCGAACGCCCTCGCCCTCCGACTCGAACCGTTCGCCGTTCACCTCCACATAGTCCACGTACAGGTTGCGGTCGGTGTCTTCCGAGCCGTCCCACTTGTCGTTGATGTACTGAACCGCGACCGACTGCGGACCGTCGCCGCCGAAATGGCCGCGGATCGTCACCGTCTGGAACTCGCCCGCGTCGTGGTCGGCCGTCACCGTGACCGCTCCGCCGATCCGCTCTCCGTTGACCAGCACGCGCATCTTCGGATCGCCCTTGTAGTGATCACCCGACACCCGGAAGCTGATCTCGCTCTCGGGGCCGACGTTCAGCCGCGGGTCGTCCGCCACGGCCGCCACCTCGACGCCGATCGCGCGCTCGACGATCTCCACGTCGCCGGTGTCCGCCTCCACGCTGCTCGCCGAGACGCTCAGCGTGAAGTCCGCGTCGCTGTCTGGCGGCGGAGTGATCGTCAACCCGTCCAGATCGGAGCCTTGCAGCGTCCAAGTGCCGTCGCCGTTGTTCACGCCCGCCGACAGTTCGGCGCCGCTCGGCACGCCCGCGACCGTGACTTCCAGCGATTCGCTGCCGTCCACGTCCGTCAACGCGGCTCCGATCGACAACTCGATCGCCGTGTCTTCCGAACCCGACGCGTCCGCCGTCGTCAATTCGGCGGCGTCGGCCACCCCGGCTACGTCGACGCGCACCTGCTGCGTCGACACGGCGTCGGCGCCGCCCGCCGTGTTCGTCGCCGTCACCGTCAGGTTCATCTCGCCCGAGAAATCGGCCGGCGGCTGCACGCTCAAGTGCGGCAACGCGTCCTTACCGACCGTCCACGAGCCGTCTTCGTTCCGCTCGACCGTGTAGTCCGGTCGCTCGGTCGGCACGTTGCCTTCGCCGATCTCCATCGTGAACACGATGTCGTCGAAGTCTTTGTCGCCGCCGCGGAACATGTCCTCGAAGCCCATCGTCACGACGCCGGCGTCGTCGTCCAACGTCGTGCGCACGTGCCCGATCCCATCCGCATTGAGTTGCGTGTTCTCCGACTGCGCCGGCGAGTGATAGATCCGCCCGCGCACCGTCGTCTCCGTACCGTCATCCGCCACATGCACCAGCGACGGCGACGACGAATTCAGCGTCGCCGGCCCGCCGTCCGCATCGCGGAACTCGAATCGGCCTTCGCCGAATGAATCGAAGTCGTTCGCCCGATCGCCGTTCGCGATCAGGAAGAAGCCCACCTCTTCGCCCGGATCGGTGTCGAAGGTGAACGACGACTCGCCGCCGATGAGGCTGCCGCCCGAGCCGTCCGCCGACGCGTTCTGCCAGCCCATCTCGGGCAAGCGGATCTCGCCGGTCTCTCCGTCGATCCGGTAGAAGCCGAACGAGTTCCTGAAACCCGCCTCCTCCGACTCGAACGTCACGGTCACCGTCCCGCCGCTCGGCAGCTCCATCCGACCCATCTCCGTGTCCGGCACGTCCGCGATCAGTGCCGCCCCCTCGGGCACACCGTCGATGCGCACGGACAGATCGTCCGCGTCGTCGCCCGCAGCCGCCGCCACGTCGACGTTCAGCGGAATCAGCGTGTCTTCCGCCCCCGACGAGTCGGACGCGTTCAGATCCGGCGCGTCCGCCGCGTTCGCCACCTCCACCCGCAGCGTCGCTTCCGACTCCGAGGTCGTCGGCTCGCCCGAACCCACCGCGTCCGCCTCGTACACGCGCACGTTCCGGAACGAGCCGTCCGCCTCCGAGTTGCGCACGTCGTCGTCGTTCACGAACGTCAGAGCGTCGAACTCGCCGGTGAAAAACTCGCCGACGTCGATCTGGAACGACTGCCACTCACCACCGCCCGCATACGGCTCGGCGTTCCCGCTCTCGTGCATCGTCCCGAAGCCCCAGTCCTGTGTTCCGTGGATCTTGAACGCGTGACGACCGTCGCGCCCGCCGGTGTCATCGCCCTGCGCGAAGCCGATGCAATGCGCTTCGCCTTCGCTCGTCGAGCGGAACTCGAACTCGATCACCGTGTTCTCGGTGACCGCGTAGGGGAACGGGATGTCTTTCCAGGTGTTGCCGCTCAGCGACAACTCGTCGCCGCCTTCCGAGACCGTGAACTGACCGTCGCGGTCCTGACCGCCGCCGTAACTCCCGACGCTATCGGCCTCGAACGTGATCGCCTCCGGCGCCGGCGCAGCCGCGCCCGTCGCCTCGACGCGCACCGTCAACTCGAACTCGCCCGCAAAGTCCGCAGGCGGCGTCAACGTCAATCCCTCCGCCTCCTCGGGACGCAGCGTCCATGTACCGTCGCCGTTGCCCACCCCAGACGACAGCGTCGTCCCATCCGGCGCGCCGCCGATCGTCACCGTCACGTCCTCCGACTCGGCGCCCGTCACGCTCGCCGAAATATCCAGCGCGATCGGCGTGTCCTCCACGCCGGAAGCGTTCGCCACCTCGAGCACAATCACCGGCGCCTCATCGTCCGTCGCTTCGTCCGTCGGCGGCGTTTCGTCCGCCGGTTCGTCGATCGGCGCCGGTTCGCCGGTCTCGTCGGCCGAGAACGTCTCACTGCCGCCCTCGTACCGCACGTGCGCGTTCACATACGTCTCGTTCACGGTGAAGTCGCCGTCGGCCAGGTTGAACTCACCCGTCACGTGCTGCGCGTCCAACACGCCGCGGAAGTCGCCCGCCGAGAACGTATCGATGTCGCCGCCGACGTTGACGTGCGCTTCGATCTTGTCGCCCGAAACCTCGCCCGCGTCCCCGCCGATGGTCACGCTCGCTCCGCTTCGGAAGTCGTCGCCAGCCCGTACGGACGCCGCGTCGCCGCGCACGTTGATGTGGCCTTGGATGTCGTCGCCCGCCGAGATGTGCCCCGCGTTCCCGCCCACGTTCACGTTGGCGCGGATGTCTCCGCTCGCACCCGACGCCGTCGCCGAGATCGCCCCGACGTTCCCCTCGATCGTCAGGTTGCCGCCCGTGAACTTACCCGCGGACAGGTCGCCCGCATCACCGCCAACGGTCAGGTTCATGTCCACGCGGTCCCCAGCCGTCAGCCCGCCCAGGTCGCCCGTCACCGAGACGTTCGCTCCGACGGCGTCGTTCGCCACCGCGATCGAACTCACCGAACCGCCGAACGTCGCCGATCCCGTCAGCGTGTCGACCGACACCTCTCCCGTATCGCCGCCGACGGTCAGCGGACCCTCCAGCGTCCCGCCCGACGTGTACGACGCCAGCGAGCCGCCCACGTTCAGCGAGCCCCCGTCGCGCAGGTCGTCGTTCACCACGATCTCGCCCGCATCGCCGCCCACCGTGATCGGCGCCTGCACGTCGTCGCCGATTGTCATCGCGTTCAGATCGCCGCGCACGCGCAGCGACGCGCGCAGATCGCCGCTCGAACCCGCCGCCGTCGCTTCGATCGAGTCCAGATCGCCCTCCACCGAAACGCTCCCGCCGCTGAACACCCCCGCGGCGATCCGTTCCGCGTTCCCCGACACCGAGATGTCCTTGCCCGAGCCGTTGGCGACCTCGTATTCGCCCAGATTCCCGCCGACGCTCAACGATCCGGACCGCGCGTCGTTCGTCGCCGTCACCGTCCCGACGTCGCCCGACACCGTGACGTGGCCGGTCAGCCGTTCCGCGTTCAGCGTCCCGACGTTCCCGCTCACGCTGACGCTCGATGCGACGTCGCCGCCCGCCTTCAGCGCGTTCATGTCACCGCCCACCGTGATCGAAGAACCCTCCCGCACGTCGTCGCCGATCGTCAGCGTTCCAGCCGACCCGTCGATCACGACCGCCGAGTGAACGTCGTCGCCCACGTTCAACGAGCCCAACGAACCGCAGACGTGCAGTTGCGCCTTCAGGTCGCCGCTCGAGTCGTCCGCCGTCGCCGAGATCGAGTCAAGCCCGCCCGACACGCTGATCGATCCGCCCGTAAACCGAGCCGCCTCGATCGAGCCCGCGTTCCCGCCCACCGTCACCGTCTGCGACATCGACTCCGTCACACGCAGCGATCCCAGATCCCCTCCGACCGAAACCGTTCCACCGACCGCCTCTTTGAACGACACGTCGCCGGCGTCGCCGCTCACCGTCAGCACGCCTTCGAACTTCTGGTTCACTTCCAACTCGGACAGCGACCCGTTCACCGTGATCGGCGACCCCGAATCCACCTCGTCGCCCACGCTGATCACGCCCGCGTCCCCGTTCACCACCACCCCGGCGCCTTCTTTCACGTCGTCCGCCACCCGCAGTTCGCCCAGGTCGCCGTTCACCGTCAGCACATTGCCGTTGTTCAAGTCGTCGTGAATGTCCACGAGCCCCACATCCCCGTTCACCGTCATGTTCATCTCGAAGTCGCGCGCCGTGATCCGCTCGACCGACGCGTTCACCTCGACCGACTCCGACGCCGGATCCGAACCCTGGAAGTCCAGATGCCCGATCGAGCCGCCGCCGCCCTCGCCGACCGTGATCGACGACACCGCCGCGTCCTCGGCAACCGTCACCCGCTCCACATCCACATCCGACGTCAGCGACCCCACGCCCCCGTCGATGTGCACCGACCCGACGCTCAGGTTCCCGCCCTCGCCGAACGACTCGATCTGCACGCTCGTCCCGGCGCCCGTGCCCTCGCCGTCATACACCGTCAGCTCGCCCGACGACGCTTCATACGCGAAGTTCATCTCCCCGCCGCCCCCCACGCCGATCCGGAACGCGTTCGAACCCGACACATAGATGTCGCTCGACCCGTCAGCGACCGATCCCGAAGCCCCGCCTTCGATCAACTGCGCCGTCGCGTCCCCCAGCTCGATTGTCTCCAGCCCGCCAAACTCCACGTCGAACGAGCCGCCCGCCGTCTCGACCGTCAACCCGCCCTCGCGGAACGTCACGTCCCCGGCTTCGAACGACGACAAGTCCAGCGAGTCCGTCCCGCCGCCCGCCTCCACTACATACGTCATCCCCGGCTGCGGATCGTCGATCGCGATTGTGTCATCGCCCTCCCCGGCCTCGATCACGACACGCGTCGGCTCGCTCCCCGCCTCGCCCGCCGGATCGGCCTCGCCATCGGCGCCGTCAGCCCCCGACGACTCCGTCCCAACCTCGGCGCCCGTCTCCCCACGCTCCATACCCGCGAACGGATCGCCGCCGCCGTCGCCGTCGGCCGGGGCGTCGCCCAACAGATTCAACTCGGCCGCTTCGGTCTCCGGATCCGCATCGCCGGCCGTCTCCACCGTCGGGTCCGCCGAGTCCGCATCCGCCCATGTGGCCGACAGCAGAATCCGGTCCTCCAGCGATTCCAGGTGCAGCTTCCGTCGCTCCGAATCGGCCCCCTTGCCACGCTTGTTCGCCTTCGGGCGACCGCCATTTCCTGCTGACTGACGCGGATCGGTGGAACGGCTCTGATCGCGGTCGCGGTCGGCGGCACTCATGTCGGCTCTCCGGGATGAAGGCAAATCGTCGGTCGACTCGCCTACCCAAATCGGGCGGAAGCGATCGCCTCATCACCCGCCCGCCCCAAAATCACCACTTCCGGTCGGCCCCGTCCTGCCGCCCGATTTGAGTGGGCGAGCCCGGAAAACCGGTGAATCTGGGTAACAACCAACCCGACACCACGACAATCCACACCTACATAAGACGTGGCACACGCAACGTCCATTTCACTACACTCTGCCTCATGCCGAAACAGCGAAAACCCCCATCCGCCGCCCGCCAACAAGCCCAAGAGCTTGCCGCGATTCACGCCGCGAACCATAAATCTGTGCGAGCCGCCCACGCTCGCGAAACCGCCGAGGACTACGTCCAGGCCGTCGACGACCTCATCGCTCGCACCGGCCGATGCCGCGTCGTCGACCTCGCCGCACGCTTCGGCGTCAGCCACGTCACCGTCGTACGCATCGTCGACCGGCTGCAAAACGAAGGGTTTCTCGAAACACAGCCCTACCGCCCGGTCGAACTCTCTCCAGCCGGCAAACGCCTCGCCCGCACCATGAAAGAACGCCGCGCCGCCATCCACGACGCGCTCATCGCGATCGGCGTCGGTCCCAAATCCGCGGCCGCCGACGCCGAAGGCATGGAGCACCACGTCAGCCGCGAAACACTCCGATGCCTCAAACACTTCCTTCGAGACCAACCCGCTTCGCGCTAACCCGGCACGACCGGCGCAGGCCGACCCCCATCTAAAGTTGTGGGTCCGACTACACTTGAGCGGCGACGCCCCTTCGCGTTCCACCTCACCCAATCCGCACAAACCGCATCGAGCGCCCGCCTTCACACTGCCTGAGCTTCCCGGCTTCTCGCGGCCCGCCCGCTCCCCCCCCCGCTCGCCCCCGCTCCCCCCTCCGCAGCCGACCCGCGACCCGCCGCCACCATCGCCAAGTCGGCGCCGCTTCGCGCACCATATCCACCACGCCATCACGCCATCACGCGATCTTCACACGCCACCGCTACAACTCCCCTCTCATCCAACGAGCACCGCCACCGAGCGAAAAGAGGCCGATCAACATGCAGCGTCGCCTATGCCGTCGTCGTCCCTTCGTTTCCCGCGCCGCGCTCGCGCTCGCCGCAAGCGCGTCGTTCGCCGCCCTCGCCTCCACCGTCGGCTGCGCCGCGACCGACCCCGCCGGCGGCGACCATGCCGAACACACCACCCATCAGCTCGACCGCTACGCCGCCAGCTTCGGCGAGCAGGACCGATTCGCCGGCGCGCGGCCCGCCTCCGTCATCTTCATCCATCCCGACGGCGCCTCCGCCGCCACCTGGGCCGTCTCCCGCGCTCTCGAAGTCGGCCCGGACGGCGAACTCGCCTGGGACAAGCTCCCACACATCGCCCTCTACCGCGGCCACATGGCCGACTCGCTCACCGCCACCTCCAACGGCGGTGCGACCACGCACACCTACGGCGTCAAAGTCGCCCCCGACGCCTACGGCCGAACCGCCGGCGGCGAACGCGGCAGGCCCATCGTCGACGCCGCCGGACAGTCGCTCTCCGTCGCTCGCCAGGCCGTCGAAGCCGGCATCCCCGTCGGCCTCGTCCAGACCGGCACCTCCACCGAACCCGGCACCGGCGTCTTCCTCGCGGACGCCGCCTCGCGACGCATGCACGACGACATCGCCGCTCAACTCCTCGAATCGGGCGCACGCGTCCTCTTCGGCGGCGGCGAACGGTACTTCCTGCCCGAAGGCCTTCCCGGCGTCTACGGCCCCGGCGCCCGCGACGACGGCCGCAACCTCCTCGACGAAGCACGCGACAAGGGATACACCGTCATCCGAACCCGCGACGAATTACGCAACCTCCCCGACGACGCCGACAAAGTCCTCGGCCTCTTCGCCTCGTACCACACCTTCAACGACGAATCCGAAGAGACGCTCCGCCGACGCGGCCTCCCCCTCTACAACACCGAGGCCCCCACCGTCGCCGAGATGACCCGCGCCGCCATCGACGTGCTCTCACGCGGCGGCGAACGCTTCTTCCTCGTCGTCGAAGAAGAAGGCACCGACAACTTCGGCAACAACAACAACGCCGCCGGCACGCTCGAAGCCGCTCGCCGCGCCGACGCCGCCATCGCCGAAGCCCGCGATCACCTCAGCCGAAATCCCGACACCCTCATCATCACCACCGCCGACTCCGACGCCGGCGGCATGCGACTCATCGGCATTCCCCTCCTCCCGGGCGAGACCGTCCCCGATCGCCTGCCCGCCACCGACGCCAACGGCGCGCCAATGGACGGCGTCGACGGCGCACGCACCGCGCCCTTCTTCGCCGCACCCGACCAGTTCGGCCGGCGACTCCCCTTCGCCGTCGTCTGGGCCGCACGCGACGACGTCTCCGGCGCCATCCTCGTCCGCGCCGAAGGCGCCAACGCTCAGTTCGTCGCCGGCTCCATGGACAACACCGGCGTCGCTCGACTCATGCGCCGAACTCTCCTCGGCGACGACGCACCGCAACTCCCCCGATAATCGACACCCGCCGATCGCCTTCAGACCCCTGACCGAACCCACGACGCGCAACGCCCTCGCGAGACCGCGAGCTTTCGCGAGCGCCTCCGCGCGCAGCGATCGACGCTCTGTGTGCGCGAACGCCCTGCGTCGGTCGCCGCGCGAGTCGCACGCCGATCGGCGCGACTCCATCGCTCCGCGCGAAGCGTCGGGCTAACCGGCTCAACCCGCCCCTCCTCGGGTCCAGGGCGCGACTACGCGCCCCGAATGGAAACCTCGTACTAGGGCGATGGTTCACGATTGCCCTGCCAACGCGTCGTGAGCGTTGTTTGCACCTTCGTCCGCTTCTATACCTGCATGACCGCATCGCGATCCGCGGGAACGGACACCGGTCCGCCGTACGAGTGATCGCTTCACCCCTGATCTCAAGGAACGACACCCATGCACGACTTCGAACGCAATGAGACGAAGGACGCCATCCACCGCATCACCGCCGGCTCGCTCGCCGCTCTCGGCGCCGCGGCCATCGCCCTCTCCTCCTTCGCCCTTGCCGCCTGCGGCACCGTCGAAGGCGCCGGCGAAGACATCGAGTACGCCGGCTCACAGATCAACGACGAAGCCGAAGACATGCAAGACGACTGAGCACGACAACTCGCGCTTGTAAGTGACTTGCTGCCGTTCCGGAGCCCCGATGTGACGCCCCGGCTCGCAGCTTCAACGAAATCCTCCTGACTCCGCCGGCTTCGCCTTACCCCTTCGGCGACTCCCGGCAAATCGAAAGGTACACGTCATGCTCTATTGGGCACTCGTTTTCTTCATCGTCGCGCTCGTCGCGGCTCTCTTCGGCTTCGGCGGCATCGCTGGCGGCGCCATGACCATCGCGCAGATTCTCTTCTTCGTCTTCCTCGTCCTCTTCATTCTCTCATTGATCGTCGGCCTCATCCGCAAGCCGCGCGCAGCGTGACTCGATTTCCTGCACGCAACACATGTGCGCCGACGCTCGGGCAACTCCGATCGTCGGCCTTCAACCCTCAACCATCAAATTCATCGACACGGAGCGCTATCCAATGGAAACCATCGACAATCTCGACCCGAACACCGTCGACAACCTCAAAAGCCTCGTCCGCATCAACATCGACAGCGCGCAAGGCTTCCGAACCGCCGCCGACCAGATCGACGACGACTCGTTGCAGTCCTTCTTCGCGACGCAGGGAGCCGAGCGGGACGAATTCGCCAAATCGCTCGCGACCTACCTCAAATTCGACGCCGACGACGCGCCCGAGAGCGGTTCCATCAAAGGCAAAGTCCACCATTGGTGGATCGAAGCAAAAGGTGCGTTGCAGGGCGGCGACCGCAAGGCTGTGCTCAACGAAGCGGAACGAGGCGAGAAGCACATCCAAGAGGCGTACGAAGACGCCTTACGCGACACCGCGGGCAGTCCGGTCAACGACGTCCTCCAACGTCAGCACGCCAGTATCAAAGCGTCGCACGACCAAATCCACGAGCTGAGCGCAACCGCAGGCTGAATACCGGAACCGCGCATGAGTCTCAATCCACTCGATGTCCGAGCCGCGGGCGGCTCGGACAAACCAATCCGGTCTCACAAGGCGGAATCTCCGTCCGGTATCGCACTCAGTACGGGGCACAATCCCACCATCGCACAACAATCCACCGAGTCGGCCGCATCGCCGAACACACCGTCGCTCACCGCGACGCCTATCGTCCAAGACAACGACCACATACAGCAAGGAGCTATTCACATGGCACGCACCGCTGACGATCATGCAACTGTCGACACACTGAAACAGGACATCGCCGCACTCAAGGACGATGTCGCCTCGCTCGTCGCGGGCTACAAAGCCAAAGGCGAAGACGAGGCGCGATTTCGCATCGCCGAAGCCAAGCGCGCGGCCGGCGACATGGCCGACCGCGGACGCTACAAGGCAAGCGAATACGCCGAACGAGGCCGCTACGCCGCCGAACGCTCGCACGACTCGCTCGGCGACTTCGTCGGCGAACGGCCGATCACAAGCCTCGCCATCGCGGCTGGCGCCGGGGCGGTTCTCGCCTCGCTCATCAAAGCGACCCGCTAAGCCCGGCATGATCGAACGCCTCACAAACACGCTCATCGCGGGCGTCGATCTGCTCGAATCCGAAGGGCGACTCGCGAAGCGGCACGCCGCGCGATTTCTCGCCGGCGCCGCCTTCTTTGTCCTCTCGCTCGTCGTCGCTCTATTCGGTTTGCTCGCGCTTCTCACAGGCCTCACCTACGCGCTCGCCGTCGCGTGGACCGTGCCGGGCGCTCTCGCCGTCGTCGGCTTCGTCGTCGCCGCCGTCGGCGCCGGCGCGACCTACGCCGCATACCGACGCATGAACTGACCGTCGCTTTGCGACGGTCGGTCTGTCGTTACGACCGCACGCGGAAACACTGCTATGCAACCACCGCCGCAACAACCACGCCGCGCCGACGCCCCGGCCCGTCAAGCCGACCGCCGACGCAGCGACGACGTCTCCGAACTCCGCGAAGACGTTCACGCAGCGAAAGCGCGATTCATGTTCGAGTCCGCCGGACGGCCCGACCCCGAGGGTCGAGCATCGTCCACCGATGGTCACGACAATTCGCCCATAGCCACGGCGCTCCGACAAGTGCCCGGCGCCGCGTCGTGGCTCCACGGGCCCAAACTGCTCCCCGTCGCCGCAATCGCGGGCGCCGCTGTCCTCATCGTCGGCCCGAAAAGGTCGTTCCACATCGCCCGCAAAGCGGCCGGCGTAGTCGCAATCGCTCGCGCCGTATCAAACACCACCAACAAAGCCCGCGAAATCGACCGCGCTTCCGATCGACTATCCAATCGCTTCTTCCGTCACTGATGCCCGTTACCGACGGCGGCGTCGCGCGCACGCCCGCCCACTTTCGATCGTGCAATCGACTTCATCCGAAAGAGCGCACTCATGCCCGGCAAATCACCAGGTCCAAGCGTCAAGAACGACGAGCAGTACGAAAAACTTCGCGATAAGGGCTACAGCAAAGAGAAAGCCGCCCGCATCGCCAACACGCCCGACGCCGAGCATAAAGGCGGCAAGTCGCCCGCCTACGAAGAGTGGACGAAAGATGAGCTCTACCAGCGCGCCGAAGAGATCGGCATCGACGGCCGCTCGAAGATGACAAAAGCCGAACTCATCGACGCGCTCCGCGGCTGAACCGCATCGCCCTTCCGACCAAGCATCCGCCAGCCGACTGACTCGTGCTACGCTCGCTCATCCACCGGACGCATCCCGTTCGCTCGCAGCCGCCGCCCGCTCGATAAGCCACGCTTCCGCCAACCGCGACGCATCCTCCGCTCGCAGCACCCAAACCCGCTGCCACCCGCCGCCGTTGTAGTGATACCCGCGCACTTCTCCCAACGGATCGACGTCCTCAACCGCCGACGGCAATTCCTCGTCCCACCTCGCCGGCAGCCGGAATACCGCCAATCTCCCGGCATTCGCTTCCGACCATGCCGGCAAATCCGCATAACCAATGCGCTCCGTCGCCGCGTCCGTCAAAAAAACCAAACTGTCCTCGGCGTACCCCACCGCCGCGACACGCTCGCCCGGCTGCGCCCCCGCTTCCACTAACGCTTCCGCCACACCCGGGCTGATCCACACGCCGCTCGCCCGCGGCACCCCCTCGCCCAACAACACCGCCGCCGACACGAGCGTCAACCCGACCGACGCTGCGCCGCCCAACCACGCCCGCCCACGCAGCAACAGCCACACCGTCGCTCCGCCGCACACGGCGACCGCAGCGACACCCACCATCACGGTCGCGTTCACGCCCACCCCGCTCCACCACAGCAACCACACCCCACCCACCGCCGGCGCCGCGCCCAGCGTCACCGCCACCGTCACCAACACCCGATCCATGCGTCGCTGCGCGTACCGCGCCGCTCTGAACGTGCACGACGCCGCGAACCAACCGCACAGCAACGCCAATGCCGGGTAGAGCGGCAATGTGTAATGCGGCAGCTTCGTCGTCACCGCCTCGAACACCACCCAGCTCGGCACGATCCAACCGACCAAAAACGCCGCCGCAAAGCCGCGCCCGCGCAACCGCTCCCGCCATCGCCGCACCCGCCCGTTCATCCCGGCCGCGCCGCAGCCGCTCCACAACCAACCCACCATCCCGAACAACAGCAAACTGCCCGGCCAAAACATCGCCGGCAACACCGCCAAGTGATATCCGGGCGGACCCCAATGCCCTTCCGCCGCCTCCTTCGAGCGCACCACCACCTCGTCGTACACGATCGACCAGTACGCGCCGAACCCCACATCCCAAGCTACCATCGCCACCCACCCCCCCACCATCGCCGCAAGCACCAACGCGCCGAGCCACCACCGCAACCGCAGCATCCACGCCCACCGCCCGCTCAGCGCACCGAGCCCGATCGCCGCGCCGCCCACAACCAGCAGCGTGATCGGCCCCTTCGCAAGCACTCCCAGCGCGACAAACACCCACAACAAACCAGCGCTGCGCACGCGAACGCGACGCGCCCCCTCACCACCAACTGCCGATGCCGCTTCCGGTGCCGCCGCGTTCGATCGCCACATCGCCGAGCCGTCCCCCGACAACGACTCCGGATGCGCCTCCCGCACGCACCGCAGCAACGCCCACACCGCCGCCGTCGTCGTCGCGAGCAGCAACTGATCCGCCCGCGCCTGCCGACCGTCCCACAACACCATCACGCAGCACCCGAGCAGCAATGCTCCGAGCGTCGCCGCCAACTCGCCGAGCCGCCGACGATCGCCGCTCGTCAGACCCTCCGCCTCGCTCGCCTCTTCCCCGTCGCGACCGCTCGCCAACCACGGCCGCACAAACAGCTCACGCCCGAGCACGAACGTCAGCAATGCCGCCGCCACCGCCATGAGCGCCGACGGCATCCGGTACCACCCGATCCCACCGAGCCGCACGGCCCTCGCCCGCTCCGCCGCCGACATCTCCGCACCCCCCGGCCCGTTCACCGCGAGCGCGCCGCCAAGCGTCGCCGCATCGCCCGACGCCCGCGCCGAACCCGCCTGCAACCAGTAAATCAGCGGCGGCTTGTTCAGCCGAACGCGCTCCCCAACTCGCGGCACCACCCAATCGCTCCACTCACCCGCCGCCATCTGCCGCGACGCCTGCGCGAAACGAGACTCATCCCGATCGATCGGCGGCAACGAAAACAACCCCGGCGCCAACCCAGCCGCCACCACCAGCGCCACCACCGCCGCGCGAAGCCACACCCACCGCGGCGACGACGACGTCAGCCAGGTCGCCGCCGGCACGCGCGTCCAACCCGTGCGACCGCCCGACGCAGCCGAACGCTCCGCTTGACACCGCTCACCCGCTGACGACACTTCGTCCTTCACATGGCCCACTCTACCCCTCCCTCTCACGACGCTCCCACGCGCGGTCCCGCCGACAGCCCGCCCGCGACCGAACCCGTCGCCGCCGGCCTCCGCTCGACCTCCCTCGACCAGCGTCGCCGCTCCGCTCCGCTCTGGGGCCTCGCCCTCATCGCGATCGGCCTCGCCGTGATCCCGCTCGATCCCATCGCCGTCCGCGCGGCCCGCGCCGTCTCGCTCGCCGGCGACCTCCGACGCGAACTCGAACTCCTCCAACAGTTCGGCGCCCCCGCTTCCATCCTCATCGCCGCGCTCCTCATCGCCTCCCTCGACCCTCAACGCTTCCGCCGCTTCCTCGATCTCCTCCTTGCCGCTGGCGTCATGTCCCTCACCGCCCTCGCCGGCAAAGTCATCATCGGCCGACCGCGCCCTCGCTTCGACGACCCCTTCGCCTTCAACGGCTTCTGGAACGCGTATCCCATCCCGCGCCGCGACGACCCCACCGCCACCGACCTCATCCACAGCTTCCAACTCGGCGCCGATCGCGTCGAACAGCTCTGGTCCATGCCCTCGAGTCACACGACCGCCGCCGTCACCTTCGCCGTCTTCCTCGCCGTCCTCTACCCGCGCCTCCGCCTCTTCGCCGTCGGCATGGCAGCGCTCGTCGCGTCCTGCCGTGTCCTGTTCGGCGCCCACTACCCCAGCGACGTCCTCGTCGGCGCGGGCTTTGCCGTCCTCATCGCGACGCCGCTCATCCGCTCCGGCGCCGGCGTTCGGCTCCTCGACGCGATCTGGCTCCGCTTCATCGACAAAGACGCTACGCCCGCCTGGCCCCGCATGAACGGCGCACCTGACTGACCGCAACCGTCCGCCTCAACCGCACCTCGCGCCCCGCCGCGCCCCGCGCCCAATGTCCACCTCCGGCCTCACCCCCGACGCTTGCGGTCCCGCGCCGAATCAAGGAACGCTTTCTCTTTCTTCGACAGGTTCCCGAGACCCTCGCTTTGCACCTTCTCAAGGATCGCGTCGAGCCGCTTCTCCTCACGCGGCGTCAGCGGTTCGTCGGCCGCCGTCGCCGAATCGGCGCGGCCCGACCCCGACGCGCCCCGCTTCCGCCCGCCCTTCGATTTGCTCGGCCCGAACAGCTCGAAGAAGTCGTTCAGCAGGTGCAGCCGGTAAATCAGCAGCCAGCCTGCGATCGCGCCGCCCACATGCGCCGCGTCGCCGCCCTGGTTCGACCCGCCAGTCAGCAGGTTGAACAGCGCCAGCCCGAACAGCAGCAACGCCCCCGTCTTCACCTTCAACGGGATCACGAAGAACACCAGCATCGTCGCGTTGCCGGCGATCCGCGAGGTCGCCATCAGAATGCCGAACACCCCCGCCGACGCGCCCACCAGCGGCGTGCTCGCCGGGTAGGCCAACGCGCCGGGCAGCGGCACGCCCATGATGGAGAACAGGTTGAGGAACAGGTACAGCGCCGCCCCGGCCACCCCGCACGTGAAATAGAACGCCAGGAACCGCCGCCGACTCCCGCAGTACGCCTCCACCGCCGGCCCGAAAAAGAACAACGCCAGCATGTTGAACGCGATGTGCCAGAACCCGCCGTGCAGGAACTGGAACGTCACGAACCGCCACACCTCGAGCTGGCCGAACGCCGTCACCGTCGAAAAGTGTCCGAAGAGGAACAGCGGGTCGCTGCCTACCCGATACACCTGATAGCCGACCAAGTCGCCGTCGTCGTTGACGCGCGGTCGCGCCGGCACGCGTGCGCCGTTCGGCATCTCGTAGATTTCGATCTGTTCATCCGGCGCCAGCCGACCCGACTCGCCCTCCACCAGTTGGATTTCGCCCTGTGGAATCGCGAACCGATGCCCGCCGGTTAAGTTCGGCATCATGCCGCCCAACAGGTACACCGCGACGTTGATGATGATCAGCCATGTCGTCGCCGTCAGCGCGCCGGGCCGCATCGGGCCGCCGCCGCCGAAACCGCCGCCCCCTCCATAGCCACCGCCACCGGTCCGGCCCGGCGGACGATTCCGCACATAATCACGATCAGCGAGTCCCATACGCCCGACGATAGCAGGTGCCGCCCTGCCGGTCGCGCCCCCCGATTCACGCTTCCCGCCGCCGCGACGAGCCCCGTCCGCCTCACCCGCCCTGCTTCTTCTTCGTCTCGTCGGCCAGCAGCTTCTTCTCGCGCTTCGTCAGCGAGCCGATGCCCGTCTCGGAGATCTTCGCGAGGATGCGGTCGATCTCTTCGGAATGCTCCCGCTCGCGCTCGAGGGCCTTCAGTTCTTTCTTGCTCGGCCCAGGCTCGGCCTCCTCGGTCGCGGCAGGGTTCACGCTCGTCCCGGCGCCGAGGCCCGACGCATAGCTCACCGACGCGTCCAGTTCGCCCGGCGCGAAGCCCGTGATCTCGTCGACCGCCTGCAAACGCTGGCGTTCGCTCCAGCAGGCGATCGCGCCGAACGCAGCGATCGCGACCAGGAACGTGTTCCCGAACACGATCGCCACGACGAACAGCAGCACGGCGCCCACCAGCCCGAAGTACACCGCGAACGTCGTCGCCCACTTGTAGCCGTTCTTCCACCACAGCAGCGCCTGGATGATCCGCCCCGCGTCGAACGGGAAGAACACCATCGCCATGTTGAAGCCGAAGAGCAGCACGTTGACGTAGTGCGTCGTCCACAACGCCCAGAGCGCGTACGTCGTGATGGTGGACGAGCTCGAGATCTGGACGAGCGTGGCGCCGGGGTTGAACGGGTTGAACAGAATCGTCTCGGGCAGCCCGACGAGGGCCAGCACTCCGGCGAAGACGACGAACAGGGGGATGTGCACCGCCGGTCCGCCCAGCGTGGTGAGCAGGTTCGCCTTCCACGTCGGCGGGGGCATGGTCAGCGCGAGCCCGCCGAAGGGGAGCATGACGATCCGGTCGGCTTCGCCGCCCACGGCGCGGCAGGTGAAGACGTGCCCGAACTCGTGGATCAGCACGAGAATGAACGCAGCGAGCACGGTGAAGAGCATGATCGGGAAGCCGTAGTTCTGGAAGGCGAACGAGGAGAGCAGGAAGCCGAGGAAGACGACGATGGTGACGAGGTGGACGCGTGCGTCGACGCCGCGGAACACGAAGAGGCGGACGGACCAGCCGAGCGGATGGTCGGGGTTCTCGAGGACGCGTGCGAAGAAGCGTCCCCACTTGCCGCGTTCCTTGAAGTCGTACTCCTCGCGGTACATCGGTGCGGTGTTCTCCGGATCAGGCGGGGTTCGGGAGGGTCGTGGCGAGCCCCGCACGCCGGTGGTCGTACCGGGCGCGGGTTCGGGCGTTGACGTCGGCGGAGGGAGAAGTCGCGGGGGCGGTCGATTCGTCGCGGCGTCGGCCGGCCGATGTTCCACGTGGAACATCAACGACGGCGTTTGTGCGCGAGCGGTGCGGCGCGATGGAACTCGATGTCGGAGCGGCCGCGGGCGTGCGCACCCGGGTGGTCGGCGTCGCCTTCGTGCGCCCAGCGACGGTCACAGCAGTCCCCGGTCTTTGGCGATCAGGAGGGTGAGGATGGATTTGGCGTCTTCGATCTCGCCGGCGCGTGCGAGTTCGAGCGCACGGGAGACGGGTATGGGGTGAACGGTGATGTTCTCGTCGTCTTCAAGGTCCTGGCCGACGTGTTCGAGGCCGGTGGCGAGATAGGCGTGCATGCGTTCGTCGGTGACGCCGGGCGTTGTGAGGAACTGGGCGAGCGGGGCGAGTTCGGCGGCGCGGTAGCCGGTTTCTTCGACGAGTTCGCGGGCGGCGCAGTCAGCGGGGTCTTCGCCCGGTTCGAGGCCGCCGGCTGGGAGCTCCCACAGGACGCGGCCGACGGTGAAACGGTGGTTGCGGATCATGACGACGCGGGGTTCGCCCGCGTCGCCCGCGGCGCCCGGGTTGGAGGCGGCGGGGCGTCTGGGGTCGGGGTCGAGGATGGGGAGGATGCAGACGGCGCCGGGATGACGGATCATCTCGCGTTCGACGACGCGTCCGCCGCCGTGTGGAGCGGCGTCGCCGCCGCCGCGTCCGCCGGGCTGTTCGAGCATGACGATGTCGAAGTCGAATTTTTTGCCGCGGTAGTGGGTGCGCCTGCCGACGGGTTTGGGGGCGGGCGGGTCGTCGGGAGCGGAGTGGGAGCGGGATGTGTCGTCGGAGTGGTCCGGCGTGTGCATGGCGCAAACTATACGGGGGCGGTGGGGCGAGGCCGATCGATCGGGCGGCCTTGCGAAAGCTGACTCAGGATCGGGCGGAGCGGGGCGAGGGCGAAGGAGAGCGGACGATTGGCGGACGGCGACGGTGGAGATGATGGCGGGGGGACGGCGGTGAGCCGCCGGTCGGCGCCGGTGCGTCTTCGGGAGGTGCGCAAGAGCTTCGGGTCGCAGTGCGTGCTGGACGGGATGTCGCTGGACATGGAGCGGGGAAAGACGACGGTGGTGCTGGGCCCGTCGGGCAGCGGCAAGTCGGTGCTGCTGCGGCACATCGTGGGGCTGTTGCGGCCCGACTCGGGTGAGGTGTGGTTCGAGGACGAGCGGGTGGACACGAAGTCCGAGCGGGGGCTTCGCGAATTGCGGACGCGGATCGGGTTTCTGTTCCAACTTTCGGCGTTGTTCGACTCGATGACGATCGCTGAGAACCTCGAGTTCCCGTTGAAGGAGCGCACGAAGCTGAAGCGGTCGGCGCGGCTGGAGCGGATTCGCGAGTCGCTGGCGCGGGTGGACCTGCGAGGCGTGGAAGGCAAGCGGCCGGCGGAACTGTCAGGGGGTCAGCAGAAGCGTGCGGCGCTGGCGCGGGCGTTGATGCTCGAGCCCGAGGTGATGCTCTACGACGAACCGACGACGGGGCTCGACCCGATCCGGGCGGCGGAGATCGACGCGCTGATCAACAAGATGAAGCGCGAGCTTGGCGTGACGGGGGTGGTGGTGACGCACGACCTGGCGTCGGCGGCGCACGTCGGTGACCATGTCGTGCTGATCGACAGCGGGCACATTCTGGCGCAGGGGACGATGGCGGAGCTGCGTGCATCGACGCACCCGCGGGTGCAGGCGTTTCTGACCGGTGACGGGGCTCGGTTCGTGGCGGGGTGCGACGATGACGCGGACGAGGCGGCGGGCAGCGCGCCCGGCGGCGACGGCGGCGCGGGCGAAGCCGGGACGGCGGTCGTGGGCGGGTCGAATGGCGACGAGGCAGCCGAGCCGATCGGCGCGAGCGGCGAGAGGAATCGCAAGGCATGAAGCTGAGACGAGACGCGATCATCGGGCTGACGGGGGTGCTGGGGCTGGCGGGCTTGGCCGCGATGCTGATTTTGTTCGGCGAGCTGAACTGGGGCGCGCCGGAGCGGTACGAGGTGACGCTGAAGCTGAATTCGGCGCAGGACCTTCGCCCGGGAAGCGTGGTGACGCTGAACGGTGTGCAGATCGGGGAGATCACGAGCACGTCGACGGCGCCGGACCCGCGGGCGGGTGTGGAGCTGACGATGGGGATCGTCGAGAGCCAGCGCATTCCGAAGGCGGTGGACGTGGCGGTGAATCGCGACTTCGTGGGTTCGACGAAGCTGGCGTTGGTGACGCTGCCGGTCGGCGAGGGTCCGGAAGGTTTCGTAGAGCCGGGCGGCTCGATCGAGGGTCGTGCGGAGGGTCTGCTGGAGCAGATCGGGACGCTGCTGGATCAGCGGATCGGTCCGTTCGGCGAGGCGGCGGAGAGCGTGAAGCGGTTGGCGGACACGTACACGGAGGTGGGCGAGCGTTTGAACACGATGCTGGACCCGGCGGGGGCGGACGTTTCGTCGGGCGGGGGGGGCGCGGCGCCGAACGTGCTGCGGACGGTGGCGAAAGTGGAGGCGGCGGTGGACGAGGCGCAGCGCTGGCTTGGCGACGAGGAGTTGCGGCGGCAGTTCACGGACGCGGTGGCGCAGGCGGAGCGGACGCTGGGCGAGATCGAGGAGGCGGCGATCGAGTTCCGCGACGCGACGCGCGAGCTTGAGGCGCAGGCGGCGGGGGTGCGCGGCGACGCGCAGCGGGCGACGGACGCGTTCGTCTCGGCGGCGCAGCGGTTGGACGGGGCGTTGGTGTCGGCGCAGCGGTTGCTGGAAGAGGCCCGGACGGGCGAGGGGACGCTGGCGATGCTGCTGAACGATCCGGACGTGTACCGGAACGTGAACAACGCGTCGGTGCGTTTGGAGCAAATGCTGCTGGAGGCGCGGCTGCTGATGCAGAAGTACCGGACGGAGGGGATCGATATCGATTTCTAGGGAAGCGACGGAGCGACCGAGCGACCGAGCGACCGAGGGTCTCGCGGGGTCGGGAAGGAACTGGCGGTTGGCTTCTGGCTTGGGAGGGTGAGGGAGGGGCGGAGTTCAGGCAAAAACGACGCCGCCCGCGTGAGGACGCGGGTGGTGGTCGAGCCGATTGGCGAATGCATGTTCCGGACGGGCCTTGGCGTGCGCCAGCCGAATTGCGGGCCCGCGGGTGTGACCGAGGGGCTCGCGGTTACCGGCTTGGCTGTCGGCAGGTGTCCGGGTGGGAAGTGGAGCGGATGAGGGTCGAACTCACAACCTCCTCGATGCGACCGAGGCGCTCTCCCAATTGAGCTACCGCCCCACACGAACCGCGGCGATGCCGCGTCTGCTGAGCGGAGTATACGCCAGGAAGGCGGTGGGTTCAAAGGGCGGGGTGACTTGGCCCGCGGGAAGATGGGCGGTGACGGGTCGGAGCTGAGTCGGGGGGGCGCGCGGGGGCGCGGGGGAAGCTGGGGTTGGGGGGCGATCAAGCGGCGGGGTCGCGTTCGGCGCGGCGGCGGCGTTCGTCGTGTCGTCGGTTCTCGGGTATCCAGAGGTATTCGGATTCTTTGAGGGTCATGCTGCGGCCGCACTCGGTACACCAGAGGCGTTCGGCGGGCGGGGCGGACTCGGCGTCGTCGCCCGCGGGGTTGGGGGGGCCGGGGGGTGACGGGTGCGGCGTCGGGGCGGGGCGAGTGTCGGGGATGAGTTCGTGGACGCAGTAGGGACACCAGCG